>OCZS010000301.1_pt1 | contig 16053 bp, 14 predicted proteins | sample 1539071 | NCBI WGS metagenome assembly OCZS01 (sample SAMEA3113584, study PRJEB22503) | soil metagenome
TCAGCACCTGGCTCGAACCGGGTGGCACCTCGGCCGACCGCGTGGACGACCCCGGCGATGTCGGATCCGAGCGTCGGGCGGCGCGGCGCGCGCAGCCCACCCAGCCGCGCGTAGAAGGGCGTGCCACGAAGGCCCTCCCAGTCGCTGAGGTTGATGGACGTCGCCGCGATCTTGACCAGCACCTGTCCCTCACCGGGGGACGGAGTCGGGACGTCCTCGACGCGGAGCACCTCGGGGCCGCCGTAGCGCTCGTACACCGCGGCCTTCATGTGCACTCCGAGGGGGCCACACAGCAAGTCTGTCAGGTCTCCTCGGAGAGCGACGACCCGCTCGCGCGCCGGGGCAAGCAGCACCACCCACGAGGCGGACGTCTCCTCGTCTCCCGGCCTGATCAGCCGGCTGACCGCCGAGGAGAGGGCGGATGACCCCGGGTATCACCGTCGCCACCCGCCGGGACTCCGCCCTCTCCGTCTACCGGCACACACCGATCGAGATCTGGGACGCTGTGGGCGACCGGATCAAGCGTGCCACTGGAGGGGCCCATGCTGCGGCAGATCATCACCACCCCCGATGCCCCCAGCTCACCGCTGTACAGCCAGGGCGTGCGAACGGGGGACAACGTCGTCGTCTCCGGCATGGTGGGTATCGACCCGAGGACGAACTCCCTCGCGGGAGCGACGATCCAGGACCAGACCCGGCAGGCACTTCGGAACTGCCAAGCCATCCTCACAGCAGGCGGCGCCACGCTGGACGACGTGGTCGAGGTGGGCGTGCTGCTGACCCACTCCTCCGACTTCGCCGGCCTGAACGAGGAGTACGCGCACTGGTTCTCTGCCGAACCGCCAACGCGATACGTGGCGAGGCTCGGGGTCGACATCCCGGACGTACTGGTGTCGATACGGATGACCGCGATCGTCGGGTGAGCGTCGCCCCTTCGCCGCCACTCGCGGCCGGGACGTGACGTCGGCCAGGGCAGACGCAGTCACCGACGATCAGGCAGAAGCGGGCTCTGTCGTCGAGGCCAGCAGCCGTCGCGCTCGACGACCGAGGTCACCGAGGTCCACCCGCCCCGCGTCGGCTGCGGCGGCCAGCCGCGCTGCCAGGTCCAATGCCTCGTCGAGCTCCGGCCCCGCGATGGCGGCCTCCTGTCCCATGTCGCGCAGGATCGTGCTCTCGGTCCTCGAGGCGATCACGGGATCGACGATGCCATCGATCCAGACCCGGGTGCGCCGGCCATCTCCGCGATCGGCGCCGGTGATTCGCTCCAGCGCGAAGATCCGGTCCGCACGCGCGAACTTGCCGAAGCCCAAGGCCACCATTCGAGAGTCCGACGCCACAGGCGAATCCTGACATCGCCCACCCCGCTTCGTCAGCCCTTACCCTCAGAGCGCGGCTCTAGGCAGAGGGCCCCGGGCCGTCGCCCGCGAAGGACAGCCGGTGACCGACCCACCTCCCCGCGCCGTTGGCGGGCGGCAGGCGTGTGAGTCAGAGCTCGGCGCGCAGGATCGACGCAGCGCCCGCCATGGCGCGCATCTTCCCCTCGGCACTGGCGCGGGGCAGGTACTTCATCCCGCAGTCGGTGGCGATCGTGAGTCGGTCCGGCGAGGTATGAGGGAAGGCTCGCCGCACCCGGTCGGCGACCAGCTCAGCGGGCTCCACCTCGTGGTCGGACAGGTCGATGACGCCCAGGATGATCGTCTTGTCGCTGAGGTCCTTCAGCACGCCGAGGTCGAGACCCGACTGGGCGGTCTCGATCGAGATCTGGTCGGCCGAGCATCCTGCCAGCTCGGGGAGGAACGAGTACCCCTCCGGCCGGTCGTGGATGATCGCGGCATACCCGAAGCAGATGTGGACGGCGGTGGTGCCGGTGACGCCGTCGAGGGCGGCGTTGAGGGCATCGAGACCGTACTCGCGGGCCGCCTCCGGCCGTGCCTGCATGTAGGGCTCGTCGATCTGGACGAGGTCCGCACCCGCTGCGTGCAAGTCCTTGATCTCGGCGTTGACCGCGGCGGCGTACGCGAGGGCCGCCGACGCGAGGTCGGGGTAGTGGTCGTTCTGCGCCTGCTGGGACATCGTGAACGGGCCGGGCACGGTCATCTTGACCGTGTGGTCGGTGTTCGCCCTGAGGAACTCCACGTCACGGACGCCCACGGGTCTGGGCCGCACGATCGGTCCGGCGATGCGCGGCACCGGGTTCGGATGGCCGCTGCGATCGAGCGCCGTTCCGGGGTGGTCGACGTCGACGCCCTCGAGAGCGGTCGCGAAGTGGTTGCTGTACGACTCTCGCCGCATCTCACCGTCGGTGATGATGTCGAGACCCGCCCGCTCCTGGGCGCGGATGGCCAGCACCGTGGCGTCATCCTGTGCCTGCTGGAGGTACTCCGGCTCCACTCGCCACAGTTCCCTGGCGCGCACCCTCGGAGGAAAGCGGCCGGCCAGCCGGGCCCGGTCGATGAGCCAGTCCGGCTGGGCATAGCTGCCCACCAGCGAGGTGGGCAGGATCGGCAACGGGGAGGAAGTCGCGGTCATCCTGGGAACTGTAGGGCTGCCGCCGTCGGTTGTGGAAGCCGCCGAGTCCGTCCCCGGTCGACGGAGCGGGTCAGCCCTCGCCGGTCGGGGTGGGGGTCTGGGTGACGGCGTGCTGCGCGCCGCGGTCGAGGGTGAGCGCCGTGTTGACGAGCCCGACGTGACTGAATGCCTGTGGGGTGTTGCCCAGGTGCCGCCGCGCCCGGGGGTCCCATTCCTCGCTCAGCAGGCCGACGTCGTTGCGCAGGTCGAGCAGCCGCTCGAACAGGGCGCGAGCCTCGTCGTGCTCGCCGGTCAGGGCCAAGGCGTCGGCAAGCCAGAAGCTGCAGGCGAGGAACGCCCCCTCGGAGCCGGGAAGGCCGTCGACGGTTCCCTCCGGTGAGGTCGGGTCGGCATCCGTCCGGTACCGGAGGACGAACCCGTCCTCGCACAGCTCTCGTTGCACCGCAGCGATGGTGCCGCGGACCCTCTCGTCGTGGGGCGGAAGGAAACCCACGCGCGGGATGAGCAGGAGGGCAGCGTCCAGGCCGTCCGAACCGTAGTACTGGGTGAAGGTGCCCCGGCTCGCGTCATATCCCTGTGCGCACACCTCCTCGTGGATGTCGTCACGAGCGGCCCGCCACCGTTCCAGGGGCGCTCGAAGGCCGGTGCGCTCGGAGGTGCGGATCATCCGGTCGAGGCCCACCCACGCCATCACCTTGGAGTGCACGAAGTGCTGCTGCGGTCCCCGGACCTCCCACAACGAGCTGTCGGGCTGCTTCCAGACGGTCTCGAGGTACTCGGTGAGCAGGGTCTGCAGCGTCCAGGCGTCCTCGTCGCTGGCGAGCCCCGCCTCGCGCGCGCTGTGCAGGCCGTCGAGGAGCTCGCCGTAGACATCGAGCTGGAACTGCTCGGCCGCCTCGTTGCCGACCCGAACGGGTCGTGACCCCTCGTAGCCGTCGAGCCAGGTCAGCTCGGTCTCCGGAAGCCTGCGGCGGCCGGTGAGGGAGTACATGATCTGCAGGTCCTTCGGGTCGCCGGCGACGGCGCGCAGCAGCCAGTCACGCCACGCCTTGGCCTCTGCGGTGTAGCCACCGCCGGCCAGGGCCTGCAGGGTGAATGCTGCGTCGCGCAACCAGCAGTAGCGGTAGTCCCAGTTCCGTGGGCCGCCGATCTGTTCCGGCAACGAGGTGGTGGCGGCTGCGGCGATGCCACCGCTGGGCGCGTAGGTGAGCGCCTTCAGCACGAGCAGGGACCGGTTCACGGCCTCGCCGTAGTGGCCGTCGTAGGTGCAGCGGCTGATCCACTCCTTCCAGTACTCATCGGTCTCGCGGAGGGCCCGATCGGGGACATACCGTGGCGGCTCTGCCTGGTACGAGGGAACCCAGGTGAGGATGAAGGGCATCCGCTGGCCCGCCTCCACGGTGAACTCCGCGACGCTGCGCATGTTCTCGCCGTGAAGTCGCACCGGCGTGTCGAGCCACAGCGAGTCCGGGCCTGCCACGGCGACCCATCGCTCACCGGAGTGCCGGACCCACGGGACGACCCGCCCGTAGTCGAAGCGCGCGACAAGCTCCACGCCCATCCGCACCCGGCCGCTGACGCCGACGACGATCCGCACCACGTCGGGTTCGGTCTGTCGAATGGGCATGAAGTCGACAACCGTGACGGTGCCCTCCTCGGTCTCCCACGTCGACTCGAGAATCATCGAGTCGCTTCGGTAGGCGCGCCGCGTGCACACCCCACCGGTCAGTGGAGCGATCCTCCACCGGCCGCACCCGGGGCCGCCGAGGAGCGCAGCGAACGACGCGGAGGAGTCGAACCGGGGCAGGCACAGCCAGTCCATCGAGCCGTCACGACTGATCAGCGCTGCGGTCTGCAGGTCGGCGACGACGGCGTAGTCCTCGATCCGGGACGGCGGCGTACGTCTCCACAGGCCGTCGAGCGGCTCTCGCCCTTCGCGTTCGGTGGTCGCGGACCCGCCATCGGCCGTCGCGCCCACCCCGACGCCCTCGTTGGATGCCGCCGCCTCCGTGACGTCCGGAGCCGGCTCCTCATCTCGCTCACCCGTGGTGGCCATCGCGACCCTCCTCAGACGTCCGTGGCTGCCTGCTGCAAACTACCGATCTCCAGCGGCTGTGGGCGCCCGAGCCGCACGCGGCCTTGGATCCCGGACGTCGGGGGCTGGGCCTCGCCGGCATCCCGGCATCCCGGTTTGAGGGGCCTCCAGGCAGCCGAGAGCTCAGGGCGCGGTGTCGTGAGGGTTGCCATTCACTCGTTGAGGCCGCCCAGGGCGAGCACCGCCTCCGGGCCGTCGAGGTCCGGGGTGCTGAGGAAGACGGTGGACACCCCCAGCTCCGCCAGGCCGGCGTGCCGGTCGCGGTGCTCCGCCACCGTGCCCGCGTGCTTCCTGGCGGCGTAGGCAGCCGCTGCGGTGCGGCCTCGGTGCAGCTCGACCCGCCGCCAGACGTCCTCGCGGTCGCGCCCGACCACCGGGAGGTCGAGCACCGTCACCGCCACCTGGCTCGGGTCCCGCCCCACGTCCGTGCAGTGCTGCCGAAGCACGTCGACCTTGTGCCGAACGACCTGCGGGTCCGAGGTGGTGAGGTTGCACGCGTCGCCGAGCGCGGCGGCGATCCGCAGCGTCCTCCGCTCGCCGTTGCCACCCACGATGACCGGGATCGGGGCGGTGGGCCGGGGATAGCACGTCGTCTCCGGCAGCGTGACCCCGACAGCGGTGTACTCCTTCGTGCCCGGTGCCCACAGCGCCCGCATGACCTGGATCGCGTGCTCGAGGTCGTCCAACCTCGTCGAGACGGTCGGAAAGGGCAGCCCGTATGCCGCGTGCTCACGGTGCCACCATCCCGCACCGATGCCGACGAACGCCCGCCCGCCGGTGAGGGCGGACAACGTGGCCGCGGCCTTCGCCGTGATCCCCGGCCGACGGAAGGTGGTCGGGGTGCAGAGGGTGCCAAGCCGGAGGCTCGTGTCCAGGGCGGCAACGGCGCCGAGCGTGACCCAGGGCTCGGGAATCGGGTCCCAGGCGCGGCCGACCTGCGGGATCTGGATGAGGTGGTCCATCAGCGCCAGACCGGCGAACCCGGCGTCGTCCGCAGCGAGCGCGACGTCGCGCAGCCACGCGATCGGTTCCTCGCCCCAGGGGAACCGAGAGATCTGCAGCACCACCTGTACTCCCGTGGATGCCGTGCGGTCGTCGGTCGGACGCGCCACCGCGAGCCTCGGGGCGGAGGGCGTCACCTCCGCCGAGATCGGGACGACGAGGTCCCAACCCTCGTCCACGACCTCGGCCGCCACCTCCCGCTGGCGGCGCAGCTGTCCGGTCAGCACGCGGGCAGGCAGCGGACGGTCACGCGCCGCGTTGCGGCGACGGCACTCCTCGGCCGGGGTCTCGACGAGGACGAGGACCGCGGGAAGGCCGGCGGAGCGCGCCCGGGACAGCCAGCTCCGTCGGCGCGCGACGTCGAAACCGAGGGTGTCCACCACGGTCGTCAGCCGACGACCGAGCCGGGCCGTGACGATCGACTCCAGCACCGCGAAGGCGTCGGCGGAGGCGTCCAGATCGTGCGGACCGCTCCCGACGATGCCTCGTAACGCATCCGAAGAGACGACCTCCTCGGCCCGGTAGCGCTCCGCCACCCAGGTCGACTTGCCCGACCCCGAGGCGCCCACGAGCACCACCAGCGCCGGGTCCGGGAGCGACATGCGGGCAGTCTGCCCGATTCCGGGGACGCCGTACCGAGCGCCGACCTCGTGGCGTCAGAAGCGGGGGATCACCTCGTCGATCCAGCCCGGTGCCGTGGGCCGTGGCCACCACGTCGGCCCGTCGGCCGCGGCGGAGGCAGCGCCGAGGACCGCCGCGGCGGCGAGCAGTGCGGCCACCACGACCCGGACCGCCTTCCCGCCGGGGCTGACGCCGCGAACGATGCTGCGGCTGCCACGGCGCAGGCTCGCGCCCCCCGGTCCCCACCAGGCGGTGAGCGCCGCGAAGAACGCCGCCGTGACGAGGGGCATCACGCCGTCCGCTGCCGCGTCCCGGCCGGTCAGCGCGGTGAGCACGAGGGCCGTCGCGAACATGGCGCAGATGCCCACGACCAGCGGAGCGACCATCGTCAGCGCGGCGCCCAGCGCCCCGATGACGAGGTGCCAGGGGCTGGTCGCGACCGCCACCGCGACGTCGCTCCCCCGGGCGCCACGCTGGTGGCGGCGCATGACGAGGGACGTGACCGACCGGTCGGCCGTCCGGGCGAGCGTGGCCCAGCCGAAGAGGACGAGCAGGGCCAGCAGCGGGGCGGCGGCCGTCAGTGTCGCGAAGAGGGCGAGGAGGGCGAGGAGTGTTCCTGACCGTTTCGGGCGGCCGATGCGGGGGTCCCCGTACGGGCCGTGCCCGAGCCGCGCCGCGTCCCAGTCGGACTCCGACTCCGGCACCGACGACCCCGGGCCCGTCAGCTGCTGGTGGCCTGCGCCCGGAGCGGGCGTCGGCGGGGCGGCCACGGAGGCCGGGGGTGGCGTCAGCACCCCGCCCGGTGACGGCGCGGCATCCGACTGCGCCAGCGCGCCGGCGGCGCCCCCCGCGGCGGCCATGGCATCGCCCATCGGAGCCGCCGGTGTCACCGGCAGTGCGTTCGTGGCCAGCAGCTGCGTGGGCTGCCGGGTCCGCACGCGGATGGCCTCGGTCACCGGAGCACCGTGGGCGTAGCACTCCAGCGCCGCCACGACCTCGCCGTGGTGCGGGCGGTCCGCCGGGTCGGGCGAGAGGGCGGCATACAGCAGCGGCTCGATCCGTGGGTCGACGGCCCGGAGGTCGGGCTCGCCGCGTGCAACCCGGGCCAGCACGGCGCTCATCGTCCCGCGCCCGAAGGGCGGTGTCCCACTGGCCGCGAAGGCTGTCGTCGCGGCCCAGCCCCACCAGTCCGTCGCCGGGGTGACGTCCTCACCCCCGACGACCTCCGGTGCCAGGTAGCCCGGCGTGCCCATGACCAGTCCCGTGAGGGTGAGGCGGATGTCGTCTGCGACGTGCGCGATCCCGAAGTCGATGAGCACGGGGTCGCCGTCGACGAGGAGCACGTTGCCGGGTTTGACGTCCCGGTGGACGATGCCCGCCGAGTGGATCGTGTCCAGCGCCTCCGCCACGCCCGACGCGACCCGGTGCAGGTCCGCAGGCGCCAGCGGGCCACGCTCCGCCACGAAGTCGTCGAGCGCCGGCCCGGGCACGTACCGGGTCACGATGTAGGGAGTGACGCCGTCGACGTCCGCGTCGAGGATCGGCGCCACGCGAGGGGTGCGGATCCGGCGCAGCGTCTCGACCTCTCGCTGGAGCCGGGCGCGGGCGTCGGGGTCGTGGGCGACGTGCTGACGCAGCACCTTGACCGCCACCGCCCGCCCGTGCCGGTCGAGGCCGAGGTGCACCACCCCCATCCCGCCCTCACCGAGGCGCTGGACGAGGCGGTACTCGCCGAGCCGCGTGAACTCACGCGGCTGCTCGGTGTCCTCCGGCTCTGAGCCGTCGGCGATGGCGTCGGCCGTCATCCCCCCACGGTATGCCGGAACGCCGGGTCTGGGCTGGATCCCGGTCGGCGCCGGTGCCGGTCGCGCGGGCGCCGGTCGGCGCGGGATGCCGGCTCCGCGGCGGCGGCTGCGCCGCGGCGCCGGTCAGCTCTGGATGTACGTGCGGAGCTGGTCGCGCTCGGACTGGAGGTCGTCGATGCGGTTCTTGACGACGTCACCGATGCTGACGATCGCATGCAGCTTGCCGTCGACGACGACGGGGACGTGCCGGATCCGGCGCTCGGTCATCGCCGTCTCGAGGTCGTCGAGGACGTCCTCCGGACTGCAGGTGTGCACCTCGGCCGTCATGATCTGCGCGACCGGGGCGTCCATGATGGCGGGGCCGTCGGTGTGCAGGTGCCGCACGATGTCGCGCTCGCTGACGATGCCGTCGACGCTCTCGCCGTCGTCGCTCACGACGACGGCACCGATGTGATGCTCGGAGAGGAGGGCGAGCAGCTGCGTCACCGACGCGTCCGACCTCACCGTGACGACGTCGCCGCCCTTGCGCCTGATGACGTCGGAGATCCTCATGTGTTGACGATACGGGGGAGCCCGACGACGCGCCAGACGTGGCTCGCGCGCACTCTCACGACCGGCGGCAAGAGCGACCGTCGCCCAGGTACCGAACGACCCACAGGCACGGCATACTGGCGAAACCGCTTACACCGACGTGGGCGGCGCTCCACCCTTTACAACGGATCGTCCGGCACGTTCCTGCCGGTGAAGGAAGGCAATGACGCCATGGCAACTGTGAAGTTCGACCAAGCAACACGGATCTACCCGGGCAACGACACGCCCTCGGTGGACCGGCTCGACATCGACGTGGCGGACGGGGAGTTCCTCGTCCTCGTCGGTCCCTCCGGGTGTGGCAAGTCCACCTCCCTGCGCATGCTCGCCGGCCTCGAGGAGGTCAACGACGGCAAGATCTGGATCGGTGACCGCGACGTCACCGACCTCTCGCCGAAGGACCGCGACGTCGCGATGGTCTTCCAGAACTACGCGCTGTACCCCCACATGACCGTCGCGGACAACATGGGCTTCGCCCTGAAGATCGCCGGCGTCGACAAGGGGGAGATCCGCAAGCGCGTGCAGGAGGCCGCTGGCATCCTCGACCTGACGGACTACCTCGAGCGCAAGCCGAAGGCCCTCTCCGGTGGGCAGCGTCAGCGCGTCGCCATGGGGCGTGCGATCGTCCGGTCGCCGCAGGTGTTCCTCATGGACGAGCCGCTGTCGAACCTGGACGCGAAGCTCCGCGTGCAGACCCGCACCCAGATCGCCAGCCTCCAGCGGCGACTCGGCGTCACGACCGTCTACGTCACTCACGACCAGATCGAGGCCATGACGATGGGCGACCGGATCGCGTTGCTCAAGGACGGCATCCTCCAGCAGTGCGCCACCCCGCGCGAGATGTACGACCGGCCGAACAACGTTTTCGTCGCCGGCTTCATCGGCTCCCCGGCCATGAACCTCGTGTCCGTCCCGGTGACCGAGGACGGCGTCCAGTTCGGCAGCCACCGCCTGCACGTCGACCGGAGCCTGCTCGGCTCTTCAGGCAACGAGGTCATCGTCGGCATGCGCCCCGAGGACGTCGAGGTGACCACGAACGAGGACGGCCTCGAGCTCATCGTCGACGTCGTCGAGGAGCTGGGCGCCGACGCGTACGTCTACGCCACTCCAGCCAACCCGGACATCCGGCTCGAGGGTGTGGGCGACGACGCCCTGGCCAAGCCCTTCATCGCCCGGGTCGACGGCCGCAGGGTTCCGGACAAGGGTTCGAAGATCTTCGTGTACCCGAACCCCGACCACATGCACGTCTTCAACAAGGAGTCCGGCGCCAGGCTCGGCTGAGCCGCCTCACGACCGGGACCACCCGCGACGCCCCGGACGAGCTCTCGTCCGGGGCGTCGCGCGTCTCCTGGAAACGTCCGCCCATCCCACCGCGCACACCCCACGGGAGGACCCGTGCCGATGGCCTTGGAGATCACCGCCGCCCGGCCCGACCCGGCGCTGCTCGACCTGCCGTGGCGCGTCCCGCTCGAGGAGTGGCCGGAGGACATCCTCGCCGCACTCCCCCGTGGTATCTCCCGACACGTCGTGCGGTTCGTGCGGTTGTCGGGTCGCGTCCTCGCCGTCAAGGAGATCAAGGCGGACCTGGCCCGCCGCGAGTACGAGCTGCTCCGCAACCTCAACCGCCTCGGGATGCCGTGCGTGGAGCCCTTCGCGGTCATCAGCGGTCGGGTCGGCGCGGACGGCAGGGAGCTGGACGCCTGCCTCGTCACGCGGCACCTCCAGTTCTCCCTTCCCTACCGGGCGCTCTACAGCCAGACGCTGCGCAAGGGCACCGCGACCCGGCTCATCGACGCCCTGGCGGTCCTGCTCGTCCGGCTGCACCTCGCCGGCTTCTGGTGGGGCGACGTCTCGCTCTCCAACACGCTCTTCCGCCGGGATGCCGGGGCGTTCGCGGCATACCTCGTCGACGCCGAGACCGGGGAGCTGCGGCAACGGCTGAGCGACGGTCAGCGGGAGCACGACCTCGACATCGCCAGGATCAACATCGCGGGCGAGCTCATGGACCTCGAGGCCGGCGGCCTGCTCCAGGAGGACCGTGACCCCGTGGCGGTGAGTGAGCGCATCATGACCCGGTACCGCGAGCTGTGGGGTGAGCTCACCGGACCCGAGCTCATCGACGACGGAGAGCGCTGGCGGGTGGAGGACCGGATGCGCCGGCTCAACGCCCTGGGGTTCGACGTCGACGAGCTCGAGATCACGACCGACCTCGACGGCACCTCGATCCGCATCCAGCCGAAGGTCGTGGACGCCGGGCACCACTCGAGGCGGCTCCTGAGGCTCACGGGGCTCGACGTGCGGGAGAACCAGGCCCGTCGGCTGCTCAACGACCTCGATGCCTTCACCGCAGGGACGGGCCGGCAGGGCGAGGACGAGGAGATCGTCGCGCACGAGTGGCTGACGAGGATCTACGAGCCGGTGACCCGGCGCGTGCCCCGAGGTCTCGTCGCCAAGCTGGAGCCGGCGGAGCTGTTCCACGAGGTGCTCGAGCACCGGTGGTACCTCGCCGAGCGGGCGCGCCACGACATCCCGATCGAGGAGGCGATCGACGACTACGTCGCGTCAGTGCTCCCCGGGAAGCCGGACGAGCAGTCGGTGCTCGGCGTGGACACCCGCGAGCTACCGGTCATCGCGGGCCCGAACGCCCAGCCCTAGGATCGAGGAGCAAGCCCCACCACGCCCCGAGGGGGAGACATGAGCGACCAGCCGCACGGACCCACCGACCCGTCACGCGAGGACGACCAGGCTCCGCCCTCCGGTCCTTCGACCGCGGCTGCCCCACCTCCGCCCGCGCAGGCTCCACCCCCGCCGCCGTCGCAGGCCCCACCCCCGCCGGCCTACGGGCCGCCGCCGTCGGGGTACGCCCCTCCCGGGCCCTCCGGGCCGCCTTCGCAGCAGGGCGGCTACGGGTACGGCGGCCCCCCGGCATCCCCACCGCCCGGGCAGGTCAACCCCTACGGCGGGTACGCCGCAGCCCCGGGATACAGCGGCGGCCGGCCGATGCACCCCGGCTCGATCGGCTACGTCGAGCAGAACTTCGGACGCGTCGCCGACTTCGGCCCGCGCCTGCTCGCCAACCTCGTCGACGTCGCCCTCACCCTCATCGGGCTCATCCCCATGTTCTTCGGGATCGGGGTCCTCATCGCGGCCGCGCCGACGGACGTCACGTACGACGAGTTCGGGAACAGCACGGCAACCGGTGGTGACGCGGGGCTGGCGGTGGTCGGCGGCCTCCTCATCGCCCTGGGTGCCCTGGTGTCCTTCGGTATCTGGCTCTGGAACCGGGTCTTCCGCATGGGCCGCACCGGCCAGAGCGTGGGCAAGAAGGTGATCGGCCTTCGGCTCATCGACGAGAAGGCCGGTCGGCCCATCGGCGCGTGGATGTGCTTCCTGCGCGAGCTCGTGAGCGGCGTCGTCAACCAGGTCTTCTACCTGGCCTACCTCTGGATGCTGTGGGACCCGGACAAGCAGACACTGGGCGACAAGGCGGTGCACTCGACGGTCGTCGTGGTTCCGAAGGGGTGAACGGGCCACTCCACGCCGGGGGAGCCCGTCAGGCGGGTGATGCCCAGGTCCAGCCGGGGACGTTGCGCACGACGACCACGGCGACGAAGGCTGCGGCGAGGACCCACGGCATCCAGGTCGGAGGGTCCCAGCGCAGCGGACGGCCGGTCCACGCAGCGCGCACCCAGACGACGAAGAGCACGAGCAGCCCGGCATAGAGCGGCAGGACGAGCGGGTTGCGGGCGAGCGCGCCGGCGAGGTCGAGGTGCACGAGGTCGTGGGTCGCGCGCAGCATCCCACAGCCCGGGCAGTAGATGCCGGCGAGCGCGTAGGTGGGGCAGAGCGGGTAGTGACCGGGCTCGTTGGGGTCGACCGCGGCCACGTATGCCGCCCCTGCCGCCACGACGGCGCCCACCGCCGCGGGACGCACGAGGCGGTGCCACCGGCCGGTCACCCGGCCGGTGTGCACCGCCTCGTGGAGCTGCGTCACGTCACATCGTGGAGGGGTCGGACACCGCGGCCAGACCGCCGAGGAAGACGAGCCAGATGATGGTCAGGACGAGCAGCACCATCCCGATGATGCCGAGGATGCGGCCGATCTGCACGATCTGCCGGTTGCCGTAGCGGCCCGGCTGCGCGTCGATCTCCTTGAGCGCGTTGTTGCCCATGATGAACGCGACGATGCCGAGCGGCGAGCAGCAGACGAGCGACAGGATCCCGAGGATGAGGACCGTCATCCCCCTCGGGTGGTCGACCGGACCGCCACCCGTCCCACCGCCGGGGGGTGGGGCCCCGTAGCCACCGCCGTAGCCGCCGCCGTACCCGCCGTCGCCGGACCCGGGGGGCGGCGGGACGTTGTCGCCGCCGCTGCCCGAACCGGGCGGCGGGGGCGGAGGCGGGGGGGTCGAACCGTAGTCGGACATGTGCTCCCTCTCTCGACGATGGTCAGGGGCTGCACCCCCGGCGCCGGTCTGCCCGGCGGCGACGATCCTCGCACAGAGGGTGGGTGGGGTCGACCGTCCACGCGCGGAGCGGCGAGGCGGCTCGTGGGACGGTCAGCCCGGGCGACGCCGGCGGGCGACCTCGTAGAGCGTGACGCCGGTCGCGATGCCGGCGTTGAGGGACTCCACCGCCGACGACATCGGGATCGACACGATCTGGTCGCACGTCTCGCGGACGAGGCGGGAGAGGCCCTTGCCCTCCGAGCCGACGACGACGACGAGCGGCTCGGATGCGAGGTCGAGGTCGGGCAGCTCGACGTCGCCGTCCATGTCGAGCCCGATGACGAAGAACCCTGCCGTGCGGAAGTCCTCGAGGGCCCTGGTGAGGTTCGTCGCCTGGGCGACCGGGATGCGGGCTGCGGCTCCCGCCGAGGTCTTCCAGGCCGAGGCGGTCATGCCCGCCGAGCGTCGGCTGGGCACGACGACACCGTGGCCGCCGAAGGCCGCGACCGATCGAACGATGGCACCGAGGTTGCGGGGGTCGGTGATGCTGTCCAACGCCACGACGAGCGGGATGCCGGGCATCTGCGGGTCGACGAGGTCGCTGGGGTGGGCGTACTCGTAGGGCGGCACCTGGAGCGCCAGCCCTTGGTGGACAGCGCCGTCGGTCAGTCGGTCCAGCTCGCCGCGGGGCGTCTCGAGCACCGGGAGCCCCCGCTGGGTGGCGATCTTCAGCGCCTCGCGGACCCGGTCGTCCGAGTCGATCCGGCCGGCGACGTACATCGTCGTCACCGGGACCTCGGCGCGGAGCGCCTCGACGACCGCGTTGCGGCCGGCCACCATCTCGCTGCTGGCCTTGGCGCGGCGCGTGCTCGTGCGGCCGGACTGGCCACGACCGGCGCCACCGCCGCCGCTCCTCGCGGCCGCCTTGTGGGCCTTGTGGTTGGGGCGGTCCGTCGCCTTCGGCGTGGGGCCCTTGCCCTCGAGGCCACGGCGGCGCTGGCCGCCGGAACCGACGGTGGGCCCCTTCTTGCCGCCCTTGCGCACCGCGCCCCGGCGCTGCGAGTTGCCCGCCACGTCATTCACCCCGCCCGCGGACGAGGGACCACCGGGCGCCGGCTGCGGTGTCCTCCAACGCGATACCCGCCACAGCGAGCTCGTCCCGGATGGCGTCCGCCGTGTCGTAGTCACGTGAGGACCGCGCCTGGGCCCGCGCGGCGATCCGACCGCGGACGAGCGCGTCGAGGCTCGCGAGGGCGTCCGTGGTGGTGGTGGAGTCGCCGGCCGCCCATGCGGGGTCCAAGGGGTTCACGCCCAGCACATCGGTCATGGCGATGACCGTGCGGGCAGTGGCCACGGCATCCTCGTGGTCACCGTCGTCGAGCGAGATGTTGCCCGAGCGCACGGCCTCGTGGACGACGGCGAGAGCACCGGAGACGCCGAGGTCGTCGTCCATCGCCTCACGGAAGTCCTCGGGCAGCGGCTCGTCACCCGTCGGCACCGCGGTGACCTCGTCGGGCAGGGCCCGGCGGAGAAAGCCCTCGATGCGCTCCACCGCCGTCGCCGACTCCTCGATCGAGCCCTCGTGGAACTCGATCGTCGACCGGTAGTGGGCGGCGGTGAGGTAGTAGCGGACGGCGAGAGCGCGGTGCTCCCTGAGCACCTCGCTGACCCTCAGGGAGTTGCCGAGCGACTTGCTCATCTTCTCGCCGCCCATCGTCACCCAGGCGTTGTGCAGCCAGTAGTTCGCGAAACCCATTCCGGCTGCGCGGGACTGGGCCTGCTCGTTCTCGTGGTGCGGGAACCGCAGGTCCACCCCACCGCCGTGGATGTCGAACGTGTCGCCGAGGTACTTGCGCGCCATCGCGGAGCACTCGAGGTGCCAGCCCGGTCGGCCCGGGCCGAACGGGGTCGGCCACGCCGCCGTCTCCGGCTCGTCCGGCTTGTGCCCCTTCCACAACGCGAAGTCCCGAGGGTCTCGCTTGCCGCGCGGGTCCGCATCCTCGGCGTCGACCATGTCGTCGACCATCTGGTGGGTCAGCTCGCCGTATGCCGGCCAGCTGCGGACGTCGAAGTAGACGTCTCCACTACCGTCGGCGGCGGCATACGCGTGACCCTTCTCGAGGAGGGTCTCCATGAGCGCCAGCATCTCGGGAACGTGGCCGGTCGCGCGCGGCTCATAGGTCGGCGGCAGGACGCCGAGTGCGGTCAGCGCGGTCGCCGTCTCGGCCTCGTTCCGGTAGGACACGGCGAACCACTGTTCGCCGGCTGCAGCCGACTTCGCGAGGATCTTGTCGTCGATGTCGGTGACGTTGCGGATGAGGGTGACGTCGAGCCCGTGGCCGCGGCTCATCCACCGCCGCAGCACGTCGAACGCGACCGCGAACCGGACGTGCCCGAGGTGAGGAGGCGCCTGCGTGGTGAGCCCACAGATGTAGATCCCCGCCTTGCCTGGCACGACGGGGATGAAGTCTCGCAGCTCGCGGGACATGGAGTCGAACAGCCGAAGGGTCACCCGCCCAAGGCTACCGGCCGCACGAACGTGCCCCGTGTGCCCCACGTCGTCTGTCGGAGTGCCGCGACACGCGGCTACGGCCGCGTGTCGGCGGCACCGGGACAGACGAGGTCGGGGAGGCGGGACAGCGGGGACGAGGAGCCTTCAGTGACCGCGGTCGATCCACTCCGAGAGGTGCGGGGCCTCGTCGCCGATCGTCGTGGGCTCGCCGTGCCCGGTGAGGACCACGGTCTCGGGAGGCAGCGTCAAGAGCTTGCGGCGGATCGAGTCGACGATCGTCGGGAAGTCGCTGTACGACCGACCGGTCGCCCCGGGACCGCCCAGGAAGAGCGTGTCGCCGCGTTGATGCCACCCTCGCGGTAGTGCAGGTCGGTGTGACAGACGCCGCAGGTGTCGACCCGCACGACGGCCTCGCCCGGGCCGGGGTCCGGCGCGACGATGTCGACGATCTCG
>OCZS010000302.1_pt1 | contig 16019 bp, 17 predicted proteins | sample 1539071 | NCBI WGS metagenome assembly OCZS01 (sample SAMEA3113584, study PRJEB22503) | soil metagenome
CACCCGCCTCCACCAAACCAGGGGCACAGCAGTTGGGGTTGGAGTGGGTGGTGCGGGTGTTGCGTGGGGCTGTGGACAGCCGTTCGCTCCCCTTCCCGGCCTCGGCTACCCTCCCGGTAGGGGCCCCATCCACCGGCGGGTGGGGCTCTGACCTGTCCACCGGCGGGTGGGGTGAGGGGCGCCCACCGGCGGGTGGGGTGAGGGGCGCCCACCGGCGGGTGGAGTTCGCACCCGCCAAGATAGGCAACGGTTGCCGATGTGGGCGCGTCCGGGGGCGGCTACGGTCGCGGATCATGTCATCGCTTCATCTCACCGGGGTCGAGGTCCGTGATGCCGGGCCTTCCGACCTGCCGGCCGTTCGGCGTGTGCTGCTGGCGGCCTACCAGGAGTACGCGGCGGCGCTGCCGCCGGCCGTGTTCGGGCGCTACCTGACCGACATCCTCGACGTCGAGGCCCGGACCGGGGCCGGGGAGGTGCTGGTCGCCGAGCACGGCGGGCGGGTCGTGGGCACGGTCACCTTCTATCCCGACGCAAGCCGGGAGGAGCTGGGCTGGCCGGCCGGCTGGGCCGGGCTGCGGGCCCTCGGGGTCGAGCCCCGGATCCGGGGGCTGGGGATCGGGCGGGCGCTGCTCGGAACCTGCCTGGAACGGGCCCGGGCCGCCGGGGCGCCCGTGCTGTGCCTGCACACGGCCGAGTTCATGGCCGCCGCGGTCGCCATCTACGAGGCGGCCGGGTTCCGCCGCGACCCCGCCCACGACTTCGACGTCACCAGCCGGCTCGACCTGGCCGGGGTCCGGCCCGTCCCGATCCTGGCCTACCGGCTCGACCTTCCCGGCCACCACCACCATGAGGAGCATGCGGTGAACCTCCCGGCAGCCAACGTCGGCGAGCTGTACGAGAACCCGGTCACCGGGGAGCGCGGGGTCGTGCGGGTCCCGCCCAGCGAGGCCAACGGCCACCTGCTGGTCGTCGACCTCTACCTGCGCCCCGGGGGGAAGGTGGCCGGCGAGCACGTCCACCCCGTCGCCACCGAGGCGTTCACCCCCGTCCGGGGCCGCCTGGCCGTCCGCCACGGCGGCCGGGTGCTCGACGCCGGACCCGGGACCCGGGTCCAGGTCGCCCCCGGCGTTCCCCACGAGTTCTGGAACCCGACCGACGAGGAGGTCCGCCTGGTCGTCGAGGTCCAGCCGGGCGAGCGCCTGGTCCAGCTGATCCGCCAGCTCTTCCTGACCGCCCAGGACGGCCGGACCGACGCCGACGGCCGGCCCCGGCCGCTGCACGCCGCCGTGCTGGCCCGGGAGTTCGCCGACACCATGCGCTTCACCCGCCCGCCCCAGCCGCTCCAGCGGGCCCTCTTCGCCCTGCTCTCCCCCATCGCCCGGGTCACCGGCCACCGCGCCCTCGACCCGGCCTACCTGGAGCGCGAGCTGCCGATCGTCGACCTCGAGCCCGTCCCCGGCGAGATCGCGGCCGTCATCCCCGCCCTCGCCCCCGAAGCGACCAGGAGCACCCGATGAACTACCAGGAAGTCCGCGACCTGCTGGTGATGCAGTGGACCTACACCGGCGGGCCCAACGAGGACAAGGCGGCCGAGGTCTACACCGACGAGACGGTGCTGGAGTTCCCCCAGTCGGGGGAGCGGTTCCGGGGCCGGGACAACATCACCGCCTGGCGCCAGCGGTACCCGGCCCGGCTCGACTTCGAGCCGCGGGAGCTCCGGGGGGCCGGCGACCTCTGGATCGCCGAGACCGGCCTGCGCTACGACGGCGGCGAGCCGGTCAGCGTGGTCAAGATCCTCCAGTTCCGCGGGGACAAGGTGGAGCGGGAGACGATCTACTTCGCCGACCCGTTCCCGGCCCCGGACTGGCGGGCGCCGTACGCCGAGGACGGCGTCGTCGAGCGCCGCGGCGACCTCCCGGCCCACGTCGCCGCCGGGAACTGAGCTACCCGCGGTGGAGCCGCAGCCGCGCCCCTGAGGTGCGGACGCGGATCAGGTAGCGGCCGGTGCCGCTGCCCTCGGCCTTCCAGACGCCACCGTCGCGGCGCAGGCCGGCGTCGCCGAAGTTGTCCTGGCTGAGGCCGTCGACCCGGACCTCGACGGTGGCCGTGGCCGGCAGGTAGAGGTCGACCAGCCCGGTCGAGAGCTGGAGGTCGACCGGGACCTCGGCGGCCGGGTCGCCGAGGCGGACGGCCAGCCGGGAGACGCCGGACTGGACGTTGACCCGACGCAGGGCGAGGTCGCGCAGGTCGAGGTCGGCGGTGACCGCCCCGGCCGAGACGTCGAGCTGCCAGGCCAGCGAGGTGTTGAGCTGGACCCGCCAGTCGTTGCCGCGGTTGCGGGCCAGCACCCCCCGCTGGGACGGTGAGCGCAGGTCGAGCACGGCCAGGTCGGCGGCGGTGGTGACCTGGGCGCTGGACCGGCCGGGGCCTGACAGCTCGGCCGCGTACAGGCCGGACGCCCCGGACCCGACCCGGAGCTGGCCGCCGCCCATGCTGGCCCGCAGCTCGGCCCGGGCCGCCCCGGGCGGGACGGGCGCGCTGGGCTCGGTGGTGACCGCCGGGTCGGGCGAGGACAGCGACAGCACCAGCGGCCCGACCACGGCCACCACCAGCAGGAGCACGCCGACCGAGCGCAGCGAGCCCCGGCCGGTGCCGCGGCCGACCCGCTCCAGCCCGATCCCGATGAGGGCCAGGGGGATGGCCAGCAGGATGGTCTGGACGATCGAGGTGACCCTGGTGGCCAGGGTGGCGATGGTGACGGCCAGGCCGACGGCCAGCACCACCAGGCCGGTCCAGTAGGCGCCGGGCCGGGCCCTGGGCGGGTCCCGGTCCTCGGGATGGAACAGCTCGGGGTCGCCGGGCTGGGCCGTGGTCACGTCGATGATGTCCGGCCGCTGCACGTCCCTGGCCACCGTCACTCCTTCCGCTTGGCTGCCCAGGGGAGTATCCGTCGTTCGCCGGGAATCGGGGAAATCACGGCTGCTCGACCAGGCCGGTCAGGCGCTCGGTGAGGGCGGCGGCGTCCCGGCGGGCCTCCTCGAGGCGGCCGGCGCGGGCGGCCAGGTCGTCGCGGACGGGCCCGGCGGCCATCCGGCCCAGGTTGAAGGCGATGGTCGAGAGGCCGCCCTCCAGCCCGGCCCGGAGCAGGTGGGCGGCGACCAGCTGGTCGCTGGCCGTCCGGGCCAGGGCCATCCCGGCCAGCTCGGCGGCCAGGCGCAGCCCGTCGGCGGCCAGCTCGGCGGTGGCCAGCGGGACCTCGGTGGCGTCGGCCCTGGCCGCCTCGGCCGCCCGGGTCGCGCCCGGGTCGCCCTCGGTGGCCCGGGCCGCGCGGACGGTGGCCACCATGCGCTCGTAGACCCCGGCGTCGGTCCGCTCCTGCTCGACCAGGGTGGCCCGGAGCCGGTCGGCCTCCTGGGCCAGCCGGTCCAGGCGCCCGGCCCCGTCCGGCTCGGCCTTGCGGGCGCCGATCCTGGCCGACATGGCCAGCAGGGCGCAGCCGAGGGCGGCGGCCACGGCCGACGCGCTGCCGCCGCCCGGGGTGACGGTCGGGGCGGCGTAGGCGTCGAGCCAGCCGTGCTCGCCGAGCCGGTGCTGAGGGCTCATCGGAACTCCTTGGAGGTGGTCATGGCCTGGAGCAGCCGCGTTTCCAGCAGCTTGCCGGGAGTGAAGTCGCGCAGGCGCAGGTCGGCCGGGTCGACCCCGTCGAGGGCGCCGGCCGGGGCCAGGCCGACGATCTCCGAGGCCTCGACCCTGGCCCCGTTCCGCTCGGCCAGGGCGGCCACCGCCGCGTAGGCGGCCGCCGGCGGAGTCGCCCGCCAGTCGAGCAGGTTCATCGACACCTGGACCAGGCCAGCCTCCCGGCCCTCGATGGGGACGCCCATGGCCCGGACCGCCGGGAGGCCACCGTCGCGTTCCCGGACCGCCGAGGCGATCCGGCTGGCCAGGGCCAGGTCGGCCCCGGCCAGCTCGACGTTGTAGGCGATCAGGACCTCCCGGGCCCCGACCGCGGTCGCCCCGGCGGTCGGGTGCAGGCCCGGCCCGCCGAAGTCCGGCACGCGTCCGGCGTCGCCGCCGGCCAGGGCGGCCTGGAGGGCCTCGAACCCGCGGCCGCGGACGGCCGGGAGGGCGGCCCACCCGGGGTGGCGGGCCGCGGCCCCGTACAGGTAGACGGGGACCCCGGCCTCGGCGAAGATCCGCCGGCCGGCCCGCTCGGCCAGGGAGGCGCAGTCCAGGTCGGGGTCGTCGCCGCTGCGGAGCCGGGTCTCGGCGCCGAACGGGACGAACGGCAGCACGTCCAGCGCCCCCATCCGCGGGTGCACGCCGCGGTGGTGGTTGAGGTCGATCAGGCGGGCGCAGGCCCTGGCCCCGGCCACGGCCGCCTCGACCAGGGCCGGGCCCGGGCCCATCAGGGTGATGACCGTGCGGTGGTGGTCGGAGTCACTTGACCGGTCGAGCACCAGCACCCCGGGATCGGCCCCGGCGAAGGCGGCCACGATCTCGTCGACCACCTCGGGCCGGCGCCCCTCCGAGACGTTGGGCACGCACTCGACCAGGCGGGTGAGCTCGGTCACGGCCCGGCCCCCGCCGGGGCGCCGGCGCCGGCGACCACGGTCCCGCCCTTGACGACCACCTCGGCCAGGTTGACCCCCAGGTGGTAGGCCAGGTCGAGGTAGCTCCGCCCGGCCAGCACGACCAGGTCGCAGGCGGCCCCTGGGGCGAGCCGGCCGGCGGTGGCGGCCCGCCCGACCGCCCGGGCGGCGCCGTCGGTGGCCGCCAGCACCGCCTCCTCGGGGGTCAGGCCGCCGTGCACGCAGGCCAGCGCCACCATCAGCTGCATGTTCTCGCTGTAGCAGGTGCCCGGGTTGCAGTCGGTGCCGAGGGCCATGGTCACCCCGGCCTCGCGCAGGACCTGGGCCGGGGCCGCCCGGCCGGTGCGGAGCAGGAAGCTGGTCCCGGGCAGCAGCACCGCCACCGTGCCGGCGGCGGCCAGCCCCTTGGCCTCCTGCTCGTCGCAGAACAGCAGGTGGTCGGCGGAGACGCAGCCGAGCTCGGCGGCCAGGGCGGCCCCGCCGGTCGAGCCGAGCTCGTTGGCGTGGAGCTTGCCCCGGAGGCCGTGGCGGGCGCCGGCCTCCAGCACCCTCCGGGACTCCTCCACCGTCAGCGCCCCCCGGTCGCAGAAGGCGTCCACGAACTCGGCCAGGGGCGCGCACGCCGGCAGCATCTCGTGCTCCAGCAGGTCCAGGTAGCCGCGGCGGTCGCCGGCGTACTCCTCGGGGATCAGGTGGGCGCCGAGGAAGGTCGGGACCAGCTCGACCGGGGACCGCGCGGCCAGCCGGGCCAGCACCTCCAGGCTGCGGCGCTCGTCCTCCACGGTGAGGCCGTAGCCGGACTTGGCCTCGAGGGTGGTGGTGCCGTGGGCCAGGGCGGTGGCCAGCCGCCTGGCCGCGGTCGCCTCCAGCTCGCCGTCGGCGGCGGCCCGGGTCTCGCGCACGGTGCGGTTGATGCCGCCCCCGGCGGCCAGCGCCTCCTCGTAGCCGACTCCGCGCAGCCGGGCCGCGAACTCGTCCGCCCGGTCCCCGGCGAACACCAGGTGGGTGTGGGCGTCGACCAGCCCCGGGAGCACCGCCCGGCCGCCGGCGTCCAGCCGGGTCGCGCCGGCGGCCACCTCCAGGCCACCCACCCCGGCCTCGGGGCCGACGTAGACGACCCGGCCCCCGGCGGCCGCGACCGCCCCCCGCCCGACCAGGCCGAGCGGCCCCTCCCCCAGCCCCGGGTCGCAGGTGACCAGCTGCCCGGCCCCGGTGAGCAGGAAGTCGACCCTCACCCGGTGACCCCCGGCAGGTCCATCTCCCGCTCCACCGCCACCGCCCTGGCCTGGTCGTAGCCGGCGTCGGCGTGGCGCATGACGCCGGTGCCGGGGTCGTTGGTGAGGACCAGCTCGACCCGCCGGGCGGCCTCCTCGGTGCCGTCGGCGACCACCACCACCCCGGCGTGGATGGAGCGGCCGATGCCGACCCCGCCGCCGTGGTGGACGCTCACCCAGGAGGCACCCGAGGCCACGTTCAGCAGGGCGTTCAGGATCGGCCAGTCGGCGATGGCGTCGGAGCCGTCGGCCATGGCCTCGGTCTCGCGATAGGGGCTGGCCACCGACCCGGCGTCCAGGTGGTCGCGCCCGATCACGATCGGGGCCTGGACCTCGCCCCTGGCCACCAGCTGGTTGAAGGCCAGCCCGGCCTGGTGGCGCTCGCCGTAGCCGAGCCAGCAGATCCGCGCCGGCAGCCCCTGGAACCGGACCCGCTCGGCGGCCAGCTCCAGCCAGCGGCGCAGGTGCTCGTCGTCGCCGAACAGCTCCAGCACGGCCCGGTCGGTGCGGGCGATGTCGGCCGGGTCGCCGGACAGGGCGGCCCAGCGGAACGGGCCCTTGCCCTGGCAGAACAGCGGCCGGATGTAGGCGGGCACGAACCCTGGGTAGGCGAAGGCGTCGCCGAACCCGGCCACCCGGGCCTCGGTGCGCAGGTTGTTGCCGTAGTCGAACACCTCGGCCCCGGCCCGCTGGAACCCGACCATGGCCTGGCAGTGGCTGGCCATCGACTCCCGGGACTGCTTGACGTAGCCGGCCGGGTCCCCGGCCCGGGCCGAGGGGGCGTCGGCGGGGTCGACCCCGCTGGGCACGTACCCACCGAGGGGGTCGTGGGCCGAGGTCTGGTCGGTGACCACGTCGGGCCGGAAGCCGGCCGCCAGCAGCTCACCGAAGACGTCGGCGGCGTTGCCGACCAGCCCGACCGACAGGGCCCGGCCCTCGGCGGCGGCCCGCTCGACCCGGGCGACGGCGTCGGCCAGGTCGTCGGCCCGCTCGTCCAGGTAGCCGCCGTCGAGGCGCCGGGCCAGCCGCTCGGGGTCGACCTCGACGCACAGCGCGACCCCCTCGTTCATGGTCACGGCCAGCGGCTGGGCCCCGCCCATGCCGCCGAGGCCCCCGGTGAGCACGACCTTGCCGCGGAGGCTGTCCCAGCCGTTGGCCTGGGCCACGGCGGCGAAGGTCTCGTAGGTGCCCTGGAGGATCCCCTGGGTGCCGATGTAGATCCAGGAGCCGGCCGTCATCTGCCCGTACATGGTCAGCCCGGCCGCCTCCAGCTCGCGGAACTGGTCCCAGCTGGCCCACTCGGGCACCAGCAGCGAGTTGGCCAGCAGCACCCTGGGGGCGAAGCTGTGGGTCCGGAACACCCCCACCGGCTTGCCCGACTGGACCAGCAGGGTCTCGTCGTCGCCGAGGCGGCGCAGGGTGGCCACGATCCGGTCGAAGGCCGCCCAGTCCCGGGCCGCCCGGCCGGTGCCGCCGTAGACCACCAGGTCCTCGGGCCGCTCGGCCACCTCCGGGTCGAGGTTGTTGCTGAGCATCCGCAGGGCGGCCTCCTGCTGCCACCCTCGGCACGAGAGCTCCGGCCCCCGCGGGGCGCGCACGACCCGTGCACCGTCCATGCGATCGGCTCCTTTCCCGGCCGGGTCACCCGAGGGGCCCGACCACCTCCTCGGCGGCCGCGACCAGGGTGCCGTCGGCCACCAGGCGCTCGAGGGCGGCCAGGTCGGGGGCCAGGTAGCGGTCCTCGTCCAGGGTCGGGACCTGGTCGCGGACCCGGTCGAGCACGGCCGCCACCGCCGCCCCCGGCCGCAGCGGGGCGCGCAGGTCGATCGCCTGGGCGGCGCACAGGGCCTCGATGGCCAGGGCCCGGCGGACGTTCGCGACCACCCGGCGCAGCTTCAGCCCGGCCGTCCAGCCCATGGAGACATGGTCCTCCTGGTTCCCGGAGGTCGGGATCGAGTCGACCGAGGCCGGGTGGGCCAGCACCTTGCAGTCGGCGACCAGGGCCGCCGCCGTGTACTGGGTCAGCATCAGGCCCGAGTTGAGGCCCGGGTCGCGGGCCAGGAACGGGGGCAGGTCGTGGTTGAGGGCCGGGTCGAGCAGCCGGTCGACCCGGCGCTCGGAGATGTCGGCCAGCTCGGCCAGGGCGATGGCCAGGAAGTCGAGCACGAAGGCCAGGGGCTCGCCGTGGAAGTTGCCGACCGAGATCACCTCGTCGGTCTCGGCGAACACCACCGGGTTGTCGGTCACCGAGCCCAGCTCGCGCTCGACCACCTGGCGGGCGAAGGCGACCACGTCCCGGCAGGCCCCGTGGACCTGGGGGGCGCAGCGCAGCGAGTAGGCGTCCTGGATGGCGTGGTCGGAGTGGCGGTGGCTGGCCAGGATGGGCGAGCCGGCCAGCATCCTCCGGAGGTTGGCCGCGCTGGCCGCCTGGCCGGGATGGGGGCGCAGCTCGTGCAGGCGGGCCTGGAACGGCCGGTCGGTGCCGAGCAGGCCCTCGATCGACATGGCGCAGGCCACGTCGGCCATGGCCGCCAGGGCCTCGGCGTCGGCCACGGCCAGGCAGGCCAGGGCGAGCATCCCCTCGGTCCCGTTGACCAGCGACAGGCCCTCCTTGAAGGACAGCCGGAGCGGCTCCAGCCCGGCCAGGCGCAGCCCCTCGGCCGCGGGCAGGCGGCGGCCGTCGTGGACGACCTCGCCCTCGCCGAGCAGGGGCAGGGCCAGGTGGGCGAGCTGGGCCAGGTCGCCGGAGGCACCGACCGAGCCGTGCTCGGGGATCACCGGGGTGACCCCGGCGGCCAGCAGGGCGACCAGCGCCTCCACCACCAGGGGTCTGACCCCGGAGTAGCCCTGGGTCAGGGTGCGGGCCCGCAGCAGCTGCATGCCCCTGACCACCTCGGCCTCCAGCGGGTCGCCGGTGGCGGTGGCGTGGGACAGGACGATCCGGCGCTGCAGCTCCTCCAGGTCGGCCGGGGCGACGGCGGTGTTGGCCAGCAGCCCGAACCCGGTGGAGACGCCGTAGACCCGCCGGCCCTCGGCCACCGCCCGCTCGACCACGTCCCGGGCGGCGGCCATGCGCTTGCGGCCCTCCTCGCCCAGCTCCACCGGGACCCGGCCGCGGGCCACGGCCACCACCTCGGCCACGTCCAGCGCCCCGCCGGTCAGCACCACCCGGTCGGGGCCGGCCGCCTCATCGCCGCGTCGCGTCATGCCCGCATCGTAGGTCGGGCCCGGACGCCCCGTCACGCCTTCGTGGTAGTTCTTGACCGGACCCTCCGACAACGCCGACGCGGTCGACCTGGACGTGATTGCCGCCTGTCCCGCCTGGGTAGCCAGGGAGAACACGACAAGTGCTTGCCTAGGTAACCGCCCTAGCCGACCCGCCGGATGCCAGATCGGTATGCGGAAGTTGCCTTCGAAGGGATGCAAGATCTTCTGAGTTAGGCCATCCTGGTGGTGCGTCCCGGCGCCGACCGGGGGGAGCAAGGAGACGACGACTATGGGCACCGACGACAGCGGCACCGCCACCCCGACCCTGCAGCGCGAGGTCTGTGACAAGTGCGGCTCGCGCATGGAGCTGGAGAGCTCGGCCTATGGGTTCGAGCGCTGGAAGTGCCCGAAGTGCCAGCAGGTCGTCGGCATCGACCGCGACCCCGAGGTCGGCAGCCGCTTCCAGATCGCCCGCGGCCAGCCCTGGAACTACTCCCCGGACGCGTTCAAGAACTGACCCCGGGGATCCAGAGGAACATCAGCAGCGACCACAGGGCGTGGGAGACCATGCCGGGCACGAGGCTCCCCGTGACCTGGCGCTGCCTCGCCCAGACGGTCCCGCAGACCAGCGCGGCCAGGGGCAGGACCAGGCTCCCGGACAGGCCCACGAACAGGGCGTACAGCACCGTGGTGGCGGCCACCGGGCGCCATCCCGGCCCGTAGCGCCTGGTCAGACGGGCGAACACCGCCCCCCGCCACAGCACCTCCTCGCTCGGTGAGGTGGCGAACACGATCACCAGCACGGCCAGCGCCTCCGGGGCGGTCGCCCGGGTCAGGTCGACCACGCTCTGGATCCGCGGGGCCAGCGGCGTCTGCTGCAGCACCAGCGCCCCGGCGCAGAAGGCGGCGTACAGGGCCAGCCCCGAGACCACGCCCATGGCGACCAGCCGCCGGGTCGGCCGCAGCCGGGTCCTGAGGTAGGGATGCCAGGCCGCCCACCAGGAGAAGGCCGAGAACGCGACCATCGCCGACCAGAACGGCACCACCTGGAAGGCGAAGGCGGCCGGGTAGACGACCGCCATGGCGGCCAGGGCTGCCGGGAGCGCCCAGGCCGGCCGGACCGGTCGCTCGAGCGCCGGGTCGGGATCGTCGGGGCGGCGCGGGACCCAGCCCGGCCGGTGCGGGGCCTCGGGAGGGGGCGCGTCGGTCGGGTGGGTGCGCGGGGGCCGGCGCACCCGGCTCACCGGTGCGGGACGGGATCTGGGCGGATCGCCATACCCGCAGCATAGGCGGAGGCCGTCGCGACCGCCGCTTGGAGCCGCTGCTACCATCGCACCCGCCATCCCCAGATTCCCGAGGTTCAACGCGTGCCCGAGACCGTCGTCCACCTGGTCCGCCACGGGCAGGTGGAGAACCCTCGCCGGGTGCTCTACGGCCGGCTCCCCGGGTACCACCTGTCCCGCCGCGGCCAGGCCCAGGCCGACCTGCTGGCCGCCCACTTCGCCGGCACCCCCCTGGCCGCGGTCCTGGCCAGCCCCCTGGAGCGGGCCCAGCAGACCGCCGCCCCGATCGCCGCCGGCCACGGCCTCGAGGTCCGCACCGACCTGCGCCTGATCGAGACCAGCAACATCTTCGAGGGCGTCGCCGGCAACGTCGCCTGGTACATCGTCCGCCACCCCAGGCTGTGGTGGAAGCTGCGCGACCTGCGCGCCCCCTCCTGGGGCGAGCGCAACGTCGACATGGTCGAGCGGGTCCACGCCGTGGTCGACGCCGCCCGGGCCGAGTTCGCCGGCCAGCACGTCGTCCTCGTCTCCCACCAGGCCCCCATCTGGGTGGCCCGGCTCGCCTTCGAACGGCGCCGCCTGGCCCACTGGCCCGGCTGGCGCCGCTGCACCCTGGCCAGCGTCACCTCCCTCACCTTCACCGACGACACCCTGACCAGCGTCAGCTACGCCGAGCCGGCCGCCTCGGCCCTGGTCGGCCCGGCCCCGCCGGACGAGCAGCGCCGGCCCGCCGCCAGCCCATGAAGGCCGCGGTCCGCACCCGGTACGGCCCGCCCGAGGTGGTCCGGGTCGCCGAGGTCTCCAAGCCGGCCCCCGGGGACGGCGAGGTGCTGGTCAAGGTCCACGCGACCACGGTGAACCGGACCGACTGCGGCCTGCGGGCGGCCAAGCCGTTCATCTACCGGTTCTTCACCGGGCTGCGCCGGCCGCGGCTGACCGTCCTCGGCAACGAGTTCGCCGGGCAGGTCGAGGCGGTCGGCGGCGGGGTCACGGCCTTCGCGGTCGGCGACGACGTGTTCGGGTGGAGCCCGAACAGATTCGGCGCGCACGCCGAGTACGTGACCGTCCCCGCGCACGGCTCGCTGGCGACCATGCCGGCCAACCTGACCTACGAGCAGGCCGCCCCCGGCACCGAGGGATGGCACTACGCCCGCTCGGCGATCACCACCGCCGGGGTCCAGCCCGGGCAGGACGTCCTGGTCAACGGGGCCACCGGCGCCATCGGCTCGGCAACCGTCCAGCTGCTGGCGAGCATCGGGGCCAAGGTGACCGCTGTCTGCGCCACCGCCAACCTGGAGCTGGTCAGGGGCCTGGGGGCCGACCGGGTCATCGACTACACGGCCGAGGACTTCACCAGGGACGGACAGACCTACGACGTGGTCATCGACGCGGTCGGCAAGAGCTCGTTCGGCCGCTGCCGGCGGCTGCTGCGGCCGCGCGGGACCTACGTCTCGTCGGACCTGGGCCCGCTGTCCCAGAACCCGGTCCTGGCCCTGGTCACCCCCCTGCTCGGCCGCCGGAGGGTCAGGTTCCCGATCCCGACCCAGCGCGACCCGGCCGCGGTCATGCGCCACCTCAGGGACCTGCTGGAGTCGGGCGCGTTCACGCCGCTGATCGACCGGCGCTACCCGCTGGACCAGATCGTCGAGGCCTACCGCTACGTCGAGGCCGGCCAGAAGCTCGGCAACGTGGTGATCACCGTCATCCCCAGGCCGCCCGGAGGGTCGCCGTGACCTCCTGGTCGGAGGTCTGGGGGAACGAGCGGTAGGAGTAGCCGACGGCGCGGAAGGGGCGGGGGGTGGTGGCGCACACCACCTCGTCGGCCTCCTGGCGGAGGCGCTGGCAGGTGGAGGCGGGGGCGGTCGGGACCGCGACCACCACCCGGGCCGGGCCAAGGCGGCGGGCGGCGGCCACCGCCGCCCGCATGGTGGAGCCGGTGGCCAGGCCGTCGTCGACCAGGATCACGACCCGGCCGGCCAGGTCGGGCGGGGCCCGGCCCTCCCGGTAGCGCTGCTCGCGGCGGGTGAGCTCGCGGCCCTCGGCCTCGGCGACCCGGCGCAGGACGGCCTCGCCCAGCCCGAGCCGGCCGACCACCTGCTCGTTGACCACCTGGACCCCGCCGGAGGCGATCGCCCCCATGGCCAGCTCCTCGTGCCCGGGGACGCCCAGCTTGCGCACCACGAACACGTCCAGCGGCGCCCCCAGGGCCCGCGCGACCCGCGCCGCCACCGGGACCCCGCCCCGGGGCAGGGCGAGCACGAGCACGTCGTCCCGGCCGGCGTAGTGGCCGAGCTGGCCGGCCAGGACGTCGCCGGCCTCGACCCGGTCGCGGAACATCGTCCTCGCCACGGCGGCGGCCCGCCTCAGGCGACCCCGTCAGCAGGGCCCCGTCAGCGCGGTGCGTCGTCCTCGTCGAACGGCGCCGGTATGGCCTGGTCCAGGGCGTCCCCCTCGGGCACCTCGACGTCGATCTCGGGAACCTGCTCGGTGTTGTCCCGCTCGAGCAGCGGCTGGCGCTGCTCCAGGGCGTCGGCCTCGGGCACGGCGTCGGTCATCGATCGTCCTCCTCGGAACGAGCAGCGGCGTCGCCCCCACCCTATCGCCGTCGGCCAGCCCTCGGGTACCGCTGTCCACAGAGATGTCCCTCGGCCGGCGCCGAAACCGCCTCAGCCCTTCAGGACCCCGGCCGGGCGCAGCCGGGCCACCACCCGGGAGAGGCCGACCTGCTCGCAGGTCTCGACCACCGCGGTCGCGTCCTTGTAGGCGTACGGCGCCTCCTCGCTGAGGAGCTTCCAGTTGCCGGCGGCCAGGACCACGCCCTCGGCCTCCAGCTGGCGGCGCAGGTCGGGGCCGGACATGAGCTTCCTGGCCCTGGTGCGGCTCATCGACCGCCCGGCCCCGTGGCAGGTGGAGGCGAACGAGCGCGCCGCGGCCCGGCGGTCGCCGACCAGCACGTAGGAGAACGTGCCCATGCTGCCCGGGTTGATGACCGGCTGGCCGACCCGCCGGTAGCGGTCGGGCAGCTCGGGGTGGCCGGGGCCCAGCGCCCTGGTCGCCCCCTTGCGGTGGACGCACAGGGTGCGCAGGCGGCCGCCGACCTCGTGCTCCTCCAGCTTGGCCAGGTTGTGGCTGACGTCGTAGACCAGGTCCATGCCCAGGTCGGCGACCGGCCGGCCCAGGACCTCGGCGAACGCCCGGCGGGCCCCGTCGGCGAGCACGTGCCGGTTGGCCAGGGCGAAGTTGCCGGCGGCCCGCATCGCCCCCAGGTAGGCCGCCGCCTCCGGCCGCTCCACCGGGACGCAGGACAGCTGCCGGTCCGGCACCCGGATGCCGAGGGCCGGGGCCAGGCGGTCGATCACCCTCAGGTGGTCGGTGCAGGTCTGGTGGCCGATGCCCCGCGACCCGGTGTGCAGCATCAGGCAGACCTGGCCGGTCTCCAGGCCCATCGCGGCCGCCGCCTCGGCGTCGCGGACCTGGTCGACCACCTGCACCTCCAGGAAGTGGTTGCCGCCGCCGAGGCTGCCCAGCTGCGGGGCCCCGCGCTGGGAGGCGCGGTCGGACACCTGGGCCGGGTCGGCGCCGGGCACGGTGCCGCCGTCCTCGCAGGCGGCCGCGTCCTCCTCGACCCCGACCCCGCGGGCCAGCGGGTGGCGCACCCCCTCGACCAGGACCCGGTCCACCCCGGCCCGGTCCAGCGGCAGCAGCCCGGCGCCGCCCGGGCCGCGGGGGATGCGCCTGGCCAGGGTGTGGACGAGCGGACCGATCTGGTCCCTGACGTCCCGGTCCCAGTCGAGGTCGCTGCGGAGCAGGCGGACCCCGCAGCCGATGTCGAAGCCGACCCCGCCCGGGGACACCACCCCGCCGTCGGCCACGTCGGTGGCCGCGACCCCGCCGATCGGGAAGCCGTAGCCCCAGTGGATGTCGGGCATGGCGTAGGAGGCGCCGACGATCCCGGGCAGGGTGGCCACGTTCGCGACCTGCTCCACGGCCCGGTCCTCGACCGCCTTGGCGAACAGCTCGTCGTTGGCGAACACGATCCCGGGCACCCGCATCCCGGGGACGTAGCCGACCGGGATCTCCCAGACCGACGGCTCCAGCCGGCGCGGCTCAGACATCCAGGTACACCTCGACCAGCCAGCCGCCGCCCGGGTCGGGCTCGACCCGCAGCCGGTGGTAGGTGACCGCCTTCACGAAGGTGCCGTCCGGGGCCGCCCCGCCGGACGCCAAGGCGACCGTCCCCCTGGCCACGCCGTCCCCGACCCGCTCCACCTCGACACCGGCCAGCGCCGCCTCGCGCACCTCCCGCAGCCACAGCACCTCGTTCAGCCAGTCGACCAGCAGCCCGCCCAGGTCATCGGCCGTCACCTCGACCGGCACCGGGTCCCCGGGTCCCGATGCACCGGTCCCCAGCGCCCCCAGCACCTCGGCCAGGCCCTCGGTGGCCCGCTCGAACGCCTCCTCCAGGCTGCCCGCCCACGCCCGGATGCCGACGTCGGCGGTGTGCTCCAGCAGCTCGAACCCGCCGGGGTCGCTCCGGCCCTGGGCCATGGGCCCGGGTCAGAAGCGGTGCTCGACCGTGCCGCCGAGGGCGCCCCAGATGTCCTGGACGTTCTCGTAGGCGCGGCCGGCGGGGAGGGCCTGGAGGCGCTCCACGACCGTGGCCGGGGCGTGGTTGGCCTCGGCGTCGGCGAGCAGGGCCTCACGGTCGGCCGGGAAGGCGCTGGGGGTGAGGAACCGGGCGATGTCGGCCCGGGCCTCGGCGTCGTCCAGGTCCAGGGACGCGGCCGTGGCCCGCCCGCCGGTCAGGCGGGCGTCCGGGGTGGGCTGGTCCTCGCCCGGGCCCTCCTGCTCGCGGTGCTCCTCGACCCGGCTCTCGACCGGCGCGCCCTGCTGCAGCGACCGGGTGTCGTGGTCCAGCTGCTCGTCGACCCGTGGGCTGTGCTTGTCGCTTCCTCGCTCCAAGATGTCCGCTCCTCGGTTCGCTACTGCCGCTTGCCGATGGCCTCGGCCAGCTCGGCCTTGCTCATGCGGGACCGGCCCTTGACCCCGAGCTGCTTGGCCCGCTCGTACAGCTCCTGCTTGGTGTTGCCGTAGAGGTCGACGCCGGTGAAGGTCTTGCCCGAGCCCTTGCGGGCCGCCTTGCCGCCCTTGGCCGCCTGCGGGTCGGAGGGCCCCTTCCGCTTCTTGGGCTCCCAGTGGTCGCCCTTCTTCTCGAACGAGTGCTTCACGGCCGAGAAGGCGGTGCGGTGGGCCCGCTCGCCCTCGCCGTAGCTGTCGACCGCGCTGTCGTGGGCCTTGCGGTAGGTGCGCCTGGCCTTGGCCGGTGACCGCTGCAGGGTGCCCGGCAGGTCCTTGTCGCTGTCTTTCGGCATGGGCAGCCTCCGTGACGACTGGTCGGCCAGGTTGCTACCCCGGCCAGCGAGGCGGTAAGCACGACCGGCCCGAACCCTTCAGCTCAGGTTCAGGTCACGTCAGTTGGCGGTGCCGAACCTCAGGGCGTCCCGGTCGAACAGCCGCGACTCGATCGAGCGCAGGTTGGAGCGGGTGCAGGCAGCGCACAGGTAGGTCCAGCCGCGGACCCCCGACTGGATCGTCCAGCCCAGCGGCAACCCCGGCCCGGCGGTGTCGGCGATGGTGGCGCAGTACTGGCACACCGGCGGCCGCGC
>OCZS010000303.1_pt1 | contig 16013 bp, 16 predicted proteins | sample 1539071 | NCBI WGS metagenome assembly OCZS01 (sample SAMEA3113584, study PRJEB22503) | soil metagenome
CCGAGTACAGCTCCAAACTAAGCTGCAGCTGCTAATGTCAGATTAGTAATCTCTTGGTTGATTCGCATCTGAAGATCAGTGCAACTCAAAATAGGATTATTCCTGCTACAGTGACTCGATATAGAGTTAGGGTCAACCTGTGCTGAGAGAATCCAAAACTGAAATCAAACAATAAATGTGAAAGGTCTTATTAGCTCAACAAAATTATGGTAGGCTTTACTCTCAAATATTATTGCTCGTCACTTACGACAATCTATTATAGGCTATTATAACAAATTCAGTAATCATTGTTATAGTCATACGGTCAGTTACCTTTATGTGAGTTGAGATCTGATCTCTACTGAGCATTTGGTAGATTCTTTGTATGGTTTTGTCAGCTTTGTAATTGGTGTAATAATTTCTAGTATCATAATTTATCTTGTGACTAAATTGTTCGGAGAAAAGGAGGGCATCAAAACGGCAATTATAACAGCCGTTATTGGTGCAATTGTATACAGTATAACCTATTTTCTTCTAGGGAATGGTTTCTGGGCTGCAATAGCAGGTGGATTTGTATGGCTCTTGACATTAAAAGCGCTCTATAACATGGGCTGGTTGAAGTCATTTGTTATTGCATTTATTGTATGGGTGGCCGCAGCTATTACTGGCATCTTATTACCTACAGCTCCAGGTCCACTATAAGATACAGACAGGGCTTTTTCTTGTGAGAGATGAAAACATTAGCTTCTTCCGGGTTATGGCTTAGGAGCAAGATATTATGTATATAATCTCCTTGCAGTAGATACTAAACAGCAATAATAATAACATTCGGGCAATTATAAGGTCATAGAATTGCAAAATACAAATAATATTAGTTTGGATCGCAAATGGAATAATGAAGCATCACAGCTTTAGCATTATAATACTGGTCTTATCTGGAATTACTGTAGCCTACATAATATATCCCCTTGCTACTATCCTCACCCAGGTAGAACCTAGAAATATATTAGAGTCTCTGACAAGGCCAGAGCTCTGGGATGCCTTTGTTCTCAGCCTAACCTCAGCAACAATCTCAACATTACTTCTTGCTTTATTTGGAGTGCCTTTCGCATATCTCCTAGCAAGATATACTAATCTTCGGGGAAGGTTTGTCCTTAGAGTTATTATTATCATTCCGTTAGTTCTGCCTCCGCTTGCGAGTGGCGCTCTACTATTGGGTGTATTTGGCCCAAACTCTTCTTTGGTACAAAATTTTCCGGGAGTTGAATTCACTCAATCCTTACTTGGAGTTATCATCGCTCAAACATATGTTGCTTCTCCGTTTATGATTCTCGCAAGTCAAGTGGCATTTGAATCAGTGAATGAATCATATGAAAAAATTGCAAGGGCACTTGGTAAAAGTAGACTAGAAACTTTTTTTTGGATATCACTTCCATTGGCCAAAACTGGGATAATCATAGGCATCATGATGTCCTGGGTCAGAGCTGTTGGGGAGCTTGGAGCTACCATGATGATGGCCTATAATCCCCATACAATATCTATCCAGATCTTCGAGGATAATGCAATCGGGGGATTAGAACAGGCAGTTTCGGGCATCATTTTACTTTTGCTACTTGCTTTCTTGATTATGGTCGTATTTTATATTTCAAGCACTAAATGGCAGCGTGTAATTAGCTCACGTAGGTCGGACAGTGGTGAACAATAGTATTTGGCATTAGAACTTGTAAATATAACCAAAAGGTTTAGCAGTGGATTTAGACTTGGTCCATTGAATCTGAAAATAGAAGATAAGGAGATCCTAGTTATGATTGGACCAACTGGAAGTGGAAAGACCACAATTCTAGACCTTATTGCAGGGTTCCTAAATCCTGATGCCGGCTCTATTTTCATGGATGGATCAGACATGACTAAAGCTCCTGTGGAGTCTAGGAGAATAGGTTATACTTTTCAAAATCCAAGTTTATTTCCGCATCTCACCGTTTATGAGAATGTGGTTTTTGGTCTTGATAAAAAAGGCAGAAAAGAAAATAAAATGCAGATTCTGAATCTCTTAGATGATCTTAGTATATGTCATTTGATTGATAGACGTACTCAGGGGCTAAGCGGAGGAGAAAGACAAAAGGTTGCTCTGGCTAGGATGCTTGTAACAAGGCCAAAGATTATGCTAATGGATGAGCCTCTAGCACATCTTGATAATCCTACCAAAATTAAGCTGAGGCTCGAGCTGAGGAGAGTTCTCAAAAGTCTACGTGTACCAACAATATATGTAACGCATTTTGAAGATGACGTTTATAGTCTAGCTGATTCAGTTTCTGTACTCCATAATGGAGCCATATTGTATAAAGACAGGCTCAAATCCGCATTACTCAATTCAAATAGCTCTTCTTCACACTTCCTGTCTAATGTCTTTACGGGTGGAAGCTATATAGAAGGAAAAGTTGTACGTTCAAACGCAGGCGTTACTACATTTAGTATTGGTCCATATATGCTTGAGACTCTGGGAAACTATATCGTTGGCCTTAGAGTTGGTATGTTACTCAGACCAGAAGACATAATTCTATCAAAGGAAGTTGTAAAAACGAGTGCACGAAATATTGTAAAAGCTAGAGTAATTAGTATTACAGCCAGCTATGACAATTCAAGTATAGTAATTATACGTTTGTTTGTAGAGGGATTCAGTATAACTGCGAAAATTACGGAGGAATCTAGAATTGATCTTGGAATAAAAGAAAATGACTACGTTTATGCCATATTTAAGGCATCTTCTCCTCAGGTTGTCCGAGAAGAATATTCTTAGGGCAGGACAAATTTTGCCATGTCAACGATCTTAATATTACAATTGTATCAATTGTTTATGGTGATATAGTGGATAATTCTGTTAAGTCCATTTTTTCTGTTAGTCTTTCAATGCCCTTTTCCTTTTGGCACTTGTTCCTATCTCACGAGTGCCAGATGATATAATCTCGATCAATTTTGCCTTCATATTTGAGTCGGGCTTAGGCCTTAGCAATCTTCCAAGTCGTTGGATAAATTCTCTGCTACTTCCAGTTCCGCTGAGAATTATCCCTAGTTCTGCATCTGGTACATCTACCCCTTCATCTAAAACCTTAGACGTAACAATGACGTTATATCTTCCATCTTTGAATCCACTGAGAGCATCATGTCTTTCTTGCTTGCTTGACTTGTGAGTTATAAATGGTATTAAAAATCTGTCTGAAATATCATACACTAGTTTATTATGCTGAGTAAATATAATTGTCTTCTGGCCCCGTTTTTCTGCCAATATTTTCTTTAGTTCTTCTATTTTTGATCTACTGTTTAGTGCAATATCCATTGCCTTGTTCCTTGCCAAGACAGCCTCCCGTGCGGCTCTGCTTCTTCCAGACATCATTATTAATCGTCTAAATGCCCCCGCATACTGCATCCTCAGACCTATCTTTTTCAGACAGACTTGATATATGCCAAAGTTTTTATTATACTCCTCAAGCTCTTCTGGTAGCATATTCACTTGCCTTCTCTCTATTTCATATGAGGCCAGATGTTTGTTCCTTGCGAGTTCACTAGAATATGCCTGGAATACTATTCCACCAACGAGCTTTGGAAAGTCTTTATGCAAATCATCTTCCCTCTCAATTGTGGCAGTTAATCCAAGTCGAAAAGGGGACGCGAACTGTTCCGCTATTGTTCTGTAGCCGGGTGCTGCTAGATGATGTACTTCATCGAATATCATCAAAGCAAATTTGTTTCCTAAAGCTGCCGCGCGTAGGTATGCGGAATCATATGTAGAAACAGTAATAGGTTCAATATCATCCATTCCTCCACCTAGATTCCCGACCTTCATATTAGGAAGGTACTTTGATAGAACTGACGTCCATTGATCCATAAGATCAATTGTCGGTACCACAACTATAGAAGCTGAGTTTACCAGTTCAATTGCCTTAATACCGATAACTGTCTTGCCTGCACCTGTGGGTAGTACCACGCATCCTCTCTTTCCTGCTTCGGTCCAGCTATCAAGTGCTTTTTGTTGATATTCCCTTAAAGCCAGGTGGACGTTCTTCTTATCGATTGATATAGTCGGAGAAGGGATAAGCTCCAAAACACTATCATCGCATTCAATCTCGCTTTGTTTTAAATATTCTACAATATTCTGGTAGTGTAAAGCCTGGGCTCTCATGGATTTTGTCCTCGGATCGAATGAGGCAAATGGGACATGAGCCATCCCTGTTACTATGATAGTACCATTGTCGTACCTTAGCTTTGCTTTTAGCAATTTCTTTAAATTGGTTTATCCGAAATAAAGATTTAGCTGGGTGTATACTTGTAGGAAAATAACATGCAGAAACAAAAAGCTGTTATACCATAAAAGAAGAGAGCAGTAGTGATGACTTTGGGGAAGTAAATATCCCTTTGATTTGTTTCAACAATGGTTACATTCTGATATTTAAGGCGCCCTTTAGAACCTCAAAAGTTGCTGGCAGAATACCTATTGGTTCGCCATCTATTGCTACGGTAACGTCTCTTTCCCTTGATTTTATTGAAACTTTCTTGGCTTGTCTATAAAGAATATCAGGTTCATTAGCATAATCACCATCTTTGATATTAAGAAAGTCGTCTAACATTTTGAGGCTGCCTGAATCCTTTAAAATTACTATATCAAGCAATCCGTCTGAAACATTTGCTTTGGGGGCTGCCTTAAATCCTCCCCCAAGATATCTACCATTTGCAATGACACACATAGTCATTTTTGTAATAATATTTTCTCTCCCATCATCTATAGAAACCTCGCATAGATTACTTTCATAATAAGGTAGAGTTACAGCCAAACTTGTAACTGTGGAAACAAGACGACTCTTGACCTTATTTCTAACCTTTTTTGACCTATCGATGATCTCAGCTGCTACTCCTAACTCTGCAGCATTGAGAAATATTCGTGTTACAGGTTTTGACATTCCGTCTGAACCTTCGGTACCGGTAGAAGGGGATACCGTAGCACTGATAACATCTATCTTTTTTGATTTACCAACTATAAAATTGCTACAGCATTGAACAATATCTTCTGGAAAGTCTAGAGATTTGGCTAGCACATTTCTTGTACCTGATGGAAGTAATCCCATGATAGCTTCTGAGTTGATGGGCCTCAATACGGGGGTTCTGGGGAACTGTCCTCCATCTTGACCATTAATAGCCATTGTGTCACGAAAATTATCATTCTTTATTGTAGTTGTTTTTCGTCTTCTTTTTTCCCATTTTTCTGAGGATATAAAAAAGCCATTTGCAACCTCGTTTATGGTTCCATCTCCACCAATTGCAACTATTCTTTGAAAACCTCTCTTTAGCAAATCACGCGTCAGAGATGTCCCATCACCAGATTTTTTGGTGAATACAATTTCAGGATTTTGACCGAATACTTTTCTGATTTTGATAAACTGAGTATCCCAGACTTTTCCGGTTGAGCCACCAGCGGAAGTGGGATTTACAACCAGTGCTGTGGTCGCATGTTTTCTCTTCTTCCTTTCGTATCTTATTTGAATAGGAGCAGAGCTCAACGGGGGAGTTCTAGTTTTTTTTTTATAGAAGGAGTCTCGATCAATCCCCTGATGAAAACTACTCTCTGTGCTTCTTGTCAATCATCACATAAGTAGATTAACATTCTTCTTAACTGTAGTACTGTCGTTAGAATTGGAATCTAAATCTTGACAAGATACAGCGTTCAATATGCTGATGCTAATATACATAATTGCTTAGTCGATTGAGTTCTATGCTCTCTTGTCTAAATAGAAAATAGTTTATAAAACATGACTTCCGTAATAAAGTATTAAAAGGAGAAAAAGACAATCAATCCTTAGTATTTCCCATTCGAACTAACTAACCGATGATAATGGTGCAATTACAAAATATATGTTAATTATTAAAAATACGAATTGTAGTTGGCTTATGGGAGGAATTACAAACGGGTCACTCACTCCTCACCAATACTACTGACCAAACGGGTTTTGAAGTTCAAATCCTACTGAATCTTCTGCATTAGGGTCTGGGTCTTGCTCTGGTTCTTCTGATATTTCGAAGTTCTTGTACGTATTTGGATTGACCTTGTACTGGCTAAAATCTAGTGTGCCATTTCTAAACTGTCCTAAAATTAGTTTGTATTCTGACCCTCCAGCATCTACAAGCCAGCCTTCAAAGGTATTTCCGTCACCACATGATGCATTTAAGTCAGCACTGACGTTAGTTCGTCGACCAGTTCAATCAATGCTAACAAAGCCTATTTTCTCTCCTTCCAAAAGGCTCTCCGCTAGAGGATCTTGTAACATCAACCGTCATAGTTTGTGTATCAGCTCTTGGACAGAAATAAAGGAAATGTTCCCCGTTACTCACAAAGAGAATGCGAGCCGTCTAGTTCATTATTCTTCAAATGTCAGAGAGGGGCGATATCAGACTGCTATTATCTTCTTCTTGCGGCTATTGTATGTGTTTGCTCTACATACCATCTTATTGTGTCCTTGAACTTCGACCACCAATCTAAAAAGGAATCAGCGCTGTCAGATTCAAATAGCAAAAAGCCATTGTATTCCGTCCCCCACGCATGTATATACTCGCCCACAAGCTCAATACCAGAAGGTAATCCATTTTTAAGGTTCTGCCATTCCCCTTTAGCTCTTTCTGCTTCTTCTTTGCTCATGGCTTTAAACCTATAAAATACTAAAAACGCTGTCGCTGCCATTATGGGAGAATAGTAATCAGCGTAGTATAAAAGAGTTCAATTGTTTCTTTCTTACAACTTTTTTCTGGCGCTATTTTTCGTGTCCGACGGGAATTGCTGTCCTGATTTTGTTATATTTGTTCAGCTTTTATACTATTTCTGTTGGTAACAGCAGCAACTAACCAAAGAATATCAGACATGGTTGTGCATAGGCTGATCCGCAATCGTATATACTAATCCCGGGTTTGTTAAGGAAGAAATATCACCATAGAAATTCTGATGACAAGTTCATAATTTCTTTTCTGAACTCTAATATATTATTGTCGTTGTGATTATTAGAGATCGCAGGTGATCGCTTATTAGGATCAAAGAATATGTATTGCCAACCGTCGCAATTGGATATATTTTGCTTGTCGGTATTTTGTTAAATGATTATCTTGCCTATGCTCAATCATTATCACCACCTGCAGTAAAGATTACATCACCTGAAAGCAATAATCAACAGGTTCCGATTGGTGAGTTTGTTGTCTCAGGAACATCGAGTGATAACAACAAAAATGATTGTACTGTATACATCGACTGGAATGACCTAGAACCTTACCAGAAAGTTGAAGCTACAGGTGCAGGAGGCAACGAAGATTATTCTAACTGGAAATTTACTTACACCGACTCCTATCATCTTATATCACAGGGTGTAAACGAACTGACCTCAAAGATAACATGTTATAATAATCCTGTAAATCTTACCAAATATTATAGCATAAATGTAACAGGCATAAAATCACCAATAGAGACACCACCAGAACCTGAGTTAGAAGTAACCCAGGAAGAGGAAGATGATAATGACACTCCAATTTCGCTTCCGTTTGCCTCTGCAGCTGATGATGACCAAGACAATACAGATCAAAATGATGAAGACAGCGGTGACGATGACGTCAATAAAGAGGATAACGACAACGGTAATAATAACCAGGAAGAGTCAAACAGTGATGATGGCGATAGCTTTTTTGCTGGTGATAGTTTTTTTGATGATTAGTTTCTACAGTGATCCTATCGGGAAAATTCTGTTAACCAATTAATGACTTAAAACCTAAATTTTAGGTTGCCTAAATTAACTATAAAATTCTTTATCTGAACTTTTTGGTAGTTTCGATAATCCATAACATTTGCAATATTTCTAAACTGAATATTTAATGGTGTTCTTAGAAAGGAAATTCCAGCAAGGACTTGAGAGATATGTCTTTCAATTATTAGGAATAAACAATTGAACGTTATTGTTTGATGTATCAGCAACATACACATGGCCAAAACGATCCACGTCAATACTTTCAGGCTTGGAAAATTGCCCAACTCCTTCTCCTTCACTGCCCCATTTTGTTACGAAGTTACCATTTTTATCGAAGACTTGAACACGATGGTTTCCCGAATCTGTTACAAAAAGATGACCACTAGAATCAAAGGCTACTACAGCTGGCTGATTTAACTGCCCATCTTCTTCTCCTTCACTGCCCCATTTTGTTACAAAAGTGCCGTTATCCGTAAAGACTTGAATCCGGTTGTTTCCATAATCTGGGACATATACAAGGTCATTTGAGTCTACTGCAACATCCCATGGTTGAATAAATTGCCCGTCCTCGCTGCCTTCACTGCCCCATTTTGTTATAAAAGTGCCGTTGCTTGTGAATTTTTGTATATTTGCATTGTCTCTGTCACTAACAAAGACATTTCCCTGGGAGTCTACAGCCACACCATGTGGATGAGTGAATTGCCCGTCTCCAGTTCCATGAGTACCCCATTTGGTTATGAATTTCCCCTCACTAGTAAATTTTTGGACTCGAGCATTACTTTGGTCGGTAATATACACATTACCATCTTGATCAACCTCATTACCATGTGGATGATTAAATTGGCCATCATCCGAGCCTGTTGAACCCCAACTCAAAAGATAACTGCCATTTTTGGAAAATTTGATTATACTATTAGGTTCTATATCGTTTACATATACATTCCCTTCAGAATCGACGTCGACTCCTTCTGGTTGAATAATCTGGGTTTCTGATGTCTCATCTTGGGGTATATTTTTGAGAAAAGTAAAATCAGATATAGACGAAGAAGCAACTTTTACTGTATTATTGGATGGTAGGATAAATGCAACAAAGACGAGAGCAATAACAAATATCAAGCGCCACATATAGATCAATCGCTTGTGTAAACAGCTTATTAACTTAACCAACCATATGATAATTCTGGCTGGGAAGAACTAAATAAATAAAATAAATAAGTAAATAAGTAAAATAAATAAGTAAATAACTAAGTCAAATGTGTTTTCTGCAATACGCCTGTTAGAACAATGGCAGGGCGACAGATCCCTCTTCATTAGTCTCTACCGACTTAACCATTTAATAACAGTCGTCGCAATAAAGACTTACCCTTATAGAGATATCTCCTCCAGTCAATCACACTCTTGTTCTGCTCTCACCTATTATCACAGCATATTGGCACGCACTGATGGATAGAAAGATAAACAGTAGGTTTTGGCTACCGGACATCCGGAATCGCAACCACGCCAATCGTGCAGGCTCCTACTCAGGTGGTCGGTGTTACTATTACTCAGATACTGACTAAAAAAGATTGCGTGTAGGTTTTCTAGACCAAATTACTAAATCCTCTCTGATGAGTCTCCTTCTTAATGATAGTAATGATAGACCAATTACATTACCTTAGAATGGATAGTACGAGTAAACAGATACTTAATTGTTAAATGAGCTATCTATCTTCCGTTATTGGGTACTAGGATGGGTTTCCTCATATGGATAATAGCTATCATTCTTTTTCTGGCTATAATAGGCCAAGGAGTAAATACATTCTTTTCAGGAGTCAAGGCAGGCATAGATAAGCTGGGTATCACACCTATTGTAGAAACCGCATCCGACGACGCATTGAAGGCTGCTGAAAACGCATCTCGGGACATAATTGGAAACTCACTTCCAATGACTAAATAAAAGATTGAGTTCCGTACTCTTTGAGTAAATTTGTATTATTTTCTCACATAAGTGTTGACTTAGGCATACTCAGAGATATTCTGCACTAAGAGAACAAGGAGAAGCACCGAACCCGCATTAAAATATGCGCAGCAGGAGTAGGCACTGGGCTTATCGTTCATGTTCAAATAACCTGTAAAAACTGTAGAGAAATGGCTATGAATATGCTATTTTATAATAAATTCACATAAATGGTAGAAAAATCGGAGGTTAGTAAAGTTCGAAACAACTATCGTAATTAAGTACCTCGGACGGATTTTTATGCATGCATTAAATTCGATATTGTGCAATAGTTAGAAGGATCATGAAGACGATTAAGAAAATTGTGTGGATAGTTAAAAATATATTTTCGACCAGAAGGAAGAAGTTTGTGGAAAGATAGTAAGGGAGCAACCACATTTTACTTTAACAAGAGAAAAAAGTAGCGGCATCGCTGAAATTTCTGGCTTATAGTGGGATACCGTGGGCTTGGGAGCCGAAGCCTTACAAAAATTAACATCGAGACCATCCAAGTACATTAAGACATACAAACTAAAGTAGTATACACAAATTCTCGGACTTACATTGTTTTTTGTTATAGCCGTTTAGCACCAATGCTCTGTGAAAAGCTGCAGGATTATCTGCTCTTAAAAAGATTAATAATAAATGCTGAATACATAGTGATGATTAGCTTGGGACTAATGAATCGTTTCTCGACTCTTTTTAAAGCAAAGACAAGTACAGTTTTAGATAAATTCGAAAAGCCAGAAGAAATGCTAGACTACTCATTTGAAAAGCAAACTGAATTATTAAATAAATTACGAAGAGATATTGCGGCTGTGATAACCGCCAAGAAGCAGCTGGAAATGCAAAAGGCCAAAGTTATGGCGAATATCAATACACTGGATCAACAAGCCGGTCGTGCACTTGATTCAAACAAAGAAGATTTGGCAAGATTAGCTTTAGAGCGTAAAAACGTAGTTCTTCAGCAAATATCCAACTTAGATATTCAAATAGCAGATATTCAACAGCAACAAGATAAACTCAAGGATACTGAAAGACGTCTTTCTACTAAGGTACAAGAGTTTAAAACACGAAAGGAAGTTATCAAAGCTCAATATTCTTCAGCAGAGGCCCAAGTTAGGATAAAGGAGAGCATTACAGGTATCTCAGAAGAAATGAGCGACGTAGGCGTGTCATTAAATAGAGCTGAGGAGAAAGCCCAGAAAATGCAAGCTAAGGCGCAGGCACTAGACGAAATGATAGATTCTGGTACTCTGACAGACTACACTGCACCATCTGAAGGAATCGGGGGAGATATAGGAATGGAACTTGATAGAATATCGCTGAAGTCTAGTGTGGACGAAGAGCTAGAAAAATTGAAGGCCGAACGAGTAAGAAAGAAGAGTAAAGGTGCAAAAGAGGGACAGCAAGAGCAGGAACACGAAGAATCTGAGGTAGTGGCCCAATGACCACAGAAGACGGCTATGATACCGTTGTGAGGGTAATGGGTCAGGGACAGTTCAAGGTCAATGAAGAAACTGTAAGAGACATAAACAGGGTTGATAATACCATTGTAGAAATTCTACAAAACGAAAATAAAGCCGATGATCAAGAATTTAGAACCAACATCACTAAGTTGGTACAAACAATAATATCAAAGGGCCAAAGACTGGACGATAAAGAACTAGTTGAGTCTGATATTATAGTGCCAGATTCAGATACTTCTCTTGAAGAGGCAAAGAAAGTATTCAAAGGCGAAGGAATAATTCCAGAGTTGTGAATTGTAGTCTGCATTTAAATTTCTTTTTAATGTGGCAAATAGTATAACATTTCTTAAGTAAGCCACCTATTTTATCCGAACATGGAAGATTTGGCTAATGAGTTGTCGCAGAGGGTACAAATCGGTTTAGACCAAGCCAGAACTGTCCTTAACCAAGTATCAAATACAATATTACGAAAAGCCGATCCGAATAAAGCATCTGAACTACTATCAAAACTGCCATCAAGTATAACAACCGTTTTCTCTTTGGATGAAAAAAAGAAATTTACCACAACACAAGAAAATATAAATAATGAAGAAGTTGTGGAAAATATTGATCGTGAGGCTAGGATTAATAATAAAGCAAAATCACAAAAGGCTACTGAAGAAGCGGTCAAGTTACTACAGGAAAAGACCCATGAGCCCGGCATGCTGGATAATATAATGGGAAAGGTCAAGAAAGTAGATCTAAATCCATTTGATTAACTATAAGATTCACTCCTTTTTTCTCTCAGCACGTTAGTATTTCTTGCCTCTTGCATTTCGCCTAAAGCTCCGACTGCAGTTTTGTCTCTTTTTTCCTTTTGTCTCTTTTTTCCTTTGTAGTACTTCTTCTCAGTTCATAGTATGTCTATTTGATATAATAAATAGAGATTTATATTTTATATTTTACCAATGTTTGTTAGCATTACTGTAGATAGGAAGCTGACAATTGTGATTTCGTATTGATGAAATATTGCATTATGTCTAATACTAGGTTTAATTAGTACGGTTGTTCATTCACTCAAAAAATTGCTTGTTTCCTTCTAGGTTAGGCCTTTTCTTCCTCTGTATTTGGTTGTGTTGCTAAGGATGACGATAATTGCATAATCTTACTATCTAATTGTTGGATTTGACTTTTAGCTTCTCTTAATTCGGAAGTTAATCTCTCTATTATGGAGTATAGATCTTCTAGGATATCCGCATTTTTGCTAAAGGTATTTGCTGCTAACCTCTTCGTCTCGTCACCTTGTTCACCTGCCATCTCCTTGAAATGCTGGCTCATTTGTTTTAGATAGAGTTTTTTTTCTTGAACCGAATTTCTGTTGGTACTCATACTTGATTCTATTATGTAGCGATACCAGTTAAGAATTATAGCTGTTAAATGACCAACAATAAAAAGCCATTAAGTTTTTTATGTGTTTTTAGGAATCCAGTTTGATACAAACTCTAAAATACAAACAAGTTGACGTATTGACATGAGAATCTTCCCATCAAAATACTTGTTGGCATATACGGTATCATTGCTTCTGGCTGCTGCACTTACTAGCAGCCAAGTATTTTCAAATCCACTTATTAAAACAATGATATCCCAGGACGTCTCGGCACAGCCCTCTACTACCTCTGGTTCAAATCTCATTACATATGATAACCCGACCCATAAGCTTAAGATGCAATACCCGTCTGATTGGACAGTATCTACCAATGCGCTTCCAACCTATAGTGGCATTGTGGCATTTTATTCTCCATTGCAGAATCTTCAAGATATATTGCCCGCTGAGCTTTCGTTATCTATAACCACGTACCTACAATCTGTGTCTATTGATGAATATACTCGGACCACCCTTGCAGCGTTAGAGCAGCAGGGTATTCAAGTTAGTGAATCAAGTGCTTTTACATTGGCAGGAAAACCTGGACACAGAATAGTGTTCTCGCCACCAGAGCCTAGAGGACAAGAAACCCAAGATGCCCCACAGGTTAGCATAAGAATTATGCAGACATGGACAACAATAGATAATAAAGTATATTTGTTATCATATAGTGCCGAAGATTCGAAATTTCAAAAATACCTGCCAACGGTGGAACAGATGTTAATGTCCTTACAGGTACAGCAATAATAGTAAAGAAAACTGCGACTACGAGACGATGTAGACAGATTCTCTCTACGGTCATATTAACTTGTGTCAGTTGTAATTCATACAAGCAGTCTGGCTGTCGTTGTTATGGAAATGACTCTGTATCTCTAAGATCTTCTGTTGGAATTTCTGAAAAATAGTCACTACTGCCTTCATAACTAGAAAATGAATCCTCTGTTGAAAAAGCGTCCGTCGATCGTAGATCTTCTATCGGTGTGTCAAATGATGACTCTGAACCATAGGGATCATAGCTTGGTTGGAATTCTGATCCTGTGCTTTGATCAAAAGATGCTGAATCAGACTCCGAAGAGAAGGGATCATAGCTTGGTTGGAATTCGGTGAGACCCTGATCATAGCCAGAATCAGGTTCTAGCCCCGAACCGAAAGGATCATAGCTTGGTTGGAATTCTGAATCAAAACCTTGATCAAAAGAACTAGCACCGTAATCCATACCATATCCCATACCAGAACCAGGGGCAAACGTTGAAGAGCCAATGCCAAGAAGCGAAGGTAACAATCCAAGTAATCCAGAGCCATAACCAAGGCCACCACCAAAGCCTGGCATATAACCAAGCCCTCCAAGTCCTCCGAGGCCTCCACCAAACCCAGGACTATAACCCATGCTACCGAGGCCCCCAAGTCCTCCGAGGCCTCCAATGCCTCCACCAAACCCAGGACTATATCCTAAGCCATATCCTGAACCATAACCAAGCCCACCACCAAAACTAGGTCCTGTCAGTGACGATCCAATTCCACGACTAACTGACGGACTTGTTAAAATAGTAGCCGGCGGGTTAAGTCCCAATAGGTTTTCATGCAAAAAACCTGATGCATATTGTGGATATCCAATTGGTATTGATAATAATTGTAAAGATAATAAGAATAACGTAGTAGTCGATATCACACATAGAACCAGAAATTCTCTTAATAGCATATTCTTCCTCAAGTCGGACAACAACAAGTTATGCAACTAATATTACTTTAAGGTTATAAGACTTAGGATTAGTGAATACTAGGTGTCTTGCCTAGAGGCTTTCTCAGATTAGTTATAGTATTACGAATCAAATACAATGGTTGGATCAGTCAAAATCATAGACCATTTATTTCATTTTAATTCTAAAATTTCAACTGCAGTATTTCCTGACGGGTCTACTTGAAAGATGAAGACACCTACCATGTTGTCAAGAAAGCCCAGGCTACCTGTTGGCGATAGAGTTCTGAAAAAGATTGATCCTCGAAATATTATTTCACCATTAGGAGCCATACTCCCAATTTCTTGTGAATCCCATGTCACTATTTCACCATTTTCTCCTGTTATTACGCCTTGTCCCTCACCATAGAGTATGCCATCAGCTCTGGGGGTTGTAGTATATGTTCCAATTTCTGTGACACTTACATTGGTGACTCCTCCAGTTACAGTACCATTGGATGCAAATGAGGTTTGAACTGTGGGTCCCTCTAAGACTGTTTCACTAGTGATCTTGCCCTTATGTTGATAGATAAGACCTCCTAGTGTAATATTACCACCAGATGCATTTGTTGTTGAATTGGTGGTACCACTACTATTAGAGGTTGTGGTATTTGCCTGTTGCGCAACGGCATCACCGATTGTAAAAGAAGTCAAAATCAATGACACTGCAATAATGGCGATTGTTGCTGCTGTTGAAGCACTAATTTTCATAGTATTCAGTAAACTACATGCTATATGAGCATATTATCTGATAGGCTTGTAGTAAATATCAGAATATACATCCTAGTGCTATTTGATATTGTATGCAATGATATATTGAGAGTATGTATTTAGGTATTGGAAGGAAGTATTGTTATTGGGATTCGTAGATATGGGCGTCAAGGAACTATCTGGTTTGATACAAATGAAACCATGCAATGTAGTTTTCAGTTAGACCTTCGTGATGAACTCATTGGGTTTATTGGATAGGATCTTGCTTACAGTGTTAGGGTGGAAAAGCGAGTTTTATATTAGCAAGAGTAGTGATTATAACTTAGTTAGATTGGACTGACGAAGCCATATAAAATATGCACATGGAGAAGGATAAACCCAACTCCAAAACCAGAGGTTGGTCCATTCCTTTTACGGAAACATGAGGGTCAATCCATACAGGAAATCTTGTCCCTTTTCGTTTCATTTACTTGGAGGACTTACATAACTGGAACCTTTATGACAAGAGATGAAATTCTAAATTTCACATCGTAACTGGTGGATACATATAAAAAATTGATAAATCCATTTGGTGGAGCCTTCATTAGTTCCACATTGTGGAAGAATGTACACGGAAAAAGCCAGAGCAACTAAGAAAAACGAGATAGTGTGGGATTCAAAGAAATTATTGACCCGGATTGGAAAGGGCTTAAATCATGGAAAACCTACCACTACTATATGAAAAAGATGTCCCTAGAATTAGTTAGTGTTTTAAGCACAGGACTAGGATTACTTTTCCTGGGCACTATACAGGTGTCCGCTCAGCCTCTCGTGATGAACACTCCAACAAACATTTCAATAAATCCTGAAGAACCACTTCCGGCTAATGGTACCGTAAGTATTAGCACAGAGGGAGTAACAGATACAGACATGAATGTAGTTCCACCCGAAGGGATTTCCGTCATTATATCAAATGATACTGTTACAGTAACGG
>OCZS010000304.1_pt1 | contig 16000 bp, 19 predicted proteins | sample 1539071 | NCBI WGS metagenome assembly OCZS01 (sample SAMEA3113584, study PRJEB22503) | soil metagenome
CGGTCCCGGTCTCCATGCCCACCCTCCTCCGCGAGGCCCTCCGCAGCCCCCGCGACATCGCCCTCATGCTCGGCTCCCTCCTCCTCGCCATGCTCGTCACCTCCCCCCTCCCCACCTACCTCTGGGGCCCCACCGCCCTCCTCCTCGCCGCCATCCCCGGCACCTGGGTCATGAACCGCGTCCGAGCCCGCGCCGAGAACCGAGCCCGCCAGGAGCAGGACCCAAAGAACACGTAACGGGCCGGGGCCTGACGGTCAGGACGAGCCGTCGACCTCGCGGCGGCTGGGAAGGCGGTCCTCCACCTCGACCGGCCGTTCCAGGTAGAACTCCGCCCCCGAATGGGCGAGCTCGCGAACCTCGTCGAAGGTCGCCCCGGCCGCGGTGAACCCGGGAAGGTCGTCCGAGTCCGCCCACCAGCCCTCCGGCTCGTGGTGATAGTCGATGACGACCTTCGCCGGACCGCTCAACGCGCCTTCCCCAGACACCGCAACGCCTCCTGTACCGAGAGGCCAACCTGCCGGACCAGCACCTTGCGCACGAGGCCGGGCGCGACGGTGGCTCCATCGTGCCACGCGAAGGTCAATGGCGGATACCCGGCAGCCGATCGCAGCAGCCGGTGCGAGCCGGTCTGACGGACGACGCGGTACCGCAATGGTGGGCGGCTGAGAACGGCCAGCAGTTGCCGTGCCTTCATCGAAGGGAACACGGCAGCGAAGCTAGCTACCCCACATGCCCGGTGCTCCGGGTTGTCCACACCCCTGGGTTGCGGGCAGCGTCAGCGGTGGAGGAACTGGACCGACCCGTCGGGGTGGCCGACGAGAACCTCATCGGCCTGGTCGATGAAGAGGCCGTGGTCGACCACGCCGAGGGTGGACTTGAGGGTGGTGGCCAGGGTGGGGAGGTCGGTGGTGGCAGGGAGGGTGCAGTCGAGGAGGTGGTGGCCCTCGTCGGTGATGAAGGGGGGGCCTTCGGGGGTGGGGCGGAGGGTGGCGGTGGGGAGGAGGGTGAGGAGGCGGGAGCGGGTGGCGGGCCAGGCGAACCGGACGACCTCGACGGGCAGGGCCTTGGTGGCGCCGAGGTGGGGGACGAGCTTGGGGGACTCGGCGACGATCACCACGTGACGGGCGGCGGCGATCACCAGCTTCTCGCGGAGGAGGGCGCCGCCGCCGCCCTTGAGGAGGCGGAGGGCGGGGTCGACCTCGTCGGCGCCGTCGACGGCCAGGTCGAGGGTGCGGTCCTCGTCGAGGCCGACCAGCTCGACGCCGGCCGCCCTGGCCCTGGCCTCGGTCCTGGCCGAGGCGGCGACCGCCCGCAGCGGGCGCGGGCCCGGCCAGGTGGTGGCCAGCAGGTCGACCAGGGCGAACACGGCCCGGCCCGACCCGAGGCCGATGGTCATGCCAGGCTCGATCCGGGCCCGGGCGGCGGTCACCGCCGCGGCCCGGGCCGGGTCGCCCAGGAGCCCGGTCATCCCTGGTCCGGCCCGGGGCCGGCGGCCGGCCGCCCGGGAACGGGGGCGGGGACGCCGCGCCAGCCGGTGGTGCCGGACTCGGCGGTGTGGGCGCCGGAGCCCTCCTGCTCGTTCCAGAGGAGGATGGCGGGCCATTCGTGCTCGATGCCGAGGACCGAGAGGCTGGCCGTGCCGAGGAACAGGTGCCGGGCCGCGTCGGGGGGGAGGCCCAGGTAGCAGGCGGTGAGGATGCGGAGCTGGTGGCCGTGGGAGAACAGCATGACGCGGCCATCGGCGTCGGTCAGGCCGTCCAGCAGGGCCCGGGCCCGGGCGGCGGCGTCCTCGGCCGTCTCGCCGCCGGGGCAGCCGTCGCGGAACAGGTCCCAGCCGGGGCGGGAGGCGCGGATCTCGGGGGTGGTCAGGCCCTCGTAGTCGCCGTAGTCGACCTCGAGCAGGGTGTCGGTGGCCTCGAGGCGGTCGCCGAACCCGGCCAGCCTGGCCGTGGAGGCGGCCCGGGTCAGCGGGCTGGACAGGACCCGGTCGACCTCCAGGCCGCGCAGGTGCCGGCCCAGCGCCCTGGCCTCGGCCTCGCCGGCCGGGCTGAGGGGCAGGTCGGTGCGGCCGGTGTGCCGGCGCGCTCGCGACCACTCGGTCTCGCCGTGTCTGACCAGGTACAGCTCCACGCCATCTCCTCCCGGGCGGGACGGTAGCATCTGGGAAGCCGCCAGTGAGGAGGTCCGCGCGATGATGGACTACCCGCTCACCGTCCGGACCATCTACCAGCGGGCCCAGGCCCTGTTCCCGGGCAGGCAGCTGGTGACCAGGCTGCCGGGCGGGGTGCGGCGGACGACCTATGGGGAATGGGCCGAGCGGGTGGCCAGGCTGGCCGGTGGGCTGCGCGACCTGGGGGTCGGGCCCGGCGACCGGGTGGCGACCTTCTGCTGGAACCACGACCGGCACCTGGAGGTCTACTTCGCGGCCGCCCTGATGGGGGCCAGCTACCACACTTTGAACATCCGCCTGGGTGGCGACCAGCTCGCCTACATCGTCAACCACGCCAAGGACAAGGTGCTGGTCTGCGACGCCGAGCTGGCCCCGGCGATCGGGCCGGTGCTGCCCGGCCTCGACACCGTCGAGCACGTGCTGGTCCTGGACGGCGACGACGGCCAGCGGCCGGACCTGGGCTTCGGGGCCGAGCACGGCTACGAGGACCTGGTCGAGCGCTCGGCCCCGATGACCGCCTGGCCGGAGCTGGACGAGCGGCAGACCGCCGGCATCTGCTACACCTCGGCCACCACCGGCAACCCCAAGGGCGTCGCCTACTCCCACCGCGCGCTCTACCTGCACTCGCTGGTCGTCGGGCTGGTGGACACGGCCGCCATCTCCGAGCGGGACGTGCTCCTCCCGATCGTGCCCATGTTCCACGTCAACGCCTGGGGGATGCCGTTCGCGGCCACCTGGTTCGGGGCCGGCCAGGTGTACGGCGGCCCGGCCCCGACCCCGGCCGACTACCTGCGGCTGATCCGCGACGAGGGCGTGACCGTCTCGGCCGGGGTGCCGACGGTCTGGCTCGGCATCCTCCAGCTGCTGGAGTCCGACGGCGGCGACCTGGGGCCGCTGCAGCGGATCATCTGCGGCGGCTCGGCCGCCCCGGTCTCGATGATCCGGGCCTACGAGGAGCGTCACGGGGTCGAGTTCGTGCACGCCTACGGGATGACCGAGGCCACCCCGGTGACCCACTTCTCGCGGCTCAAGTCGGGCATGGACGACCTGCCCGTCGAGGCCCGCTACGGCTACAAGGCCAAGCAGGGCCTGCTCGTCCCCGGCCTGGAGCAGCGGGTGGTGGACGCCGACGGCGACGAGGTCCCGGCCGACGGCAAGTCCATGGGCGAGCTGCGGCTGCGCGGCCCCTCGATCGCCTCGGAGTATCTGGACGACCCGCGCTCGGCCCAGACCTTCGTCGACGGCTGGTACCACACCGGCGACGTCGCCACCGTCGACCAGGCCGGCTACCTGCACGTGGTCGACCGGACCAAGGACCTGGTCAAGTCCGGCGGCGAGTGGATCTCCAGCGTCGAGCTGGAGAACGCCCTGATGGGCCACCCCGAGGTCGCCCAGGCGGCGGTCATCGCCGTCCCCGACGAGCGCTGGGGCGAGCGCCCCCTGGCCGTGGTCGTCCGCAAGCCCGGCTCGGAGGTCGGCGAGGCCGAGGTGGTCGCCTCGGTGGCCGGCAAGTTCCCCAAGTGGTGGCTGCCCGAGCGGGTCGAGTTCGTCGACGAGATCCCCATGACCGCCACCGGCAAGTTCTCCAAGCGCCTCCTGCGCGAGCGCTTCGTCAGCCGGCTCCACGAGGAGGAGGGCTCCGACGAGCGCTGACCCTCCCCCTGGCCCGGCGCCCGACCCGGCGGCGGCGCTGACCTCGCGCCTGCGCCAGGCGACCCTCGCCGCGCTCGAGCTCTGCACCGTCTACCTGGGCGAACGGCTCGGCCTGTACCGGGCGCTGGCCGAGGGCGGGCCGGCGACCTCGGCGGAGCTGGCCGGCCGGACGGGCACGGTCGAGCGCTACGTCCGGGAGTGGCTGGAGCAGCACGCGGCCAGCGGGCTGCTGGCGGTCGACGACCCGGCGGCCGGGCCGCTGGAGCGCCGCTACCGGATGCCGCCGGAGCACCTCCCGGTCCTGGCCGACCCGGACGACGTGCGCTACGAGGCCTACCGGGGGGTCGAGGCGGTCCGGGCGGCGCGGCCGCTGCCCGACCTGGTCGAGGCGTTCCGGCACGGCGGCGCCCCGCCGCCGCTGCCCTGGGCGCCCGAGGGCCGGGCCGAGTTCAACCGGGCACTGTTCGTCAACCTGCTCGGCAGCCGGTGGCTGCCGGCGATCCCGGAGGTCGACCGGCGCCTGCGCGCGGGACCGCCGGCCCGGGTGGCCGACGTGGCCTGCGGGACCGGCTGGTCGAGCATCGCCATGGCCAGGGCGTACCCGGCGATCACGGTGGACGGCTTCGACCTCGACCCCGACGTGGTCGCCGCCGCGACCGAGAACGCCCAGGGGACCGAGGTCGCGGCCAGGGTGCGGTTCGCGGTCGTGGACGCCGCCGACCCGGACCTGCCCGGCCGCTACGACCTGGTGACGATCTTCGAGGCCCTGCACGACATGTCCCGGCCGGTGGAGGCCCTTGCCGCCGCCCGGGCCATGCTCGCCGAGGACGGGTCGGTGGTGATCGCCGACGAGCGGGTCGAGGACGAGTTCACCGCCCCGGCGCCCGACGGGGACCGGCGCGCCTACGGCTGGAGCGTCGTCTCCTGCCTGCCGGGCGCCATGGGCGACCCGGGGACGGCCGCGACCGGCGCGGTCATGCGCCCGGCCACGCTCGCCCGCTACGCGGAGGCTGCGGGCTTCCGCCGCACCGAGGTGCTCGGTGTCGAGGCCGGCGACTGGCGGTTCTACCGGCTGGTCCCCTAGAGCAGTGGTCATGCATCCGGCGCCGCATGCAGTGCCAGGCCGTTCGTGCAGCCAGGGACCGTTGCGCGCCGCCCACGGCGACCACGCAATCGCCTCAACCCCGGATACTTGACCGGTGCTCTAGCTCCGGGCCTCGGCCAGCCAGTTGTCGAGGGGGCGGCCGGCGAGGCGCTCGTAGGCCTCGCGGTAGCGGGCGGCCGTGCCGGCGACCACGTCGGGTGGAAGGGGCGGGGCCGGGGGCTGCTGGTCCCAGGCGTGGTCCTGGAGCCAGTCGCGGACGTACTGCTTGTCGAACGACGGCGGGGAGTGGCCGGGCGACCAGCCGCCGGCCGGCCAGAAGCGGGACGAGTCGGGGGTGAGGACCTCGTCGGCCAGCACCACCTGGCCGTCGTGGCGGCCGAACTCGAGCTTGGTGTCGGCCAGCAGGATGCCGCGCCTGGCCGCATGCTCGGCGCCCCGGCGGTAGACCTCGAGGGTGAGGTCGCGCAGGCGGCCGGACAGCTCGGGGCCGAGGGCCTCGGCCACCTGGGCCTCGGAGACGTTCTCGTCGTGGCCGGTCTCGGCCTTGGTGGCCGGGGTGAAGATCGGCTCGGGCAGCCGGTCGGCCTGGCGCAGCCCGGGCGGCAGGGGGATGCCGCAGACGGCCCCGGTGGCCTGGTAGTCCTTCCAGCCCGAGCCGACCAGGTAGCCGCGGGCCACGCACTCGAACGGCACCATCTCCAGCCGCCGGACCAGCATGGCCCGGCCGGCCAGGTGGCGGGCCGACGGCGGCAGCTCGGACGCGCGCCAGCCGGCCAGGTGGTTGGGGACCAGGTCGTGGAACAGGTCCAGCCAGAACACGGTCAGGGCGGTCAGCACCTCGCCCTTGCCGGGCACCGGGTCGTCGAGGACCACGTCGAAGGCCGAGATGCGGTCGCTGGCCACCAGCAGCAGGTGGTCGTCGTCGACCTCGTAGAGGTCGCGGACCTTTCCGGAGCCGAGATGCCGCAGCCCCTCCGGAGCTGTGAGCTCGCTCACCGCAGTGCCTCCAGTCGCTCGAACACGGGGCCGGCCCCGTCCACGAACCGGGCCGGGTCGATGGCGGCGTCCAGGTCGCGCGCGGCCAGCGCGTCGGCCACGCCCGGCTCGGCCAGGAGCAGGTCGCGGAAGCCGCCCTTGCCCTCCCAGGCGGCCATGGCCGCCCGCTGCACGCTGGCGTAGGCGTCCTCCCGGGCCCAGCCGGCGTCGACCAGGGCCAGCAGGGCGGCCGAGGACCCGGCGAGCCCGCCGGACGCATCCAGGTTGGCCCGCATCCGCTCCGGGGAGACGCGCAGCCCGGCGACCAGCCAGTGGGCCCGCTCCAGGGCGTAGTCGAGCACGCAGCAGGCGTCGGGCAGGGCGACCCGCTCGACGGCCGAGTGGGAGATGTCGCGCTCGTGCCAGAGGGCGACGTCCTCCAGCCCGGCCAGGGCGTAGCCGCGCAGCAGCCGGCCCATGCCGGCCAGGCGCTCGGCCACGATCGGGTTGCGCTTGTGGGGCATGGCCGACGAGCCCTTCTGGCCCTCGGCGAACGGCTCCTCGGCCTCCCGGACCTCGGTGCGCTGGAGGTGGCGGACCTCGGTGGCCAGGCGCTCGATGTCGGCCCCGGCCACGGCCATGGCCGTCAGCAGCTCGGCGTGGCGGTCGCGGGCCACCACCTGGGTCGGGGCCGGCTCGGGGGCGAGCCCCAGCTCCTCCAGCACCTCGGCCTCGATCTCGGCCGGCAGGTTGGCGTAGGTGCCGACCGCGCCCGAGATGGTGCCGACGGCGACCGCGTCCCGGGCGGCGGCCAGCCGGCGCCGGTCGCGGTCGAAGGCGAAGGCGTGGCCGGCCAGCTTGAGGCCGAAGGTGGTCGGCTCGGCCGCCACCCCGTGGGTGCGGCCAAGGCAGAGGGTGTCGCGGTGCTCAAGGGCACGGTCGCGGACGGCCGCGATCAGCCGGTCCAGCCGCCGGGCGAGCAGGTCGCAGGCCCGGGTGAGCTGCAGGGCCAGGGTGGTGTCGAGCAGGTCGGAGGAGGTCATGCCGTAGTGGACGTGCCGGGCCGCCTCGCCGACCCCCTCCCCGTACGCCGTCAGGAAGGCGATCACGTCGTGGTGCAGCTCGTTGTCGAGCTGGTGGACCCGCTCGGAGGAGGGGGCCGGGGCCTCCTCGATGGCGGCCAGGTCGGCCGGCGGCACCAGCCCCCGGCGGGCCCTGGCCCTGACCACGGCCAGCTCGACCTCGACGAACAGCCGGAAGCGGGTCGCCTCGCTCCAGATGGCGCCCATCTCGGGGAGCGTGTACCGGGGGATCATGGCGTTACAGCCGGAGACCCTCGGCCAGCTGGTCCTTGAACTCCTGCAGCTGGAGGCGGAGCCGGGCGTCGCCGACGGCCAGGATCTGCACGGCCAGGATGCCGGCGTTGGCGGCGGCGTCCAGGCCGACGGCGGCCACCGGCACCCCCGAGGGCATCTGCACGATCGAGAACAGCGAGTCCTGGCCGGCCAGCTGCGGGGTGTAGATCGGCAGCCCGATCACCGGCAGGGTGGTGTGGGCGGCCAGCACCCCGGGCAGGGCGGCCGCCTTGCCGGCGGCGGCGATGATCACCTGGAGCCCGCGGTCGACGGCGCTGGCCCCGTAGTCGGCCACCCGGCGGGGGTCGCGGTGGGCGCTCAGCACCTCCAGCTCGTACTCGACGCCGAACTTCTCCAGCATGACCGCCGCGGTCTTGGCCTTCTCCTCGTCCGAGGTCGAGCCGAGCACGATCCCAACCCTTGGCGGCATGAACGCTCCTTGATCGATCACTGGTGGGGCATTCTAGAACGGAACTAGGGAAGCCTCCCGACTTCGGCCTCCTCGGCGTTCTCGACCAGACCGAGCCGTTCGAGGGTGGCCACGATCCAGGCGTGCTTGGCCTTGGAGAAGGCCACCGAGTCGACCGTCCCGCCGTCGACGATCGTCCGCTTGAGGCGCGCGTACTCCGTTCGTAGATCAGGGTCGGCCAGCAGGGCGTCGCGGAAGCCGCGCAGGGCCGGCACCTCGGGGCTGTCGGCCGGGACGACGTGGATGTGGACCCGGAACGAGGTGTCCCCGTGGCGGATGATCCCCTGGAGCATCGGGCGGGTCGGCGGGAACGCCGTGGCCACCGCCTGGCGCTGGAAGCCGAGGGCGAGCAGGTCGTCGGTGACGGCCGGGATCTCCTCGGAAGGGGTCGGCAGCAGCAGGTCGACGGTGCCCTTGCCGGCCAGGCCGGGAACGGCCGAGCTGCCGACGTGCTCGGCCACGGCCCCGGGACGCTTGGCGGCGATCAGCTCGGTGACCCGCCTGGCCACCTCGGGGGCGGCGGCGTTGGACTCGCGGACCACGATCGGGACCCGGCAGTAGGGCAGGATCGGGGTCACGGTGGTGGCGCGGCGATGTCGCGGCGGTAGTGGGCGCCGCCGAACTGGACCAGCTCGGCGGCCTGGTAGGCCCGGGCCCTGGCGTCGGCCAGGTCGTCGCCGAGGGCGGTGACCCCGAGCACCCGCCCGCCGGCGGTGCGGACCCGCCCGTCCGGGTCGAGCGCCGTCCCGGCGTGGAACAGGTGGATCCCGGGACGGGCCGCGGCCGCCTGGAGGCCCTCGACCTCCAGGCCGGTGCGGTAGGAGCCGGGGTAGCCGCCGGCAGCCAGGACCACCGTGACACCGGCCCGCGGGTCCCAGGAGACCTTGCACCCCGACAGGGTGCCCTCGGCCGCCGCCCAGACCAGGTCGGCCAGGTCGCTGGTCATGCGGGGCAGGATGACCTGGGTCTCGGGGTCGCCGAAGCGGCAGTTGAACTCGAGCACCCTGGGGCCGGCGGGGGTCAGGGTCAGGCCGGCGTAGAGCAGGCCCTGGTAGCGGGCGCCTCGGCGGCCCAGCTCGGCCACGGTCGGCTCGAGCACGGTCCGGCGGATCTCCTCGACCAGGTCGTCGTCGACGTCGGGCAGGGGCGAGAAGGCGCCCATGCCGCCGGTGTTGGGGCCGGTGTCGCCGTCGCCGACCCGCTTGTGGTCGCGGGCCGGGGCCAGGGGGAGCACGGTGCGGCCGTCGGTGACCGCGAACACGCTGGCCTCCGGCCCCTCCAGGAACTCCTCGAGCAGGATGGTCTGGCCGGCCTCGCCGTGGACCTTGCCGACCAGGGCGGCCTCGACGGCCGCCCGGGCGGCGGCGTGGTCGCCGGTCACGGTCACGCCCTTGCCGGCGGCCAGCCCATCCGCCTTGACCACCCAGGGCGGCCCGAAGTCATCCAGGGCGGCGATCGCCGCGGCCGGGTCGGTGAAGCTCTCGGAGCGGGCCGTCGGCACCCCGGCGGCGGCCATGACCTCCTTGGCGAACGCCTTGGAGCCCTCGATGCGGGCCGCCGCCGCGGTCGGGCCGAAGACCGGCAGGCCGCGGTCCAGGAACTCGTCGGCGACCCCGGCGACCAGCGGCTGCTCGGGGCCGATGATGGTGAGGTCGACCCGCTTGGCCTCGGCGAAGCTGGCCAGCCCGGCCGCGTCGGTGGCGCCGACCCCTGGGACGTTCTCGGCCACCTCGGCCGTGCCGGCGTTGCCGGGCACGGCGAACAGCCTGTCCACCTCCGGGCTCTGGGCCAGCGTTGCCAGCAGGGCGTGCTCGCGCCCGCCGCTGCCGACGACCGCGATCCGCATCGTCACTCCTCTCCGATACCCCTGAGCAGGGTCTGCTCCCGGCCGGGACCGACGCCGACGGCCGTGACCGGCACGCCGCCCAGCTTCTCGACGGCGTCGACGTACACCCTGGCCGCGCGGGGCAGGTCCTCGAGCCGGGTCACGCCGCTGATGTCCTCCCGCCAGCCCTCGAACTGCTCGTAGACCGGCTCGGCGTGGTGGATCTCGGTCTGGGTCATGGGCCAGTCCTCGGTCACCTCGCCGTGGACCCGGTAGGCGACGGCCACCGGGATCCGCTCCAGGCGCGAGAGCACGTCCAGCTTGGTCACGAACAGCTCGGTGAGCCCGTTGACCCTGGCCGCGTAGCGCAGCCCGACCGTGTCCAGCCAGCCGCAGCGGCGCGGCCGGCCGGTGGTGGTGCCGAACTCGTCGCCGGCCGCCCGCAGCGCCTCGGCCTCGTCCTCGGCGGCCTCGGTGGGGAACGGGCCGGCCCCGACCCTGGTCACGTACGCCTTGGCGATGCCCATGACCCGCTCGATCCAGCCGGGCCCGACCCCGGCCCCGGAGAGGGCGCCCCCGGCCACCGGCGAGGACGAGGTCACGAACGGGTAGGTGCCGTGGTCGACGTCGAGCAGGGTCGCCTGGGCGCCCTCGAACAGCACCTGCTTGCCCTCGCGGAGCGCGTTCCAGACGTACAGCGAGGTGTCGGCGATCCGGGGCCGCAGGGCCTCGGCGTAGGTGGCGTACTCCTCGACGATCGCCTCGGCGTCCAGGGGCAGCCGGTTGTAGACCTTGGCCAGCAGCGGGTTGCGCTCGCGGAGCACGGCCTCGACCTTCTTGGCCAGGATCCCCGGGTCGAGCAGGTCCTGGACGCGGATGCCGAGGCGGCCGACCTTGTCGGCGTAGGTGGGGCCGATGCCCCGGCCGGTGGTGCCGATCCGCTGGCGGCCCAGCCAGCGCTCGGTGAGCTTGTCCAGCTCCTTGTGCCAGGGCATGATCAGGTGCGCGTTGGCCGAGATGAGCAGCTTGCCGGTGGCGATGCCCTGGGCGTCGAGGGCGGCCAGCTCGGCCAGCAGGGTCCCGGGGTCGACCACCATGCCGTCGCCGATCACCGGGGTGACGTGCGGGTAGAGGATGCCGCTGGGGACCAGGTGGAGCTTGAAGGTCCTGCCCTCGACGATCACCGTGTGCCCGGCGTTGTTGCCGCCCTGGTAGCGGACGACCACGTCCATCTTGTCGGCCAGCAGGTCGGTGGCCTTGCCCTTGCCCTCGTCACCCCACTGGCTGCCGACGAGGATGGTTCCCGGCATGATCTTCGGCTCGCTTTCCGCTTCCTGTGGAAGGTTCAGCAGCAGCCTACATCCGTCGCGAGCCGGTCGTTGCCAGCCACACCCCGGCCAGCACCATGGGGGCGCCGGCCCACAGCGAGGGGCCGGGCAGCTCGCCGAACAGCCACCAGGCGAGGACGGTGGCGATGACCGGCTCGAGCAGCATGACCACCGCCACCACGGAGGCGCTGACACTGGCCAGCAGGCCGTTGAACACGGTGTGGCCGAGCAGCTGGGGGCCGACCACCACCCCGGCCAGGGCCAGCCAGGCGGTCGCCTGGTAGCCCCCGAGACTGGCCCCGGTGAGCAGGCAGGCCGGCAGCAGCACGGCCGCGGCCACCCCGTAGACCGAGGCGGCATAGGTCGAGACCGGCAGCCGCTGCCTGGCCACCCGCCCCAGGAGCAGGTAGGCGGCCATGGCCAGCGCCCCCGCGAAGGCCAGCACGTCGCCCCAGAGCGCGTCGGTGCCTCCGCCGAAGCCGGCGGCGTCGCCGGCCCCGATCACCACCGCCCCGGCGGTGGCCAGGACGATCCCGGCCCAGGCGCGGCCGCTGGGCGGCTCCCCGAGGAAGACCGACCCCAGGCCCACGAACAGGGGCGCGCAGCTGACCAGGGTGGTCGCGGCGGCCACGGTGGTCAGGCCGAGGGAGGCGTTCCAGAGGGCGAAGTGGACGGCCAGGAACACCCCGGAGGCGGCCAGCCGGGCCAGCTCGGCCCGGTCCAGCCAGCCGACCTGGCGCCGGGAGGCGAACGGGGCCAGCACCGCCGCCCCGATCAGGCAGCGCCAGAAGGCCAGGGCCAGCGCCGGCATGGCGGCCACCCGGATCAGGATCGGCGAGGTCGAGATGGCCAGCACCCCGACGGTCATCCACAGGAAGACGCTGCTCCTGGATGCGACCTTCAAGCGCCGGCCCCACCGAAGCGCTCCAGGACGGCGGCCACGAACCGGTCGGCGGCGGCCAGGTCGGCGGCGGCGGCCGGCACCGGGGCGTGGCCCAGCTGCGCGGCCACGGCGGCGTCGACCAGGGCCGCCGCGCCCGGCGGGACCTCCTCCGATCCTTCGGCGAGGCGGAGCCGGGCCCAGCGGCCGCTCTCGGCCTTGGCCCCGAGGACGTCGTCCTCCAGGTAGCGCCAGGCCCGGCAGGCGGTCAGCACCCGGTAGGCGAAGGTGCCGTGGCGGACCGCCCAGCGCAGCTCGGCGGCGGCCCGCTCCAGCAGCCAGGCCCGCGGCGGCTCGGCGAACACCTCGACCGGGTCGGGCCCGGCCACGGCGACGCCGGCCCGGCGGCAGACGGCGAAGTGGAGCAGCAGGTCAGGGTCGGTGGCGGCCGGGCCGCCCAGGTGCGTGTGGGGCGACGGCCCGGTGTTCACGTGCAGCTCGAACGGCGGCCGCCTCGGCGGGTCGGCGGCGACCGCCGCCGTGACCAGGCTGAGCTCCAGCCCGGCGGGCACCGGGCAGGTCAGGCTGGGATGGTTGAGGCGGGCCGAGATGACCCGCTTGGCCCGCCGCTCCAGCGGCCGGGCGACCACCCCGAGCAGGTCGACGTCGCTGCGCTCGGCCGACCAGCCGCCGAGCGCGCCCGACCCGTGCAGGTAGACCCCGACCAGCGCCGGCCCGAGCACCCGGGTCAGCCCCGCGGTCACCGCCGCCGGGTAGGCGTCGAGGACCGGAACGGATCCGCCGTCCACCACTAGCTGCCGACCAGGTACTCCAGCACCGGGGCCAGCTGCTCGGGCTCGATCCCGCCGTCGAAGCGCCTGGCCACCCGGCCGCGCTCGTCCACGACCACGGTGACCGGCTGGTACGGAACCCGGTAGGCGGCCCAGGTCCGGCCGCTGGCGTCGTTGGCCAGCGGGTAGGGGACCTCGAACTCCTGCTGGAACTTGCGGCCCTCGATCACGGTGTCGTTGTAGGAGACGCCGAAGAACTGGACCTGGCCCTTGTACTCCCGGGCAACCTGCCCGAGGCCGGGCTGCTCAGCCCGGCACACCACTCACCAGGATTCAAAGAAGTTCACCACCACGGGCTGGCCTCGGAAGCCTCCGAGGGTGATCGTGCGGCCGTCGAAGGCGGTGACCTGGATGTCGGGGGCCGGCTGGCGCTCGGAGGCCGGGATCACGCCGTTGGGGGCCTGGCGGGTCGTCTCCGGGCTCGCCTTGCGGGTGGTCGGCGGGGCCGTGGTCGGGTCGGGCCCGGCGTCGGCGGTGGTCGACGGGACGCCGGAGCCGGAGCCGGAGGGCGGGTCCCCGGTACAGCCCGCGACGGCGAGGACCAGGGCTGCGAGCAGGGCAAGGAGGGCGAAACGGTGACGCATGGACCCGATCCTACCGGTTGCGGTTACCATGCGCGCCCGAGGGGGGAAACGCCGCCGCTGAAGGAGGACCGCCGCATGCGCTCCTGGGGCACCGAGTTCAAGCAGTTCCTGCTTCGAGGCAACGTCGTCGACCTGGCCGTCGGGATCGTCATCGGGGCCGCCTTCGCCGCGGTCGTCCAGGCCGCCGTCGCCGACCTGCTGACCCCGCTGGTCGCGGCCATCTTCGGCCAGCCCGACTTCAACGACCTCACCTTCACCATCAACGGGTCGGTGTTCCGCTACGGCCACTTCCTGAACGTGCTGCTGGCCTTCATCACGGTCGCCCTGGTGGTGTTCTTCTTCGTGGTCAAGCCCATCAACCGGCTGATGGAGCTGGCCAACCGCCGTGAGTCCCCCGACCCCAGCACCCGCAAGTGCCCCCAGTGCATCTCCGAGATCCCGATCGACGCCCGGCGGTGCGCCTTCTGCACCTCCGAGGTGGCCCCGGTCTAGACCGGGTTGAGTGGATTGACAGCAGTAGAGACGACAGCGCAATACTTAGGATCAGCAGAGCGAGGAGGAGTGGCGATGGACGACGGCCCGCACCCGCTTCCGGCGGAGTTCGACCGGCTCCGGGCGCCTTCGAGCGCCTATGCGCCCCGCCAGGTCGTCACCTACCTCTGTACCCGGGAGCACGTGATCTCGGTGCCGTTCGCGGCCGAGGCCGAGGTCCCCGAGGTCTGGGACTGCCGCTGCGGCCAGCCGGCCACCAGGGTGGCGGCCGCCGACGCCTCCTGAGCTGACCAGGACCCGCTTCGACCTGGTGGTGGTCGGCGCCGGGCCGGCCGGGGCCGCCGCGGCCCTCGAGGCCAGGCGCCTGCGCCCGGGCGCCTCGGTGGCGCTGGTCGACAAGGCCGACTTCCCACGGGACAAGGCGTGCGGCGACGGGCTCGGCCCGCACGCCGTCGACGAGCTGGAGGCGCTGGGCGCGGCCGGGGTGCTGGAGGGGTACCCGCCGATCCGCGGGCTGCGGCTGCGCTCCCCCCGCGGGATGGAGGTGGCCGGCGACCCGGCCCGGCCCAACTACGTGATCCCGAGGTCGGTGCTCGACGCCCGCCTGGTCGAGGCGGCCACGGCCGCCGGGGCCCAGCTGCGCCGGGCCAGCGTGCGCCGGCTGGAGCAGCACGACGGGCTGGTGACGGTCGACGGCGAGCTGGCCGCCCGGGTGGTCGTCGGGGCCGACGGGGCCAACTCGACCATCCGGCGGCTGCTCGGGGTCGCCTCCAACCCGGACCGGGCCCTGGCCATCGCCGTGCGCGGCTACGCGCCCGCCCCGGCGGGCCGTCCCGAGCAGCTGATCGCCTGGGTGGCCGAGGGCTGGCCGGCCTATGTCTGGTCGTTCCCGACCGGCACCGGGGTGGCCAACGTCGGCTACGGGCTGCTGCGCAGCCGCTTCCACGGCGATCGGGCCGAGCTGCACCGGCGTCTGCACGACCTGCTCCCCTGGGCCGAGCCCGACCCGGCCAGCCTGCGCGCCCACCACCTGCCGTTCTCGTCGTTCCGGCCGCCGCCCGGGCGGGGCCGGGTCCTGCTCGCCGGGGACGCCGCCTCGCTGGTCAACCCGCTGTCGGGCGAGGGGATCTACTACGCCCTGGCCTCGGGCCGGCTGGCCGCCCGGGCCGCCCTGACCGAGCCCGACGACCCGCTGGCCGCCTACCGGCGCCTGCTGGCCAAGGCCCTCGGCCGCCACCTGCGCCACGCCGCCGTCCTGGCCAGGGCGATCCACGCCCCGGCCCTGGCCGAGGCCGGCCTCGGCGCCGCCGCCGGCTCGCCGCGCCTGTTCGACACCCTGGTCGAGCTCGGCCTCGGCCAGGCGAGGATCACCCCACGGCTGCTCGCCGCCCTCCCCCGCGGGCTGGCCAGGGCCCGGACCGCTACCAGAGGAACAGGATCAGGGCCTGCAGGGCGAACGCGTTGACCCAGTTCTCCTGGGCGCTGAACAGCCGCACGTGGTTGGTGGGGGCGCGCCTGGCCGCCTTGACGCCCTTCCACAGGAGCCAGATCACCAGCACCTGGAGGACCACGAAGAGCAGCCGCGGCAGCTCGAACGGCAGCTCGATCCCGAGCAGGGCCAGGGCCCAGAGGATGAACCCGTAGATGAGCATCTTGAACACGCCCGGGTAGATCGGGCGAGCTCCCCGGCGGTAGCCGGGCGGCGGTCGGCGCATACAGGCAGTTTAGGGCCTGTGGACAACCCCCAGCACCCCTCCCGGGTCCCGGCTTCCCTCCCAGAAGGGCTCCACGCACGCACCTGGCACGGTGGGTCGGACCCCGCACCGTTGCTGACACGGTGGGTCGGGCCCCATTTTCATGCCTGGCTCGGTGACCCGGTTGGTCGGGCCCCATGCACTCGCCTGGCACCCCAAGACCAGCTGAGCCCGCCCGTCCGATCATCATGTGAACACGGTGAAGCCGGCCTCCCCGTTGCTGGTTGGCCCGATGAGATCGCGGCAGGAACTTGTCCACAACCTTGTCGTTGGTGCTTGCCTTTGGTGAGGGGCTTGATAGGTTGCCGCCATGGACTCGAACACCCATTCGAACCAGCCGCCAAGCCCGCCTCCTCCCGGGCACCTGGACGACCTGGCCGAGCTGACCGTGGTCCTGGACCGGCTGGCCGCCCGAGACCTGGACCGGCTCAGTGACGCGGCCCGGGCCGAGCGGGTCCTGGAGTTCCGGCGGCTGCTGGACCGCCTGGACGGCCTGTGGCTCAAGGAACTGGCCGCCGTCGACGGCCGCGGGGCCGCCGGGGCCGAAGCCGACCAGCAG
>OCZS010000305.1_pt1 | contig 15983 bp, 14 predicted proteins | sample 1539071 | NCBI WGS metagenome assembly OCZS01 (sample SAMEA3113584, study PRJEB22503) | soil metagenome
CGATGGCCAGGATAACCGCGATGGCGATGGCGTTGCGCAGCGCGTCGCGCTGGGCAGTGCTGCTGAGCTCCCCGCTCTGGGCGATGACGCCGTCCAGCAGCCGGGTCTCGACGTTGCGCAGCAGCTCCAGGTTGGTCGTGCTGGCGGCCAGCCACTGGGGGCCGTTGATGTTCTCTCCGGACTGGGTGCGGATGGTGGTCTGCTGGATCTGGTCGACCTGGAGCACCGCCTGGCCTTGGACGACGTCGGCAAACAGCGCCCGCTGCTGGTTGTTGGCGTCGGCCTGGAACTGGTTGAAGGCGGCCTGCTGGCGTGCCAGGAGGCTGGAGAACTCCTGGAAGCCGCCGAACGCGAAGTCGTCCCGGAACGACAGGGCATACAGGATGCCGCGGATCTGGGAGGTGACCTCCTTGGCCCGCGACAGGTCGTCGAGGGCGCGCACCGACTGGGCGAGGTCCTCGTCCCCGCCCGGCTCGGCGATCTCGGCGTTCACGTCGATGAGCTGGTCGATGATCTGCGAGTACTCGGCCGAGGTGGCGCGCCCGGTGAGGGAGGAGGCCCGCGTCGACTGCCGCAGCAAGGCCAGGTCGGCCAGCCCCGCCCGGACCGCGTCGAACCTGCCCTGCACGCCCTCCCCGAGGTCCTCGTACAGCGGCGCCTCGGCCTCTCGGTACGCGGTGACGGCCTGGTTGACGCGCGGTTGCTGCTGGCTCAGCGCGTTGTCGACCCCCTTCTCGGCGCTGGCGGTGTAGGCGACGCTGAGGTCGCGCTCGGTCTGGAGCTCGTGGACCAGCGCCGTCACCTGCCGGCCCAGCTCGGCCAGCTTCCGGCCGTCCTCGAAGGCCTGGGCGTTGCCGATCAGGGAGCCGATGCCGAAGCTGGCCAGCACCAGAAAGGCGACCGCCGGGATGACCAGGACGGCGATGAGCTTGGAGCGGACGCGCCAGTTGCGCAGGCCGATCGACCGACCGGAGGCGCTGGCTGGCGGAGACGTTGTGTCCATACGGCGGGTTCACGACCTCCCTCGCAAGATGCCAGTTACCGGCCGGACTATATACTGACGGGTCTGCCCGCAACCGTTCCGACCTGGGAGACTTGGGGAAGATGACGAGAAAGCGTTTCTTGTCCCGGCTGGTCCTGGCCGCCGTCGCCCTGTCGGTCGCCGCCTGTACCTCGTCGGGGCCGGAGGATGAGCCCGCCTCGCCAAGCGAGGTCCGGATCGGTGTGCTGGCGCCGAAGACCGGGGCCAGCCGGGCCGCCGGCGCCGAGGCTCAGCATGGCGCCGAGCTGGCGGCTGCCCTGGTCAACGGCGAGGAGGGGGCGACGGTGTCGCTGGCCGGGGCCGGGAGCGAGGGGCTGGTCGGGCTCGGCGGGGCCAAACTCACCATCGTCGCCGGCGACAGCAAGAGCAACCCCGACACCGGCACTTCCGAGGCGGACCGCCTGGTGATCGAGGAGCGGGTGGTGGGGCTGGTCGGCGCCTACGACGCGGCCGTGACCGAGGCGGCCAGCCAGCGGACCGAGCGCCTTGGGATCCCCTTCGTGAATGGCGACAGCACGGCCGGCTACCTCAGCGAGCGGGGGCTCACCTGGTTCTTCCGGACCGGGCCAACGGACCGGATGTTCGGGGAAGCCTTCTACTCCACCCTCCAGCAGGAGAAGGTCCGACCCAAGCGCATCAGCATGCTCTACACCACCGACGCGGCCGGCGAGAGCCTGCACCAGGTGCTCCACGACCTCGCGCCCGAGGCCGACTACGACGAGCACGGCATGGTCAAGTTCGCCCCGGGCAAGCCGAACCTCGTCCCAGAGCTCCAAGAGCTGCGCGACGAGAAGAAGCCCGAGGTGCTGTTCCTCATGACCTCGACCGCCAGCGACGCCGTGCGGGTCCTCAAGACCATGGGGACCATCGGCTACCGGCCGCCGCAGGTCTTCGCGTTCGGCGGCGGGGTCACCGAGCCGCAGGTGCTACAGGCCGCCGGCACGGCCGGCGAGGGCCTGTTTTACGGCACCGCCTGGTCGCGGGAGATCGCCGGACGCAGCGGCATCGCCAAGGCGGTGATGGAGCGCTACGAGGAGCGCTTCGGCCAGCCGATGACCGAGACCGCGGCCGGAACCTTTACCGCGGTGCTGATGCTGGCCGAGGCGATCGACAACGCGGGCTCGACCGACCCCCAGCGGGTGCGGGCGGCGCTGCTCAACCTGGACATTCCCGGCCGCGAGACGATCATGCCCTGGAGCGGGGTCCGCTTCGACGGCTCCCATCAGAACGTGGCCGCCAACGGTGTGGTCGAGCAGCGGGTGGGGGACGCGCTCCGGGTCGTCTTCCCCAGCGAGCTTGAGCAGCTCGGATCTTAACCAGGCGGTAGGCAGATGATGGGCCCGGCGTAGCTCCACCGTCGTCTCCGGCCGTCGACATGCGGACGGCGGTTTCGTGGACCAGGCCAAGCGCCGCCTAGGGGGGCCGTTGGAAGTAGGCCAGGGCGCTGCGGCGGTCCCGCCAGCCGCCGCGTGCCTGCAGCTGGGCCGGCGTGATCCCACCCGCAACCTGCTGGGTCGCCCAATAGTGACGCAGCATATTGGGATAGCGCAGATGCGCCGGCATCCCGGCCCGCTGGGCGTGCCGCATGACCTGATAAAAGAGACCGAGCTCGGTCATTGCCTGCCCGGCGGATTTCGGCGGCCTGAGCGTGACGAACAGTGGCGCCTCCGCTGGCAACCCCCGGCTCCTCCCGTCAGCCGGCCAGTCCGGATGATGCGGCAACCAGCCGGTCAGGACTGCGGCCGCCAGCGGGGTGAGCTTGACAACCCGACCCTGGCCCCAGGCCACTTCGAGTTGCACGGGCACTTGGCCGTCGCCACTCCAGATGATGTCCCCGAGTTTCAGGGCACACGCCTCGCTGGGACGCAGGCCGACGTCACCCAGCAGCTGCAGGATAGCCCGGTCGCGAAGGCCGAGCGGAGTCGTCAGTTCAGGCTCAAGGAGCAGCCGCTCGTACTGGGCGGGTGAGATGGTCTCCGGCGGGGGTGCCTGCTGCCGGGAGGCATGCAGGCTGGTGGCCAGCTCGGGGCGGCCGGCGCGGCGGACAAGTTGGCGCAGGGCGGTGTATTCCAGCCGCAGCGACGCCGACGATAGCTTCCCGCCGCCGTGCCCACCGGCGCTCGCCCGATGGGCGATCCAGCGGGCGAGGACGTCGGCGCTGAGATCCTGCCGGGTGGCGGGCCGGCCGAACTCGTCGGCCAGCCAGGCGAGGAACCGCCGGTAGATGGCGGCGTAGTGCGCTTGCGTTCGGTGGCTTTTGCGCCGGCGGCGGCGCTGGATCCCCCGCTCCTGGAGGGCCTGGGTGTCGCGCTGGATGGTGCGGCGGCTGACCCCGAACCGCTCCGCGAGGGCGGCGTCGGTGATCCCGGGTTCGTCCTGCCAGGCTTGGGCGATGGCGTCTCGGCGTTCGGCCGGATTGGCTGGATGGCTGGGTCGGGCCAGGCGAGGCGCGCTATCAGGCACGTCGTCTAGGTCGGTAAGTACGGCCTCGGTGGCTGCGGCGAGGGAATCGCCCCCGGATGCCAGGTGGGCGGTTGTCCCCTCCCCTAGCGGCTGTTCGCTGGCGCGAAGGGCCCCAGGCCTCGCCCTCATCTGTCGGTATATGGCGCACGCATGGTTGTCCTCGACTGGTTCACAGCATCTCTCCATACGTGGCGATCTGCCGTTGCGGCGGCGGGAGTGTACCGCGTGGCCACGGCACTGGAGTCGCCGGTACGGTTCGGCTGCGGTGGACTGGTCGACCAGCTTGCCAGAGTCAGTCCGGAGACCGCGACTGTCGGCTACCTCCGGACCTGTTCAGCATCCCCTGCGGGTCAACTCCTTAGGGGAGCAGTCGAGTGGATGCGCCCTGGGCAGGGCATAGCGCACTGAGCGCGGCCGACACGATGACCCTGGCGCCCTGCTGGGTGAACCTGCCCTCATCGTGGACCCGCTGCACCATCGCCTCCGGTGTCTGGCCGCCGTTCCTGACGGCATCACAGGTCCGCCCGGCCCAGGTCCAGGCGTCGATCCCACGGCCATCGCGGTCCTTGGGGTTACGTGTCTCTTTGCGCCAGATGGTGCCGAACGCCTGCCCTCTGGCCTTGGAGCTCGCCCAGGGCCGAGCCGCGATATGCGGCTCGATGGTCGGAGGTGGCCCGGAGGGAAGCAACTGCGCCTCGGGGATGGTGGCTTCCTCCCCGATCGCCGCCGCTGCAGCCAGCTGTCATGAGGGCCACCGCAGTCAAAACAACCACCGTGACGATGGTTCGACGAAGCGATGCCGTCATCCCCATTCCACCACCTGCCATGGTGGACAGGCACGCTCCGTCTGAACTGGTGCACAGCATCCCCATGCGCGGGTAAGCGTCGTGCGGTGGCGAGAGTCTACCGCTCCAGCACAACACGGCCGTCGCCGCTCCGCCCACTCGTCGGCGGCTGTGGACCCGGGACTATGTCGTCCGCAACGTCGGAGTCGCTGAGGACCATTACCACCTCGGTCGGCTGCCGAGGCTGCCCGCATCGGTCCAAGCCGCCGCCCCCTACGACCTGATCCTCGTTAGCCGCTTCAGCCTCGGCTACTTCCCACCGCAGCAGGTACAGGACATCGCCCGGGCGTTGCGGACCCTCATGTGGCCAGGCGCGGTGTGGGCGGTCGAGCTGCAGGACCTCGCCTCGGTCGCCAACCACCACCGGACCTCGACATCCGGGTGCGCAGGGCCACAGTCGGCGACCGGACTGCCGTGCTCGAGTTCCCCGATGCCAACGTGCTCGTGGTCCCAGGCCAACCCGGGGAGTCATCGGTGCTGTGGCAGAGCTACACCCTGTCCGTGGAGGCTTCAGCCGGCCGAGAGCAGACCCGCTATGGCCACCAGGAGTTGCTGTACGACCCGAACTACCTGATGCGGCTGCCGGCGATCGTGGAGAAATTCACTCGGTTCTGGACCCCCGAGCTGGACGCCGCCTTCCCACAGTCGACACTGCTCGCGCTACGTGCGCTGCCTTGACCCACCTCGAAGTCGCTCGGCTCCGGCACAGGCCTGGGGCGGAGCCACTGCTGGGTGATTCCGCAGGAATCGCCTGAGCCTTCTCTTGTGAGGCCAGGAGGTTAGGGCGAGGCGGCTGTAGGTTCCAGGTGGGCTTGTCCAATCGACCTGCGGCGATGCGGCGTTCCGCGATTGTTGGCCACCCGCCATCCGCGGATCCCTGTCCAATCCCTCAGCGCCCACGTACCGGTCCCCGAAAGGGGCCTGGTCAAATGGGAGGAGAGGGGCAAGGACCTCATAATGATGCCGGAATGGTCGACCGGCATGCTGTGGCCGAAGCACCTGGCTGAGGAGGTTTGCCAGTCATGTCGACCGTCGGAAACCACCGCATTGTTCACGGCCTGCTCACAGCCATGCTCGCTCTGGGCTATGCCGCCGTGGTCATCTACCTCGCAGGACTCCTGAGCATCGTGGGTCGGGGCTCGGGCCTCGCGGTGGCCATCGCCGCCCTTGTCGTCGCCGCGTGTTGTGGCCAGCCTGGCGGCGCATCCAGGGTGCCCTGGATCGACGCTTCAGCCGGCGTCCGGTTGGAGCTGGCCGCCACCGCTAAGGCTGGTGCGATGTCGTTGGCGGCTGCCGTCCACGCTCCTTGGCCAATTGGCCATTCAGTGGACAAGTATCCGCGGAATTGGCCATCTTCACGCGGAACCATCAGCGGCGGCATGCCTCCATGGGGCGTCAGGGTCAGCGAGGGTTTCCAGGAGCAGCCGACAGTAGGTGCCGGCACAGCCGACCGCCAAGTGAGCGTGGCGGGGCGAAAGGACAGCGACCCGGGTGCGGCCGTAGTCGGGCCCATACTCGTTGCGCAGCTCGGCGACTCCGACCGCGACCTGGCTGAGGTTGGACAGATCCGGCGTACTGTTTCGCTCCCCTTGCCGGTCGGGACTAAGGCCTCGGGATGCAGCCCGAGCGCCTTCTGGGCTGCCTTGACCAACGTGGGCACGTCGGCGTGCTCGTCGTAGGCCACGCTCAGCTGGTTGAGGACGAGTTTGGTGGTCGCCTCGATCAGGGCTCGGGCGCCGCTGGTCGCCTGGGCGGGGTCGGCGTCCATGACTCGCCCGATGCGGTCGATGTGCTCGTAGATGGCCGCCGGGTCGTCGACGCCGGCCTACGGAAGCTCGTCCAGGGCTGCGGACGGTGGGCTGTGCAGCCGTCCCGTGGCGTCAAGGTGTACCCGTCCCATTGCAGGTGACGTGTGAGTTGCCCATAGGCCGGCTCCGGCAGCTCCGGGTCGGCGAGGATGTGCTCATAGGCTCGCAGCACTCTGCGCACGTTGTGGGGGAGCTCCAGTCCACTGCCGCGTAGTGGCGCTCCACGAGGCTGCATCGTTGGCCGGTCACCGCCGGCGAACCCGGCCTGGGCTGGAGACCCTCATTCTCAAAGAGATCCTCGATGGCCCGCAGCGGCCAGGCGACCAAGTGCTCGCGAAACGCCCGCCGCGTTCGAGGCGACACCAACTCTGGACGGTCCACGGCTTCGCCTCGCTCCCTCTGCGCTGTGATTCGGAACCTCAAGGTCATGTTGAACGTAGATTTGGCGGTCAGCTGTTCCTGCTCATGGTCCGGTGCTTGAGGGTGCTGCTGGACTGCTACCGGTGCGGCTTCTTGGGAGAATCCTGCCGCAGCGATCACATCATCGAGCCCCTTCAGGCTTCAGCGCTGGTGAGCTTGACAGTTGGAGCTGCGGGCGGACGTTCTCTGTCGGCGCCGCCCGGCGGTCACTGCAAATAGCGCCGGTTCGCGGTGCTGGCCCGGCGAGGCCGCCAGTAGGATCGCTCGGCTTGTGACCATGACCACAACCTTTCCCTTCCCGCGGTGGGCCATGGTCTGGGGAAGTTAGGGTCTGTCCGGGCGAGCTCCCAAATCCGTTGCCGGCTCATCGAGGGCGCGTAGCCGCAGGCGACCACGCGTCGGGCGTGCTCGGTGGCATTCACCAGGTCCGGACCCAATGTCCCGCGGCCCCATCGGCTTTCCTCCTGAGTAGCTGGCCAGATCACCCACCCGGGCGGTGGGTACGCCCTCGCCTGCCAGTAGGGTTGCGCCTCGGTCCAGGACCACAATTTCTCCTGGTTTTCCTCACCGACGGTCAGGGCGTCGCGGAAGGCGGGATCATGTCTGGCGATCCGCAGCACCAGGACCCGGCTCATGGTCGATGCGTAGCCGTGGGCGACTACGCGTCGCGCCATCTCCTCCCCGTTCACCACGTCCGGGTGCGCTTGAGTGCCGAGATACTGCCGGGCCTGGTGCGGGTCGGCGGTGGGGTCGAGGTAGCAGCGCCACTGGGACAGCGAGTAGACCGTCTCGGAGCCGGCGCTCGGCACCGGCCTGGGAGCCTCCGGGTCGGTCCGCACTAGCCGCAGGACCATCTTGCGGGTCATATGCGGGCGGTAGCCGTTGGCCACAATCCACGCGGCCAGCCCGGCCGCGTTCGCTAGGTCACGGTTGGTCATCGAAGGTCGATCCTGTCGTGGTTCAGCTAGCCGTCATCATGGCAGCCACCCGCCGCTGTCGACCATTGCCCCTGAGCGCCTTGGTGGTCCGCCCGGCCCAGGTGGGACGGCCGCCCCTGTCACCGGTGAACCGTCGTCCAGGACCGCAGGTGGGCCAGCGGTCCGCTCATGGTGGCGGCTCAGCGCTCACCCGCCATCGGCCGAGCCCGCCTGGCTCCAGGGCCCAGCCGACCCGGACCAGCCGCTTGGCCCGCGCCGCCAGCTGCCCGGGTAGTTCGGCGGCGTTGGTGATCAGCACCAGGTCGGCCGCCTTGACCAGTTCGGTTGCCGCCTCGGCGTCGTCGTACAGGGCGCCGAGCACGGTCGCGGCCGAGTACTGCTGCACGATCGCCTCCAGCAGGCGTCGCCGGCGGGCATCCAGCGCCAGTACCCCGACCAGGCTGTTGGCTGGGAGCTCGACCAGGGTCCGCATCGTCTCCTCGGAGGCAACGAAGTTCAGCGGCACCACATGGGCGCTATTGAGCGCGAGCTTACGGACCTCAGCCAGGTGGAAGTAGGGGGTGAGCAGAACGCTGGCGTCGGCCAGGCGATCTGGCCCGGCTGCTGCGTCATCAAGCAGCATCGGCTCGACGTGCACGCTCGCCTCGGCCTGAATCTGGTCCAGGCACTCCTTGAGGTCGACCGGGTTGCACTCCAGGAACACCGTCCGGGGGGCCGGCTGGAACACCTCGTCGGCCACGCGAACGATCAGCTTCTGGAACTCGGCCCGGTCCCCGCCGACCAACCGCCAGCGGACGGCCAGGCGGCGAATGGCCGCCTCGGCCTCCCGCATTCCGGTCGCGCCGTCGGGCAGGTCGCGGCGGACCACCGCCCCGCGGCGGCTGGTCGCGGTCACCCAGCCCTGGCGGGCCAGCTCCTGCACGGCCCGGCCGACCGTGCTCGGGCTGGTGCCGAGCTCCGCGGCGAGGGCCCGGACTGATGGTAGGGGACTGCCGCGCGGGTAGGCGCCGCGCAGCAGCCGCTCCTTGAGCGCCTCCTCGATATCTCGCGCCGACAGCATCACCGCACGTCGCCCCAGACCGCCACGCCGAACATTCGCCCACGTCAATCGTTCGCCAAACAACGGAAGCATACCCGTCGTGGCCGCGGCCAGTTGTCGCCTAGCTTGGACAGTCAGTCGGAGGGAGGGCGCAGGTGGCCCCACCCCTTGCTCGGATGGGCGATGTCGGCACCCGAACCGGGCCTGCGGCCAGGAGCGCCTCGAGGCCGGGTTGACCACTCCTCGACCACCAGGATCCCGAACGCCTGCAGGTATCAGCGCCGCTGGGTGCCCCGGCGTCGAATATCCTCTCGGTCCTAGCCGCCTCAGACGCCTGCTTGCTGCCAAGGGCCCAAGCAGGGGCCTGAAGGATGGCATCGCCAGGACGAGGGGCGCCGACCTTGCCGGAGCACCGACACTCCTGCCGCGTCTTGCCTACGCGATCTCCGGGACGGTTGGCTCGTCGGCGGGCCGGCTGTAGCGCGGGATCACCCACCGTCAGAGGGCCAGCAGCACCACGACCGCTAACACGGTAGTCCAGAGCTTCCCGATGATCTGCCCTGCGATGAAGTCGAGACTGCCGAAGGCGATCTGCAGGAACAGGATCGAGTCGATCACCAAGCCGACCACGTTGGAGGCGAACACCGCCAGCAGCCAGCGCCGCTCCCGCAACGGCTGGTAGACCGCGAAGTCTGCGAGTTCGCTGAACAGGAACGCCACCGCGCTGGCCACGGCGAGATCGCGGTTCGAGGTGACCACCCAGGACAGCAGCGCCCCGACCAGGATGGCCACGATCACGGCCTTGCGGCCGAGCCACTCCTGGGTGAGATCCCGGAAGGTGAACACGAAGCCGGCGAACAGCATCCCGGAGGGTGCCTCGATGCCCGGCCAGACAGGCACCGTGTAGGGCCCACCGGGGAAGGCCGGTGCGTTCCCCCGGCGTGTGATGGCGTAGTTGGCAAGCAGAATTGTCAGCACGTATGCCACACCACGCACGCCACCGACGAGCTGGCGCTGCGGCGGCGCGATCACGATCTCCAAGGGTGGCTGGTGTCGTTCTCCCACCTGGTGCCGACCGCCAGCGGGGAGGGCTGGTGTGGGCACAACTGCGACGTTCGTGTGGAGCTAACCGGCCCACCGGATCGGGTCGGTATGGTGTGGGACTTCGGCGCGTTGTGGCCCGCCAAAGAGGTGTTTGAGCGGGTCGACCATCGACACCTGGACGATCTGCTCCCCGGCCTGCCGGCCGTGTGAGCACACCGCCCAGTTGCTGGGCGACTACCTCGGCGACCAGCTCGCGCGCGCCGATCTGCCGTTCGCCCAGCTGGTTGACGACGTTACGGTGGTTGATGCCTGGCCGGACGCCGGCTCCCGGGCCTGGGGGTTGGTGGCCCAGCCGCTGCGGTTCCGCCCGCCCATCGCCTGGACGGTCTGCCCGATGGCCACAAGTGCCGCCGCCAACACGGTCACGGGTACCAGGTCGGCGTCCAGATTGATCCGGCGGCGACCGGCACGCCCAGCTGCGCGCTGCAGCCCGCCGAGGCCTTCGTCCGCCACGAACTGCACCACGGTCGCTGAATGAGGTGCTGGGCCCGAATCAACCGCCGAGCAGCTGGCTGAGACCCTGGGGGCGCACTCATCGGCGAACTCCAGATCCCGGGGGTGATGCACGTGTTGGTCGCTGAGACGCCCCACGACGCTGGCGGTGTGGCGGCCAGCGGCGACGCGGCCGTGAGCGCCGTCACCGCCACCGCTCCCCGGCGCCACCCGGTCCGGCGGCCGCCGGACCGATCCTGCGCTTGACCCGCGGCGAAGGCACCTTCGGCGGCACCTGGCAGGGTGAGGGCTCCCGGCTGGGCACCTGGACCATGGGGGTCCGGGTGTACGGCTGCAATTTGCACTGCGGCCTGCTCAAGGGAAGCGGGGTCCGCCCCGACGGCTGCGATACCGCCCACACCTGGTACGAGCAGGACTATCCACGAGCGGAATGGGCCTACGAGGCCTCCGTCGACCAGGTCCTGGCAGAGCTGGAACAGCGCATGCAGCCACGGCTCCAGCGTGGTGGCACTGGGATGGTGTTCGTCACCGGCGGCGAACCCTCTCATCCAAGGGGCGGCGGTGGGCCAGCTCCTGCGGGGCTGCCGGGAGCGGGGATGGCGCACCCTGGCGCCGAGACGGCTGGGCGGGCCCGACTGCTGGCCTGACGACTTCAACGTCTCCCCTAAGCTGGCGACCGGCATCAACCGGGGCGCCGACCCGGCATCCAAGCGGATCCGCCCGAAGGCGAGCGCCGAACTGCTGGCGACGGGCCGGGCGGTCTGGAAGTTCGTCGCCGCCGACGTCGATGACCTGGACGAGATCGACTGGTGGATCGAACGGTTCGGGTTGCCGATCGACAACGTCTGAGTCATGCCAGAGGCACCAGCACCGCCGGCCCGACCGCCCATACCCAGCAGCTGGCCGAGGCCGTGCTGGTCCGTGGCCTGAACCTCACCACTCGCTTGCACATCCTCGTCTGGGGCTGAACGTGGCCGGTGATGGACCCGTGGTCGGCCCGACGTCGACCTCGACGCCGCGTTGGAAGTCTTCCTGGAGTCCGCCGCGACCCACGCATCCAGCAGGCGACCCAGGCGTTCCTCGAGACCCTCGGCGTAGACATGACCCGGCCCGGGATGAAGGACACCCCGGCCCGGATGGCCCGAGCCTACGCCGAGTTATTCAGCCCGCGTCCCTTCCGGGCCACACACTTCCCAATGGGGACACTACGACCAGATGGTGCTGGCTACACAGATCCCGTTCACATCGATCTGTGAGCACCACATGCTGCCATTCACCGGCGTCGCCTACCTGGGCTACCTGCCGGGCGACCGGATCCTGGGGCTGTCCAAGCTCGCCCGGCTGGTCGAGCACTTCGCCGCCGCGCCACAGATGCAGGAGCGGCTCACCAAGCAGATCGCCGAGTGGCTGAACGAGCATCTCCAGCCCGGCGGTGTCGGCGTTGTCCTGCAGGCCGAACACACCTGCATGACGCTGCGCGGAGTCCAGGCGCACGACGCCCGCATGATCACATCCGAACTCCTCGGTGCGCTGCGGGACGACCCGGCCGCCCGGGGAGAGTTCTACGCCCTGACCGGTGTCGCCCGTACCCGACCGTTCCCAACCACCGTGACCGGCCTGCCGGACCGCCACCACCGCGGCGCCTTGGGCCTCGTTGATTCCGCAGGAATCGCCGAGTTAGCAAGTTAGCCCTGGCCGGCCGGCCATCAGAACCCGGCCCTGATCTGGTCCGGCCGGTCGACGTACCAGGTTAGGAAGTAGGTCGGCGGCCGATGGTCGAAACGGTCAGCAACCCGCGAACGACCATGCGCGGATCCTGCAGGTACCCCGACAGGCGATCCAGGTGCTCACCGGTCATGCCCGCCTCCAGAAGCCTGGGGCGCAGCAGGCGGATGGTGGCGGCGTAGTGCCGGGCGCCGACGCTGGCGCCGGGCCAGGACCGGGCATGGACGGCGGTGTCCACCTCGACCAATCCCGCCTCGGCCATGGCCCTGTGCACCTGCCACGGCCAGTGCAGGTCGACGGCGCGGGCAGCGGTCAGCTGCTCGACCGCGGTCTCGAAGCGATAGAACAGCTCCTCGGCCTCGGCCTCGGGGGCGGCCAGGACCAGCCCGGCCCGGTAGGGCTCCCATTCCTCGATGGCCAGCGTCCCGCCGGGGGCCAGCGCCCCGGCCAGGCGGCGCAGGATCTCGTGGCGTCCGGGCACATGCCGCAGGACCAGCCGGGCGTGGATCAGGTCCCAGGGGCCGTCGGGAAGCGGGTCGCGGGTGAGGTCGTGACGGACGACGCGGTAGCCGCGGTCAGCGGGAATGTGGCGGGTGTTGATGTCGGTGGCCAGCACCTGTCCGCTCGGGCCGGCCTGGTCGACCAGCCAGTCGGCGACGCTGCCGTTGCCGGCGCCGAGCTCCAGGCAGCGCCGTCCGGTCAGGTCCCCCAGGGGCGCGAGGCGTGAGATGGTGAACCCATCCAGGACGGCCGAGGACAGCGCCAGCCGCTCGGCCGCGGCGGGGTCGTCGTTGTCGAAGGTGTAGGCCGGCGTGGCCGGGTCCGGCTGGCCGGCGACCGTCACGTGCGCTCCCCTGGGTCGGGCATCCTGCGAGCGGTCGGCCCGATCCCGGGACCTCTAGTTGGGATTGACACCGATCGAGGTGTTGATGAACTCGTTGGTGGCCACCTCCTCCGGCGTCAACCCTTCCTTGATTGGCTTTCGCTGCGCGGCGAAGATCGGCCCCACAATCTGGATCATTTTCTGGATCCGCGCCGTGTCGAAGTCCCCGATGGTGCCGTTGGGTGGGGACCCATCGCCGGTTAGCTTGAGCTTCTGCTCCTGGGCGAGGGCGAACTTGGCGGAGTCCGGCGTGTAGGGATTCTTGGAGTCGTAGGCGTCGGCGATCTTCAGGGTCTGGTCGATCAGCTGGGTCTGCACATCGGGCTTGGTGTGGACGTCGACCTGGGACTGCTGGACGATGGGCACCAGCTTCTCCAGGCAGGGCGCGAGCTTGCCCTTGTCCCTGGCGCGGATGGTCAGCAGCGAACCGTAGTTCGGGTAGCCGGTGTCGTAGACGAGCTGGAACTTGACCGGCTTGCCCCACTGCGGAATGGACTGGAGGACATAGGGGTCGCTGGTCGCGTAGCCCGACTGCGCAACCTCGCCTTGCTCGGCGACGAACCGGGCGGGGTCGCCCTCGAAGGACCCGTCCACCTGGCTCTTCTTCAAGATGCCCGTCCCGACCAGGTACTCCATGTAGGTGTCGCCACCGAAGTAGAGGACCGTCGCGTCGGTCTGGCCGATGTCGGCGATGATGTTCCAGTCCGGGTGCTTGCCCGGGTCCCACAGGATCAGCTGTGGGTCGATGTCGACCAGGGCCAGCACGGCCACCGTCGGCTGGCTCTTCGACAGCTGGATGACCTCGTCGGTGGCGCTGGGGACCGCCAGGTGGATCTTGGGGTCGGCATAGAGCTGGGTGGTCGCCTTCTCGAAGCCAATGGCGGGCCCGCCCGCCCGCAGCTCCACCTTGACCCCGGTGTCCTTGCCCTGGGCCATCAAGGGGGAGGTCACGCGCTTCTGCTTGTCGTCGATCTGCGGGTTGGGGCCGAGGAGGTTGTACAGCGCGCCAAAGGACTCGGCCGACGGGTCCCAGGAGGTCTGGATGACGACCGGGTCAGGGCAGACCCCTCGTAGATCCTTCGGATCGCTGGACCCGGCCGCGGCCGTCGGCTGGTTGTCTCCCCCACCGTCGCCGGTGCAGGCGCTGAGGAGGAGGAACAGGGCCACGGCGAGGGCTGCCAGCGCCCTCCTACGTGTTGATCTGCGCTGATGCATGAACGCAATGCCTCCTGTGTCCGGCCGAAGCGGCTTACCGCTGGGGATGACAGCCGGGATCGGGTCGATGCTCGGTGCACGGCAGGAACGTGGGATGCGGACTAAGGTGCGGCACCTATGTAACCCCCGGGCAACCCATACTCTTCCGGCTACCTTGCGTCGCTGGCCGATCCGTAGCATATAGGCAAGTACCGCATAAAGGGCAAGGGGGAACTAAACGTTTGCGGGGCTGGCATCAAGGGCCGATCCGGCCCTTGGGCGATTCGTCTGTGACCACCAAGGGTTCGCGTCGTGGGGCGGGTGGTGGGATCATCGGCTCGAACCGTGGGCCCGGCTTAGGGGGGGGGGGTGTCCCGGCCTGACTCGTGCCATCCGCCGACCACCCGCCGGCCCAGCGCTCCGAACAGCAGGAACACCGCCAGCCCGAACAGCGACGACAAGATCACCGCGGCGAACATCTGCTCGGACTGCAGCCGGGACCGGTAGTGGTCGATGAGCACGCCCATCCCGACCTCGCCCTGCCGGAAGAAGAAGTCGCCCACGATCGCCCCGATGACCGACAAGCCGGCCGAGATGCGCAGGCCGGTGAAGATGCTCGGCAAGGCCGTGGGCAGCTGCAGCTTCCACAGCCGGGTTCTGCGGCTGGCCCCGTGCAGGGTGAACAGGTCGTGGTGGTCCCGGTCCACCGACCGCAGGCCGAACAGCGTGTTGGCCACGATGGGAAACAGCGCGATCAGGAAGACCACCAGCACGCGGGTGTTGAACCCGTAGCCGAACCAGAACCCATACAGCGGCACCACGGCCAGGATCGGGGTGGCCTGGAGCAGCACCAGGTATGGGAACACCGACTGTTCCAGCCAGCGTGTCTGGCTCATCAGGATGGCCAGACCGATGCCGATCACAGCCGCCGCGGCGAGCCCGAGCATGGCCACCTGGGCCGACAGCAGCAGACCCTCGAGCAACTCGGCGCGGTTGAACGGGTCCAGGAAGCCGATCCGCAGGACGGCGTCGGGTGGAGGGACCAGGAACCGGGTGTCTTCTGTGAGCAGGCGGTAGCTGACGATGTACCACAGGCCGATCGCCAGCGCGGCAACGACGGCGGGCGCGCCCCAGCGCCAGCCCCACCGCGCGCCCTGGCCGCGACGTGCAGCGGTGCTCATGGGCGCGCTCCTCGCAGGCAGGCTGACACTCGGGCGGCGACCTTGGTGAACGCCGGGTCGAACCGCAGCTCCGGGGCGCGGGGGTAGTGGAAGGGGACCTCGAAGTGGTCGAGCACTCGCCCTGGTCGGGCAGACAGGACCACGACCTGGGTGGAGAGATAGACGGCCTCGATCACCGAGTGGGTGATGAACAGGGCGGCGAACTGCTGGGTCAAGAACAGCTGCAGCAGTTCGTCGTTGAGCCGCTCTCTGGTGATCTCGTCCAGGGTGCCGAAGGGCTCATCGAGCAGGAAGAGCTCCGGCTGGAGAGTCAGGGAGCGGGCCAGCGACACCCGCATGCGCATCCCGCCCGAGAGTGCCCGCGGGCGGTGGTCGGCGAACTCGCTGAGCCCGACCAGCCGGATCGCATCATCGGCCCGCCGCCGGCGCTTGTCCTTGGGAAGGCCCCGCAGCTCGCCGAGCAGCTCCACGTTGGCCTGGACGCTCCGCCAGGGCAGCAGCGTCGGGTCCTGGAACACATAGGCGATCTGGTCGGTGGGGACCTGCACCGAGCCGCTGGTGGTGTGCTCGAGGCCGGCCGCGATGCGCAGCAGGGTGCTCTTGCCGCAACCGGACGGGCCGACCACTGAGACGAACTGGCCGGGGGCAACGCCCAGGTCGACCTCAGCCAGGGCTTCGGTGCCGTCAGGGAAGCGTTTGCCGACGTGTGCCATGGTGAGGACCGGTTGGGCGGTCCTCACCACGTCCTGTCCTGCGGTTGGTGTTGTTATGGATCCATCCGGTGTCGGCGGTTGGTGCGGTTCGTGGCCTGCAGGGCCTGCGTCACGCACTCTCTGGACGAGTTGTGACAACTGTCGCGAGACCGGCCCCAAGGTTCTCCGGCGCAGA
>OCZS010000306.1_pt1 | contig 15971 bp, 15 predicted proteins | sample 1539071 | NCBI WGS metagenome assembly OCZS01 (sample SAMEA3113584, study PRJEB22503) | soil metagenome
GGCTACCGCGACTACGCGATCGACCTCATCGACACGCCGGGTCATGTCGACTTCGGCTACGAGGTGTCGCGGTCGCTGGCGGCGTGCGAAGGTGTGATCCTGCTGGTCGACGCCGCCCAGGGCATCGAAGCGCAGACGCTGGCCAACTGCTACCTCGCGCTCGAGCACGATCTCGAGATCGTGGCCGCTCTCAACAAGATCGACCTACCGGCCGCCGATCCCGACCGCTACGCCGCCGAGATCGAGAAGGTGCTCGGCATCCCGGCCGACGAGATCCTGCGAATCAGCGCGAAGACGGGTGAGGGCGTGGGCGAGCTGCTCGATGCCGTCATAGAGCGGGTGCCGCCACCCCGGGGCGATGCCGACGCACCCCTGCAGGCCCTGATCTTCGACTCGCATTACGACCCCTACCGCGGCGTCGTCTCGTCGGTCCGTGTGGTCAACGGCAGCCTCACGACCGGCAGCAGGCTGCGGTTCATGCAGGCCGGGGCCGTGCACGATGCCGACGAGGTGGGAGTGCGCACGCCCGGCAACGTGCCGGTCGCCGCGCTCGGTCCGGGCGAGACCGGTTACCTGATCGCGGGCATCAAGGACGTGGCCGAGGCCCGCTCGGGCGAGACGGTCACCGAGACGGCGCGACCGGCGACCGAACCGCTCTCCGGGTACATGGACCCCAAGCCGATGGTGTTCTGCGGGCTCTATCCCATCGAGGGCGACCAGTTCTCCGACCTGCGGGACTCGCTCGAGAAGCTGCGGCTCAACGACGCCAGCTTCACCTACGAGCCGGAGACCTCGGGGGCCCTGGGCTTCGGCTTTCGTTGCGGGTTCCTGGGCCTGCTGCACATGGAGATCATCCGCGAACGGCTCGAGCGCGAGTTCGACCTCAGCCTCATCGCCACCGCGCCGTCGGTGGCGTACCGCGTGCACCGCGCCGACGACTCGGTGGTCGAGGTCGACAACCCGTCGGCGATGCCCCCGGCGAGCGAGATCGACCACATCGAGGAGCCGTTCCTCACCTGCACGATCCTCACGCCCACCGACTACACGGGCACGCTCATGGAGCTGTGCCAGCAGCGGCGCGGCGAGATGTCCAAGCTCGAGTACCTGTCGCCCGAGCGGATGGAACTGGTCTACCGGCTGCCGCTCGCCGAGGTCGTGCGCGACTTCTTCGACCAGCTCAAGTCGCGCACCCAGGGGTACGCCAGCCTCGACTACGAGCCGGCCGGGTACGAGCCGTCCGACCTGGTGCGGGTCGACGTGTTGCTCAACGGCGTCGCGGCCGACGCCTTCAGCGCCATCCTCCACCGGGACAAGGCGCAGGACTACGGGCGCCGCATGGCCGAGAAGCTGCGCCAACTGATCCCCCGGCAGCTCTTCGACGTGCCCATCCAGGCCGCCATCGGCGGCCGGATCATCTCCCGCGAGACCGTCAAGGCCAAGCGCAAGGACGTCCTCGCCAAGTGCTACGGCGGCGACATCACCCGCAAGCGCAAGCTGCTGGAGCGCCAGAAGGAGGGCAAGAAGCGGATGAAGTCGATCGGCCGGGTCGAGGTGCCCCAGGAGGCCTTCATCAGCGCCCTCCGGCTCGACGACTGATACAGGCGTGAGCCAACCGCCCGCCCACTTAGCACTCGGTACACTCGACTGCCAGATGTTGGACGAGCGGAAAGCCGCCATCCTCCGAGCCGTGGTGGAGGAGTACATCGAGACGGCCCAACCGGTCGGCTCGGGCCACGTCGCGCAGGCGCGCGGTGTCGACGTGTCGTCGGCGACCGTGCGCAACGAGATGGCGGCGCTCGAGTCCGAGGGGTTCCTCCGCCAGCCCCACACGTCGGCCGGGCGGGTCCCCACCGAGAAGGGGTACCGCTTCTTCGTCGACCATCTCCGCCACCCCGCCAGGCTGGCCACCAGTTCGGCCGAGGAGGTGCGCGCCTTCTTCGCGCGGGCCCACGGCGAGGTCGAGCAGATGCTGTCCGAGACCAGCCGACTGCTGTCCGACCTCACCAACCTCACGGGCGTCGTCGTGGCGCCGTCGCCGGTCGAGACCCGGCTGCGCTCGGTCCAGCTCGTCGGTCTCAGCACCACGTCTGCCGTGCTGGTCGCCGTGCTGAACGACGGCTCGGTCGAGAAGCACACCATCGACATACCGCCCGACACGGGCGAGGAGCGGGTGGCGGCGGCGAGCGCACACCTGTCGGCCCACCTGGCCGGCGGATCGCGGGAGGCGCCGGCCGCGATTCCCGCCACCGGCGACATGCTCACCGACGTCATGGTCGCCCGGGCCGTCGACGCCCTGGCCACGCCGCCTGCCGGGGATCCCGAGCACGTCTACGTCGGCGGCACCGCCCGCATGGCCCAGGCGTTCGACGCCATCGAGACGGTCCGCGAGGTGCTCGGCATCCTGGAGCAGCAATTCGTGGTCGTCTCGCTCATCCGCGACGTGATCGACCGGGGGCTGCACGTGGCCATCGGCACCGAGACCGGCATGGCGCCCCTCGCCGAGTGCGCCCTGGTCGTGTCGCCCTACGAGGTCGAGGGCGAGCGGGCCGGCACCATTGGCGTGCTCGGGCCAACCCGTATGAACTACCCGCAGGCGCTCGCCGCGGTGGCCGTCGTCGGCCATCGCCTGTCGGACCGCCTCAGCGAGGGTCAGTGACCGTGGCCGCTAGCGTTGCCGCCCACCGCCGGCTCGGCCGGACGAGAGGCGAGGATCGCCGCGCGCGGCGGACTCCTCCCCCACCGGCGCGCCAACCAGCCTTCGTCGCATCATCCGTGGGGCGACCCGCCCGCCGCGACGACCCTGACCCGCCGTGGACGAGCCAACGCTCACGGAAACGGCACTGACCGGAGACCCCGTTGCCGACCGACTACTACGAGCTGCTCGGCATCTCCCGAGATGCCACGCCAGACGACATCAAGCGCGCCTATCGGCGGCTCGCCCGCCTGCTCCACCCCGACACCGGCCACGGCGATGCCGCGTCGGAGGCCCGGTTCAAGGAGGTGGCGCGGGCCTATGAGGTGCTGTCCGACCCCGACAAGCGCCGACTCTACGACGCCTATGGGCCCGCCGGGGTCGAGGGTGCGACGGCCGGGGCCGACCCGTTCGGGTTCGGCGGCGGCATCGGTGACGTCTTCGAGGCGTTCTTCGGCTCGTCGGGCTTCGGCGGCCGCGGGCGGGGACCCACGGGTCCGCCCCGGGGAGAAGACCTCGAGCGGGTGATCGAGCTCGAGTTCACCGAAGCCGTCTTCGGATGCCAGCATCCGGTCAACGTCAAGACGGCCGTCGCGTGCGATGCATGCCACGCCACCGGCGCGGCCGTCGGCACCGAGCCGGTCACCTGCTACGAGTGCCAGGGCACCGGTGCGGTGCAGCGGGTACGCCAGTCGTTCATCGGGCAGATGGTCACGTCGTCGCCCTGCGCCCGGTGCTCCGGCTCGGGCCAGATCATTGCCAGCCCGTGCGCCGAGTGCCGGGGCGAGGGCCGCAGGATCCAGGAGCGCATCTACACGGTCGACATCGTGGCCGGCGTCGACGACGGCTCGACGCTGCGGCTGGCTGGGAGGGGGGCGGTGGGCCCCCGCGGCGGCCCCGCGGGCGACCTCTACGTCCACGTGAGGGTTAGACCTCATCCCCGCTTCGAACGCCACGGCACCGACCTCACCACCGTGCTCGGGCTGCCGTACACGCAGGCCACGCTGGGCGCGACGATCCCCTTCGAGACACTCGAGGGCACCGAGGAGCTCGAGATCCCCCGCGGCACCGCCTCGGGCACCACGTTCCGCCTGCGCGGCAAGGGCGTGCCTCACATCGAGCGACGGGCGCGGGGCGATCTGCTCGTCGAGGTGGTGGTCGACGTGCCGACCGAGCTGACCGAGGACGAGGAGGACGCCATCCGCCAGCTCGCCGCGCTGCGGGGTGACGAGGTGGCCCCCCCGCCGGCCACCCTGCTCTCGAAGCTCCGCTCCGCGTTCAAGTAGGGCGCACGATGGCTGGTCCCGCGGGCCTCACGCCGGTCAGCGCCCGGGCGCACGTGTTCGTGATCGACCTGGGCCGGCCCGTGCTCGGCGCCGCCGACCGGCACCATCTCACCCGGGTGCTCCGGCTGCCACCGGGGAGCGAGGTCACCGCGGCAGACGGCGCCGGCCGGTGGCGCCCGTGCCGCCTGACCGGCGGCGACACGCTGGTGGTCGACGGCCCCGAGGTCGTCGACGCCCGACCCGAGCCGCCGCTCACCGTGGCCTTCGCACTGGTGAAGGGCGACCGGCCCGAGCTGGTGGTTCAGAAGCTGACCGAGCTCGGCGTCGACAGCATCGTGCCCTTCGTGGCGGCCCGGTCGGTGGTGCGCTGGGACGCGACCAAGTCGATCCGCCAGGCCGACCGGCTGAACGACATCGCCCGCCAGGCCGCGATGCAGTGCCGGCGCACGCGGCTGCCCGCGGTGGCGCCGGTCGCCACCTTTGGCGAAGTGGCAGCCCACGACGGCGCGGCGCTGGCCGACGCCGACGGGGAAGCGCCGACGCTCGGCCATCCGGTGGTGCTCGTGGGACCGGAGGGCGGCTGGACGTCCGCAGAACGGTCGTCGGGGCTGCCGATCGTCCGCCTGGGCGCTCACGTGTTGCGAGCCGAGACCGCGGCCATTGCCGCGGGCGTGCTGCTGACCGCGCTTCGGGAGGGGATCGTCTCGCGCAGCTGAACAACTTGTCACGGATTGCAGGCGCACGATGCAAATCGTGGATGGGCGCCCGCGCACTACGCGCGAAAGCGCACACGTAGTGATTGTCCATCGAGCCACGGGCGTGCATAGAGTTGCGCCCGCCTGGCCTGCGCGGTTTCTCACAGGGTGCGCGGGCGGTTGCCGTCCCGCTGGGGGGCGGCATCCAAGGAGGAGAGCATGGACAGCGACCTCGAAGCCGAGCGAGAGATCGGCTACGCCATAAAGGTCGGCGCACGACTTCGTTCGATCCGGCGACAGAAGCACCTCTCGCTCCAAGACGTCGAGGCGGCGTCGGAACACGAGTTCAAGGCTTCGGTCCTCGGGGCCTACGAGCGAGGCGAGCGGGCGATATCGGTGCCACGACTGCAACGCCTGGCTCGGTTCTATCGGGTGCCGGTCGACCAGATGCTGCCGAGCGACGACGAGCTGGGGATCCGCTCGAGTACCGGCGACGAGCAGGTGGTCGATCTCACCGAGCGGATGCGCACCAACCGACGCGACGACCGACCGGTCACCATCGACCTCGGCGCGGTCGAGCAATTGGACGGGCAGGAGGGCGAGATGCTCGCCCGTTACCTGCGCATGATCCAGGTGCAGCGTGGCGACTACAACGGCCGCATGCTGACGATCCGGCGTGAAGACCAGCGCGCCGTCGCCTGCATCCTCGACTGCCACCCCGATCAGGTCCCGGCCCGTCTCGACAGCCTCGGGCTCTGCCTCGTGAGGTAGAGGGGAGCGCACCCCCTCGCTGCCTCGTCGGCTCGCTTTCGACACGCGGTGGCGCGGGCTGCTTCGCTCGCGGCATCGACTCGGTGACCAACCGCTTCGGCGTCTACCTGCACGTGCCGTTCTGCGCGGCGCGGTGCGACTACTGCGCGTTCGCGACATGGACCGATCGCCACCATGTGCAGCAGGCGTACCTCGACGCGTGCCGGGCCGACGTCGAGCGGCACGTCGCCGCGGGCATGCCCGCTGCCACCAGCGTGTTCGTGGGTGGTGGAACGCCGTCGCTGGTCAACCCCCGGGAGCTGGTGTCCCTGCTCGATGCGGTGCCCCGGGCCCCGGGTTGCGAGGTGACCGTCGAGTGCAACCCGGACACGGTCACCGCCGAGCTCGTCGATGTTTACGCACGCGGCGGCGTCAACCGCATCAGCCTCGGCGTGCAATCGATGGTCGACCACGTGCTGGTGTCGCTCGGGCGGACCCACGACCCCGCCAACGTGCGCCGCGCCGTCGACCTGGTGCGCGGCGCCGCGATACCGACCCTCAACCTCGACGTGATCTACGGCGCGGTGGGGGAGTCGCTCGACGATTGGCGCCGCACGCTCGAGGAGGTCCTGGCCCTCGACCCGCCTCACGTGAGCGCCTACGCGCTCACCGTCGAGCCCGGAACGCCGCTCGCCGACGACGCTGCCCGCCACCCGGACGACGACGACCAGGCGGAGAAGTACCTCGCGACTGCCGAGACGCTGGAGGGCGCCGGGCTCGCCTGGTACGAGATCTCCAACTGGGCCCGGCCCGGCCACGAGTGCCGTCACAACCAGCTGTACTGGTCGATGGGTGAGTACCAGGCGTTCGGCTGCGCCGGCCACTCACACCGCGACGGGCGGCGGTTCTGGAACGTGCGCACACCGGAGCGCTACATCGAGGCCGTGCGGGCCGGCCAGAGCACCGAGGCGGCCGGCGAACGCCTCGACCCCGAGGAGCGGCGGCTCGAGGCGCTGCAGCTGGCGGTCCGAACGCGCGACGGGGTGTCGGCGACGTCGCTGCCCGTCGACGAGCTGGACGGCCTGGTCGACGTCGACACCAGGCAGCATCGTGCCGTGCTCACCGTGCGGGGCCGCCTCCTCGCCAACGAGGTGGCGTTGCGGCTGCGGTAGGCGTCAAGGGGACGCCGCGCGGCGGTTCTGGTCGCCGCTGGTAAGGGGACGCGAGACTCTCCCGCCATGCCGTTCCACCCTGCCACCGAGGAGTGGGACGCCGACCTCGTCGCCGGCGACCCCCTCGAATTCCCCGGCTACCACGAGCAGCGCCGGGCGTTGGCGCGGACGGGTGAATCGGTGCGCACCGGCCGCACCGCGCACTACGCGTTCGTCGAGGGCCGGTTCGACGTGCTCGGCGGGACGATGGGCGCGGCGGCCGGCGAGAAGGTCGTGCGCGCCTACGACCGGGCCCGCGCCGACCGGCTGCCGATCGTCGTGGTCGCGCAGTCGGGCGGCGCCCGGCTGCAGGAGGGCATGGTCGCACTGGTGCAGCTCGCGCGCACGGCGTCGGCCGCGCGGCGTCACGCCGAGGCCGGATTGCTGTCGCTGGCGGTCTACCGGTCGCCGACCACCGGCGGCGTCCTGGCCTCGTACGCGTCGCTGGTCGACGTGCGCGCCGCGGTCGCGGGCGCGGTCGTCGGCTTCGCCGGCCCGCGGGTGGCCGAAGGCACGCTCGGCATAAGGCTCCCGTCTGGATCGCACACCGCCGAGGCGGCCTACGAGCACGGCATCGTCGACGCGCTGGTCGGCGCCGAGGGCGCCGCGGCGTGGGTCGACGCCGTGCTCGGGCTGGCCGAGCTGCCGCTGCCGACCCGGCCGCTGCCGGCTCGGGACGATCCCACGATCGAGGGGGCCTGGGGCGAGGTGCTGCGGGCCCGTGCGGTCGGGCGCCCGACGGGCATCGACGGCGCGGCCCGGCTGTGCTCGTCGTGGATCGAGCTGCGGGGGACCGACGCCACCGTGCGCGCCGCGCTCGCCACCGTGGCCGGGCGGAGGTGCGTGGTGGTGGCGACCGACCGGTACCACCGCGCCGGCCGCCCGGGCCCGGCGGGCTTCCGCCTGGCGCAGCGGGCCGTGGCGCTCGCCGGCCGCCTCGGGTTGCCCGTCGTGACGCTGGTCGACACGCCCGGCGCCGATCCATCGCCGGATGCCGAGGCCGATGGGATCGCCGGCGAGATTGCCGGCACGTTCAAGGCGCTCGCCGGCTGCCCCACCCCGACCGTGTCGGTGTGCGTCGGCGAAGGGGGTAGCGGCGGCGCGTTGGCCCTCAGCTACACCGACCGGCTGCTGATGTGCGAGCACGCCATCTTCTCGGTGATCGCACCAGAGGGAGCCGCCGCGATCCTCGAGCGCGACGTGGCCAAGGCGCCCGAGGTCGCCGGCTCGCTGCGGCTCACCGCGCGGGACTTGCGTGATCTCGGCGTGGTCGACCGCGTGATCTCCGAGGGCCAGGCCGCGCTCGACGAGGCTGTGGCCGAGGCGCTCGAGTCGGCGATGCCGGGCGAGCGCGACCGCCGCTTCGACGCCGTGACGGCGCGGTGGCTGGAACCCTGACGGTGTGCCGGCCCGCTCAGCCCGGACCGGGAAGTACCAGCTCCTGGCCCGGCACCAGCAGGTCGGGGTTGTCCTTGTCGACGAGACGGTCGCGGTTGGCGCGGACGAGGTGGCGCCAATAGCCGTCGACCTCTCGGTCGGTCGGCTGCCGGCTGCCCGGACCCGACAGCGTGTCCGCGGCGATCGACCAGAACGAGTCGCCGGGCTCGACCACCCAGGTCGAGCGGCCGGCGGCCGCGTCGTCGGCGGCCACGGTGGCTCGCGGCGCCGGGGCTGCAGGGGCGGGGACGGCCGCGACCCCACCGCCGGCGTCGGGACGGACGCGCGTCATCGTGGCGGTCGCGGGCGCCGACGTCGTGTCGTCGGCGGCTGGCCGGCCCCTCGCGTCGTCACCGGGCGGCGTGTCGATGCGCTTCATCGTGGCCGTCGTTGCGGGAACGGGCTCGTCGTTGGCGGGCGCCGATGCCGTGACGAAGACCACCGGGGCCGCCGCCACCGGCGACGCGCTCACGGCCAGCAGGGTGCCCGCCGCGAGCCCGAGGCCACCGCCGCCGAACATGAGGCGGCGCACGATCGCCGGGCTCAGGCGCACCGCGCCAGACGCCATCCGGGGCCGACGGGCCAGGGCCACGGCGAGGAGCAGCAGTGTGCAGGCCGCCAGGTAGGACGCACCCGCCAGCGCGGCGAGGCGCAGTAGGGCGAGCGCGATCGTGTCGGGCGCGGCCTGGTCGACCCAGGCGAGCAGAGCATTGACCGAGGTCAGCGGAACGCCCAGCGCGCCCGACCCGAGCTCGAGCAGCGCCCACAAAGCGAGGACGAGGGCGGTGGCCCACGCCACGAGCGGCCAGCGAGTGGCTGGCGTCCCGTGGGCCGGGTGGTGCGGAGGCGACATCAGGAGGGTACCGCCACGGTCGTCGCAGACCCGGAGGCGAGATCCACCAACAGGTCGTCACACCCGTCGGTGCGACCCTGGGCGCGGATGCCGACGCTGCCGTCGACGGTGCCGGCGGCGTGGACCGTGACCGGACGATCGTGGGTCGCCCACCCCGCGAAGACGAAGACGTCGCCCGTGGCCGGGCGGAGGAGCGCAGGTGAGGCCGCTCCGTCGCAGTCCCAGTCGCCGACGGCGGCGAGGTCGCCGGGCTCGCCGAACGTCCAACGGGCGGTGCCCGCCGAGATGGTGCCACCCTCGACGATCACGGCCTCCGCGCACCCGTCGCCGTCGACGTCGGCCGCGGGCCCGGCCACGTCGGGACAAGCCGCAACCGCGGGCGCGGCGGGCCCCGGGGCGGAACGCCCGGACGTCCGGCTCTGCGGCGCATCTGCCCGCGTGCCCACGACGAACGCGGCGGCGATCATCCCGACGGCGAACAGGCCGCCGGCGCCGAGCGTGGCCCGAAGCCGCGGCCGGCGGGCGATGGGCGCTCGATGTTCGGGGCCTGCGGCGCGCCGACGCCCGGCGCGATCGACGGGCCGCGGCCGCTCCGCGGTGGCGCCCCTGGCGCCGAAGGTGCCGATGCGGTCGGGCGTTGCGGTCGGGCGGCCGACCTGCGGCCGTGCTGCGCCCCCGGCGGGGTCGGAGGAGGTCAAGGACTCCCAGTTCGGCGGCGGCAGCGGCAGCGTGTCGTCGTCGGTTGGGGGCTCCGGTTCGGCCTCGGCCGTCCACGGGCGGTCGCCCCGCGACGAATCGAGGTCGTCGACGCCGGGATCGTCGCCGAACGCCTCGGCCCACCGCTCGGCCTCGGTCTGTTCGTGGGCCAGGACGATCTGCAGCAGCTCGTCGTCGTGCTCCTCGGTCGGCGCCTCCCGGTCGAGATCGCCGACCGCCTCGTCGGCCGCGGCGCCTCCCACGAAGCCGTCCGGCCACATCGGGGCGACGTCGGTCGCGCCGGACCGGTCGTCGGTGCCCGGCGCGTCGATGTGGTGGGGAAGTGCCGCCGCCGGGACCGCGTCGAGGATGGTGGCCGCCAGCGTGTGGGCACTGGGTCGGCGGGTCGCGACGGGGTCGAGCGCTCGCGCGATCACACGATCGAGGGCGCGTCGCTCGCTGTCGCCCCGTGGCCGGGCGCCGAGCCGGCCGAGTCGCCGGCGCTCGGGCGGCAGGCGCCGGAGCAGGTCGTGGAGCACCTGGGCGAGGTCGTGGACGTCGTCGCTCGGGCTGGGATCGCCGGCGTGCGAGAGCCCGCACAGGCGAGGGCGTCCGTCATGGCCGACGAGTACGTGGCTGGCATCGACGCGACCGTGCACGATGCCGATCTCGTGCAGGTCCGCGAGCGTGGCGGCGACCGCGGCGCCGAGGCCGGCCACATGGGCCAAGGATCCCGTCCACCGCGACACGGGGTCGCCGGCGAACCGAGTGCGCAGCTCGCCGTCGGCGGAGAGGGCGTTGGCCCCGACGACTGCGACGAGGCCGGGGTGACTTGCCGTCCGCAGACGCTGCGCCTCGAGGTCGAGCCGGGCGCGGTCGTCGTCGGTGGTGGCCGTCTTGACCGCGATCGGCCCGTCGACATCGTTGGCGACCCTGACGAGCATGCTCATGGCACAAGCATGCTGAATGTCATCGAAAGTTGTCAAGAGTACTAGTAAGGCAGTCAGGTTCAATCAGGGCGCCTCCGCCACCGCCGTGGCGCTCGCCGCTACGACCGTGCCGTCCGGGGCGCCCGGGACCACGCCCGCGAAGATGTAGTCGGCCTCCAGTGTGATTTCGACGCTCACCCCCTCGGCCGTGACCGTGACCGACGGCGGCGCCGCGAGGTGGGGTGCGAGCTCGCTGGCCCCGACGACATCGTCGACCACCGCGCGGGCGGAGCCCGGTTCGATCACGTAGGAGCCCGACCGCAGCGCCGCCTGGTCGGCCCCGGCCGTCGCCGCGTCGTTGGCGGCGGCGGACGCCAGGTCGAACGCCTGCCGCTTCCGCAGGTGGACGAGCGACATGTCGACGGCGATCGAGGCCAGCACGAAGACGATGAGCACCCCGGCCGGCACCAGCATGAGCACGCTGCCCCGCTCGTCCGCGCTCCGTCGCGCGCTCATCCGCAGTCCTCCGCCGTTCCCGGAACGCCGTCGCGGTAGGGATCGACGAGCTCGCTGTGCGAGCTCGAGATCGCGAAACCACGGCCGAACCCGCCCATCCAGGGAAGCGTCAACGCCGGGACGTGGTAGCTGGCGGTGAACGTGGCCCGGGCGCAGCGCACGAAGCCCTCGTCTCCTCTGGGCGATTCGAGCGCCGTCAGGTCGACGCTGGCCCGGCCGCGGTCGCGGCCGTGGGCCTCGAGCGCCCGGTAGCCGGCGTCGTTGGCCTCGGCCCGAGCGTCGCCGTAGTCGTCGGCGGCCGCGACGTCGGCCTCGACGAAGGACCGCGTGGCCTGGCGGGCGGCGGCGTCGGCGGCCAGCTTCGCATCGACGACGGCCCACGCATTGGCGACGAGCAGAGTCCCGACCACGAACACGAGCACGCCGAACGGCAGTGCCTCGATGCCGCCGACCTGGCCACGGTCGTCGTCGCGCGGGGTGCGCCGCGGCCGCCTGGGGCGGCGCGGGCTCACTGGCCGTTCGGGGGCCGGTCGTTGGCCGGGGCGGCGGTCTGGGGTCGTTCAGCTTGTGCGGTGCGCGTCACGGCACCCTCCATATCACCCGCTGCACCCTCCGTGCTGCGGTCCGCACCGGTCGGCGCCGACGCCGGCACGATGCGGACGCGGCCGATCCGCCGCCCCTGGATCCGCTGGGCCGTGAGCTGCCACCCGTCGACCTGCACCGACTCGCCCTCGACCGGCACGTGTCCCAGCCGGCCGTAGAGCAGCCCACCGATCGTGTCCCAGTCGCCCTCGGGGAGGTCGGCGTGCAGCAGGTCGTTGACCTCGTCGAGCGCCGTGCGGGCGTCGACCCGCACGCCCCCGCCGGGCAGCGGCTCCACGATCGGGTCCTCGACGTCGAACTCGTCGACGATCTCGCCGACCAGCTCCTCGATGATGTCCTCGAGCGTCACCAGCCCCGCGGTCCCGCCGTACTCGTCGACGACGATCGCCATGTGGAACTTCTCGCCCTGCATCTCGCGCAGCATGTCGGGCACGCGTTTGGTCTCGGGCACGTAGCGGGCGGGGCGGGCCAGCTCGGCGACGGGTCGGCCCTCCTTGCCGTCGCGCTCGGCGCGCATCAGGTCCTTGGCGTAGGCGAGCCCGACCACGTCGTCGATCCCGTCGCCGCACACGGGCAGCCGGCTGTAGCCGTTGAGCAGCATGACCTCCATCACGTCGGCCACCCGAAAGTCCCCGGCGACCGTCACCATGTCGGGCCGCGGCACCATCACCTCGCGCACGACGGTGTCGCCGAACTCGATGATCGACTCGATGAGCGCGCGCTCGTCCTCCTCGATCACCCCTTCCTCGACTCCGAGCTCGGCCACGGCCAGCAACTCCTCCTCCGACACGTACGGCCCCTGCGCCAGCCCCTTGCCCGGGAGGAGCAGGTTGGTCAGGCCGATGAGCGCTCGGGACGCGATCCGCAGCGGGGAGAACCGCACGAGGGCGCGGATGGGCCGGGCGGCGGCGAGTGCGGCGCGATCGGGGTTGAGCACCGCCCACGTGCGGGGCAGCGACGCCGCTACGACGAACACCACGACCACGTCGACCGCCGTGGCGATCACGACCCCGGTGACGCCCCACAGGCGGTCGGCCACGACCCCCACGAGCGTGGCCTGCACAAGCTGGCAGACCAGCAGCACCAGGAGCACGGCGTTCACATACTGGCCGTCATCGACCAGATCGACCAGCGCGCCGGCGCCCTTCCGTCCGTCGGCGGCCAGGCCCTGCGCTCGTGTCTTCGGCATGCGGACCAGGGCCGTCTCGGCGCCGGCGAGCAGCATGGTCACGAAGAGCAGCAGGGCGATGGTCGCCAGCATCCACGCGTCGGCCGCAGTGACGCTCGCGGCCACGATCGAGCTCGGTGTCGACGGTGGCAGGGCTCTCACCTCCGGTGGTGGAACCGATCGAGCAGGTCGCGTTCGCGGGCGTGCATCGCCGCGGTCTCGTCGGGCTCGGCGTGGTCGTGCCCCAGCACGTGGAGCACGCCGTGCACGACCAGCAGCGCCAGCTCGTCGTCGTAGCTGCCGGCGTGCTCGGGAGCCTGGCGCTCGGCGACCGCGGGACAGACGACCACGTCGCCGAGGAGCAGCGGCAGGTCCGCGGGCTCGGGGTCCTCGCGGTCGGGGCCCGCCGTCCCGGCGTCGGGCCACCGCCCCGCCTCGACGGGGTCGTCGATGGGGAAGGCGAGCACGTCGGTCGGGCCCTCGGCCTCCATGAACCGCCGGTTGAGGTCAACGATCGTGCCCTCGTCGACGAACAGCAGCGACAGCTCCGCCTCGCCTCGTACGCCCTCGGCGAGCAGCACCTCGCGGGCCAGTTCCACCCACCGTCCCACGTCGACCGGGGCGGCGTGCTGCTCGTCGGCCCCGTACACCTGCACGTCCCCCTCCGGCCCGTGGCGGCGCGGCTTGGGTGTCGGTCGGTGGACCTCGGACTCGTCGCCGGGCTTGGTGCCCTCTGGTGGCGCCATCAGCCGACGTCGGGCGTCGAGTGGCCGTCGGACCGCTCGTACGCGTCCACGATGTCCTGCACGATGCGGTGCCGGACGACGTCGCGCGACGTGAGGCGCACGAACTCCAGGCCGTCTATGTCGCCCAGGATGCGCTCGAGGCGGGTCATGCCGCTGCGGCCGGTCGGCAGGTCCACCTGCGTCATGTCGGCGGTGACGACGACCTTGGAGCCGAACCCGATGCGGGTGAGGAACATCTTCATCTGCTCGGGCGTGGTGTTCTGCGCCTCGTCGAGGATGATGAAGCTGGCGTTGAGCGTGCGGCCGCGCATGAACGCCAGAGGGGCCACCTCGATCGTGCCCCGTTCGATGAGTCGCTGGGCGCCCTCGGGTTCGACCATGTCGAACAGCGCGTCGTAGAGCGGTCGCAGGTAGGGGTCGATCTTGGCCGCGAGGTCGCCGGGCAGGAACCCAAGGCGCTCGCCGGCCTCGACCGCCGGCCGCGTGAGGATGATGCGGTCGACCTGCTTGGCCTGCAAGGCCTGGACCGCCATGGCCACGGCCAGCCATGACTTGCCCGTGCCGGCGGGGCCGATGCCGAACGTGATGACGTTGTCGCGGATGGCGTCGACGTAGCGCTTCTGGCCGGCGGACTTGGGGCGCACGGTGCGGCCACGCGACGCCCGCAGGACCTCGGCCGTCAGTACCTCGGACGGACGCTGGTCGGCCCGCACCATGTCGATCGTGCGGACCACGCTGGCGGGCTCGAGGCGCTGGCCCCGTTCCAGCAGCAGCACCAGCTCCTCGAACAGGTGGCCGACCTTGTCGGCCTCGTCGCCCTCGATGGCGATCTCGTTGCCCCGCACGTGGATCGTCACGCCGTCGAACGACGACTCGACCACGCGCAGCAACTCGTCGCGCTGACCGAGCAGATCGGCCATGAGATGGTTGCCGGGAACGGAGATCTTGACCTGCGTGGTCGCCACGAGGGCCACAGACTACTTCTGCCGGGGTCCACCGCGGCGATGCGGGTCGCCTCGCGATCACCAGGCTGCCCGCGCTAGCGTCGTCCGCCCGTGGACCCGCAGTCGTCGCCCGACTCGCACGGATCGGCCGTCGACGGCTCGGCGTCGTACGCGCCGCCGGGGATGCTCGGTGGCGGGTTCTCGGAGCGGCTCGAGCGGTGGGCTGCCGAGGCGCTCGTAGACGACGCGGCCCGCCGGCGGTCCCGCGAGCGGTGGTTGCGCCAGCAGGCCGAGGAGGAGACCAACCTGCTCGGCCTGCTCGTCGACCTGGCCGAGCGGGGCACGCCAGTCGCCGTACACACCCGCGGCGGCCGGCGGCACCGCGGCATCGTCCGCGCCGTGGGCGCCGACTTCGTGGCGCTGGCGATCGGCGCGGCCGACGTGATCGTGGCGCTGGCCGTCGTGTCCTCGGTGCGCACTCGCCCCGGCGAGGTGCCGCCCCTCGGCCATCGCCCGGTCACCACCTCACTGCGGCTGGCGGAGGTGCTGGCGGAGCTGGCTGCCGAGCGGGAACGGGCGCTGGTGACGATGTCCGACGGCGGCGACACCGTGGCCGGCGAGGTGCGGTCGGTGGGGCAGGACGTGGTGGTGGTGCGCACGTCGGGCCAGCCGCCGGCGACCGCGTACGTGCCGCTCGACGCCGTCGGCGACGTCGTGCTTCAGCCGGCCAGTCGGGCGTAGCTCGAGGGCTCGCCGTCGCGCCGGCGGACGATGAGCAGGTCGGCCGTGCGGAAGCTGGCGACTCGCGTGCTCCACGAGTCGATGACGTCGCGGCCATGGGCGCGGTGGAAGAACGTCGTCATGGGGCCCTCTTGCTGGTAGGCATCGGCGCCGTGGACGGTCTCGACGCGCTGTTCCCCGCTGCCACGGCCGCTCGGGCCGGGGTCTCGGAGGGTGACCTCGAACGTCGGCATGGGGGCACGGTACGGCGGGCGGGCTGTGAGCTTCGAGTAGTGCAACCCTGTGGATTCCGCGAGTTGTCCACAGGCGGCGGGACGCGCTGACCCGGGCCGGTCGTGCGATTAGGCTCCGGCGTTCCAGCTGGAGGTAGCTCGACGATGTCCGCAGTTGTCGAACCAGACGACCTCCGCCGCCGCGCGCAGCAGGTCCGCTGGTTCCACACCATCGACCTGGGCGACGGCATCACGACCCCGGGCGCCACGGATCCGTCGATCTTCCTGCCGCGCCTCCGCCTGCCCGACCTCAGGGGCAAGCACGTGCTCGACGTGGGCGCATGGGACGGGTACTTCTCGTTCGCCGCCGAGCGGCTCGGGGCGGCGCGGGTGGTGGCCACCGACTCGCACTCGTGGGGTGGCGCCGGGTGGGGGAGCAAGGCGGGGTTCGAGATCGCCCGCGAGGCGCTCGGATCGCGGGTCGAGGACATG
>OCZS010000307.1_pt1 | contig 15967 bp, 13 predicted proteins | sample 1539071 | NCBI WGS metagenome assembly OCZS01 (sample SAMEA3113584, study PRJEB22503) | soil metagenome
ACCGATCATAACGGTCGATCGGGCAGCAGGGAAGGGCTTGTGTCGCATGGCACCGGAAGCCCGTGTCGCAGCGCACTCTCCCGAGGGTGCACGGAGCATGTCTTTATTGACTCGTATCTGGCGATTCTTCAAACGTAGCAATTGACGCCTTCCACCACGCATCTTCGATGAATCCGGGGCTTTTGGTCCAAAGACCAAGGAACACGTCATAAAGTTCCAGCAGAAACACAACATCTCCCCGGCGTCAGGGACCGTGGGGCCGAAGACCTGGAAGGCCCTGCTGGAACGCTGGGCAGCGCTGCGCCGCTGCCGCTGGCCTGAGAGTAGCCCGCGGTACCTCGGAAGGGGCTGCGCCTTGATCGCGGCCTTACCCTGCGCCGGCATCAGACCCGGATTCTTGCTCTGGCCTGTTCAGCGGGCTAGGGTCGACCTGCAGGGCAAGGCAATGCTGTTGCGCGCGGGCGGGGACGAACACACGTGGAGGGACCTCTCAAGCCAGTCTCCTCGGGCGCGTTGGCGTCGCAGGTGGTCCATCTGGCCAGGCCTGAGGAGCTGACCAGCAGACTGACCGAGCTGGACCTGCGGGCTCCGCGTCCGGTCCTGGTCCTGGTGGGAGGCGCCGACGGGCTCACTGATGCGCAGCTGGCCAGGCTTCGCCCCGTGTTCGAGGAGGGGCTCGCACCGCTGGCGGATGCGCTTGGGGCCTGTGTGATCGACGGGGGCACCGACGCTGGGGTAATGGCCCTGATCGGCCAGGCTCGGGCCAAGCTCGGGGCCAGCTTTCCGCTGATCGGTGTCACCGCCAGTGGAACCGTCAAGCCCGACGACAGCGCCGACGGGCGAGCTGTTGCCGCGTCCTTGGAGCCCAATCACACCCACGTGGTGCTGGTCCCGGGGGCCAGGTGGGGGGATGAATCCCAATGGCTCGCCGATGTTGCCTCCTCGGTTGCCGGCGACGCCCCGTCAGTGACGGTGGTGGTCAACGGTGGCGAGGTCACCGTCGACGACGCCGAGCGGAGCGTCACCGCCGGCCGTCCGGTGCTGGTGGTCGCCGGAAGCGGCCGCGCCGCTGATGAGCTGGCCGCGGCCTTGCAGGAGCCCCGCCAGGACCAGCGGGCTGCCAAGCTGGCCGGATCGGGGCTGGTGGAGGTGGTTGACCTTGCCGACGGCCCCCAGGCCATCGCCCGCACGGTCGCCGCGGTCCTGACCACCGCGCCTGCCAGGCCGCCGTCCTCCACGGGTGACCAGGACCGGCTCAAGGCCAACTTCGACCAGCTGATCGCCCAACTCCGGCTGTCCGAGCTGCGCCGGCAGTTCCTTCGCTCGCGGTGGCTTGACCAGTTGGTGTGGGTGGAGGGCCGGGCCAACCATAACCGCGACCGCTACTTTTTCTGGCGGCTCATCACCATCATCGGTGGCGTGCTGGTGCCAGCCCTGGTCACCCTCCAGCTGAACGGATCGGCCACCACCCCGGTCACCTGGGCGACCTTCGGGGTCAGCCTGCTGGTGGCGATCAGCGCCGCCGTGGAGGGGTTCTTTCGCTATGGGGAGCGCTGGCGGCAGTATCGACGCACCGCCGAGCTGCTCAAGACCGAGGGCTGGCAGTTCCTGCAACTCACCGGCAATTACCGACGCCACGCCGCCCATGGGTCCGCGTACCCACTGTTCGCCAGCCGGATCGAGGACATCCTCCAGCAAGACGTCGACGCCTACATCACCACCGTTGCCGCCGAACCGGCCGACAAACAACCCAGCAAGCCCGACCGACCAGCGCCACCATGACCAGCCGTCGCCGGCTGTGAGGTCCGGCGCACAGGGCCTGATTCCGGCCGCCAGTTCAGGTAGCCGCGGACTACACGTCTCAACGGCCCTGCCCTGGGACTGGCTGTCGTCGCGGTGGGGTCAGGTGGTGGTCTCCGGCGGCTCGGTCGTCGGCGGCTCCGGGGGGGACGGTGTCGGTGTCGGTGTGGGCTGCGGGGTCGATGGAGGCGGGGGCGGGGGGTTGCCGGTGCTCGTGTCGGGTGTTGGGCCCTTCGAGACCACGAGCACGACCTCGCCACCACTGGCCACCAACTGGCCGGCGGGTGGAGATGTCCTGATGACCCGGTCGGCGAGGACGGTGGTGCTCCAGTTCCTCTGGATTCTTGGCCGCAGCCCCAACTGCTCCAGGGCCCGCTCGGCGGTGGCGACCGGTTTGCCGGTGAGGTCGGGGACAGGCTTGCCGCGGGCGGAGACCTTCAGCTTCACCGTTGATCCCTCCGGCAGCAGCGAGCCCGCCGAAGGGTCGGTTCCGATGACGACGCCGTCCTCCTCGTCCGCGTCGGAAACCGGCACCTCCTTGACGGCGAACCCAGCAGCATCCAACAGCCGTTTGGCCTCATCCTTCTGCTTGCCACGTACGGACGGGACGGCGACGCCACTCGGGCCGGAGGAGACGTACACGACCACGACATCGCCCCGCGCCAGGGTTGCGCCGGCGGGAGGCTCCGTCTCGAGGACCGTACCCTTTGGCGCCGTGTCGGGTCGCGATCGGATCTCGTAGAGCAGCTTGGCGCTTCTGAGCCGCTCCGTCGCCGCCTGGGTGTTGCTCCCGGCCAGGTCGGGAATCTCCGCCCGCGCCTGGCGACGAGCGATGAGATCGATGGCGACGACCAAGGCGATGGCGACCAGGAGGACGGCGGCGAGCTTTTGGGGGAAGTGAGGCCTTGCCCGCAGTGCCCTGACGCTCCATCGCCCTCCCCGCTCGCTGACCGTCGCTGGGCCCTCGGGTCCGGGTCCAGCCGTCGTCCAGCCGCCCGCCGGCCCGTCAACGGATAGCTCGGCGCGAGGGGTCACAGGCGGCTCGGCGCGAGGGGCCACAGGCGGCTCGGCCTCATCCTCCACCGTCACGGCGCCGGCCAACTCCCCGGTCTCAGCAGCGTCGATACGCCCGTCGGACGGCTCCTCGACCCCGCGGCGGGTCTGCTCCTCCTGGAGCGTCTTGTCGAGCGCCCGCAGCAGCCGGGCCATGTCGGACTTGAACCGGGAAGGGCTGAGCTCGAGGGCCTGGCGGCGCGCCAGCCTGACGAGGCTGGCCGGCAGCTGTTCCGCGGATGGCATCCCTGTGCGGCCAACCAGGATGGGGATGACCCGCACGTTGCGCGCCAAGGCCGCCTCGATCTCCAGGCGAATAAGGTCGTTCGGGTCGTCGAGGCGCCGCTTCCCATCTTCGTCGGTGATGGTCAGCCATCGATCACCGATGAGAACGAGCAGCACGTCGCAGGAGCCAACGGCGTCGGCGATCACCTCGGCGAAGTCTTCACCCGGCTCGATCGAGTCCACGTCTTTGAAGACCTGGTCCCGTCCGAACTGCGCAACAAGGTTGTCGTAGAGCCAGCCGGCGGGGAAGTCGGCTTCGGTTCGCCGGTAGCTGATGAAGATCCGACTCGCCGCTGGCGGCGTGGATCCGGCCATGAGCCTCACCTTGGCCCGCAATTATCGTCCCGAACCAGCATGATAGAGGGCGCGAACGCCTTGAGGGGTTCGGTTTGCTGGTTAGTGCTCAATAACACCGGCACCGAGTGCTCTGCGGCACAAGCGATTCCTTGCCGCCTACTCGACCATTACGATCCAATCGATATCATCGCGGGTAGAGACCATGGCTGAACCAACCCCGGCAGCGCCGGGTCGGATCTTCATCAGTTACCGCCGGGAAGACACCGACTTCCCCGCCGGCTGGCTCTACGAGCGCCTTGCCGACCATTTCGACGGTAGCCAGGTCTTCAAGGACGTCGACTCCATCCAATTGGGCGACGACTTCGTCGAGGTGATCACAACCGCGGTCGGGTCCTGCGACGTGCTGCTCGCAGTGATCGGTGATCGATGGCTGACCATCACCGACGAGGATGGGAAGCGGCGCCTCGACAACTCCGACGACTTCGTCCGCCTGGAGATCGAGGCGGCCTTGGCGCGCGAGATCCGGGTCATCCCCATCCTGGTTGACGGGGCGAGGATCCCCCGCGCCGAGGAGTTGCCGGCCAGCCTCGTCAGGCTGGCGCGCCGCCAGGCCCTCGAGCTCAGCCCCACGCGCTTCGACGCTGACACCAGCCGGCTCCTCACGGTGCTGGACAGGACCCTCGTCGAGGTGCACGCCCAGACGGCGGCCAAGAACGTCCCTGACATCGGCCCTCCGGCCGGGCCGCCGCCTGAGCTGTCCGTGCCGGCGGCTGAGCCGCCGCCAGCCCAAGCCCCGCGAGTGGAGAGCAAGCAGCGCCCGGCGCCCAGGCGGCCGCTCTCCCGCTGGTGGCTCGTTGCCGCCCCCCTGCTCGCCGTGCTGCTCCTGGCTGCTCTGGTGCTTCGGCCCCAGCCCTCGGTGACGATTCCCAGCCCCGGCAGCGCCTCCGTGGCCGACGTCGTCGCGCGGCTGCAGCGTGCGGGCCTCGAGGTCAAGGTCACGCGGGCGGCCAGCGACACGGTCGCCACTGGACAGCTGGTCCGGACGGCACCGTCCGCCGGCGCCAAGGTCCGGCGAGGCGCCCAGGTGACGCTGTTCGTCTCCTCGGGGCCACAGATCACGCGACTGCCTCCTGGCACCACCAAGCTCACCGTCGGCTTCGTCGACCACTTCGCCGCCTCCAAGGACAACCCCGACAGCCTCCTGAGAGACTTCAACCCGATCCTGTTCCCGAACCCGAAGACCGGCCGGCCGCAGGGCTTCGACGTCGACCTCGCCAAGGCGCTGGGGAAGAAGCTCGACGTTGCGTTCACGTTCCAGGCCATCGAGCACTTCACCCACTCGCTGAGCGATGTGAAGGACCAGCAGGTCGACATCGGCATGTCGGTGCTTCGGGACCGCCCGGAAGGTCGGAAGGATGTCGACTACATCGACTACCTCCGAGCGGGCACCGTGCTCCTGGTTCCCAAGGGCAACCCCGAGCGGATCCGGTCGCTCCAAGACCTTTGCGGTCGCAGGGTCGTACGCCCCATCGAGATGCCCGCCGGCTCGGTCGTCGACCAGAGCCATCAGTGCGAAGAGGAGGGCGAGCCGGCGATCACGCTCGTCAGCTGCCCGAAGATCGACGGCTTCGATCCGGACGGCGACGAGGAGGTCAAGCTGGAGGACTGTCCCACCGGCCGCGACCCCCTGCGCCTGGTCATCGACGGCTGGGCCTACGCGGCCGTGCTGGACCTCCCCGTGGCCAAACACCTCTTGGAGACGTCGACTGTGGGCGGGAGGCTGGAGATCGCCAAACCGCGTGTCGAGGCGGGGCCGTACGGGATCGCCATCCGCAAGGGCGACCGCCAAGTCAGGGATGCGCTCCAATCGGCACTCCAGGCCATCATCGCCGACGGAACCTACGGCCGGATCCTGGCACGGTGGCACCTGCAGTCCCTCGCGGTGCGAGCCGCCACGGTGAATGGCGGGCCCTGACATCTAGGGCTGGGGCGGCGGGGCCAGGATGGTGATGCCATGCCGGGCGGCTGTCTGAGCCAGCGCGGCGAGGTCGGGTGGCCCTGCGGGCGGTGGGGGCAGGGTGAGGGTCTGGGTGGGCTGGCCGACCTCGGCAGCGAACTGCTCGAATCCGGCCGGGGCGTGCAGCACGAGGAACCGCGCCGTGGCCGAGGTGACGACGTAGGCGTGGCGAAGACGCCGTGGCAGGACCGCGACGGTACCGGGCCCCGCGGTGTAGTCGTCCTCGCCTGCGAAGACCCGCAGTTCGCCGTCCAGGACGAAGAAGGTCTCGTCGTCGCGGTCGTGGACGTGGACGGGGCTGGCGTTACCGCGCCGGGCGAGGGTGTCGGCCAGGGAGAAGGCCCCGCCGGTCTGCTCGCCGCTGAGACGCACCTGGGACAGGGCGCCCAGGAACCAGATGGCCGCCTGGGTGTCCGGGCTGGAGATCACGCTGCCGGGCATGGGGGTGATGAGCCCGGTCATGGCTGGGCTCCTTCCGGGCTCGCGGGGATGGCGTCGTCGAGGTCGGCCGGCAGGGTCCCCGGGGGGCCGAGGACGACGTCGCCGAGCTCGGTGGTCACGGCCATGAACAGGTCGAGGTCGGGCTGAGTGTCGGGGGTCAGGAGGTGGGCCGGGGTGCCCGCCCGGGCGACCAGCTCGGCGAACCCGGCCGGGGTGCTGATGTGGAGGGCGTGGGTGTCCTCGGGTCCCGACTGGATGGCGTGGGGGACGTGGGTGGGGATCAGGTGGTAGTCGCCGGAGCGGAGGACGACCTTGTCCGGGCCGGCCCAGATGGTCAGGGAGCCGGAGGCCACCCAGATGCGCTCCTCGTACCTGGTGTGCAGGTGCGGCGGGGTCATCGAGCCCGCGGGCAGCCAGCTGTCGCTGAAGTCGTGGCGGCCGCCGGTCTCGGCCCCGGTGGTCAGGATGGTGACCCGGACCCGCTCCGGGCCGAGGACGAACTGGCGCTGCCGCATGTCCGGCCAGGTCGTGGTCATGGTGGCTCCTTCCCTTGGGGTCGTCGGCATGGCTCCAAGTCTTGCCGGGAAGGAACCGGGTGTCGTTGGCTCCGGGCGCACGGCGCTTGACGATCCGCGCATGGAACGCCTCAGCCGGGGCCGGAGGCCCCGCCCATGGTCCTGCGGTACTCGAGCGGCGGGACGCCGTAGGCCGCCCGGAAGAGCCGGCTGAAGTGGGCCGGGTCGACCAGCCCCCAACGGGCCGCGATCGCGCTCACCGGGCGGGCGGCCAGCGACGGGTCCAGGAGGTCGCGGCGGCTGCGCTCCAGCCGCCGCTCCCGGATCCAGCCGGCCACGCCGCGGTGCCGGCCCTCGAACAGCTTGTACAGGTACCGCACCGAGACATGGTGGGCGCCGGCGATCGTCGCCGGGGACAGGGCCGGGTCGGCCAGCCGCTGCTCGATGAACGCGTGCACGCGCCGGCGCAGCGCCTCCTGCCGGGTGTCCGCCGGGAGCTCGCCCGCCCGGTCCAGACGGGCGGCCAGAGCCGCGGTGAGCAGGTCGACCATGGTCGTCCCCAGCCGGGCGCCGTCGGCCACCCCGTAGTCGTCCAGGTGGGCGACGACCTGGCGGGCGAACGAGGAGAACAGCGCCCCGGCGCCGTGGCGGCCCGAGATACGGACGCCCCCGAGGCGGGCGACCTCGTCGTGGGGCAGCGCCAGCAACGCCCGCGGGAACATCAGCGAGACCGACCGCTCGCTGGCCGTGGCCCAGCGGGCGGGACGGGACCAGTCGACGAGGGCGAAGTCGCCCGGCTCCAGGGCGGCCTCCCGGCCGGCCTGCTCGACCACCAGCTGCCCGCGTACCAGCAGGTCGACCCGGTACCGCTCGGGGTCAGGGTCCGACTGGCGGATCAGCCGGGACGTGCGCGCGGCCTGGCAGCGGTCCGCCGACGCCGTCGGGTAGGCGATCCGCAGCTCGCTGACCCGGACGGCCCCGACGTCGCCGACCACCAGCTGCTGGGGGACGTGGGTCCGGGAAGGAGGGCGGGACCGAACGTCTCGTCCACCACGTGGCGCCAGCGCTCGAGGCGGGAGACGATCGGCTGGTCGTCGGACGCCTGGAACACGACCGTCATCTCACCCAGCCTACGCCCGCCCCCGGCGAGTCGGCAGCCGGGCGGGCGGTCGCTACTCGCCCTGCTGGGACTGGTCATGTCCGGCACCTCACCCGCGGGCGGGCTGATGGGCGCCCTCGACCTCGCTAGGATGGGGAGGACGGCTGAGGATGTGACCATGACTGTCATGTTGCGGACCGGAGACGTTCCCGTCCGCGCCCGCGCCGAGTACGTCCACGAGGTCGTCGGCGCCGTGCTGGGGCCGCTGGACGTGCGCGTGGGCGACGGAAACGAGGTACCCGACCAGGTGCGCGCCGCCGAGCTGGGCGCGATCCGGGTCGGTGAGCTGTCGGCCTCCCGCCCGGGCGGGGCCGACCGGCGACGACGCCACGTCCGCATGCTGGACGCCGACCTCTGCAAGGTCGACGTGATCGCCCAGGGCGAGGTCGTGGTCGAGCAGGACGGCCGCCAGGCCCGCCTCCATGGCGGCGACTTCGCCTTCGTCGACCTCTCCCGTCCCGCCCACTGGACCAACGGCTGGTCGACCCGGGTGGTGGCGATCGCCTTCCCGCGCAGGCTCCTGCCGCTGCGCGCCGACGACCTCGCCGGGCTGACCGGCGTCGGCGTGCACGCCGACGCCGGTCCCGGCGCGGTCTTCTCGTCGACGGCCCGGCAGTTGGCGCGGCAGGTCGACCACCTCGACCCGGCCGCCGGGGCCCGGGTCGGCGCGGCCGCGCTCGACCTGCTCACGGTGGCCCTGGCCGACCGCCTCGACCGCCCGGAGCAGGTGCCGGCGGACAGCTCCCGGCGGGCACTGCTGCTGCGGGTGCACGCCTTCATCGAGGGCGGGCTGGCCGACCCCGGGCTCACGCCGGCGGCCGTCGCCCGGGCCCACCACGTCTCGCTCCGCTCGCTGTACAAGCTGTTCGACCAGGAGCGGACCAGCGTGGCCGGCCTGATCCGGGAGCGACGGCTGGAGCGGTGCCGCCACGACCTCCTGGACCCGGCGCTGGCGGCCCGGCCGGTGAGCGCCGTCGCCGCCCGCTGGGGGCTGACCGACGCCTCCCACTTCAGCCGCGCCTTCCGGGCCGCCTACGGCGTGTCGCCGGTCGAGTACCGCCGGCTGGGCGACGGCGCACGATCGCACTAGACCAGCTCGCGCGCCGGTTCCGGGACCGACAGGGGCGTGTCGCCGCGGATGAGGTCGGCGGCGCGTTCGGCCACGGCGATGGTGGGGGCGTTGGTGTTGCCCCGCGGCGTCGCCGGCATCACCGACGCGTCCACCACCCGCAGGCCGGCCACGCCCCGCACCCGCAGCTCGGGGTCGCATACGGCCTCGGCGGCGCCGCCCATCGCGCAGGTCCCGGTCGGGTGGAACATGGTGCCGGCGGTGGCCCGGACCCATTCCCGGACCCGGTCGTCGTCGTCGACCTCCTCACCGGGCATGAGCTCCCCGTCGGTGATGCTCGCCAGCGGCTCGCGGGCGGCGATCTCCCGGGCAATGCGGACCCCGGCGACCAGCACCTCCAGGTCGTCCTCGGCGGCGAAGTAGGCGGGATCGATTTGTGGCCTGGCCGCGGGGTCGGCCGAGGCGAGGGTGACCCGGCCCCGGCTGCGCACGTGGACGGCGCCGACCAGGGTCCCGACCGCCCGCTGGGTGGGCGGGCCGAGCTCGGGCAGCGGCGGCGGTCCGGGGATGGCGCCGAACTGGAGGTCCGGCGCCGGGTGGTCGCCGGAGCTGCGGGTGAAGCCGCCGGCCTCGGCGCCGAAGGATGCCATCGGCCCGCGTCCCTCCCGCCGCCAGCGCTCCAGGTTGTCGGCGGTGGCCTCCTCCCAGAGGTTCCGGGTGCCCGGCGCCCGCCAGCCCGTCAGGACCATCGGGTGGTCCTGGAGGCCGGCCCCGACGGCGGGAGCGTCGACGACCACCGGGAGGTCGTGGGCGCGCAGGTCGTCGGCCGGCCCGATCCCCGACAGCAGCAGCAGCTGGGGCGACTTGACCGCCCCGCACGCGACCACCACCTCCCGGGTCGCGCCGGCCTCCCGCACCGTCCCGTGGTGGAGGTAGCGGACCCCGGTGGCGCGTCCGCCCGCCAGGAGCAGCCTGGTGACGTGGGCGCCGGTCTCCACGGTGAGGTTGGGCCGGGCCATGGCCGGCCGCAGGTAGGCGTCGGCGGCCGACCAGCGCCGCCCCCCGCGCTGGGTCACCTGGTAGTGCCCGGCGCCCTCCTGGTGGGCGCCGTTGAAGTCCTCGTTGCCGGGCAGGCCCCAGGCGATCGCCGCCTCCAGCCAGGCCCGGCTGAGGGGGTGCTCGTAGCGCTGGTCCTCCACCCGCAGCGGCCCACCGGTGCCGTGCCAGGCCGACCCGCCCCGCTGCTGGTCCTCGGCTCGGAGGAAGTAGGGCAGCAGGTCGGCGTGGCTCCAGCCCGTGCAGCCGTAGGCGTCGCGCCAGTTGTCATAGTCGAGTGGGTTGCCGCGGATGTAGATCATGCCGTTGATCGACGAGCTGCCCCCGAGCGTCCGCCCGCTCGGCCAGGGGATCACCCGCCGAGCGGCATGCCGCTGCGGGACCGTGGCGTTGTCCCAGGTCAGCGGGCCGCTCCACAACGCCGGCGTGGCAGCCGGCATGGCGATCTCGGGAAGGTCGTCGGGCGGTCCGCCCTCCAGGACCAGGACGCTGGTGGCGGGGTCCTCGCTCAGCCGGGCCGCGACCACGCTCCCCGCGCTCCCGGCCCCGATGACGATGTAGTCGTACACGAGCACCTCCAAGGGTTCGCTGCCGTCTCGCCCACTGTCGCCGCGCCGCGTGTCCCATGCTGCGCATGGCGTGCACGTTGCTTGCCCATTCGTGCACGCGCGGTCCTTCGGCGGGGCCCTGGCAGCGGCGACTAGTTGCAGCGGGTATACCCGGCGTGTATAGTTCCGCTCCATGACCGTCTCCTACGCACTTCTCGGGCTGCTGAAGGGATCCAGCCGGCATGGCTATGACCTGAAGCGGTCGTATGACCGGCGGTTCGGCGAGGTCAAGCCGATCCGGTTCGGGCAGGTCTACCGCACGCTGTCCCAGCTCGAGCGGGATGGCCGGGTCGAGGTGGTTGGCGTCGAGGCCGGATCGGGCCCCGATCGCAAGCGGTACTCCATCACGTCGGAGGGGGTGACCGACCTGGACACCTGGCTCGGCGAGCCGGAGGAACCACAACCGCACCGCCAGTCGGTGCTGTTCACCAAGGTCGTGGTGGCGCTGCTGTCAGGGCGGTCGGCGGAGCATTTCCTCGACGTGCAACGGGCCAGGCACCTGGATGCCATGAAGGCGCTGACGACGGCCCGGCGCAACGCGGCGACCACCCAGGACGCGTTGCTCGCCGACTTCCAGCTGTTCCACCTCGAGGCCGACCTGCGGTGGATCGACCACACCGAGTCCCGCCTGGCGGCCCTGGCCGAGGAGGTGCGCGATGTCCCAGATCCTCGCCGGCGATGACCTGCACAAGTCGTTCGGCCTGACCCGGGCGCTGCGCGGCGCGAGCATCGTCCTCGACGAGGGCGAGGTCGTCGCCGTGATGGGGCCGAGCGGCTCCGGCAAGTCGACCCTGCTGCACTGCCTGGCGGGCCTGCTCACGCCCGACCGGGGCGAGGTGCGCTTCGCCGGCCGGCGCATCGACGACCTGCCCGACCGGGAACGGACCCACCTGCGGCGCACGGTGTTCGGGTTCGTCTTCCAGTTCGGGCAGCTCGTGCCCGAGCTGCCGGCCGTGGAGAACATCGCCCTGCCGCTGCTGCTGGCCGGGCGACGCCGCAGGCAGGCACTCGCGGCCGCCGCTCCGTGGCTCTCGCGACTGGGCCTCGACGGCGTCGGCGAGCGGCTGCCCGGCGAGCTCTCCGGAGGTCAGGGCCAGCGGGTTGCGATGGCCCGGGCGCTGGTCGCGAACCCGAGGGTCGTGTTCGCCGACGAACCCACCGGCTCGCTCGATTCCGTCGCCGCCGACGAGGTCATGGAGCTGCTCGTCGACGCCGCCCGCGAGCACGGCACCAGCGTCCTGATGGTGACGCACGAGCCACGAGTTGCCGCGTGGGCGGATCGGACCGTGCTGGTCCGCGACGGCGTCGACGCCCTCGGGCAGAGGCTGGGGATGGCGTCGCCGTGACCTTCCGGCTCGGCCTGCGGCTGGCCGTCGCCGGTGGACGGGAGTCGCTGCTGCGGCTCGCGGTCACGGCGTTCGGCGTCGCCGTCGGCGTCGTGTTGCTGCTGCTCTGCCTGACCGGCCAGTCGGCCCATCAGGGGCGCGCGGAGCGGTCCGGGTGGCAGAGCGCGGACCCGTCGACGCCGGCCACGGCACCCGACCCCGCGCTGTTCCTGACGGTCACCGACTACCACGAGGGCACCGCGATGATCCGCGGCTACGTGGCCGCCCTTGGGCCTCGCCCGCCGGTCCCGCCGGGCCTTGAGCGCCTCCCCGGGCCGGGCGAGGTCGCGGTCTCCCCGGCGATGCGCCGGCTCCTCGAGTCCACGCCCGACGACGAGCTCGACAACCGGTATCCCGGCCGGGTCACCGCGACCATCGGCGACGAGGGGCTCGCCCATCCCGACCAGCTCGTCGCGCTCATCGGACGCACCCCGGACCAGCTCGGCGAGGTGACCTCGAGGTCGTTGTACAGGGTCCGGGGCTTCGGCTCCCTGCCCAGCGGCTACGGGTTCTACCTGGGCATACGGGTGCTCCTCGTGCTCGGCGCGGTGCTCCTGCTGGTCCCCGTGATCATCTTCATCGTCATGGCCACCCGCGTCGCCGCCGCCCACCGCGAGCAGCGGCTCGCCGCCATCCGTCTGGTCGGCGCGACGCGGCTGCAGGCGGCGGTCGTGGCCGCGGTCGAGACCGGGCTCGGGGCCCTGATCGGCACCGCCCTCGGGTGGGCCGGCTACGAGGCGGGCCGGCGGATCCTGGCGGCGACCGTGACCTTCCAGGGCGCACGCTTCTTCCTCGACGACGTCGTCGTCGCCCCCTGGCTCCTGGCGCTGGTCCTCGCCGGGGTGCCGCTCCTCGCGATGCTGACCACCATCGTGGCGCTGGGCCGGGTCCAGGCCGGACCGCTCGCGACCAGCCGGCACGGCCGCCGACCGCCGCCGTCGGCCCGGCGCGCCCTGCCGCTCGCCGCTGGCATCGGCGGCCTGCTCGCCGCCGCGCCGCTGCGCCGGGTCGTCGACAGCGAGACCCGCGAGACCCTCGACAACCTGGGACCGCTGTTCCTCGTCCTCACGATCGTCGGCTTCGTGACCGCCGGGCCATGGCTGTGCATGCTCGCCGGGCGCGGCATCGCCCGCGTCAGCCGGCGGGTGCCCGGGCTGATCGCGGCGCGCCGCATCGCCGGTGACCCGAGCGCCACGTTCCGCGCCGTCAGCGTCGTCGTGCTCGCGGCCTTCGCCGTCACCTGCTCGGCCAGCCTCGTCGACGCCTCCGAGGGCGCGCCCGTTGACGGAGGGCGTGGTGTGCTGCGGCCGGGTGTCGTCGAGGTCATCACCGGTGGGGTGCCCGAGGCCAAGGTCGCCCCCCTCCTCTCCGAGCGGGCCGTGCCGGTCCGGTCCGGCGCCGCCGGCGACGTCGTGGAGTCCTGCCCCGAGCTCGCCCGAGTGGTGACGCTCCCGTGCTCCTCGTCGGGTCCCGCCGTGGGCGGCATCAGCCAGCGGGCCGGGCTCGCCGACACCGACCTACCGGTCTCCACGGTGTACATCTCCACCGGCGGCACGCCGGCCGCCGAGCGCCGCGTTCGCACCCAGGCGGCCAACCTCGTGCCGAACGCGCTCATCCACAGCCAGCAGGACCGGATCGACACCGACGCGTTCTTCCTCGACAGCGTCGAGCAGCTGCAGCGCCTGGTCTGGTACTTCGTCCTGCTCGTGGCGGCGTGCAGCCTCACCGTCGGCATGCTCGCCGGCGTCGTCGAACGGCGGCGGCCGTTCGCCCTGCTGCGCGCGTCCGGCCTCCGCCTCGGGGAGCTCCGCCAGGTCGTGCTCCTCGAGACGGCGGCGGCGATGCTGGTCACCGCGGCGGTGGGTGTTGGGCTCGGCATGGCGACGTCGTACGCCCTGGCCCTGTTCGGCGACATGGCGTGGACGTGGCCGGACGGCGGCGTCTTCGCCATGGTCGGCATCGGCGTGCTCGCCGCACTCATCCTGTCGACGATGGCCCTTCCGCTGCTGGACGCCGCGACGCGGCAGGACGCCGTCCGGTACGAGTAGCGGACGGCCTACAGCCCGGGCTCGGTGGGCCGGGCCCGGAGCCACAGCGAGGCCTGGCTGGGTTGCATGGTCTGGTTGGTCACGGCCAGCAGCTCGCCCTCCAGGGCGGCCAGGTCGAGCTGGTCGCGCAGCCGGACCGCGAAGCCCTCAACGGTGCGGGCGGCGTCGTAGCGGCGGCGGTTGAAGCGCCGGTCGACCAGGTCCTGGACCCGGCGCCGCAGCGGCTGGAACAGGGCGGCGGCGGCCAGGGTGACGGCGGCCACCGCGAGGCTGCCCGACCCCTCGAACAGGCGGGTGGCCGCGGGGAGGATCAGCAGATACGGCAGGACCAGCAGGGCGGTGACCACCGCGTAGGTGACGGTCCGGCTGACCAGGCGGTCCAGGTCCCACAGCCGGTAGCGCAGCACCGCCACCGCCACCCCGACCGGGACGCACAGCACCGCGAAGTAGGTCACCACCACACCGGCCATCCCGACCAGCAGCCCGGCCACGGCGCCGGTGGCGCCGGCGACGACCCAGCGCAGCTGCTGGCGCTCGGTCCCCCGGGAGGCCCGGAACCGCAGCACCAGCGAGACCAGCGCGGCCAGCATGCTGGCCACCCACAGCCCCAGGCCGCTGAAGCCGACCACCGCCGCCACCGTGCCGGCCACCCCGGCCAGCCCGAACGGGTTGTCGATGGGGAGGACGGTCTCCTCCAGCTGTCCCGGGAGCAGGCTGCCGCCCACCATCCCCATGATCGGGCCGGCCACCGCGGCGGCTGCCACCGGCCGCCAGCGGCGCGAGCGCAGCCGCCCGTCGGGCACCAGCAGTGCCGGCAGGGTGATCCCCAAGGCGACCGCCGGCGCCCAGTTGAACTCCCCGACCAGGGCGCCGAGCTGGGCGGCCAGCGGCAGCGGGCGGTGGTCCAGGATCAGCTGGTTGACCCAGGGGTCGGTGGGGATGGTCAGCGCCCAGACCAACCCCGAGGCGGCGAACAGCCAACCGATCGGGTTGGCCGGCCGTCGCAGGCCCAAGACCAGCCCGATGGTGGCGTAGCCCAGGGGGAACACCAGCGCGAACGCGGCCCCGTCGGCCAGGACGGCGGCGGTCAGCGGTCGGGTCACGACCAGGGTGACCACCAGCCCGGCGGCGCAGAAGCCGAACGTGATCAGCCACAACGACCACGCAACCAGGGTCCTGGTCCTCGCCCGCATGCGCACCATTCGCTCCTCGAGCCACCGCTCAGGGCTCCCAGCAGCCGAGGATGGCAGCCCACCGGTACGAGACCGTTACGACCCGACCACCCGGCGCATGCGAGCGTTGCTCAACGGGCGAGGCGGGCGAACTCCCCGGGTGGGTAGAAGCTGGCGCTGACGACCAGGCTGTTGGCGACGATGTCGTGCCAGGTCCGCTTGCGGGGCTCCCACAGCTCCAGAAGAACCCGAGGAAGCACGCGAGGGCGGAGAGGTTGCTCATGAGGGCCCGGACGAACGCCCGGGCATAGGGCAGGGAGCGGCCGGTGTCGGCGTCCAGCACCCGGATCCCCATGATCTTGTTGCCGATCGACTGGCCGGCGCTGGTGGCGTGGAAGTAGGTGAAGTAGGCCAGCTCGACCAGGATGTACGGCCCAGTTCCGGCGAGCTGGAAGTTGACGCCGCCGTCGGCCGCGGGCGGCGTGGGGGCTTCGACGCCCAACAGGTCGCCGACGGCGGCGGCGACGATCCCGATCAGGAGCCAGTCCAGGAACGCGGCGATCAGGCGCCGCCAGAAGCCTTCCAGCGCCTCGCGTGGCGGCCCGGCAGCCGCGAACGCCGGCGATGCGGAGGGTGGCGGAGCGGGGACGCCCAGGGTTCGGTGGGTTGCTGGCCGGGTCGGTGCTCGTGGTCGCTGCTCCCGGGTGGGCCGGGGTGGTCCTCGGCCATGGCGACTCCTCTACCTGGCGCCGTACTCTTCGTCGGTCACGTGGTCGCCCCATGACGACTCGGGGCCTTCGCCGGGAGCCTCCCACATGGCCAGGTGGGCCATGAAGTGCTCGGGGGCGGCGCCGTGCCAGTGCCACTCATCCGGCGGGGTGTGGATGGTCTGGCCGGGGCGGATCTCGACGACCTCACCGCCGCGGGACTGGATCAGCCCGATGCCCTCGATGACGTGGAGGGTCTGCCCGACCGCGTGGGCGTGCCAGGCGGTGCGGGCGCCGGGACTGAAGCGGACGGTGTTGACCCGCATGCGTGAGGGCGCTTCGCCCTTGGCGATGA
>OCZS010000308.1_pt1 | contig 15963 bp, 16 predicted proteins | sample 1539071 | NCBI WGS metagenome assembly OCZS01 (sample SAMEA3113584, study PRJEB22503) | soil metagenome
ATGTAGCGGACCCGCTCGAATAGGTTCTCCGCAGGTGGTTGGTGGGTTGGGACGAAGATCGGCACGCCGTCGTGGTGGTCGCCACCCCAGTAGCCGGCGAAGTCCCCGGTCCGTCGTCCGGTGATGACGGCGCCGCTCGCCATCGCTTCGTCGAAGACGATTTGGTTGTTCGGGTCGCTCGGCCGGTAGTCATCGGGAGTGTTGCCGCTCTTGTCGACTCCGTCGAGCCAATCCATCAGACGCATGCCGTTGACTCCTGCCGGATTCTGGGCGTCGTCGTGCGGCCCGGTGATGAAGCCGTCCAGGGACATCGCCATGGTCAAGAACACCTTCGACATTGCTCTTCCTCACGATCGAGCCACGCACCGGCGCGTGGGGTGATAATCATTCGACCCCACGCGGTGATGAAAGTAATCGCCGTTCGTCCCAGTTCGCCCAGTGTTCCCCAAACGACTCCACCGCCAGGACCGCCACCGTCCTGACAGCCATGCTGCCAAGCCAATCGAGGCGATGTTCGGCCTCCCCGGGCAACGCTTACACGAGGGTCGGCGGGACCAGGGGCGACGGCCGATGTCTTCTCATCCGAAGAGAAGCACGAGCCCAGCCACGATGAGCCAGAGCGACCAGGCCGCGTAAGCGATGGGAATGATCGTGCCCGCGAATTTCCAGCCCTTCTCCTCAAAGCGGCCGACGAACTCGAATGAGCCAGCGACCAGGAAAAGTCCGATCACGATGCCGGGCCAGGCGAGCCACGCCCCGAAGCTGGAGGACTGCAGCATGGCCACGCCGACGAGCACGGTCCACGCGCCCGTGAAGAGATATCCGAGACACTCTCCGATCGCGACACCGAGGTAGCGATGGAACGACTCGAAAGCCACCACGGCCGCCTCTCTCGTACCCTCGCTCGCGGCGGGATCCTCGTAGATGCGCGCCAGCGTGGGGACCAGGAAAGGCCAGCGGGCAAGCCCAAAGAACTGCACGACGGCGGCCAGGACGCCAATCACCGTGGCCATGGGCACCACAGCCAGGCTCTCGGGGGCGAACACCTGTCCCACCAGGACGGCAAGTGGCGCGAGCAAGACAGCCGTCAGCATGAAGACGTACCAGAGGATCTTGAGGCGCACACCTCCAGCCCCGAATCGGCTGAGGATCTCAGCGGTCGGGCTGCGCAGGATCGCCGGGTAGTTGAAGCGTCGGCCGAGCAGGAAGAAGAACAGATTAAACGCGAGCGGCAGGATGATGAGGAACGCGCCGGCGGTGCTCTCAATATTCATCGTGTGCCTTTGCGTCCGGTCTCGCGGAACAACCTTGCCAGCAGCGGCCACGTCAACAGTCCGAAGACGAGCGCCCCGCTGGCGCCAAAGTTCGGGAACTGCTCCTTGATGTTTCTCGTAATCACGTACGAGGTCACGACCCAGCCAAGGGCCCAGGCCGGCGGATTCGCGGCCGCCCACCAGAGTGCACCGGAGACGCGGTGCCGTGCGAGCACCAGCGCCTGCAGTACCCCCACACCGACCCCGGTGACAGCACCCATCAGTGCGAGGTCTCCCCGGCCGATCCCGTAGTCGACGAGCGCCGCGCCGGCAGTCAGGCCCGCGGCCATTCCGACACTCGTCGCCGCGATCCACAGCCAAGATATCCACTGCCGCAGGGCGAACCATTCTGCCGCTCCGATAATTGCGCCCGCTATGAGACCTCCAACGAGCGCTGTCACCACGGAATCAACTCCATCCACGGCCAAGTCGGCGATATACCCGCCGATGGGAAAGCTGATAAGAATCGCAACCGGCCACACCCACAGCTGCCGGGTGCTTGGCCTCAAGTTGTCTCTCGCATCCGTCATTTCTTCTCCTTGTCGATTGAGACCGATCGTCCGATCCGCCGCCGGACGTTTGACCGCCTCGCCGGGCGCCTTGCGCAGCGGCCTGGTGAAGTGAGCGAGTGGCGGCTACGTCCGACGGTGACGGAACCCGCGGTTCACAGCTGTCTCGTTGGTGCCAGGGTCCAACGCGCCGACGATGAGGTTCAGCAGTGACGCAGCCAGCAGTTGTCAGAAACGCGGCTGGGAAATCGTCTCAGCCTTCGTCGCTGAAGTGTTCTACCTGGTTCGTCTTGCCGGAGGCGATGATGACGTCGCCCCGGTTGACCACCGTCTCGGGGGTGGCGTAGGTGAAGTCTTCGCCGGGTCGTTTGATTGCCACGATGGTGACCCCGAACCGCTGCCGTACTTCGGTCTCTCGGAGTGGTTGACCGAGGATGGCGGCGGGTGGGGTGGTCTTGACCATCGCGTAGCCGTCGTCGAACTCCATGTAGTCCAGCATTCGTCCGGCCACCAGGTGGGCTACCCGTTTACCCATGTCATGCTCGGGCCGCACGATGTGGTGCACCCCAAGCTGGGTGAGGATCTTGGCGTGGGCTTCGCTGATGGCTTTGGCCCAGATTTCGGGGGTCTCAAAACCGAGGCATACGGTGGCAGTGAGGATGCTGGCCTCTAGGTTGTTTCCCACCGCGATGACCACCCGGTAGAACTCGTGCACCGAGAGTTGCCGTAGCGCGTCCTCGCTGGTGGTGTCGGCGCTCACCACCTGGGTCAGTTGCCCGGCCAGTGATTCCACGATCCGCTGGTCGGAGTCGACAGCCAGCACCTCGATGTCTTCTTTCATCAGCTCTAAAGCAAGCGAGGTGCCGAACCGGCCCAGGCCCAAGATGGCGACTGCGTCGAGCCGCCGGTGACGTCTGGCCATGTCGCTTCTCCTAACCGATCAGGGGTCGACCTTCAGGCATATGGAAGAGTCGGTGCCGCTCCCGCAGGGCCAGGGCCGAGACCAGGCTGATGGGGCCGAGCCGGCCGATGAACATCAGCGCAACCAGGACCAGCTGCCCAGCCGGGGGAAGGGTTGCGGTGATACCCGTAGACAGGCCCACCGTGGCGAACGCCGACACGCTCTCATACAACACCGCATCGAAGGACATCTTGGTCATCTCCACCAGCACGAAGGTAGAGATGACCACCGCGGCCACCGAGAACAGCGCCACGGAGAGAGCCTGACGCCAGACCCGCGGCTCGATCCGGCGGTCCAGGACACGAACCTCGGGTTCACCGCGCACCTCAGCCCAGATCACGAACAGCAGCAGCACGAACGTGGTCACCTTGATCCCCCCTGCGGTCCCTGCCGATCCGCCGCCGATGAACATCACCACGTCCGAGCCCAGGAGCGTGCCGGGCTCGAGCTGTCCCGGATCGAGGCTGTTGAAGCCGGCTGTGCGCAGCATGGTTGCGTTGAAAAATGCAGAAAGGAATCGGCCGCCCGGATCGAGCCTGCCGAGCGTTCCTGGATTCCCCCATTCCGCCAGCAGGAAGAACACCGTGCTGGAGACAAGCAGCACCACCGTCATGCCGACGGTCAACTTGGTATGCAGACTCCATTGACGTGGTCGTCGCAGCCGCTGCCGCAGCTCGAAGAGCACCGGGAAGCCGATGCCCCCGAAGATGACCGCCGCGGCGATCGGCAGGCAGATCCACGGGTCGCTGGCGAACCCGATGAGGTTATCGCTGAACAGCGCGAACCCGGCGTTGTTGAACGCCGAGACCGCGTGAAACACACCCAACTCGATCGCCCGCTCAAGCCCCACTTGGTAGCCGAGGGCGAAGCGAGCGGTGAGCAGCACGGCGGTCACGACTTCGAACAACACGCTCGCCTTGATGACCCCGACGATTACCCGGTTCACGTCGCCGAGCCCAATATGTTTCGTCTCGGCCGCAGCGACCAACCGCGAGCGCAGACCTAGCCGGCGGGAGATGAGCAACCCCACCAGCGAGGCCAAGGTCATGATGCCGAATCCGCCTACCTGGATCATCGCCAGGATTGCCACCTGGCCGAAGCCCGACCAGTACACCGGTGTGTCGACCACAATCAGCCCGGTCACGCACACCGCGCTGGTTGCGGTGAACAACGCGGTCAACAGCGGAGCCGAGCCCGGCCCCTCCCGCGCGATCGGCAACATCAGCAGTCCGGTGCCCACGGCCACAGCTACCGCGAACGCCCCGACAATCACCTGGGCGGGATGGCGAAATCTGGGCCGCCACCGACCGCCGCCCACACGCACCCGCTGGTCCTCCCGCCGATCGGGCACGCCGAAATACTAATGAAGCGCCGCAGGCGGTTGCCACGTTTGCTTGGACGAGCTTGGCGTGCTGCTCAACACTGGCTTTGCCCCTCCGTTGGTGGACAGAGAGGACGATGCACGCCGCCTTCAGGACCACTACGCGCAGCGGCTCTCGCAGCCTTGAGGTAGGTGTCAGACAGAGCCCCACGAGCCGTCAGAGGATAGGGGTGTGACGGACTATGGACGCCCGCTGGGGTTCGGGATCTTTCCCTCGCCGGAGGCGGCCGCGCTGGACGAGATCTTCGCCATGGCGAGCATCGCCGACAGAAGCGGCCTCGACCTCATCGGAATCCAAGACCATCCGTATCAGCGCAGGTTTCTGGATACCTGGATGCTGATGGCAACGATCTTGGCTCGTACCAAACGGGTGTGGGTCTTTCCCGATGTGGCGAACTTGCCGCTCCGGCCTCCAGCGATGATCGCCAAAGCAGCAGCGAGCCTCGACGTCATGTCTGGCGGAAGATTCGAACTCGGCCTCGGTGCCGGTGCGTTTTGGGACGCCATCGAGGCAATGGGTGGCCAGCGACGGTCACCAGGCGAGGCGGTGACCGCGATCGAGGAGGCCATCGCCGTGATTCGGCTGATGTGGTCGAATGAGCGGTCGGTTCGGTACTCGGGGCACCATTACCGGCTGAGCGGCGTCAAGCCCGGTCCTCAACCAGCGCACCCGATTGGCCTCTGGCTGGGCGCTGGCGGGCCGCGCATGCTGGGCCTGCTGGGTCGGGCAGCTGATGGTTGGGTCCCCTCGAGCTCCTGGGCGACTCCTGACAAGCTGCGCAAGATGAACCGGCTCATCGATGATGCGGCGGAAGCGGCTGGACGGAATCCCAGCGACATCCGGCGGCTCTACAACGTCTACGGTTCGATCGGAACGTCGAAGGAGTTTCTCAACGGCCCGGTGAAGCAGTGGGTTGATGAGCTGACTGCGCTGGTTGTCGACCATGGCCTGGACACCTTCATCTTCGGCCCAGCCGAGGACCCGGTGCGGCAGGTGGCCATCTTCGCTGACGAGGTCGTACCGGCAGTACGGGAGTCTGTGCGGCAGCATCGCACGGCGGCCCAATGAGTGAGGCAGGGGTGCGATGTTGAGCGCGACTTATCCTGCCGCTACTGCAGTGACTGGCGAGTCCCCAGTCGAAGGTGCGGTCGGATTGTCATCCGACGGCACTGCCTGGGATTGCTGTCCTGGTTTGTGGGCGGACCAAGAGAATCACGACGCTGACCAACAGGACCCATGCGGGAAACAGGAGTTGGAACCACTTGTGCTCCCCCGATGCCAGAAGCAGAGTCAGCGCGACCAGATAGCCGAGGTAGGAGACCCAGCGCGGCAGGCCCGAGGTGCGAAGCCCTACTGTGCTCACCGAGAGCGTGAACACTGCCGCCATCCGCATGGCATAGACCGAGATCAGCGTCTGAGTGGTGCTGCGACCAAATGCGAAGAGGTCGCCGTTGGGGTTGGATGCGGTGAGCATCGCCATCAGGCTGGTCGAGGTGGCCGCGCCCATGAATAGCATCGCCAAGAACAGCAGCCCGCTACCCAGAAAGACCGTGGAGAAGAGGCGATCCTCCACGTTGCCGAGCTGCTCGCGGACGACCCCGATGAACCACAGGAAGGCAATTCCGGCAAACGGCACCAGGTGGAGGCTCAGCCGGATCAGGGTTCGTCGCTGCGCATCTGTTTGGAGTGCCTGAAGGCTGTCCTCCGACAAGGCAATACGCATCATCGTCAGGGCCGTCAGCAGGAGCACGGCGAAGACGATCCCCGCAATTGCCGCCGACCGCCGGCTGCGCCAGAAATGGGCAGTCAACACAGATGCACCCGTGGTCACATCCCTTGACCTCCTAGGATTTTCAGGCGGCCCTGAGTTTGCTTGGTTGAGCTTACGTGCCCAGGCATTGTGTTCTGCCGCCGCCGAGGCTTGCCGAGCGACGCTATACAAAGTTGACTGCTTGTCATGGACGCGGCCCGAGGTGATCTCGCAGGGTGCACTCTAGGCGGTGGGGCGGCCTGCGTCAGGTCGTGCTGGCACGAGACCACCGGTGACCGAGCGAGACCTGGTCGCCCGAGGCCGGGACAACCAGAACCGGATCCGGTTGGCTTGCCGCCTTTTCAGATATCGATCGGGAAGGTGGTGAGTATCACTATGCCCGTGATCAGAAAGGTGATCGCCACTCCGAGCAAGATCCATTGAGCGCGCGGACTGCCCAACCTCGTGGATGTAGCGGCGAAGAACAAGACCATCGCGAAGAGCACGGTGAGGATGGTGTAGTTGTCTCCGTACTTGTTGAACATGAGTGCATCAGCGAAGCGGCTGTCGGCGCGCTCGTCTGCGGCCGTGGCCTCGGTCGTTCCAGGGGGGACATACTCCTTCATCTTGAACGGGCCGTCCGTCGGCTCCCCTTTTGCAATCCAAGTCCTGTAGGCCACCTGAAAGTGGTCGGTGAAGCGCTGCTCCACGTAGCTCCCTAGCGCGGTGTCGCCCTGAGCACGGGCTTGCAGATACACGCTCCAGATGGTGAGGTCGGCCTGGCGGGCGGCGTTCGCGACGCCAGCCTGGCGGGCCGCCTCGATCCTGGCGCTGGACGCCTGGCTGAATGCGATGGACATCTCGCCGCTCCACTGCGACGACTGGAAGCCGCACCACGCCGTCAGCACCGCCGTGATCGAAAGCACGATGAGAACAACCGTCTCCCGAACATGACCCGGCGGTCCCGTTTCCGGCACTTCACCGGTGTTGACCGCCAGTGCTTCCGTTGCGTTGAGGTCGCTTCCTCCGGCTGGCGGTGGCATAGGGGTGCCTTTCAATCTCGGACCGACCGTGCCGACACCAGTCGTCACCTATTGCCTCTGTCGTTCCCGGGTTGCCGATGGTGCAGGTTCCCGATATGGCTTTCTGCACACCATGCCGACGCACGTTCCAGTGGCTACGCGCCGACGAGAGGACGTGAGCTATCGCTTCTGCCCCACGGCCGTCAAGCCGCGGTGCTGCGAACTGTTCGGTCACGCCCTACGTGGTGAGTGAAGTCCGCCACCAAGGTCCTGGGCACCAATGAAGCGATGCGACGCAAGAACGGATGTATCTTTCGCCAACAGGCAGCGCGGTCGAGATGTCAGCGGCCAGGACCGGGCTCGTCACGCCGGGGGTCATCTCGCACTACTTCGTCCTGGGCAGTGACGTCTTCATCCCGGCGAGCGCCCGGCCGCGAGTCATCTCTGATGTCCGCGCCGCTGTCGTAGGGACCGGGCCGGTCCTGGCGGGTATCTGTCGCGTCCGCGCCGCTGTCATAGGGACCGGGCCGGTCCTGGCGGATATCTGTCGCGTCCGCGCCGCTGTCATAGGGACCCGGCCGGTCCTGGCGGGTCTCCAGGCGCTCCTCATCGCCAACTCCGGTGTCCGCGCGCCTGGCGACCGGCTCCTCGTGGGAACCGCCTCGCGCTCGTGACTCGAGCTTGTTCGCCTTGTCCTCGAGCCTCTGGGCCTCGGCCCGCTGACGCTCCGCCTCCGCAAGGCTCTGCTGGGCGTCCCGCTGATTGTCCGCGGCGCGCAGCTCTGCCTCAGCGCGCTCTCGCCTTGCAGCCGCAGCTCGCTCGTCGGCCGCGGCTTGGGCGGATTCGGCTTGAGCCGAAAGCCGGGCGGCTTCCTGACGATGATCTCGAGCCTGGACCTGTCGACGTTCGTCGGCCTGCCGGCGCATACGGGGCAGAACCAGTGCCGCGATGATGGCCAGCACGACGACAATGATGATGATCACAATGATCCATGTATCCACAGCGCGCCTCCCTAGGTCGATCGCTACCCTAGTGCGCCCGGGTTGCCCTTGCAGCACATGGTGGAGCTTTCGCTTGGCAGGACCGCTCGCGGGTAGGTCTTGAGCACGACGACGACGGCCTGATCTTCAGGCAGGTGACAATCTATGGAGGCGCTATGACCTCACTGTGGCTGGACCGGGACGGCTTGCCGGCGAGCGATGAATTCGTTCCGGGCGCCAGTTTCCACGACCTGATCGTCGGCGCGGGGATGACAGGGTTGATCACAGCAGTGCTCTTGGCCCGTGCCGGCCGCCGCGTCGGAGTGCTGGAGGCCCGCCACATCGGGGCAGTGACCACGGGTCACACGACAGGCAAGCTCAGCCTGCTCCAGGGCATTCAGCTGTCCAGGATCGTACGGTCGCACAGTGAGAGAGTGGCGGCTGCCTACGTCGAAGGGAATCGAGCCGGTCAGCACTGGGTGCTGCGGTACTGCGCCGACCATGGTGTTCCGGTCGAGCGCCGCGACGCATGGACGTACGCGGGATCGAGGAGCGGTCGCAAGGCCGTCAGCCGCGAGTACGAGCTCGGCCGCCGGCTCGGGCTGGATCTGTCCCAGGAGGATGCCGTCGAGCTGCCATACAACAGCTACGGCGCCATCCGGCTGCCGGATCAGGCCCAGCTTTATCCACTCGATCTGCTGATCACGCTGGCTGCGGAATTGCGCAGCCTAGGCGGCGTGCTGATCGAGGGCTTGCGGGTCCATGACGTGAAGGTTGGCCGCGACGCGTCGGTCGAAACTCACCGCGGCGCCGTCACCGCGAGTCAGGTCGTCCTTGCCAGCGGCGTGCCCTTCCTCGACCGTGGTTTGTACTTCGCGAAGGTCACGCCGCAGCGCTCCTACGTGGTCGCGTTCAGGGTGCCCGGGACGGTACCCCACGGCATGTATCTATCGGCCGATTCGCCGACCCGATCATTGCGAACCGCCACCCAGGACGGCGAGGAACTGCTGTTGGTCGGCGGCAATGGACACGAGGTCGGGCACTTTCCCGAGCCACCAAGCCATCTCGTCGAGGACTTGATCAACTGGACCCAGAAGCACTTCACCGGCGCCGAAGTCACCCACATCTGGTCGGCGCAGGACTACCAGTCGCACAACCACGTGCCCTTCATCGGCGAACTCCCACGTGGCGGCGGCCATGTGCAGCTGGCCACCGGCTACGCCAAGTGGGGCATGACCAACGCCGCCATGGCGGCCCTGATGATCACAAGTAACACCCTCGGTGACAAGACCGACTGGGCGCGGGCGCTGGGGACCCGGATCAGCAAACCCGCGAGCGTGTTGGAAGGGCTGCGCTTCAACGCCGGGGTCGGATACACGGCCGCCCAGGGGTGGCTGGGGGCCGGGCTGCGACCGATCACTGTGCCAGGGACCAAGCCTCGGGAAGGCGAGGGAAAGGTCGGCACTCAGCACGGACGACCGATCGCCGTCTCGACCGTGGAGGGCACCACCTGCGCAGTGTCTGCTGTTTGCACCCACCTAGGCGGCATTGTGCGATGGAACGATCTGGAGCGCTCTTGGGACTGCCCGTTGCACGGATCACGATTCGCCGCTGACGGTACGGTGCTGGAAGGTCCCGCCACCAGCTACCTCGAGCGGAAAGACTCGGAACCGACCGAATGAGCTGGAACCCATGAAAGATCGTGATCAGTCCGCCGCCACTACGGTGGGGATTGATCACGATCTTCTGGTTGAGGCTCACGAGAGCCGGGTGAGCAACTCCTCGAGCCGGTTGTAACTGATGTTCATGCCGTACTCCATCCCGGAACCGACGTGTCCGTCGCGGGATTCCTTCGACGGATACTGCAGATGACTGCGCAGCGTGGTCACGCCGTCTACTTCCTCGAGGGTGACAGTCACGTGGTACACCGCGCCCGGCATGTTGTCGTAGCCCTCCGTGCTGACCAACCGTGTTGGGGCGTCGATCTCGAGATACTCACCGGAGAAGGAGTGATCCTCCCCGCCCGGTTCGCCGGCGAGCACGTAGTGCCACTTACCGCCCACTCGGAAATCGATGTCACAGACCTTCATGCCGCCGGGCTCCATGCCGTACCACTCACGGACGTGCTCGGGCTTGGTGATGGCGTCGAACACCATGCTGCGGGGGGCCGGGAACTGGCGGCTGATCACCAGCTCGGTGTCGGACGGGTAGCTCACCGTTGCCTTGCGGGCCGGTGATTCGGTGCTGCTCATGGTCGTTTCTCCTGTTCTTGGATGCGGGTGAGGTAGGCGTCGAGACTCTCCAGATTCGCTTCCCAGTGGCGGCGATATTCGCTGAGCCAGGACGTGGCGTTCTTGAGCGGAGTCGCCGTGATGCGGCAGTTCCGGCGCTGCCCATCGCGACTCTTGGTGATCAGGCCGGCCCGCTCCAGCACAGACAGGTGCTTGGAGATGGCTGGCATGGTCATCCGGAACGGTTCGGCCAACTCCCCCACCGTCGCATCCCCATGTGCCAGGCGCTCCAAGATGGCACGCCGGGTGGGGTCGGCCAGTGCGGCGAAGGTGGTGCTGAGCGGATCGTTCAAGTCCTTAACCAATGAGTTAATTAACCAGTAAGGAAACTATGTCTCGGGCAACGCCACATTGTCAAGAGGCGGACTTACGCTGGATCGGTGAGCGCGCCCGATCAGGCCGAAGGCTCCAAGGCGCGACGATCCACAGCACTTGACCGCGCCCGGCACTGGGGCCGCCCCGGCTGGCAGGTGGTGGCGCAGACGATTAGTGCCTGCCTGCGGCACCGCGTCACCGGACTTGCTGCCGAGGCCGCCTTCTTCGCCATCCTGTCGCTGCCGCCGCTGATCTTCGGCCTGGCTGGCGCCATCGGTTACGTGGCCGATCGCTTCGATGTCCAGACCATTGCCAACTTCCGGGTGGAGGTGCTGCGGCTGTCTCTTCGCGCCCTTACTCCCGACGCGGTCAACAACGTGATCGCACCGACGCTCGACGACGTATTGTCGGGCGGCCGATTTGAAGTGATTTCGATCGGCTTCGTGCTCGCCCTCTGGTCGGGGTCGCGGGCGCTCAACGTCTTGGTCGACACCATAACGATCATGTATGGACTCGGTGGCAGGCGCGGCATCGTTCGTACTCGCGCGTTGTCGTTTTCGCTCTATGTGGTGTTCCTCTTCGCCGGCGTTGTGTTGCTGCCGCTGGTGTTGGCCGGTCCAAGCTTGGTCGACAAGGTGCTGCCGAACCGATTCGAATTGGTCGCGTCCCTTTACTGGCCGGTGGTGCTGGTCGGGTCGGTGTGCATCCTGGCGACGCTGTACCACCTCTCGGTCCCCGTGCGCAGCCACTGGCGTGGCGAACTCCCGGGCGCTGCACTCACCTTGTTCATGTGGCTTGGGGGAAGCGCATTGCTGCGACTGGTGCTGAGCCTGTCCACCGGCGGCAGTTCGATCTATGGGCCGCTTGCCGCTCCGATCGCGGTCCTCATCTGGCTGTACGTGATCTCCATCGCCACCTTGATTGGAGCCGCTTTCAACGCCGCTGTGGACAAGGTGTGGCCGCGGCTGACCGGCATCGACCACCGTAGACTCCCTCAGCAGTGAGCGGGCAATCTCAAAATTCGGACATGTTTCTCACTTTTTGAGAATCTGATTTGATTGGCTCGATCCTGTGGCACAGGGTTGTCCCTATGCGCATCGCCCTTGACCCCGAGCAGGCCGCCCGGCGGGCACCCCGCGGCACCTGGCGTCGGGCCGAGCGGCTGACTTCGCGCCGCTTCGTCGATCTTGGTCGAACCGAGTCGATGATGTGTCCTCACCGTCCCTGCTGACCCGCCCCACGCCCGCACGTCTGCGAAAAGCCCATCTGATCATGGGCGGCGGCCGCTCCCGACTGAGGACACATGACCACCACCACCCAGAACCCGACTGAGCTAGCGAATAGCCGTCCAACGCGGCCAGCTCGTGCGACGCCGCCAGCGCGGCGGAAGAAGGGCGAGGGCCAATGGGCCCTGGGCTACCGTGAGCCCCTCAACGCCAACGAGCAATCCAAGAAGGACAACGACCCGCTCTTGGTACGGGAGCGGATCGAGAACATTTATGCGAAGGGTGGCTTCGCCTCGATCGATCCCGCTGACCTGCGCGGGCGCTTCCGTTGGTACGGGCTCTACACTCAGCGGCGGCCTGGGATCGACGGCGGAAAGACCGCGACGCTGGAGCCGTGGGAGCTGGACGACGAATACTTCATGCTCCGGATCCGGATCGACGGCGGTGGGTTGAGTACCGAGCAGCTACGCGTCATCGGTCAAATCGCCGTGGATTTTGCCCGCGACACGGCGGACATCACCGATCGACAGAACGTCCAGCTGCACTGGATCCGCATCGAGGACGTGCCCGAGATCTGGCGCCGGCTGGAGGCGGTCGGTCTGCATACCACTGAGGCATGTGGCGATTGCCCGCGCGTCATCCTGGGCTCGCCGGTCGCCGGTATAGCGGCAGACGAGATCATCGACCCGAGCCAGGCGATACGGGATATCGCGGACCGTTACATCGGTGATCCGCAGTTCTCGAACCTGCCGCGGAAATTCAAGACCGCGCTGACGGGCGTTCCCGACCACGATGTCGCCCCGGAAGTCAACGACGTCGCCTTTGTCGGCGTCGTCCACCCCGAGTACGGGCCGGGTTTCGACCTCTGGGTTGGCGGCGGTCTCTCCACCAACCCGATGCTGGCCCAGCGCGTTGGTGCCTGGGTGCCGAGTGAGGACGTAGCCGAGGTCTGGGCCGGCGTCGTTGGGGTGTTCCGCGACTACGGCTACCGGCGGTTGCGCGCCCGGGCACGGCTGAAGTTCCTGGTAGCTGACTGGGGAATCGAGAAATTCCGGGAGGTATTGGAAGCCGAGTATTTGCAACGCAAGCTCATCGACGGACCGGCTCCGGCAACGCCGACCACGCCGGGCGACCACGTGGGAGTAAACCGACAGAAGGACGGAAAGTACTTCGTCGGCCTGGCCGCCGTTGCCGGGCGTACCGGTGGCGCCGCGCTCCTGCGGCTGGCCGACATCGCTGAGGCACACGGCTCCTATCGGTTGCGTACGACGCCTCTTCAGAAGTTGCTCGTGCTCGACCTCGCCGAGGATCAGGTTCAGCCCTTGATTGCCGAGGCGGAGCAGATCGGTCTGTCGGCTAAGCCAGCTGGCTGGCGCCGCTCGGTGATGGCCTGCACGGGCATCGAGTTCTGCAAACTCGCGATCGTTGAGACCAAGCGCCAGGCCGCGCGCGTGGTGGACGAGCTGGAGCGGCGGTTGGGCGAGCTCGATTCACCGATCACCGTTCATCTCAACGGTTGCCCCAACTCCTGCGCTCGGATCCAGGTCGCCGACATCGGACTCAAGGGCCAGCTGGTCACTGCGCCGGACGGCGCGCAGGTGGAGGGCTATCAGGTCCACCTTGGCGGGGGTCTTGGGCTGGATGCCGGATTCGGCCGGAAGCTTCGCGGCCACAAGGTGACGGCCGACGAGCTGCCGGACTACGTCGAGCGGGTGGCCCGGGCGTTCCTGGCCGGGCGAACCCAAGACGAGCGATTTGCCCAGTGGGTGGCGCGAGCCGATGAGGCGGTGCTGGCGTGAGCAGCCCTTCGACAAGCTCAGGGCGCCCGTCGCACGCCGACCGGCAGGCGGTCATGTACTGCCCCTACTGCGCCGAGGAGACCTTGTTTCCGTTGGAGGGTGGCGGCTGGGAATGCCGTAGTTGCCTCCGGGCGTTCTCCGTGACGTTTCTCGGCCTGGCTGTCGCCGGCCGCAGCGCGGAACCGGAGCGGCCATGACGACGACAATTGATCAACGGCAGCTCGCTCGAGAGGCCAGCCATGCGCTGGAGGATGCGTCAGCCACCGAGATCCTGCAGTGGGCCTACACCGAATTCGGCAGCGGCCTTGTCGTCACTTCCTCGCTGGCCGACACCGTGATGATTCACCTGGCCGAGCGGGTCGCGCCGGGGATCGACGTGATCTTCCTCGATACCGGGTATCACTTCGCCGAGACGTTGGGAACCCGTGACGCGGTGGCGGCTGTTCACAACGTCAACTTGATCAGCCTCACTCCCGATCACACCCCGGCCGAGCAGGACGCCATTTGGGGGAAGGACCTGTTCGCCACGAACCCAGACCTCTGCTGCGCCATGCGCAAAACGCAGCCCCTCGATCACGCGCTCACGAACTATTCAGCCTGGGTCAGCGGGGTCCGGCGCGCCGACTCTCCGGCCCGGGCCAAGACGCCGATCGTGTCCTGGGATTCCCGTCGAGAGTTGATCAAAATCTCGCCGATCGCGAAGTGGAGCGATGCCGAGGTCGCCGACTACATCGAGCAGAACTCATTGATGGTCAACCCGCTGCTCGATGACGGGTACGTATCCATCGGTTGTGCACCATGCACAGCACGTCCACTGACGGGTGACGCGAGGTCCGGCCGGTGGGCCGGCTTGGCCAAGACCGAATGCGGGATCCACTTATGAACGCGCCGCGGGCGGACGTGCAAGTCCGGCCTGCCACCCCTCGACACACTGAAGACGCTGCGCTTCGACACGCCCAGGGTTCTTTTGGGACTGGGGCCACCTTGTGGTTCACGGGCCTACCTTCGGCGGGGAAGTCGACCATTGCCCATGCGCTGGCACGCCGGCTGGCCGACGATGGACGTCAGGTGCAGGTGCTCGACGGCGACGAAGTGCGACCACACCTGTCCTCTGGACTCGGCTACGGTCGTGAGGACCGCGATGTCAACGTGCGCCGGATCGGCTGGGTGGCTCGACTGCTGGCCTCGCATGGAGTCGTCGTCCTCGTTCCGGTGATCGCTCCCTACGCGGACTCGCGAGCAGCTGTCCGAGGCGATCATGTCGCCGCCGGTGTGCCGTTCGCCGAGATCTACGTGTCGACCGCACTCGAAGTCGCCGAGGCGCGCGACGTGAAGGGCCTGTACGCCAAGGCCCGGCGGGGTGAAATCACGGCGATGACTGGTGTGGACGATCCGTACGAGGAGCCCCGTACCGCTGAGCTGGTACTCGACACCGCCCAGGTCGATCTGGAGGTGTCAGTCGAGATGTCTCAAGCCTTGCTGACCGCGATCGGGGAGAAGGAGCTGACGTGAGCACCTCGGCGCTGCTGCGGCCCCTGACCGAGCTTCAGGCTCTGGAGTCTGAGTCGATTCACATCATCCGCGAAGTAGCGGCCACCTTCGCCTCGCCGGTGATGTTGTTCTCGGGCGGCAAGGACTCGGTGGTCATGCTGCATCTGGCTGCCAAGGCGTTCTGGCCCGCACCCATCCCCTTCGGTGTGCTGCACGTCGACACCGGGCACAACTTCGCTGAGGTGCTGGAGTTTCGCGACGAGGCGGTTGACTTCTACGGCGCGCAGCTCAAGGTCGTGTCCGTCCAGGAGTATCTGGACGACGGGCGGCTACGGGAACGACCGGACGGCACCCGTAACCCGTTGCAGACCGTCCCCTTGTTGGATGCCATCACCGAGGGCAGGCACGACGCCGTCTTCGGCGGCGGCCGCCGAGACGAGGAGCGGGCCCGGGCCAAGGAGCGCGTCTTCAGCATGCGGGATGAGTTCGGCCAGTGGGAGCCGCGTAACCAACGGCCCGAACTGTGGTCGCTCTACAACGGTCGCCACCTGCCCGGCGAGCACGTGCGGGTCTTCCCGCTGTCTAACTGGACCGAACTGGACGTCTGGGACTACATCGAGTCCGAGAAGATCAGCTTGCCGTCGATCTACTACGCCCACGAGCGTGATGTCGTGCAACGGGACGGCATGTGGATCGCCATCACCGACGTGACGCCAGCGCTGGATAGTGAACGCGTCGAGCTCCGGTCCGTGCGTTACCGGACCGTCGGTGACAAGTCCTGCACGGCGGCCGTCCTGTCCAAGGCCAGCACGGTGCACGATGTGATCACCGAGGTCGGGCTCAGTGCGCTCACCGAGCGCGGTGCCACCCGGGCCGACGACCGGCTCACCGAGGCAGCCATGGAAGATCGCAAGCGGGAAGGCT
>OCZS010000309.1_pt1 | contig 15936 bp, 16 predicted proteins | sample 1539071 | NCBI WGS metagenome assembly OCZS01 (sample SAMEA3113584, study PRJEB22503) | soil metagenome
CCGAGGGCGTCGCGGAGGAAGGCCAGCTGGAGGTGGAGGAGGCTCTCGGCCACCGCCTCCTGGGCGGCCAGGTGGGTGACGCCGGACAGGGGCAGGACGTTGTGGGGGCGGCCGGCGGCCAGCAGGAGGCTCGACAGGCGCAGGGTGTGGGCGGCGACCACGTTGTCGTCGGCCAGGCCGTGGACCAGCAGCAGGGGGCGTTCCAGCTTGGCCGCGTCGGCCAGCAGGGAGCTGCGCCGGTAGGCGTCGGGGTCGGCGGCCGGGTGGCCGAGGTAGCGCTCGGTGTAGTGGGTGTCGTACAGGCGCCAGTCGGTCACCGGGGCGCCGGCCACGGCGGCGTGGAACACGTCGGGGCGGCGCAGCACGGCCAGGGCGGCCAGGTAGCCGCCGAAGGACCAGCCGCGGATGGCCACCCGCTGGAGGTCGAGCTGGGGGTGGTCGGCGGCCACGGCGGCCAGCGCCTCCACCTGGTCGTCCAGGACCGGGCCGGCCAGGTCGCGCCAGACGGCCCGCTCCCAGGCCGGGCCCCGGCCGGGGGTGCCGCGGCCGTCGGTGACCAGGACGGCGAAGCCCTGGTCGGCGAACCACTGGGAGACCAGGAAGCGGTCGCGGACGGCCAGGACCTGGCGGTGGTGGGGCCCGCCGTAGGGGTCGAGCAGCACCGGCAGCCGCCCGCCGGCCCCGGCCCCGGCGGCGTCGCCGGGCAGCAGCAGGGCGCAGCGCAGCCCCCGGGGGCCGGCCCGGAGCAGCCGCGGCCTGGGGGCCAGGCCGGGGGCGTGGGCCAGCGAGGCGATCGGCAGCGGGGGCCGACCGGGGGCGGTGACGGTGGTGGCGGTGTTGTCGTGCTCCAGGTCGGCCCGGGTGACCACCACCACCGGGCCGGCCGCGGTGGCGGCGTGATGGCCGGGCCGGTCGGTGAGGCGCTCGAGGACCTGGCCGGGGACGACCCGCCACAGGTGGACCTCGGTCGGCTCCTCGGACCCGGTGACCAGGACGGCGTCCCCGGCCACGGCGACCACCGCCGCCACCTGGAGCCCGGGCGGGGTGACCGGGTCGCCGCCGACGGTCAGGCGGCGGGTGTCGCAGGCCGGGTCGTCGGCGGTCAGGACCAGGCGGCCGTCCAGCCAGGCCGGCACCCCGGCGACGATGTCGACCCAGGCCGGGTCGTGCTGGGCGGCCAGCTCGGTGGTGGCCCCGGTGCCCGGGTCGGCGGCCAGGACCTGGGTGGCCGTCTGGTCGCGGGCCTGGACGAGCAGGGTCAGGGGGCCGCCGGCCTCCCAGCTGACCGAGACCAGGTAGGGGTAGGCGGCCCGGTCCCAGGCGACCTCGACCCGGCGGCCGGCCAGGTCGACGACATGGAGGCTGACCTCGGCGTTGTCGGTGCCGGCGGCCGGGTAGGGGAGCGTGACCGGCTCGATCGCCGGGTTGGCCGGGTCGGTCAGGTGGAACCGCCGCACCCGGCGCAGGTCGACCCGGGCCACGGCCAGGCGCTGCCCGTCCGGCGACCACCAGAACCCCCGGGACCGGTCCATCTCCTCGGCGGCCAGGAACTCGGCCAGCCCCCAGCTCACCTCCGGGTCGTCCTCGCCGACCAGCCGCCGGGCGGCCGGGGCGCCAGCCCCGTCGAGCTCGGCCAGGTGGAGGGCGCGGCCGGTCACCCAGGCCACCCGGGCGCCGGTCGGGTCGACCCGGGGGTCGAGCACGCCGTCGCCCACCGGCAGCTCCCGGGCCCCACCGGGCCCGCGGAGGTCGGCCAGGAACAGCCGGCCGGCCAGGGCGAAGCTGGCCACGGTCAGGTCCAGGTCGGCGGCGAAGGCGACGATGCCGCCGGCCCGTTCCCGGGCCCGCTCCCGCCGGGCCCGCTCCTCGGGCGGCAGGTCGTCGGCCCCGTCGCCGAGCAGGGCCGCCGGGTCGGCGGCCAGGCGCTCGGCCCCCGAGGCCAGCTCCAGCACCCACAGCCGGTTGACCGGGTCGTCGCCGCCGCCCGAGCGCAGGAACGCCACCCGGGCGCCGTCGGCCCCGACCTGGAACCCGCGCGGCCGCCCGAGCGTGAACCCCCGGGTCCGCGCGTGCCGCCGTGGAAACGAGCCGGGATCAGCCAAGGCCGATGGCCAGGGCGACCGCGCCGGCGGCCAGGGCCGCGCTCAGGACGATGAACGGCAGGGCCCGCATCCAGGTGGTCTTGGAGTCGGCGATCACCAGCATGCCGACGGCGAAGGCGCCGTAGCCGACCGCCTGGAGGCCCTGGTCGCGCCGCAGCAGGCTGACCAGCCCGACCCCGAGCACGATGAAGTAGATGTAGAGGGCGATCTTGGGGTGCAGCAGCATCGGCCGCTCGTACACCCGTCCCTTGCGGTCGACGTCGCCGACCTGGGCCTTCTTCAGCAGCGGCGACTGGGCCCGGCCGCCGGCGGCCGGCCGCCGGGTCGCCGTCCTCGACGCCGTCTTGGACGCCGGCTGCTCCTCCTTGGGGGCGGGCTCCCAGCCGGTCTCTCGGCGGGCCCGCTCGATCGCGTGCCGTTTGCGGGCCCGCTCCCGGTCCTTGCGTGCCACCCGTTCACCTCCCGAAGCGCCGCCGTCGCTGGGCATACGACCGCAGGGCGCGAAGGAAGTCCACCTTACGGAAGTCCGGCCAGTATGTGTCGGCAAAGTAGTACTCGGCGTGGGCCGACTGCCACAGCAGGAACCCGGACAGCCGGACCTCGCCGGAGGTGCGGATGATCAGGTCGGGGTCGGGCACCCCGGCGGTGTACAGGTGGCGGGCGATCTCGTCCGGGGTGACCATGCCGGCGGCCTCGCCCAGCTCCAGGCTCTTGTCGCCGTACTCGGCCAGCAGCCGGCGGACGGCGTCGGCGATCTCCTCCCGGCCGCCGTAGCCGACGGCCACGTGCAGGGTGCCGCCGCTGTGGCCGCGCGAGGCCCGCTCGGCCGCCAGCAGGGTCGACCGGGTCCGCTCGGGCAGGGCGTCGAGCTGGCCGACGGGCACGATCCGGTAGCCGTCGGGGGCGCCGTCGCGGGCCAGCTGGACCACCTTGGCCTCGATGATCTGGAGCAGGTCGGCCAGCTCGGCCGGGTGGCGCTGGAGCAGGTTCTCGGTCGACAGCAGCCACAGGGTCACCACCGGGATGCCGACCTCGGCCGACCAGGCCAGCAGGTGGTCGATCTGGGCGGCCCCGCGGCGGTGGCCCTCGCTGGTGCCCATGCCGAGCTCCCGGGCCCAGCGCCGGTTGCCGTCCAGGATCACCCCGACGTGGCGGGGCAGCCCGCCCCGGCGGCGCAGGTCTGCCGCCAGCCGCCGCTCATACAGGCGGTAGAGGAGGTCCGATGGGCCCATGCGGATGATGCTACCGCCGCCACCATGGGGTAGCGTCCGCCGGGCACGGTGGATACCGGAATGGGACCGAACCGTCGCCCGGCCGTGCCAGCGGCTACCCTGGGAGCCGACATCGCTGGAGCCGGGAGGGCGGCGTGACCGAGACGACCGAGCAGGAGGGCACCTGGACGTGCGAGCGCTGCGGCGCCGTGCGTCCGGCGAGCTGGACATGCAGCTGCGGCGGCGAGGGCAAGGGCGAGCGGATCGTCCCCGAGGGCTGGGACCCGGAGCTGACCCGGACCAGCCGTCCCCGCCTGGGCCTGATCGCCCGCCCCGAGCCTCCCGAGGCCGAGGAGTAGCAGCGCCCGGCCGGGGGCCGTGGCACCCGGCGACCCAGCTGGAGATCCTCCACGCGGCGCCGGCGTTCGCGGTCATCGGGGTCGGGCTGGCCTTCGGGCTGGTGGCCATGCGGGACGACCTCCGCTGGGACCGCCTGGCCCTGCTGGCCGGGCTGCTGGTCTGCAACCAGTACGCCGCCGGGGCCCTCAACGACGCCGTCGACGTCGAGGCCGACGCCGCCGCCGACCGGGGCAAGCCGATCCAGCGTGGCGTGATCTCCCGGCGGGCGGTGGCCACGGCGGCGGGGGTCGCCGGGGTGGCCTCGCTCTGCTTCGGCCTCGCCCTCGGCCCGGCCACCTTCGTCCTGGCCGTGGTCGGGCTGGCCTGCGCCTTCACCTACGACCTGTGGCTGAAGGGCACCATCTTCAGCGCGCTGCCGTTCGCGGTCGCCGTGCCGGTGGTGCCGCTGTTCGGCTACGGCGCCGCCGGGCGCTTCCCGGCCGTGCTCTGGTGGGCCTGGCCGATCGGGGCCCTGCTGGCCGTCGCCACCCACCTGGCCGACGCCCTGCCCGACGTCGAGCGGGACCGGGCCACCGGGGTCAAGGGGCTGGCCACCCGCCTGGGGGTCGGCCGGGCGGCCGCGGTGGCCGCCGCCTGCTACGGCGCCGCCGTGGTCATCGCCCTCCTGTCCGGGCTGGCCGCCGGGGACCGCCCGGTGGTGGTGGCCGGGGCGGCCCTGGCCGTGGCCCTCGGGCTGGCCGCCCTGCCGGCCGGCGCCCGCGGCCCGGCCGGCCGCCGGGTCGCCTACCGGCTGGTCCTGGCCGGCATGGCCGCCCTGGCCCTCGGCTGGGCCGGGGCCGTCCGCCCCTGACCGCCGCCACCCAGCAGCCGGATCACGTGCTTCGTGGGGCTTCGTGGGGGTTCTCGGGCCGGCCACCGGGGGGCTGTGGATACCCGGTTACCTCCTGGGCGCCTCGTCGTATTACGCTTCAGCGGTCGTTCCGGCGACCATGAGCCTCACCGCTGCCGCGCACCACGGAGGTCGTGCATGGTGCTCCCCGCGCTTGATGGCAAGACCCGCTGCCGTTGGGCCGCCACGGATCCCGTCCTCGCCACCTATCACGACAACGAGTGGGGCGAGGCCCCGGTCGGCGATGCCGGCTGGTTCGAACGCCTCAGCCTGGAGGTGTTCCAGGCCGGCCTGTCCTGGCGCACCGTGCTCGCCAAGCGCGACGGGTTCCGGCGGGCCTTCTCCGACTTCGAGCCCAAGATCGTCGCCGCCTTCACGGCCAAGGACGTGACCCTGGTCCTGCGCGACCCGGGGATCGTCCGCAACCGGGCCAAGGTGCTGGCCACCATCGAGAACGCCAAGGTCGTGCTGGCCCTGGCCGACGAGCACGGCTCCTTCGGCGCCTGGGTCGCCGACCAGCCCGACGAGCTCGAGGACCAGCAGCGGGTCTACCGCCAGACCTTCCAGTTCGCCGGCCCCCAGGTGGTCGAGGCCTTCCTCCAGAGCGTCGGCCGGGTCCCGGCCCCCCACGAGCCCGGCTGCTGGCGTCTCGGCTGAGCCGGCCGGCGGCCCTCAGCCCGGCGGGGGCTGGTAGCCGCCGGTGACCTCGCCGAGCAGGCCGGCGAAGCTGATCGCGGTGTCGTCCTCGAACAGCGGGCCCACGACCTGGATCCCGACGGGCAGCCGGCCCGGCGTCTGCCCGACCGGCACGCTCAGCGCCGGCAACCCGGGCAGGGACGCGTGCGCCACCCAGAAGGCCTGGCCGGCATAGGGCCGGTCCCCTTCGGGGGTGGCGATCGTGCGGGCCTCGAACGGCCGCGGGTCGTGCGGGAAGGCCGGGCTGAAGGTGGCCGGGCACAGGAACACGTCGACCTCGTCGAAGTGGCGGGCCCAGGCGGCCCGGGCGGCCATCCGCCGGCGCTCGTGGTCGAACGCCTCGGCCAGCGGTGGGAGGTCCCCGCCGGGCTGCTCGTAGGCGAAGAACAGCCGCACGTGGAACCCGAACGACTCGGCCTGGGCGACCGGGTCGACGCCGTCGGGCCAGCCCTCGGCGATCTTCGCGCCCGCCCGGGCCAGGGCGTCAACGGTGTCCGAGAGCACGGCCCCGACCTCGCTGGAGACAGGGGCGTGGTCGTGGTCGAGCACCACCCCGACCCGGGCGCCGGCCAGCCGGGTGTGGCGGGGTGGGGCCAGCCGCCAGTCGTAGGCCCTGGCCGCAGGCTCCTCGGGGCCGGCGGTGACGGCCAGGGCCGTCCTGAGGTCCTGGGCCGACCGGCCCAGCGGCCCGACCGCCGACAGGTACCGCATCTCGCTCGGGCCGGCTGGTGGGCCCGGCGGCTGGAACCCGGTCAGGGGGACGACGCCGACGCTCGGCTTGAGCCCGTAGACGCCGCAGTAGCTGGCCGGGATGCGGATGGAGCCGACCAGGTCCGACCCGTACTCGAGGAAGCTCATCCCGGCGGCCACGGCCGCGGCCGCCCCGCCGGAGGAGCCGCCCGGGGTGCGCGCCGGGTCCCACGGGTTGGCGGTCGCCCCGAAGAGCTCGTTGGCCGTCTGCCCGAAGTCGCCGAGCATGAAGGCCACGTTGGTCTTGCCCACGACGACCGCGCCGGCCCGGCGGAGCCGCCGCACCACGGTGGCGTCGGCGCTGGCCACATGGTCGCGGAAGGCCGGGTTGCCCCAGGTGGTGTGGAGCCCGGCCACGTCGAAGCTGTCCTTGATGGTCATGGGGAGGCCGTGCAGCGGCCCCAGCTGGCCACCCCGGGCGGTCGCGTCGTCGGCGGCGGCCGCCTCGGCCAGGGCCTGCTCGCTCCGGAGCTCGACCACGGCGTTGAGCCCGGGGTTGACGGCCTCGATCCGGGCCAGCTGGGCCTCGGTCAGCTCGCGGGACGAGAGCTCCCGGCCGCGGAGCATCCGGGCCACGTCGGTCGCCGGCTGGGTCAGGATGTCGTCCATGGCACTCCGCCCGTCAGTGGTGGGTTGGTCGTCCCCACCGGTCTACGGCCTCCCCCAGGGGCAGAGTCAAGCGCTACAGCTCGGCCGCGTAGGCGATGATCCTGACCCCGGGGAGCTGGGCGTCGCCCTCGGGCTCGCGGTGGAACCCGGCCCGCTCGTACATGGCCCGGGCCGTGGTCATCCACTCGGTGGTGTGCAGGGCCATGCGGGGCCGGCCGGCCGCCCGGGCCCGCTCCAGGCAGGCCTGGAACAGGGCCCGCCCGACCCCGCGGCCGCGGGCCGACGGGTCGACGGCCAGGAACCGGAACATGGCGTCGCCGGGCCGCCACTGCTCGGACCCGGCGCCCAGGTAGAGGGTGACCGTCCCCACCACCCGCCCGTCCTCGACCGCCACCAGCAGGGTGCCGCCGCCGGCGACCCGCCCGGCCGCGTCGGCCATCGACCTGAGGTAGCGGGCCCACGAGGGGACGAACGGGTCGTCGGGATCCTCGGGGGCGAACTCGGCGTTGGCGGCCACCGTCACCCGCCCGGCCGCCTCCACCTCGGCGTCGGTCCGCGCCTCCCGGACCTCCAGCGGCACCGGCTCAGTCGGGAACGAAGAGGAAGTAATCTCCCTCGGCGTCGTCCCATTCCATGTTGACGATGCCCTTGGCCGCGGCCGCCTTGACGAACTGGAGGAAGCCGGCGTAGCCGAAGTCCTTCTCGGACCAGCGGGGGTCGCGCTTGCGGATCTGGTCCTTGAGCCCGGACAGGGGGACCTCTTCGTCGTCGCCCTGGAGCTCGAGCAGGGTCTGGCGGAGCACGTCGAAGGCCTTGTCGGCCTGGCCGGAGTCGGGGAAGTCGACCGCCGGGTCGCCGGGGGCCTGGCCCTCGGTGAGGGTGACGATGCCGTTGCGCTCGGCCTGGCCGAGCAGCTCCCGGAAGGCCCGGAAGCCGTAGTCGGCCTCGGCGAAGGTCGGGTCCTTGCGCAGCAGGGCCCGCTTGAGCGAGGAGGCCAGCACCGGCTCGGCCCCGCTCTGCTTCAACCCGGCCAGGGTCTGGGTGAGCTGGCGCTGCAGCTCCTGGAGGTCACGCTGGCCGGCCGGGGCGGCGCCGTCGTCCTTGCGCGGCTTGGTCGTGCGCCGGGGCGGCCGGGATCCGCCGTTGCCGCCGTTGCCGGTCCGCCGGCTGCCCTGGGAGACCAGCTCCCCGACCCCGGGCAGGCGGTCGTAGAACAGGAACTCGTCGCAGGCGGGGGGGAGCAGGCTGGAGGTCGAGCCCTTGACCCCGATGCCGATGACCCGCCGGTTCAGGGCCCGCAGGGCCGCCACCAGGGGGGTGAAGTCGCTGTCGCCGGAGCAGATCACGAAGGTCGACACGAACCCCCGCTCATAGGCCAGCTCCATCGCGTCAACGGCCAGCTTGATGTCGGCGGCGTTCTTGCGCACCGCCCCGGTCCGCTGGGGGATGTCGATCAGCTCGCAGTTGTGCTCGACCAGGGTGCGGCGGTCGCCGGCGAACAGCGTCCAGTCGGCGTAGGCCCGCCGGGCCACCACCCGGCCCCGCTCGGCCAGGGCGTCCATGATCGGGCCGACGTCGAAGCCCCGGCCGATCTCCCTGGCCCCGATGACCAGGTTCTCGTGGTCGATGAACAGGGCGATGCGTGCTTCCTCGTCAGGCATGGCGTGAACATTACGCCGTAACCTGTGGCCGTGCCTACGACCGACGCCGAGCAACCGACGGCCCGGCCGGCCCCGGCCCGGGTGTGCGTGGTCGGGGCCGGGTTCGCCGGGCTGGCCGCGGCCGTCGCCCTGGCCGATGGCGGGCTGGAGCCGCTGGTCCTGGAGGCCCGGGAGCGGGTCGGGGGCCGGGTCCACTCCCGCCGGCTGGGCAACGGGGCCGTGGTCGAGCTCGGGGCCGAGTTCGTCGAGGACGACCACCAGACGCTGGTCGCCACCGCCCGGCGCCTCGGCCTGGCCATGGCCCCGGCGGGCATGGCCTACGGCGACCGCGAGCCCCGCGGCGGCCTCGGGACCGACCGGGCCACCGTCCTGGCCGAGGTGGCGCGGCTCCGGGGGCTGCTGGCCGACCGGCCCGAGCTGACCGCCGGCGGCCGCTCGGTGGCGGCCGTCCTGGCCGAGCTGCCCCTGGACCCGGGCGCCCGCCAGGCCATCGCCGCCCGGCTCCAGGTCTCGACCGGCCAGCCGGTCGGGGAGCTGGCCGCGACCGTCCTCGGCCACGCCGGGTCCAGCTTCTCGACCCGCGAGACCCTCCGGGTGGCCGGCGGCAACCAGCGGCTGGCCCTGCGCCTGGCCGAGCGGCTCCCCGGGGCCGTGCACCTGGGCGTCCCCGTCCAGGCGGTCAGCTGGTCGGCCGTGGGGGTGCGGGTCGCGGTCCAGGGGGCCGAGCTGGACGCCGAGGCCTGCCTGCTGGCCGTGCCCGCCTCGGTGCTCGGCCGGATCCGCTTCGACCCGCCCCTGCCGCCCTGGAAGACCGGGGCCATGGAGCGGGTCGCCTACGGCCACGCCGCCAAGCTGTTCGTGCCCCTGCGCCAGGTGCCACCGCCCAGCGCCGTCCTCTCGGTCCCCGACCACTACTGGACCTGGACGGCCCGCGGGGCCGACGGCGCCGTCCAGCCGGTGGTCAGCGCCTTCGCCGGCTCGGCCCCGGCCCTGGCCGCCCTCGAGGTCGCCGCCGGCCCGGCGACCTGGCGCCGCCGCCTGGCCGCCCTCCGCCCCGACCTGGACCTCGACCGCGGGGCCGTCCTGTCCACCTGGGACGACGACCCCTGGATCGAGGCCGCCTACTCCACCCGCACCCCTGGCTTCGACCCGGCCGACCCCGACCTCCTGGCCCGCCCCGTCGGCCCCCTCCACTTCGCCGGCGAGCACACCGCCGGCCCCTGGTCCGGCCTCATGGAAGGCGCCCTCCGCAGCGGCCACCGGGCCGCCGCCGAGCTGCTCGCCGTCCGCCCCGGCTGAGGGCGGGGGCGGGGCCGGCGGCCGTCACCCACGCCCATCCGGCGTCGGGGCCCCTGACGGGAGGGTAGCCCGGTGCCGGGCAGGGGGCGAACCGTTGTCCACAACCCCTCAGGAGCGGTTGCGGGCGACCTTGTAGGAGGCGGCCTGGGCGACCGGGCGGACGACCATGAAGTCGATGTCGACGTGGGGGGGCCGGGTGACGGCCCAGGTGATGCAGTCGGCGATGTCGTCGGCGGTCAGGGGCTGGACGCCGGCGTAGACGTCGTCGGCCTTGGTGGTGTCGCCGCGGAAGCGGATGACCGAGAACTCGGTCTCGACCATGCCGGGGGCGATCTCGGTGATGCGGATGGGCTCGCCGTTCAGCTCCAGGCGCAGGGTGTCGGTGATGGCCCGGACGGCGTGCTTGGAGGCGGTGTAGCCGGCCCCGCCCGGGTAGACCTCGAAGCCGGCGATGGAGCCGAGGTTGACGATGTGGGCGTGGGGGGCGGCCCGCAGCAGGGGCAGGAAGGTGCGGGTGACCCGCAGCAGGCCGACCACGTTGGTGTCCATGGTGGCCTGCCAGTCGTCGTCGCGGCCCTCGGCCACCGGGTCGAGGCCGACCCCGGTGCCGGCGTTGTTGACCAGCAGGTCGGCCTGGCCGTGGCGGTCGCGGACGGCGGCCGCGAAGGCCGTGACCGAGGCCGGGTCGGTGACGTCCAGGGCCAGGGTGGTGGCCCCGACCTCCTCGGCCAGGGCCTGGAGGCGGTCGGTGCGGCGGGCGCCGGCGACCACGTGGAAGCCGGCCCTGGCCAGCTGGCGGGCGCTGGCCGCCCCGATCCCGCTGGACGCGCCGGTGATGACCGCGATCCGCTCGCCTGCCATACGGTGGCCTCCTGTCAGCGTGAGGACGGGTAGACCCGCTCGGGGGTCAGGACATAGACCAGGCGGCGCTCGGCGACCATGGCCGCCCGGTACTCCTCCAGGTCGTCGGGGTCGCGGCCGGTGGCCGCCCGGTACAGGCGCAGGTTGTCCTCGACCCGGTGCTCGCGCCGGGTCTCGACCGGCCCGCTGACCGTCAGCCACTCGCCCCAGAAGCCCTTGCCGAGCACGGTCAGGCTGCCGTACGGCCGCGCGGCCAGGTACCTGGTCCGCACCCGCAGATCGGTGCCCGAGCTCCACAGCTGCCCGTCGACCAGGGCGCACAGCACGGGCACGGCGTGGGGCCGGCCGCGGTCGTCGACGGTCGCCATCACGGCGCTGTGGTTGGCCTCCAGGAAGGCGCGCTGCTGGGAGGACAGAAGCTCGGCCATGGCTGCGGCTCCGCGGGAGGTCGGGGACGCCGGCGGCGCCCGGGCGGGAGAGGGACGGCTACTCTACCGGGCCGGGATGGGCCCGCCAGGCCAGCCCGGCCGCGGCCAGGTCGTCCCAGAACCGGGGGTAGGTCTTGGCCACGCAGGCCGGGTCCTCCAGGACCACGCCGGGCACGCGGGCGGCCACGGCGGCCAGGGCCATGGCCATGCGGTGGTCGCCCCAGGTGGCCAGCCGGGCCGGGCGGAGCCGGTCCGGGCCGGCGCCGCCCACGACCAGCCCGTCGGGCAGCTCGCTGACCGCCACCCCGAGCTTGGCCAGCTCGGCGGCCAGGGCGGCCAGCCGGTCGGTCTCGTGGCCGCGGGTCACCGCGACCCCGCGGATCCGGGAGGGGCCGGTGGCCAGCGCGGCCAGGGCGGCCACGGTGGTGACCTGGTCGGGCATGGCCGCCAGGTCGGCGTCGACCGGGTCGAGGGCGTCGGGGCCGCGCACGGTCAGGCAGGCCCCGTCGCGGGTCACGGTCGCCCCCATCGCCTCCAGCAGCCCGGGCAGGGCGGCGTCGGGCTGCAGGGTGGCGGGGTCGGCGTTGGTCACGGTGACGCTGCCCCCGGTGGCCGCGGCCAGGGCGAACAGGTGGGCGGCGGCGCTGGCGTCGTACTCCACCTCCAGGTCGGCCGCCCGGTAGCCGCCGGGGGCGACCCGCCAGGCGGCCGGGCCGGCCGGGTCGGCGACGGCGCCGAAGCGGCGCAGCAGGGCCGCGGTCAGCTCCACGTAGGCGGCCGCCCCGAGCCGCTCGGCGGCCAGGGTCACCGGGCGGCGGGCGTAGGGGGCGACCAGCAGCACGGCGCTGGCGAACTGGCTGGAGGCGCCGGCGTCGACGGTCGCCCGGCCGCCGTCCAGGCCGCCCCCGGCCGCGGTCACCGGGGGCAGGCCGCCGCCGGCGTCGGCGACCTCGGCCCCGAGCGCCCGCAGGGCCGCCACCAGCGGTCCCACCGGCCGCCGGAGCAGCGGTCCCGCCCCGGTCACGGTCGCCCCGGCCGGGGTCAGGGTGGCCGCGGCGGCCAGGAACCGCATGGTCGTCCCGGACAGCCGCGCGTCCAGCGGCCGGGCCGGGCTGGCCAGCCGCCCCCCGGTCCCCACCACCTTCCAGCCGGCCGGGCCGGCCTCCACCCGAGCCCCCAGCTGGCCAAGGGCGGCGGCCATGGCCTCGGCGTCGTCGCTGGTGGCGGCGCCCCGGAGCTGGCTGGTGCCGGAGGCCAGGGCGGCGCACAGCAGGGCCCGGTTGGTGACGCTCTTGCTGGCCGGCGCGGCCACGCGCAGGGTCAGCGGCCCGGCGGGGAGCAGCTCCAGGGCCGCCGGCAGGGGACCGGGACCCGGCTCCTCAGCCACCCCAGGCGGGGGCGGTGGTGTCGACCCGGGAGGGGTGGGCGTCCTCGTAGGCGGCGACCAGGCCCCCCTGGGAGAGCAGGTAGCCGAGCTCGTCGGTGCCGTCGAGCAGCATCTGGCGGGCGAACGGGTCGACCGAGAAGCCGACCGCCCGCCCCCCGGGCAGGGTCACCGTCTCGGCCTCGAGGTCGACGGTGACCTCGGCGTCGGGGTCGGCCTCGACGGCCGCGGCCAGCTCGGCGTGGTCGGCGGCCGGCAGCTCGACCGGGAGCAGCCCGTTCTTGAGGGCGTTGTTCCGGAAGATGTCGGCGAACAGGGGAGCGAGGACCGCCTTGATCCCGAAGGCCTGGAGGGCCCAGGCGGCGTGCTCCCGCGACGACCCCGACCCGAAGTTGGCCCCGGCGAGCAGGACCGCCCGGCCGGCCATCTCCGGCCGGTTGAGGACGAAGCCCTCCTTGGGCTGGCCGTCGCCGTCGTAGCGCCAGTCGGCGAACAGCCCCTCGCCCAGCCCGGCCTTGCTGGTCCCCTTGAGGAACCGGGCCGGGATGATCTGGTCGGTGTCGACGTTGTCGACCGGCAGGGGGACCAGCTTGCTGGTGAACGGCCGCAGCGGCTCCGGCATCGCCTAGGCCCCCTGGTCCACGAGCGGGCGGGCGTCGGCGATCCGGCCGGCGATGGCCGAGGCGGCCGCGGTCAGCGGGCTGGCCAGGAAGGTGCGCCCGCCGGCGCCCTGGCGGCCCTCGAAGTTGCGGTTGGAGGTCGACACCGCGTACTGGCCGGGGGCGAGCTGGTCGCCGTTCATGGCCAGGCACATCGAGCAGCCGGCCTCGCGCCACTCGGCCCCGGCGGCCCGGAACACCTCGGCCAGGCCCTCGGCCTCGGCCTGGCGCTTGACGTCCTGGGAGCCGGGCACGACCAGCACCCGGACCCCCGGGTCGACCTTGCGGCCGCGCAGCAGCCCCGCCGCCTGGCGCAGGTCGGAGATGCGCGAGTTGGTGCAGGAGCCGATGAAGACCACGTCCACCGGGCGGCCCAGCAGCGGCTCGCCCGGGCGCAGGTCCATGTAGGTGAGCGCCTTGGCCAGCGCCTGGCGGGCGGCCGGGTCGCCGGCGTGCTCGGGGTCGGGCACCCGGCCGGAGATGGGCAGCCCCATGCCCGGGTTGGTGCCGTAGGTGACCATCGGCTCGAGCTGGCCGGCGTCCAGGGTGACGGTGCGGTCGAAGGTGGCCCCGTCGTCGCCGGGCAGGGTGCGCCAGTCGGCCAGGGCCCGGTCCCAGGCCTCGGCCCGGGGGGCGTACGGCCGGCCGGCCATGTACTCGAAGGTGGTGTCGTCGGGGGCGACCATGCCCGCCCGGGCCCCGCCCTCGATCGACATGTTGCAGATGGTCATCCGCTGCTCCATCGACAGCGCGCGGATGGCCGGGCCGCTGTACTCGAACACGTGCCCGGTGCCGCCGCCGACCCCGATCCTGGCCAGCAGGGCCAGGATCACGTCCTTGGCCGTGACCCCGGCGGCCAGGCGGCCCTCGACCCGGACCTCGAAGGTCCTGGGGCGGCGCTGGAGCAGGGTCTGGGTGGCCAGCACGTGCTCGACCTCGCTGGTCCCGATGCCGAAGGCCAGGGCCCCGAAGGCGCCGTGGGTGGCGGTGTGGGAGTCGCCGCAGACGATCGTCATGCCCGGCTGGGTGACCCCCAGCTCGGGGCCGATCACGTGCACGATGCCCTGGTGGGGGCTGTGCATGCCGTGCAGGGGGATGCCGTGGGTGGCGCAGTTGCGCTCCAGCCGCTCCACCTGGGCCCGGGCCAGCTCGTCGACGATCGGCAGGGACCGGTCCGAGGTCGGCACCGAGTGGTCGGCGGTGGCCAGGGTCAGGTCGGGCCGGCGGACCTTGAGGCCGCGGGCGGCCAGCCCGGCGAACGCCTGGGGCGAGGTCACCTCGTGGACCAGGTGGAGGTCGACGTACAGCACGGCCGGCAGGCCGGGGGGCTCCGCCACCACGTGGCGGTCCCAGACCTTGTCGAGCAGGGTGCGTGGGGCGGGCATCGCGGGCACCTCGGGTCGAGTCCGGGGCGGCGTCGCACCCCGGGGGATGGGCGGGACGTCGTCGTCAGCCGCTCATGGTAGCCGAGCAGGCAGGCGATTTGGCGTTCCCCCGCCCCATCTGTATATGGTTCGTGACGAACATTCCGCTTGACCGATAGGGGGGGTTCGGGTTGTGCGTACGATCCGTGGGGCGATGGACCGGCTGCTGCCGCACTGGGAGGCGGGGCTGCGCCGCCTCCCGTTCTTCACCCAGCGGACGGCCGTGCTCCTGCTCGGCGTGCTCGTCGCGACCCTGGCCATGCTCGGGGGCGTGGTCGCGCTCGTCGGCTGGCCCGGGGCCAACGGCCCGGCCCACCTGGTGCCCGGTGAGCGGGCCGGCCAGGCTCCGGTGTCCCGCCCGGAGCCTGGCGGCGGGCCCGCTCCCGGGTCGTCGGGGGCGGGTGTCCGGTCCGGGGCCGACGCCGGCGGCGCGACGGCGGCCCCCCCGTCCCCGGCGGACGCTGCCCGGTCTGCCCCCACCGGCGGGGTGGGGGCAGACCGCGCGGCCACCGGGACGAGCGGCACCACCAGGGCGCAGGCACCCGGGGCCACGGGCTCCGGGGCACAAGGGTCCGGCGGTGCGGCCGGCGCGGGCGCCGGGGGCCCGCCAGCCGCACCGCCGACCACGTCCCCGCCGACCACCACCACCCCGCAGGGCCCCCTCGACCCGGTCGACGAGCTCCTCGGCCCGGTCATCTCCACCCTGCTTCCCTAGCGCCCGGGCCCGGGGCCGCAGCCGGCCCACTTCCCTTCCCGGGCCCGGGCTCGGCGCCTGTTCCTGCGTTGCCGGCGGTCCTGCTAGCCTGATGGCACCGATGTCCAGCACGCCCGCCACCACCCAGCCGCAGCCGCCGCCCCCGGGGCGCCGCAAGCGGGAGATCCTCGGCCCGACCGGCCTGATCGTGATGGTGGTGTCCATCCTGGTCTTCACCGCGGTGGCGATCACCATCGAGCTGGCCTCCAACCGCGGCAAGACCTTCAAGGCCGCCGTGGCCGTGCTCGGCCCCGTCGAGGGCAGCCAGAACCAGGTCCGGCTGCTGTTCCGGGTCACCAACACCGGCACCCGCGCCGGCCGCCCCGACAAGTGCGAGGCCGTGCTCTACAACATGAGCGGCGAACGGGTCGGCGTCGGCGCGGTCAGCCTCAAGGTCCCCATCCAGCCCGGGGCCACCCACGACGAGCCGGCCATCGGCACCGCCGCCGAGCCCCCGGTCAACGGCACCGTCCACTGCCGCGCCCTCGAGCCCGGCTGATCCCGGGTCAGCGGCGGACGCTGAGGACCAGGTGGGCCGGGGCGGCGCCCGGCTCGAACAGCGGCAGGCGGCGGTCGCCGGCGACCAGGGTGCGGCGGCCGACCTCGGTGGCCACCAGCGGGAGCGAGGCCAGCCGGGGGGTGGCGGCCGGCTCCAGGCGCCAGCCGTGGTCGGCGACGCGGCGGCCCTCCAGCTCGTAGTAGTCGAGCACGGCCTCGCTGGGGGAGGCGACCGCGACCAGCCGGAAGCCGCCGCCCGCCGCCCGTTCCTCCTCGGTGGCCTTGCCGCCCTGGGTCAGGGGCCGGTAGGCGAGCAGGGTCATGGCCAGGGTGACGGCCAGGAACGAGGTC
>OCZS010000310.1_pt1 | contig 15831 bp, 14 predicted proteins | sample 1539071 | NCBI WGS metagenome assembly OCZS01 (sample SAMEA3113584, study PRJEB22503) | soil metagenome
TCAACGAACTGTCCAGCAATAAATAACTTGGCAAAAGACCATCCAGCACTTGATATGGGAGGATCTAAAACGTAGAATTCTTGATCTTGCGATCCATGTTTTTCATCCTCAACCGATACGTGATATTCGCTCAGCATATCTATTACAATTTTGGAATCATCAACAAAGTTTGTCGATTGAAAGTCAAGGATAAAGGTTCCTATCCCTGGTGCTATCAAGCCTTTTTATCCACTCCACTATTGCTGCTATTAATCCTATCGCGACTGTTTTTTGACTAAATTTGCAACACAGACTAAGCAGACTGAGACCTTGCTATTTGCTAGCAGAGATAAGTTTGGTGAATCGACTCATCTCAAACAGGGCCTACTGGTTCACTGATTTTGCTTGCGCGTCAATCGTGTATGTTACAGTAAACGGTTCACCTGTTGTTTTGTGGAAGACCAATGCACTTCCTGTAAACTCGAGGGTCCCCGAACTCATCCCAGTTCCATTTATTTCAATGGGTATGTCAACTAGATTTCGGAAATGTGAAATGGCAATGGTTCTATTACCGGGGAGAACTGCAAGGTAAGGTTCGCCGTGGACTCCATCAACATTTTCACTAGGTTGGTACATATGAAGTACCTCTACTTCAATGGGTTTACTAGCAGCAAACGTCGCTCTTCCAGACCAGACCTTTCCGTCATCGCGTAAAGGAAGAGCAAACACGACCTCATGGAGGGGCTGGCCGGGATGTCGGACGGGTGCTGGTTCTGACGTTGATGTTTCCTGTTTTACAATTACGGTATCATTGTTTGTCAATATTTGACCATCTTGACCTGTCGCGGACGAACTGTTAGTGAGCTCGTTAAGGGAAACATACTTGGCACCAAATGAACCTACCAGTGCGTCTGCAATTGGAAGAAATGACTGATGCATTGAACACAATTCAAGGAGCAAGAGAAAGAATCCTAAGATCAATCCTAGACTGATAACTGGCTCAAATAAATGACAATTGTTCCAATCATGATTGCGATAACGTGGTCTGCTAACCATATTGCAAGTTTTGTTTCTACCAAGTACTAAAATTTTTCTACAAGCCCGATTTGTAGCTCCAGGTCTTTGTAGTCATTCTTCCCAAACCAGGATAGCAATAAGGAATTCGAGTCAAGGCTTCTTCGTTTTGAAGAAACCTTTGCAATGTATCCCACAAACCGTATCAGTTGGTAAGGAACTATTAAGATGCGAAAACAATAATAAAATAATAATTGTAAAATCAACTTCGAAAAATGAACCCACTGATCCTATTTTCAATAATTGCTGTTCCATTATTGGTATACTTCTCTATGGCCTGGTACTTTTTTCCCGCCTTTTTTGGTTCACAACCTGAAAGAGCCGAGGGACTACCCATCATAACACAAGCTAATCCCTCCCATTCGCAGGTTTTAGCTGGTAGCTCGTTTAATTTTTTTGTTACAGGTTTCAACAAAGGTCAGACAACTGATATACAAATAGTTTCGGTATCATTTCCGAACCTAACCGGTGATATCAGCAGAGGTAAGAGTGACCCATATGGTGGCTATGTCAAAGTAAAAGAGCATAATTTTACCCAAAGCCCCCTATTTGTGATACCAGGGGACACCGTGGGTTCAGGCTATTCCGGAGGAGCGGAGACTGTTATAGCGAAGTATCCGTCAATTGAGTTTTTTAGCCGTCCTTGGAAAGCCGAGACGGGTTACAGTGCTTCTCTTGAAATTACTGCTGGGTCTGTCGGCAAATTCGTTGTGCTTGTAAAAGCAATATCCTTACCTCATTTCGATAAATCCTCTCACTATCCTCAAAAAGGCTTAAAGGATTACCAACAGGAATTTGTAGAAGTTTATCCGATTTATATAAAATAACCACGGCGCACACTTGAACTGACAGGGTTAGATACTTGTAATAGGAGACCTTTTCCGCGATTTGGATCAAAGGACACCAGGGAGTGTTGTTACCGATCCTACGCAGGCACAGTCAAAGTAATAAACAAGGCTTATCATATGAAATTATACGGCGCTGAAATGAAAAATACCTGGGTCGGAAAAGAGCAATTTGTAAACCTGCAAGAAAAGATTAGACAAAACAGTATTGTCGGTTTTTTATTGGTCAGCGCTGGTATCCTCCTGGCAGCCAGTGCAGGAGGATGGGATATCACCAATCATCTTTTGAATAAACCTGAGAGCTTCTTTTCTCCTCCACACGCTGCGCTTTACTCGGGGGTCGGACTTGTAATCATAGGAGCAATTCTGATTTATATCGGTCGATCTATTATTAGAGGTCGCAAAAGTCGGAACACAACTCACCATACACAAAGGCTGAAAGCAGTGATCCAAGTTGTAAGTGCAAGCTATTCGTCCAGCCCTCCTTTGTCGGTGAAATTGGTTTATCTAGGTGTAATATTGTTAGTATCAGCAGGACCGTTTGACTTTGTATGGCATTCGACCTTTGGGTTAGATGGACTCCTAAGCCCCCCGCATGCCGTTCTTACAATTGGAATGACCCTCTGCAGCATCGGTTCTTTTCTGGGAATTCTATCGACGAGCAAGGATATGGTTTATGGCACTAAAAGCAATGGAAGAGATATTAATGCCAAGAAAAATAACGGATATGTAACGAACAATCTCACCTTGTCTGAGAATTCAAGGATAAGAGAAATTTTCACCACTCGGCTACACAACAAATCCCTTCGCCCTGCTTTTGTAATCATGGGCATTTTGCCGGTTTGGCTTACAATATCTGGATTAATACATATGGCAACATTACCTTTTTCTGACACTCCTTTTTTTAACTTCAATCCTGATCCCATTGTGGCTGTTGTAATTGCAACCATTTGCTTTCCTTTTCTAATAGCCCTCATTTTGTTTTCTTCTTCTAGGCTCTGTGTTAATGAGAGTGCAAACTTAATTACTGGTCATAAATCGGTGACATCTTGGAAAAAAGATAAAGGTATACCGTTTGGAATGCTGTCCGTTACTGGACTAGCATTTATTGTTGTTAATATATTGACCTCAATACTCCCAAACGAATACCTGATTCCGACTCTCCCATTCTATATTCTAAATATCCTCCCGATCCTGGCAGCTGATATATTATTAAGCAAAGGATCATTACATAACAGAAATCATAATTTTAGTAAACAAAGAGAAAACAGGATGCCAAACTATCTAGTAGGGGCGATACTTGGGTTAGCATTTTTCACCTTGTATTTTCCGTTAATAACACACACGTATAACGAGGCTTTACCGAATCCCGGACCCGTTTGGCCGAGTCTTACAATCACGATATATTTCAAAATGATTGACGAGGTCAGCGTTTTCATTATAGCTCCAGCAATGATAATGGGTATTTTTGGGGTGGTTGTTGCTTCCCGTTTACTAGACCATAAGGATAGGCGCAAGCTAACTACTTCAGAACTTGCCTGACTACATATCTCTTCGTATATGTCAATGAAGGTTCCTGAATAAATATGGCATGCATTACAATCGCTGCCGCATCACTCTAGAGGACGGCTTAGAAAATCTCATATATTCAATGCTAATGAGGCTAGCTTATCTTTGCTTGCCTGAACAGAGTAATATGCCAACCATGTTTGCAATTTGTCCAGACGGGACTTTTAATAGTATATCGGTGTACTGACTTCCATGTATTTATCGTATAATTGCTCAATATGTACAGCCGCTGCGGTATTAGTATCAGTGTCAGTCATTGAAATAACTGCATGAGGGTTAACAATAATTCCTCCTCTGTTGGTCAACGCATTTATCAACGATATGACCAGAACAAGTGCTCCGATAACTGCTATTAGTAGCATGATTCTAAGTTTAATGTTGCCAGCTTTATTATTTGCGTTTGGTTGTTTCCCTGCCAGTTGGTCTTCTTTGGTGCTATCAGATTCTTCCTTTCTCCTTTGCCGTGCTTTAACAGTATTAAGTACGGGCGTCTTCTTGATAATGGACGAGTCGACAGGAGACCTCAGAACTTCATATAAAATCGCGTCTATTCCGCTAATAGTTTTTTCGTTAAAGATCTTGAGAGCCTCTGCGTAATCATGGTTTTCCTCAGATATGGTTTTACCAAATTTTTTTCCCCATTCTGTCATCCAGGTCTTTCTAGGCCCCCGCAAGCCTCTTGCGTCTCCAATAATTTTGTGGCCGGGCTCACCATCATTATTGAACTCATCATCTCTGTTATGGGCGGACAAAAAGATCACAATTCCTGCGGTGAAACGATTTACCCTAGGTTATTACTATTTAACATCCCTGCAGCCCTCGCTTTGAGCATCTTTGGATCTCTCCAGTTCCAATTTCGCTGCTTTAAGTAAAACTTCATTACTTCCAAACCCCTCAACAATGTGTTTCGGTGTTCTGTAGAGTACTCGTGCGGCCTCTGAAGACACTAAAACCGAGTGATCGTCTATAACATCTGCAATGTCCACCAATGAACTGTCATTGCCTCGAAAGGATTTGTGAACGATAAATTCCCAATTTTCCACTGCGTTTCTGGACATTTTCAACTACAAAATACACCAACGTATCTGATAAGAGTTTCTGTAGAGGCAACTTTGACTATTTGAGTCATACAATTTTCCGAGAAGAATGAAGCAGATTGTGTTAACGTAGGAAATTTAATAGTAGCCAGAAGCATGAGGCCGTTTTTTATGACAAGAGGATCCAAGGTATCCCTTGGAAGGAGAACACTTCGGATCCTCATACTGCAAAGTGATCTTGAACTCTAATAGAATACCAGACAAACATACAGGACATAAAAGTAAATTGTTTTGAGAACATATGATAAATTACCTTGGAAACCTTTAAATTAATAGGCTGTCAGTTTACTTATCACCAGTTAAGGAGGATAATAATTATACTTTGGATTTATTTCAGCCCTCGATCTATATTGCAATATTTCCATATTTGTTCATAGCAAGCTTTCCGCTTTTTGGAATAGCTTTGGTGAGTAAGTGGATATTGCGCGACGGACGGAAAAACAGCAAATTAATCGACTCAATTTATTCTAAGGAAAGAATGGGCCAAGACTAAGTCGATAGAGTTAGAACCATTTCTTATTATGGAACGAGGCTCATAGAAATTAGTGTTCTCCACGATCTCTGCTCAAACACGTGAGGATCGTATCCATTTACGTTTACCTTCTTAGATGCTCTCTTAGTAAGATAAAGTCCCAATCCGCCTAGTGCTGACCATAACTTTTTGTCTGGGTTTGAAATGTAAGAATTCAAACCCCATTTAGCCGCCCGGAATAAACGGGGATGGTGTTCCAAAAAATAATCCAAAAGGAGGCCCTTAGAGCACGAAAGAATATAATGCGCGTGTTCAAATACCTCTCCTTTGGTCGCATAATCGGCCCTGACGACTTTGAATTTGCCGCGCTTCATACCTTGCATGATCGAATCAAGACTATTTTCCGTTTCAATAGTGTTTATGCATCTCCCTATAGTGGATTTAATATGTGAGTCGCTCCCCGCCATCGTCGCTAACCTATTTTCACTAGCAAACCTATCTGCCACAATGTTAGAAAAATGGTCAAGATTGTTGCTATTAAACGATTCAATCATATCACACAGAATTGCTTTTTCGCGTATACCATTCGAAACAGCAAATGGATGAGCGGCACAAGAAATCGCATTCTGCCGCTTTATTTCATCTAATGTTTCTTCAAGAGTCATTCCAGGTCTGATTTCTCTGCTAATACCAAACGCGATTACATGGCCCTGGTTATCTATTGTAACCTCTTCGGCAGGATAGACCTTGATGCTCTCAAACTTGCGATGATTTTGTTGGTATTCGACCATCTGGTTATAACCATCAAGAGTATTATGGTTAGTAACAAAGAGTATATCGACGGCGTTTCTTGATGCCGCCTCAAATTGCTCTTGTATACTAACACCACAATCAAATGGAATACGGGACGAGGAGCTATGATAATTAGAAAAATTGTTATGACAATGAAGCTCAGCTCTTAAAATATCAGTCGTATATAAACACCGGTTAGTTCCTAAACCCCTTGGTCAACAACTTAATATATAGTAAGTGCTGGCCAGAACTAAACATTTTGGAAAGCTTTATGGGGGTAAAACTTATGCTGTTGTCTCCTTTCATTTTTACCTATTCTTTGGCCAAGAGGTGCGTCCTTCTGGGGAAGCCCGTCATATTTTATATCACCGTGTTTTGCGAATTAACATTGTAGTGAAGCGCTTTAATCCTCAGACCGAAGAGCAAAGGACTAAAAAGGTCTTCATTATCGCTTTTTACATTTCTGCTATTGCAATGCTGTCGATTTGTTTTTACGCGCTGCACGTCAGTGCGGGGGAATACTTAAGAAACAATAGATTAGTTATCGGTGAAGTTTTGGTCAATACAGAATTTCCAATCCAAGGATCTCCAAAGCTGGTTACATATCTAATGATAACTTCAATTGTGTCATGGTTCTGCGTGACCAAACTCGCAGGTGACAAGGTAATGGTTATTCCCGAGTCAATAAAGTCATTATTTCAGCTGCTTGTTTTAGCAATAGCGGTGATTGCATTGTATGAATTCGTTTACAACTTTATCCTATGGAATTCCTTTCTCACCGACGAGGTAATGAGCGGTGACTTCGGGTCTGATGGTATTAGTGTTCCGTATCCCAATCCCGAGACTCCCTGGAATCTTGTATTTGCGACAAAAATGACCATGGCTGCGTTTCTTATTTCGGCCCATGCATTCTATATCATATCAAAATCAAAGAGGCTCAGGCAAAGTCCAACCGGCAAGTAATGAAAGCTCATTGAGAGCACGCTCCCGAAGAGAAATAACAATACCAATCCTAAAACTAGTAACAGAACATTAACAGCAGATCATAGTAGGCCCTCAGATGGCTCCATGCCACACCTATTTATCAAATTCAATTACTTTTTCTTGAGCCAATGAAGAAAGATGTCACATTCGCACTGGTTGTTTGGCTTCACTATCCTCCCGCATTTTGGGCAGATGGCAAGTCTATGAGAATGGATTTGCTCTTCTTCTTCCATGACACTTGGAATGCTAGACATATACTATTATATCCACGGTCTTATTTAAAATTTTTACATTAGCAGAGAGAATGCTGAATATAGTAAGGAAATCCTATGGAAGAACGCTCTTTCGTTTAACTTAAAACCTAATTTCTTGAACTTTCCATGATACCTTTGTTGTGAAGGAGGGATAACCCTTGCTGCTATTTGTCTATGTCTTACTCTTCTTCCTCTTTTTTTACAATCGCTTTCATTCTGAGAGATGGCTGGTCTTTATGAATCCTAAAAATGTGGCTGATGTATTTTTCGTAGCTCAGAAATTCAGAGTCGCATTCAGGGCATACAACACGGTATCTCTTCAATAGATATGCTAATCACTAGGTCATCCCTGAAAAGTCTTATCCTGTCTTTAAGATATTTCTGTAGCGTGAAGCCAGTAGAATCTTTTTGTCGATAGCAGCATCTGAGATGTACTCTTTTTAAAAGGAGTGATCGAATATTATGACAAGTCAATCGAACACTGGGGAGATAACGGCATCTACGCTACGATAAAGAAGGTCTTTCAACAGTAAATTCCATGCATTAGCATTGAGGCTATTGAAATCTAATTTTCGGATAGGTAGCACCGTGGAAAAAGCATAGGAATTTTATGCTGATACATGCCATCTTGACACTCTGAGAGAGTTAGATCTAGATGTGCTTGTTTATAGGGGCAGAAAATTTGCGGAATTTCAAATTGAAGGAAAAATACTATTTTACACAAGAGAAATGGCATTCGGTTAACGTCAATAAGACCCTATCAGTACGTCGATGAGATGTATAGATAACTGATACGGCTATAGATAGTCATATACTATTGACAGCTATTGAACAGTTAGATAACTGTCGATAGAGTACGGTGGATTGTTGTAATAATCAGTTTAACAAGCAGAGGGTACCATTGGAAAGTAGATCTAGTTATTGTCTATTGATTTGGTCTCTCCTAAGATACTGTGCTCGACTATCAAAGTATCTGGTTTTCCTATAATCCTTAATTGTATACGGCTTCCACGTCTGCATGCTGATACTGATGTTGCTAAGATAAATCGTATCGAGATCTGCTAAATTCGTGTGAATTGCAATTTTTTGTCTGTCTATAGAAGATATTATACCGAAGCCCATCACAGTAGATGCTCGCCCTAAACCAACAAACCTGTTAGCTAAAGACGCGTTCGCTAGTGTTCTAGTTCTGTTTTTTCGCAGCAGTATAACGCGATCGCTTGCTGTAACTAGTGCTCTGTAATATACCAGCCCTTTATAGATAAATTTAGTTTTTCTCAAACTAAAGCTTCTAGTTGCGCCCCCTCTTCCGAAGTCAGCTATATATCGTTGAAATTGTTCTATTCTCCGTCTACCTCTTTCCGCCCTCAATTTGATAAGAGGACGAATGGCTTGAGAAGATTTGGCACTCAACAACAGAGGAGTTTTCTCTGACCATAGCCTAGATCTGATCTGCTGACAAAATTCTGGAGCATTTTCACCGAGACAGATTATCATTTCTGGCTGCACCAAATTTGCAATGGCTATCTTGCAATGTAATCCATCGCCAGTAACATACCCATCTGTATTTATCACAACCAAATCTACGCCATGGAAATCTCCATTTTTTGCATCCATCTCTCTGAGTAATGATTGCACCGACAGTGATATCAGCCTCTCATTCCTTGTAGGGTTAATGCTACCTACAAACCTGAAATATTTACTATTGACTTCTCTGAGATCGAGTATTTGGTTCTCGACCACCGCGCAACCAATAGCGCTTGGAGGAGCCAGGTCTCCCTGCCCTATGTCTGCGTCTATTATTGCAGGTCTAAATCCTTTCTTTATAGCTTGGTTTAAGATGTATGTTGATAGGGTCGTCTTCCCGGAGTCGGTAGGCCCTAGAACTAAAATAGACTTGGCAGCCGTGCCACGAAAAACCATGTGGATAATATCTTCCCAGATCTTTGTCCCAACCTCTTGGCGGTTGCAGATCCAAAATTCGCCCGCGTCATTTTGTTTCTCTCCAAGGGGCAAGAGGACGACCTCGCAGCTAAACTTGGTTTCAATAGGCCAAACTTTTCCTTTCCCACAAATCATAGTACTGTCAGATACATCTTTTCCAAGAATGCTGGCCTCATTGTGTATATCGACCTTCATCGGTCCCTTTACAAGAAGGACTGTGTCAGGTGTGAGGATACGGGAGAACATACAAGTATGCTCAACTATGAATGGTCATCTGAGTATCTATATCTTATAAGTTTGAGAAATATTTTGATCCTTTACCTCTCGATCTACTTCACGGCAGTTCGTTTATTCTGGATGGAAACTAAACTAAAGTGGGTTATATTGATTGTTATTCTCCTAATCAACAGCAGGCAGGCATACTGTGAATCACAATTGTCTAGCTGTATTGCATTTTTTGCCAAGCTGCATCGGTTTTCATTGTGAAGTCGGAAAGTCGTATTATGCAGGAAATGATAAGATTCCACACCAAAATGTAGGTTCCCGACAGCATTATCGATCAAAACATTTTGGTTTGGAGGATATTCCGGAGCCGCGAATGTTTGATGACAAAATGTGAAGTATCTAATGGGCAAAAATCGGATTGGCGAAATATTGGTAAACACGGGAACAGATCATTTCGGAGCAGTGGTTGGAAATAATTGTGCTATTGGAGCATCTGTAATTATTTTACCTGGAAGACATGTTCCAGCTAACAGCATTAATCAGGTAGAGAGATTTCTTGGGAAATGTTTGTAAATATCCTTTGAAAAGTCATTCAAGATGTAATTGATTGATGAGGATATTTGATGCTTGTATGTCGAATCTCCGTCTCCTCTGCATATCCATTTTTTAAGCACGAAAAGAAGCCCAGAGACCATCAGTCGATTTATCCTTAGATATGACTTCGCTCAATCAAAAGATAGGACCGATATATTACTTGGGTATGCGGGCAAATGCGGGAGCTTTAGTCTGAGACCCTGTATTAGTTTGCAGGCATGGCGTCTTATTTTAGCCATTATGCTTACTCTGTAGGCATGCTTTTGGTTAAAGTGTTGCACGAAATCATTTTTGACAGACTCAAACAACCCATTATCAGTAATAATATAGCCACTGTTTCTGTTACCAAGTACGCTAGATACAAAGCTTTGAGAATATTCCCAGCACTTCGAACATATGTAAGCACTATTTCTGAAACCATGCGCCTCGCCAACGATGCAATTTTTTCCCTCTTTTATGTCAAGGTAAGGATTGGTTGAAACACCTGCTGTGAGAGCAAAGCTCCATTGAGGACATATTTCCTCGAAGCTCATCATTTTCACAGGCAGCATTTCTATAGCATGGTCGATTATAGACGCGCTAGAATTCATGTTTTCACCCATCTGGTCAAACCGCTGTTGCATTTGGCTCATTAATCCCGTCGTTCTAAGTTAACCCACAATATCGAAGAATATAAGTTTTTAAGAGATATTCTATATCAATACCATGAGATTTATTAAAATATAATTGACCTGATGATTCTTTTATATTAAACTTATCGCCCAGATTGGAAAATCCATGGGGGCCATGCAATAAAAAAAGATTATTCAGAATTTACAAAATAAAGAAGTCTGGCTATTAGTTTGTGACTGCTATCTGCTCGCTAGCTTCTTTTTCGATTGGCGCTTTCCAATATATCCTATAATAAAGTAATTGCTGATTGTGCTGGGGCACCTTTTGCAGTATCTCGAGATAATAGAATACTATCCAATCCATTATCAATGATGATATGCAAAAAATACCCATAAGACCGGCCCACCTATGACGCCAGCCGCACTTTTAGGGCAGCCAATTTTTTTTACCCTTGTTGGCCGATCTGCGCAGCAGGTGACGCGCAGGAATTTTATCGTACGTCGATAACCTGTCTTTTTTTGTAGATATGTCAAAATATCTCTTCCTATCAAATGAAACAGGTATGGCTACGTTTCATATCAGCAAGGAAATATTTGCCCCGCTAGACGATGTATGGAATCTAGTATCCGATGTTGATAGAGAACCAGAATTCTGGCATGGAACTAAATCAGTAAAGAACATCCGAAAGGAGGGAAATGTAGTGGAAAGAGAAACCGTAATTGCTTTCAGAAATGCTGTTTGTAAAGAAATTGTTACTTTGGATGCTAAGAATGCGGTCAAGAAAAGAATTATTGATGGACCTATCATAGGGACAAAGGATATTATATTAACACCAATTGGGACAAACGAAACTCGGGTCGAGGTAAAATGGGACATCACAGTGAAGGGCTTTTTTGGACTTTTCAGGGGAATTATAAAAAAACACATATCAGAAGGAACCCGGGATGCCTTGAATAGAATATCTAATACGGCCACCTAGTTTTTGCGCCGAGCTGTATAAATCACCGCGAGTGTCCACCTTAGTCGTGAACAGAGACATTATGTACGCTTCGGAGTATCACGAGACGACTAAACATTCAGAGGTAAGCTTGATGACGCAAAGGCATTACTTGGACTTCGACAATCGCCCAATTCCTTTCAAAATATATACCACCGACTTTCCCGTATGTCCTCTTCCCTCAGATTTCCCTCAACCTGTGCTTGATGCTATTTCTGCAGTTAGCACTCTCAATCCAGGCGTGCCGAACAATGCCAAGTTTAACAAGGTGGATAACAAAGAAATAGGTTCTACCGGTTCTAAAAAAGTTCGTGACCTAGATATCCGAGATCTTGCAGAGATTTTGTTCTTTTCAGCCGGGATTACTAGAGCAAAAAAATATGATACTACGACATATTATATGCGCGCTGCCTCCGCTACAGGTGCACTTTACCCCATTGAATTGTATGTTGTTTGCTCCGATTTGATTTCGGAATTGGAGGCAGGGGTATACCACTTTAGTCCGGCAGACTTTAGCCTTGTTCAGATTCGGAAGGGTGACTACAGACCTCATTTGGCTGCGGCTACAGCAGAGAGGGAGCAAGTATTAAGCTCGCCTATTAATCTAGTACTTACTTCTTTTGCATGGCGGAATGCCTGGAAATATCAAGGACGCTCGTATCGTCATTGGTTCTGGGATGCGGGTGTAATAGTTGCCAATCTTCTGGCGACGACTGTATCAATGGGACTTACTACCAATCTGAAAATGGGATTCATTGACGACGCGGCAAATCATCTCCTTGGCCTGGATTACCACAAAGAGGCGGCAGTCGTCATAGCAAATATTGGTGGACAAGAAACGTCTCAAGCAGATAAACGAGATAAACGAGGAGAAAAAGTAATAGAGATTCCAGATTCAATTGCCCCGAAAATTCGTCCGCTATCTGAAAGTGAGATAGACTTTCCTGAAATCTGGAGACTTCACGATGCTTCAAAGTTATTCAGTCCAGAAGAGATAATGCAATGGGTCGACGGAAAGGAGTTAGCAGAACAATTAAGCGATAAACATCCATCACCGTCTGCTCACCTGGAAGTATTAAATAGACGTCCTCTGTTATTCTCGCAGCAAAATAGCCCATCTGCCAGTATTAGCAGCTTGGCAGAGGTTATCTTAAAGCGGGGCTCAACTCGAAGATTCGCAAAAGCATCGCTTCCTTTCAGAACTCTTTCTTCCATACTTTACAGTTCCACCAGAGGGACGCCGCTTGATTTTCTTGGGAAGAAAATCCATTCACTAATTGATGTTTACCTTATATGCAACGATGTAGAGGATTTACCACCTGGAGGATATTTTTTTAATCATAAGTTCAATACTGTGGACCTATTAAAAATGAAGGTCTCAAGAGAAATGTCTGGCTACCTCTGCCTAGGCCAGTCTCTTTTTAGTCAGGCAAGCGCGGTGTTGTTCCTGATGACAGATCTGCAAAAGGTGCTCAAGGCTTTGGGCAATAGGGGCTATAGGGCATCTCAGTTCGAAGCAGGAATTATTGCGGGAAAGATATATCTCGCTGCCTATGCTCATGGAATAGGAGCCTCCGGGTCAACATTTTTTGATGACGCCGTGACGGAATTCTTTTCGCCACATGCTGACAAGAAAAGTACAATGATTGCAGTGGGTATTGGAAAACCAGCTTACAAGGCTTCGTCAGGAAAGATCTTACCGGTCAGGCTTACCAGGGAGCATTTGCTAAAGGCAAGACTGTGATTAACGGATGGGATATACTACTGTGTAGGTGTTACTAAAACTAGATCTCAGTCTGCCCTCACAGGCATTGAAGTTCAACGAATATACATCCGCGTAACCTTTTCGTCTATGAGATCCTGTTAGCGCAATGAGAACACTTTCTGTGGTTATAGAATGGCCTCCTACAGCTCATTCCGTCGTTTTGACCACAAATGTAGATCATTCCACATGTTCCACACTGGTGAAAACATGAGGTAGTTTCACAATTAAAATCACCGGAAATAGATGTCTTGCTAGAAGAAGGAGAAGCTTCCAACAAGCTTTCTTGTTTATTTATACCTTTTTAGACTATCGAGAAAGTTACTACAACAATTGTTATATCGAAATGCTTTGTAAGAAAATTATGTATAAATGCCGATAAACTGCAACAAGACGAACTGGCGTTTATTATAGTTCTCTTCAGAAAGGTTACGAACTAACAAACTTAGCTTTTAGAAAAAAATGCTAAGGAGCGAGAGTTGTTTACTCCTCGTAAAGTCTACAGACCACAATGACTCATCCTCACTTCAGTGATAATCCGTATCTCCAATCGGTCCTATCCATTTTATTTATGAAGGAAAACAAGATCTTTTCTAGAACCTTCAATGCTTGTTCTCCTTTTTGGGCCGTTGCTTTCTTCGGAGCCCCTGTTGCTCCTGTATCGGTTAGCTCATCGAATTTCCAGTAAATTCGGATTTTTTCGTTAGGCAATTTTGGAATTACCTCGTCCGGTGCAAAATTCATGTTTACTAGGTCTGGTCTTACGGCTAACATGGTGGATGTTTCTGCCTCTCCTCCGTGCCCAAGACCATGCCATACTTCAAACAGGCCTTTAGTAATTTCTCCAATTGAGACCCACCATGCTTCCAAGCACGCTATCACTACCTCTTTATGTCTATCCTTTGTTATTCTCGCCGCCGTTTCAATTGGTGCAATGTTTCCATCATGTCCATTTATTACAAGTATCCTCCTTATTCCGTTTTTAATGATACTTTTAAAGAGATCTTCGATAACCATTTCCAGAGTATGGGGTTCTAGGCTCATTGTCATTTGAAATTCCTTATGATGCAAACTAACTCCATACGGAATTGGAGGAAGGATTACGATACTATTTTTCCTCGATTTTGCCACCATTCTTTTTGCGAGCTCTTGAGGAAAAATGAAGTCTGATCCGAAAGGCATATGATCCCCGTGATTTTCGCAGGCACCAAGTATGAGTATAGCAATTGTTTTTTTGTTTAAGTTTTTTCTGACCTGAACTGCATTCATTTCCTCAAGCAATTTCCCGGATACATGGCCACCAATGACAGAACTCCTGTCAGCTCTTTTCATAATATTAGTAAACTAGGACGCACTTTAAGTAATTTTGGACTGGCTTACGTAATCGGCAATCACTATCATTCTATGACAAACGGAGAACCAAGAGTCAATTTCCTAGAACAGCTAATCCCGGTCTTCTATGATATAGTTTAATGACAGGTTCTGTTTTCGGCTTATAGAATGAACATGTGATCTTTAAGAAATATCTTATTCATCATTCCTGCATTATCATTATACATTAGCAAAAGTTGGAAAACAATAGTTAGAGGACCAGCCACATATAGCAATAGCCTCAAAAACTGTTGTGATCTTATGATAGGGTCAGAGAGAGGAATATGGCTCAATAAGAACGTACTTGACTGATTTTCAATCAAGAGCTGGTACTTACTAGAATAAAGTTCTCTTTAGGCTTTTGGACAGGTGTATTAACAGAAGAGTTAGTCTTCATATTTTGATTCATAATTCTCAATCTTTCCTTGAATTTATGTCCTCGAGGTCTTGTTCTAACTCTGTATCCGCAACATGGACACCACATGCCATCCCATTTCAGAAATATTTCGCATACTTGACATCGCTTCTGTCCTGTAGCATAGCGTCCAAAAGCACCTGGGGGCTTCTGAGCCCTATGACGAACACATATCCCTTTACAAACCATAATTTAGTATCATGCTTAGCTTTGCATTATTAGTATTTAAAACTGTGACATGTTCTTTAGGACTGTGGGGATACTATAGTAGAGTCGGAAGATAACACTATTTCGTTGGAGCCGTGAATGCTAAGAAATAATCAGATCTTCAATTGGCAGTTACTGTACACACAGAAATAATTAGTTCTACAAAACTGGTACGGATTAGCGGGTATCTTATGAGACCTATTCATTCAACGGTTTATGACTTGACCCATTGATAATCTCTTATCGACTATAGCATCTGGTTCGCAAATACGTATCAGATTGTCTGCTGATTTCCCTCTTCGTCGAATTGATGCTGCTCAAATTCTTATGAAGAGTACTCAACAAACATTTTTAGGAATAAATAACTTCCCTACAACAATAGATGCATGTTTTGTGTATAGTATTTCCTCATAACCTGCATTAGTCTAAAGATTGATCACATCATCACAGGCACCGATCAGATTCTGGCCAGTGAAGTATTACGATAACTTATTTCCAAAGAGATTTTGGTGGTTACTTGGCTTTGTAGCTCCACCGGGACACAGTCTTCCTTCATCATGATAAACCAATAATGGCGGAAGATATTTCTTGAAGAGCCAATTCGATGTCAATCCAAAAAGTCCGGTGTACAACTAAGT
>OCZS010000312.1_pt1 | contig 15788 bp, 15 predicted proteins | sample 1539071 | NCBI WGS metagenome assembly OCZS01 (sample SAMEA3113584, study PRJEB22503) | soil metagenome
CTTTGAAAAAAATCTTTGGCTATGGTGATCTTATTATAGAAATTATTATTATTATCCGCACAGTTAGAATAGCCTGAACTATAATAATCCTCCACAATATTGTCAAATGCATATTTCATAAGATGATTATATGTTCTATTTAGATTCGCAACGTTACCATATCTAATAACAAATCCACGAGGTAATTGAATTTTTTCCCGTTCTAGAAGAGAATCTATTTTTGATAAAATGCTATCAATCATTACATTGGTTGGAGCAGTAACTAAAATTGGAAAATAATCATCATTTAAAAGATCAAAACAACAATGTGAGATAACCGTGGATTTTCCAGTACCAGGAGGCCCGGTGACAGGAACTGTTTTTTCTGAATTTATTCTATATCTTGCTGTTTTTTGTTCAAAATTTTCAATTCCCTCAAAGGATGGAAACTTTCGACCAGTATTCATTTTTCTATACCAGTCCATTCATATCAATTAATTACCTTCTTTTCATACCTATAATATTCTGTTCATCTAGCTTAACACTTCTTTTCTTTAATACTATATCATCAGCATAGGAAGATAGTCTAAAGAAACTATCAAGAAATTTCATTGATATTAATCCACTACTAAAATTAAATCTATCAATAGTAAGAGGTGATTTATCTCTGTTATCGTACAAAAGATAATACAAATCATCTCTGTAAAATTCAAGTGTAATTGATTTTCTATCGATATCAATTGCTCTTATAACTGCATTAGGATTACTTCCTAAATTTGGAGTACCATCAGAAATAGTTACATGTTCACCCACACTAAAATCTAAGAATTGACCAAAATATTCATCACCTAGTAATGTAATTTTTTGTTTCTCGGCATCAATTGAAGAGGTATCAATATACAAATTTGTAATGGCAGATCCTTCTCTTTGTCTTTTCTCTGCCGACTGTAAAACTACATATGCTTTCCATCGATCATCAAGTGAGACCTCTTCTCTTATTCTTTTCGAAAGACGAAATTCTATGTTTCTTTTTATTCTTTCATCTTCTGTTAATGCATTATTACTAACAAATGCCCAATTTAAGCATCCTTCTCGTAATGGACATTTAGGACAAAAACCAGTAATTTGTGGAGAGACCTCAGACTTCCAAATATGTATATATTTGTCTATTACTTTGTATACTTTTGCAAAATCAAACTTTTTCCTATTACCATCTTTATCAGCAAATTGCCATGTATATTTAGGAGGTTCTTTTAGATTTAATGTTTGCATAAGTAAAAGAGCCTCAGCATCTGCTTGAAGATTCCAAACAGCAGTCCTTGGTCGATAATTACCTGTTTTTATTTGTACTATTTCTACTGATTCTTTTTCTAAATTAACTAAATCATCTGCAGTCATATATGGATTTAAATATTCACTTCCATTATAGCTGTTATTTCCTTTTTCTCTTTGTTTATTTGAAAGTTTAATTTTAATTAAATCTAGTCTTCCTTCGAGGGGAATTTTGATATTACGAATTGTAAATTCGGGTCTAAAGATGATTTGCTTGTTGTCTGCCTCTTCTTCTTTTGCAAATAACTGATGAACTAATCTATCAGATCTAATTTCCAAATCATCTAGGATAGAAGGCAAAGGATTTTCTATATTGGAAAGCATAAAACGTTTCCAATTGATTTTGATATCTCTTTCCGCATTTCTAATAAAAATTTCTTTAGCTTTAGATTTTTGTGTAGTAATATTTGTAGAAGAATTGATAGCATTACTACTACCATTTTTTAGTGATTGTGTAATCTCCATTATAGATCTTAAAGTGATTCTATGAATTGCATTACCTATTACTCCTTCAGCAGTAAAATTATTATCCGATTCCATGCCAAAGAAAGAAATATTATAAGCAGCACGTTCACAGAGGCCGATATTAGCTATAGCACTTATCCTTGGAAGTACTATTGGGTTTATTTTTCTTATAACATCTTTGGAAGTTAAAGTATAATCATTGTCAATATCTTTATGAAAGCTATATACCTTGGGAACATTTTTATTTGAAGAATTAAAATCAAGAATCTGACGATCAGAATCAACATTCTTGATATTATTAGTGTTAAGTATATCAGTATGATTAAAATGCCAATTTGAATGATTATTGATCAATCATTCCGGCCTCTGAGAATCTTTTCATTATTGTTAATTTTTAATGAATTATCATAAATTGGCAGTTTTGAATCTGTGACATGAGCTATTTCTTGGGTGATAAAGTCTTCAAGTTTGATATATGATGCTTTTGGTTGTTTGACTTTATTTAGTTGTTTTATTATATTGATAGTTTCTTCAATAAACCACTTTATTATGACAAAATTTTCATAGTTAATATTTGCTCTGCAACTAATAACTCCTTGATCATTTATGGTAATCTTTGGTACAGATTTTCTTAATTTAATTCCTGTGATGCCTATTGGTGGTTTTAATGTAATATTTTCTATGTGGTCACCATTAATAATACGATTTTTTATTTCATCATTAACCTCTTCTAATCTTAAATCATATTTTCCTCTTCCTGAATAATTAGCTGAGATTGTTTTACCCCCTATTTTTATAGACGTTGTCTGACTTTCATTTGTAGGCCAATAATCATAAAGTGAGAGAAGTAATTGCTGCATAATAGAATCTGACTCATTATAAATAAAATCCCAAGTTTCATTACTTTCCTTAAATCCTATTGCTTTTAAATAGTCTGCAAGAAAGTCACGAGCTTGGTCTACGGTTTTAACTTTACAAACTAAAATTATTTTACTATTTGCAAATGTACTTGCATCAATAATATATTTTAACTTTTGAGATTTAATGGTTGTGGTCTGTTTAGTTACTGCGCCTAATTTTTCTTTACCAGTAACATTCTGAATTATGTTTCCATCAATAATTTCATAATAAGGAATTACCACAACTTTGAGATTTAAAATAGAAGGAATAGCATAACCTGACTGATAGTTATTAGGTTCAAAGTGAAAAGGTTCTTTTAAAAGACGCTCGGTTAAGATTTTAAATGAAGAATCAAAATTAGAACTATCGTAACTATAAATGTTCTCTTTATTTAGATGTTTAATATAACTAGTACTAGAAGGTGAGATATGACTAATTCTAAATGGGAAAATAGATGAAAATTCTATTTCATCTCCTTGATTATTAAAAGTTCGCAATTCTTATCCATCTCCAATGCTTTGATCAATATTTACCATTTCATTGATATCAGATTCCTTTCTTGTTTCTATTTCTGCTAACCCTAAATCTATTAGTTCTAATGCACATCTAATCGGTTTTTGTATAGTATAATATACCCTAAGCCCTATGCGATCTTGCTGTATTACATTTTCATTTATCAAATCTTTGAAATGATAAGCAAGAGTAGATCTTGCCATATTTGAGAATTGAGATATGATTTTTTTTCGCTCAGCTCTTTCTCCATCAATATAATACTGTCTTAGAATTTCAACTAGAATCTTGTATTTAGTACCATCTAAATTTATGTTTCGATCTACTATTTTTTTGGCTAAAGTGAATCCTTCAATATCTGCTACCCTTTTAATTAATCTTCTTTCTATTTTGTTAATACTGGCTTGATAGGCAGTCTTTAAGCATGATAGAATAAAGAAACTTGTTAACCCTGGTAATCCAAACGAATAATTAACTATTTGGTTCAAGGAATAATCATCAAAGAACGTTATTTGTTTAGTATTTGATTTTAATGTATTTTTTGTAGATTCTAAAATAATTTTTTTTATATCGCCTTCTTCCCTTATACCAAGCCAGAAAACATCTCCAAATATTTTGCCTAGTCTTTCATTGTTTATCACATATGAATAAGTTACATTCGTAATACAGTATATAAAAGTAGGAACTTTAAATCCATCTAATTTTATTGCATTACAATACTGTACTGCATGTGAAATGAAGGAATCAGCATCATCAACAAGAATTATTCTACTATTTTGAAAATCAACTTCTTTTACCCATTGTTGAAAATTATCAATTCTATCAAAATGATCATCATTTCCATCTTCCTCTGTTGTAAATCCAGACCATCTATCTTGTGCATTAACATATAGAGAGAAATTATCATTAAAGCCTTTATTTAGGAAATTTTCAATTATTTTTAGAATAGTTGATCTACCTGAGCATTCCGGACCTACTAAAATAAGATGTCTTTCATTTTTATGACAAGCGCCTATTCTTTCAGCTAATTTATTTATGATTACTCTGGTACTTTTAACGATCTGTTTTTGATTTGTTATTAAAAAACTTGAATCAAAGGGGTTACCAATAAAGTCAAAAAATTCGAAAAAGTTTGACTGTGATTGTCCTCTTATTACACCACGATTAAATGCTTCTTTGACCGATAAATGCAGACTTTCTTCATTTTCGAGTGGTTTAGACAATTTGATTTTTTCGACTCTCTTGACTTTATAGAACTAGATACATATAAAAATTTCTATAATAATGCTCTCACTTTTGCAGTATTTTACTAATTAAGAATATAAAATCGAGGCATTTACAATACAAGTTTGGTTTCAACAGAATTGTATTAGCAAAGGAAAGGAAGATTTAAATGGTTTTTCATTGTGTGATTTTACAAAACATTTTTAACCATTTTCAGATCACTGTCATGTAATGAGTTATATTGTTAAGGATTAGAGGTTCCAGTTGAAATGACACTCTATTTAATACCGTATTAATTAAACTTTATAATAGAAAAAATATATAGTTTTAGAACATCACAATTACAATAGTTTTTAATAAAAAAAGATACTGTTCATTCCGAAAAATACTGAAAAATATCTAATTATTATAGGACTAAGCTAATTATAACCAGAATACTCTTTACAATGCACAAAGTCAATCGTAGGACCTTCTTCTTCCTTCATATATCAAAATCTCAATAAAATACTTCTCAAGTATTTCATAGCTACAAAATTGGTTTCATGTACTTGCCAAAGAATGGTTTTAGAAAAAAATTTTGGGTTTTTTATGAAAGATATTGAGGATAATAGCAGTAATTATATAATCTTCTTTTTCATATTTTTTTAATTTATCTATATATTTCATAATGAACTAGTTCATTAATGGGTAAGCGATTCTTTCTTTTACCCGTTAAATTCTTTTTAGCTGGATATCCAAAACCTACTACTATAGTAATATTCATCGACTCTGGAATATTGAAGTCTTCTCTAAAATTTTGTTCTCTTATACCTGTAAATAATCCTGAACCTACTCCAAAATTCCATGCTGCCAATTGCATACTCTGCAGTACACGTCCTGCATCGATCATATGATAATTATACTTTGGGTTTGTAAGGACTATTATTGCAAAATTTGCATTTGACACCCATTTACCGCTTGTACTATCTTCTGCCAGTTTATTGAGATTACCTTTATCTTCTACAACTATAAATCGCCAGTGCTGAGTGTTAAGACCTGTACCGGTTAGTCTAGCTGCTTCAAGTACCTTTTCCCTTATTTCTATAGGTACTTTTTGTTTACTATATTCTCTTATATCAAGTTTGGTTGCTATACAATCAAAAGTATCCATGTTTCTAATACCAACTAATTCATTACAAACGTCTTAAACATTTAAGAAACTAATTGTGAGACGAACTAAACTAGTAAATAAAATTTTAATCAACTAGAATTAGAAATCTCATATAATAGATTAAATTAGATATTTGATTCTATCTAAGGATTTCAAAAAATGAAGATAATTATTTCATGAGATAAAATAACAGTGCTTAACTAGGGTTTCGAGAGGATATGAAGAAATTTTTACTCCTTCCTAATGAATGAAAAATTAGGACTTTAATATGTCCTCTATAAGTAAAGAACACGATTATTAGATTTAAATACACAAGGTATAGGAAATAAAATAAAATTATATGACTTGTAACATTTTACAATAAATTCATCTTTCTAAGACGTGACTTTATTATACTGTAGTATTACAAAATTATTTCATAAAATTATTTAAACAGTAACAAATTAAAATACTCAACAAAATAAGACGGTCTTTTATTGTTTATATTTATATTTATAACATATAAATTGTCTCAAAAACAAAATAACTATTCAATATCTAAAAATTTTATCATGAGAAAAAATTACTAAAAAGAAATAGAAATTGTTGTATAATTCTTCTGGGAGATATAAATATTCATTTATACTATAGAAGGTTTCATATTAGATGATCATACTATCTTATATAATAATTCTAAGATGTTCATTTATAACTACATTGCAATGAATATTCTCAATACTTCCTTAGAATAGTTATATAAGAAGCAATTAAAAAATTAAAAAACAGATTACTATAATAACATTTAATGTCATCAATTGATAGTAAAGGAGAAAACGAATATAGTGATGATGAATCAAATATTGTTGGAAAATCAGGCGAAGAAGGTGATGAGCAAGTCTCATACAGAATAAAAAAAGAAATCAGAAAAGAGACTGATATAGGAACTCAAGATAGTACCCCAGTAGATTGAATAAATTTAATCTTCGTTGAATTCCTGAAGTAGATTATCAATTTGATTATTTTTACATATTCTTTTTAAAAAGCATAATTTCCTTTAATTTAGTTAATTTATAGAAAAGTTTACCTTATTAACAATAATTTTTTGCAATTTTATAGAATTGTTTGAGAGATATTGATTGAATTGTGTTAATGATTTCATATTGATACTGGTTAGTTGTATCGATATTTTCTCAAGAATCGCTTTGTTTATAATTATTTTTTCCTTCTAATTATCATAAAGATATGTGTGGTAATGTCATTGGGTAAGTCAAATCCCGGCTTATAGGACTATGGTCATAAAAATAAATTTTTAAATTTTAAGATTATTAAAATGAGCTCTTCATACAAACTAGTGTGACTAATTTAATAATAATTAATCAATTTAATCATCAATCTCTATTATAATATAAAATATGTATAATACAACAATCAATCAATCAACGATAAAGAAACCCCCTATAACTCCTTCCAAACCAAAATCTCCATTAGAAAGAGGAGGTAGACACTATTGATTCCGGTAAATGAAGAATTACTGGTTAATGCTATTCAAAAAGTTAGCAAGAATGTAGTTAATATCGCAAGTGTTAGAATGGTAACTGATCAACTCTTACGTATATTTCCAATTGAGGGTGTAGGATCAGGCATCGCAATTGATAATCAAGGTCATATTCTTACAAATTATCATGTAGTAGATCATGCTAGAAGATTAAAAGTAACTTTATATGATGGAAGAACATTCAATGCTAAAGTAATAGGAACAGATAAACTTACTGATCTCGCAGTTTTAAAAATTGAATATGATTCTAATAATTCTAGTAATAACAATAATAATAATAATAATAATAATCCTGACAATAAAGCAATAGACTCAATTCCTTCTGCGGAATTAGGAGATTCGGATAATCTAAAAGTTGGTCAAATAGTTATAGCAGTAGGTAATCCTTTTGGTTTGACAGGAGGACCTACAGTTACAACTGGAATTATTAGTTCTTTAAATAGGAACATTGAATTTGACGATGGAGTATTAGAATTGGTTCAAACTGATGCAGCTATAAATCCTGGAAATTCCGGTGGCCCTTTAGTAAATACCAATGGAGAGGTAATTGCAATCAATACAGCCAAAATACCTTATGCCCATGGAATAGGATTTGCTGTTCCAATTAATACAGCAAAAACAATATTACAACAGCTTATAAAAAACGGAAAAGTTACTCGTCCGTGGTTAGGTATTACTACTATCAAGATAACTAATAGAATAGCTAGATATTATCGATTACCAACTAATGAAGGAGCATTAGTTGTAAAGGTAGAAGAATATAGTCCAGCATCGGATTCAGGAATAAGACCTGGAGATATTATTGAGGAAATTGATGAAAAGAGGATAGAGGAAATTACAGAGCTTTCATCTCGAATAAAAAATAAGAATGTAAGTGAGCAAACTCTATTATCTGTAAATAGATATGGGAGACGATTTACTATTTCAGTGACATTAGAGAATCAACCATAATCATTTTTTTATATTTCAATATAGTAAATATATTTTAGCTATTCTTTTACTTAATAAATAGTAAGTTACTATACCACATGCTACTTACCAATTTATATACACTTACATTAATATAGCTAATGTGATATGTAAATTAAAAAAACAAACTAATAAAGGATTTGATACTCTAAATAGTATAGATAATAACAATAATTCTATTTTACTAGAATCATTAGACAACCAGAAAGTTTATGAAGATGATTTTATATCTGTTAATGATCTTCGACAGAGTGACATAGATATTCTAGAAATTTTATTTGATAATGGAGATGAAAACACAATTGCTACGTTTACGTTTAATGGATTAAAGATTCGATCTAATTTACATCAAGAAATTTTATCAAGATCTTTGAAACGATTAAAAGAACTGGGATTAATTGATAAAACCAAATTGGGATATAATTTCAATAAAAAAGGGAAATTTATTTTTTCAAAGTTAAAGAGCGTATTAAATGAAGAAAGAAATAATCAAACAAAATATATACAAATCATTCACGTATCTGTTCCTTTTCAAATCTCTAATCAACAAATAGTTGAGAAATTAGCAGGAAAATATTTTGATAGCTTAAGATGGATCGGTATGATTCAAAATATCAAAGGATATCAATTAAAATGGAAAGATATAGAAAATTTTATAGAAATAGTAGTCTATTTATCTAACAATAATATCATAATAGAAACAAATGATGATAATCTATTGAATATATCCAAAGCTTTTAGTTATTCTACAAGAATTATAGAATCGATTGGTAGTATAGGAATGAAAAATAATTTATTCATATATCCTATAAATAATAAGGATTTTAATAAAATAACTAATTAAATAAACAAATTCTAGGAATTATTTTAAACTGACTTCATTATTTCCTTTTGTAAAAAATATCATATAATTACTAATATCATGTATCATTTATTAAATCATATCGAAGAAAATTCAAATATATAAATGAGAAGAATATGTCTAAAATCTTAAAATGCCGTCTGATTAATAATACATTTGAAATATTAGATAAAAAATTTCAATTTTAATTAATAAATATGATCAATAATAAACAAACAAGGTTTAACCAATTTTTAAATTCAATACAAAGGGAATAATCCAAAAACCTTATCAATAAGACTTAAAAAGATGGAGAAAATGGGAATGATAGAGAGAACAGTCTTTCAAAATGAAACACCTATCCGAATCGAATATTATCCTACTACCAAGAAAGGAGAAAGGAATAGCTTTGCAATCAATTATAGAGATGATGTCAGAGCCAATTCTAAGTAATATTGTAGTTAAGACATTTTCAAAGACGGGGAACCAAGAGAATTTAAAGTATTCGAAGGTAAAGAAATTTCAAGTTTTTGAAAGTGACTAGGACTTGAAAAATAAAGGTGAGTCAATATGTATAATAACTTAGAATAATCAATTGATGTTTACATATGATGAAAATGTGAATTCTATAGGTTATGCTTTAAAAGAACTAGATAAAAGTATATCAAATATTTTCGTTTACACAGACATAAAAAAATTCAATAAGCCAATTACAATTATTCAAGGTTTAAAGGATAAAGATTTGATAAGAATTATCTTAAGAGAATTAAAAAAGAAAATTGGTACTGGAGGGACATACAAAAATGGATTAATTATTTTACAAGGTAATCATCAAGAATATGTAAATAAATACCTTATGGCTAACGATATCATGAAAGAGTAAAAAACACCAAACTGAAATAGTTTAATTGTTAATACTTGTGATATTAAATTAAAGAAATACTGGTTAATTATCTTATTTTGTGACTTTATATGCATTTGTAAGTCTATATCTATCTTAAAATAATAATATACATAATGACAAAAGAAATGGAAAAAGTTATTCCTTTAAACGCAACGAAATGGAGCGAAAAAGTTTTAAATTCAAATATTCCAGTTTTAGTTGATTTTTGGGCGGAATGGTGTGGCCCTTGTAGAATGGTAGGTCCAACTCTAGAGCAATTAGCTCAATCTCTGGAAGGAAAAGTAAAAGTGTCCAAACTTAATGTTGATCAAAATCAAGAAATTGCAATGAAATACAATATTCAATCTATACCTTCATTAGTATTATTTAAAAATGGCAATGAAGTAGCAAGAATTGTTGGACTTTCTTCAAAAGAAAATTATGAGACATTTGTAAACAATGCCTTGAACGTATAACCAAACCCTTAAAACAAATTATTTTTTATTAATGAGTCAAAAATTGCTTTTTTATAGTTATTTTAAGAAGTTTTGCCTTTGACATATTCATAAGTTGAATAAAAGAATATGTTAACTGCATCTAGTTAGACGTATTAATTGTCTTATCCTTTTTTCCTTTTTTTATATCTTTTTCAATATCATAAAATTCTCTCTGAGATATCCATTGCTTTTTTCTAAAAAATATAATCAATACTGCAAGGATTATTCCCATAATAACTAAAACCATAATTACACCAGAGGGCAAACTAAAGAAATTAGTTAAATCTATTCCATTCATTCCATAAAAACCAGTAATAAATGTTAAAGGCAAAAGTATAACAGAAAATATTGTTAATGTTTTTATTGTATCATTCATTTGCAATGATACATAAGCAATATAAAGTTCTCTTATAGAGTTAATTGTGTCCTTATGGGATTCAATCAAATCTAATAATTCATTTACATTATCATAGATAATTTTTAAATATTTTGTATATTTTTGGTTTTTATCTTCTGATTCCTTTTGTGAATAAAGTAAAAAATTAAAAATCTCTCTTATTTTCCAGAAATACCTTCTGAGAAGAATTAATTGGCGTGATAACCCCTCCAAATTTACTAATATTTTCTTAGAAGGCTGATACAGAGATTTTTCTTCTAAATCAGTCATTGCTATTTCTATTGCAGTAAGTACTTGTTCGTATTCTTCAACAATCATTGTTAGGATATTGTAATACAAAATGTCAATTGTTGATTCAATTACCATTTTATCATTTTCAAATATTTGTCGTGTCTTCTCTTTAAGATTAATTTGAGATGAATGAATTGTTATTAACCAATTCTTGCCAAAAAAGAGGTAAACTGCCTCAGTTTCTAATGTCTGCAAAGTTTTAAACTTTATGTTTAGTAATATAGTAAATATATAACTTTCTAACACGCGTATTTGTGGTTTTTTTACGCCACTAGAATATTGTTTTAAAATATTAACATCAATAGCAAATATTTCTTGAATATTAGAAATTTCTTCGGACGTAGGATTTTCTAAATCCAACCATATTTGGTACCCATTGTGTAAGTCTATTTGAGAAATTTGTTTCTGTTGTCTAACTCCGGATTTGTCATAAGTAATAATATAATGCATTAGTATTATTGTTTTATTAATCTGTTATCTTTAAATATAAAGATATAATTTAATAAAGAATTCAATTGACTACAAATATCATAGTTTGTTGTATTCTTTTCTTTTAACTTTTATCTTACTCAAAATTGTGTAAAAAAATTTCTATTTGAAAATATACTAATTTTAAATTATTCGATTGTTAAACTCCCTGTCATGTATGGATGTACCATGCAATAGTATGGATGTGTCCCTGCATCAATAGTTGATGTATCTAGTTCAGCCGAATCACCACCATTTATTATACTGGTATCAAAAAGCTTGCCAGAATTAGGGTCTGACCCACTTTCACCATTGGTTACAGTATGGGGCATAGTATCTACATTGTCAACTACTATTTTATCACCTTTTTTGACTGTAAGTTCATCTGGGTCATAGTCGGGAGTTCCCTGTATAGATGAACCTTCAAGGATTGTCAATGTTACACCTCCTGCGGCTACTGTTGATTGTCCTCCTCCTTGAGTTGATCCCGATGTAACGTTTCCTGAGGATTCAGATATAGTAGTGTTTGTTGATGATTGTGTTGTCGTTGTTGCTTGGCTATTTTGTGAAGTGGAAGTTGGTGTTGTATTTGACTCCATTACCTCACGAAGGGAGGGAGGAACTTCACTAGTAATACTATTATCTTCACCTTCTAAAGTAGGCAGATTATATTTTTCACGAAGTGTTTCTTGCTGATTTGATAAAACTTGATTCGAAAATGAAGGTCCTATATATCCGAAGGAAGCCCACAATATATAAATCACAACAAGTGATATAGCCATAACTCCCAGTGGAATTCCATAATCTTTTATTTTTTGAAATTTATCAGATGATTTCTCTGGTATTCCCTTTTCATTATTGCTCACTCGTTAAATTAAATACAAAAGGTCATATTAAGATTGTTTGTATAATCAATAAAATAAAATAGAATAAATCAAGAGTTAACTAAATCATCATCAAGAAATAATTCTATTTTCTTTTTGCATTATCTGATATAATGTACCAATTTTATAAAACTAAACCATATCAATTATATATTATTTATAATAATATAGTAACGAAAACCGATATATATGATGGCTTACAAGTTATAAATAGACAGAAATATGTATTTTGAGGTTGTAATATAAATGAAAAATAGAAGCAGAACGGAAATAGTGGGTAATATATTGGATGCTGCAAATGGAGGAGCAACCAAGACAAAAATTATGTACAAAGCTTTTCTAAGTTATAATCAATTAAAAGAATGTCTAACTATCTTGATAGAAAATAACCTACTAGAATATATCGATGGAACTCAAACATTCAAGACTACAGAAAAAGGACTAAATTTTCTTAAAATGCATAACGAAATTGGGGAATTATTACAAACTACTACTAAAGAATAATAATCATTAGTATTCAGAATCACTAACTGACCGATTTGGGCTCTAACTGAATAGGTTTTGTTTTTTGCCATTACATTGCAATTAATAATGATACCTATGCTAAATCTAACAGAGAAACGATTGAGATAATCTTTGACCTATACATGATTGATACATAATTTCCGATAAATACGTCTGCAATTGCCTGTTATTATTGCCGTAATAATGATATTTTTGTTATAGAGAATGTATGTCTAGGCATTTAGGTATTGTTGTTTGATAGAATTAGACTCCATCCAAAGCATAGATAACATCTTCATATTTTTTTATATTGTTTACTAGAATATTTAGAATTATAAAGATGAAAACCGATTTTCAGTTGCCTGATTCAAAATTAACTGTCAATTAGATTACTAATACTAATTTACAATTTCAAATGAATCTATCATTCTTTGTATAGTTGGCCAAGTTAAAGGAGATAGATGTTCACTTACTGTATTTACAAGTAAAAATAATTTATTATCTTTAATAGTCCATATCTGGGCGGCTTTGAATTTTCCATTTGCATCAGAAGCATTGAAGATAAAGTTATATCCAGGATTATCATCTAGATTGACATTTCCCAACTTTAAAAGATTAAAATCAGGATATATTATTCTATGTTGGTTAATTTCTTCACTTGCAAAATCTGTTAATGTTCCTGCAGTTTTATTTGCCACTATAACCATTAACACAGGGTCATTCTTAGGAGGAGAACTAAAAGTTACAACATTTATTTGTTTATAAGGGCCTAGGCCAATAGTAGAACCTGGCTCGGTCTTTAGCCAATTAGAAGGATAGTCAATTTTTATCCCATATTTCGAGTTTTCATATGTTTCAAATTTCTCTACATTACTGATATTAGATTGATTAGGAGTAATAATATTGAAATCTTCTCTCTGTCCCTCTGCATTAAGCTCAATAATAGAGGATAATGTAATACATAGTGTAAATATTACCATTAATGAAACAATGATAAAATTATTGTTCACATCCATTTTAAGAAATTACATTATTTATTGTTAATGATTGAAAAATTTTATTAACAGATATGATTTAATTGAGTAAAAAATGAATGAATATTCATTTTTTAATATGAATACCCTATAAGACAATATTTGTAATAGTAAGTTAATATCTTATTCTAATTTTTGTAGTAGAGAGATTAGAACTTTATCAGTTTATTATTCATTTTTTATAATAATAATAATAACTGAAGTTCATGGTTATTCTGTTTAATAAAATATTTAAAAGTAAGGCGGGCTTAATTTTCTTCTAATATTGTATATTATATATATGTACTACAATATCTATCAAAAGTAGTTGATTATTATTCTAGCAAATTCAGTATCAACTGATAGTTCTCTTTAATTTATCTTATATAAATTTTGTGTTATGTTATTATAATTAATAATTAAATCAATATTAAGTTGAATATAATTTGTTCTCTTTAATTATTATGTTATCTCAAGCAGATTTTATCTATTCATTTTCACTAAGACGTCCATATCAGGATTAACAAATTTAAACTATTAAAGAATATTTAATTATCTAATACTTTATCTCACACGATTTAGAATAAATTAGCCAAGAAAATATGTATTTATTTTTTTTCTTCCATGTCAAAAAATATTCGAATACATCATCAACTTTATAACATAAAAAAATATAGTCATAGCATGCTCCGTTAATCAAGAGAATTTATTCTATGATTTATGCTCAAGACTATGTCTTTAAAAATAGAATAGTAGTAATAAAAATCATTGTATGACTACAATTTCGTAATAACATGACTTGACAAAACCGATATAGAAAACCTACTAAAAATGAATAAAAGTTAAAAAATTATTTTCTATGGATGTAGGTTATAAAGACCAAAGTCTTTTATTTTATTATCTTTATTAATGTACTATATCAAATTCCATCTAGTATCCGCTTTTTTAAAATGAAAGGAATAGAACTATTTAATAACAAATTAAACAATAATATAATAATAATGGGGTTTCTTTAAAATATCAAATAATAATAATAATAATTATTATATACTATTGGTCGATGATGAAAAAGACGTTTTGGATCTATTCAGTGAATATTTGAGATCAAATGGTTATAACATCATATCGTTTGATAATCCAGTTAAAGCATTAGAATATTTTTATAAAAATACCAACAATTGTTCTGTGGTTATTACAGATTATAGAATGCCGCAAATGTCAGGCTTGGATTTTTTAAAAAAGATTAGAGAAAAAGATACTGATCAGAAAATAAAAACAATAATTGTTAGTGCATACACTAAAACTGATATTCCGTATGAAATATCCTATATTATGAAAATTGACAAAATATTAGAAAAGCCTGTATTTCTTGATGAATTAAAAACAGAAATACAAAAATTGATAGTGTCTCACTAAATTTACATTTTACTATTCATATATTATATTATTCTATTTTAATTATAATATAAATTAAAATAGATGTTTTCTAAATGTATTCCATTTTATACGGAACTAAACTTTGAAGGTAAAAGAAAATATAGATTGGAAGATTATGCAAGAGTATATTTGATTATCATCTATTAAAAAAATCAAATAGTAATATTTTTTACTAATACAATAGCAATAAGATAGATATGTAACAAATTTCAAAAATTTCTAAATTGAATAGTATCTCTTTCTAAGATAGAAATAACATGTCTTTTGCCTTGGGCAGCAGCAATAAAGAGGATAAAAAATATTCTCATGATATGAAAAAGTCCATTACAGATAAAGGTGATTTAGAAGAAATTAATAAAATAAGTGAAATGTTAAATCCAGATGAAATAGTATTACTTGTTGCAAGACAATCAAAAATAAAACCGGGAGGCTCTTATTTTACACCTAATACCATCTATGCAACAGATAGAAGAATCATAATCAGAGATCCATATATGCTTGGGATAAAAG
>OCZS010000313.1_pt1 | contig 15780 bp, 16 predicted proteins | sample 1539071 | NCBI WGS metagenome assembly OCZS01 (sample SAMEA3113584, study PRJEB22503) | soil metagenome
GGCGGGGGGCTCCGGCGGAGCCTCTGCCCCCCGCACCCCCCGCCGGTTGGCGGCACGAGCGCGGAGCTTGGCCCCGTACGCTCCTCGGGATGATCGTCGCCGCAGATGCGGACGCGGTGACCCTCGCGATCGAGGTGCTGCGGCGCGGGGGCGTCGTGGGGCTGCCCACCGACACGGTGTACGGGCTTGCGGCGTTGCCCTCCGTCGCCGGCGCCGTGGGCCGGCTGTTCGAGCTCAAGGGGCGGGCGGTAGACGCACCGGTGGCCGTGCTGTGCGCCGACGTCGGCCAGGCGCTCGGCCTCGCCGCGGGCGAGCGGGTGAGCGAGGAGGTCCGGCGCATGGCCGGCCGGCTGTGGCCGGGCCCGATCACGCTGGTGCTCCCCCGACGGGCCGACCTCGGCTACGAGCTCGGCAACCCGCCGACGACCGTCGGCGTCCGTTGCCCCGACCATCCCGTAGTGCGGGCGGTCGCTGCCGAGGTCGGACCGATCGCCACCACCAGCGCCAACATCCACCGCGGGCCCACCCCCGACACCGCCGAGGGCGTGGCCGCGCTGTTCGGCGACCGCCTGCCGCTCGTGCTCGACGGGGGCACGTGCGCGGCACCGCCGTCGACCGTGGTGGACACCACCGGGCCGGCCTGGCGCGTGCTCCGCGAGGGCGCCGTCACGCTCACCGAGATCGAGGCAGCGGCCCGCTGAACCACCGGACGGGTTGACACGCTTTGTGGCGGCTAGCCTCCGGCACGTGCCGCACCGCCGCGTTCATGGGTCGCTGCATCCGCCGCAGTCGCCCGTCGACGTGCGCGGCCTGCGTACCGTCCGCTCGGTGTCGCGCGGGATCCGGGGAAACATGCTGGCGGTGGTCGAGGGAGCGCCCGGCCGGTTGCGCACGATCGAGGCGGCCATGACGCGGTGGTCGAACCCGGCGCTGGTCGCCGCCGTCCACGAGCGCCTGGGACGGCAGGCTGCGAGCGAGCGCGACGGGCCCAGCGCGGGCGCCATGGTCGCGGCGGCGGCCGGCGACGCCGACGGGGGCGAGTCGACCTCGTATGTGCTGGTCGAGCTGCCGGACCGGTGGCGGGTGGTCGGCCGGGGCCACATCGCCGCCAGCGACGGCCGCCAGAGCTGGGTGGGGACCGGCTCGCTCGTCACCGAGCGCGACTCCGCCCGGGCGGCGATCCACGATGCCGGGCCGATCGGCTCGTGCCTGTACCCCGGTCCGCTGCTCGGCTGGCTCGACCTCGGTGACCCGGAACCCGACGAGATCGAGGACCGGCCGTGCTGGGTCGTGGTGGCGCGTCCGCGTGCGCAGGGCAGGGCCCGAACGGTCACCGGCACGACCGTCCTGCGAGAGGCCGCCCGCCTGCCGGACGAGTTCGTGGGCCTGGAGCACCGGTTCTGGTTCGACACCGCCACCGGCATCGTGCTGCGGCACGAGGGCGCGATCGACGACGAGCCGTGTTCCGCCACAGCGCTCACCGATGTGGTGACCGACCGGCCGATCCCTGCCGACGAGTTCGCGCCGCCGCCCGATGCGATCGTGCGCTCGAGCCACGAGCTGCTGCGCGACCACCTCACCGAGCTGGGGGTCGACCCCGATTCGGTCGATCTCGACGATCCCGCCCAGGTACGCCGCGCGCTGCGCCAGGGCTTCAGCCCCGAGGCCGCCGGCGCGGTCGACCGGCGCCGCGAGAGCCGCGTCCCGGCTGGCGACCGGCCCCATGATCCCGTCGCCGCCCGCGACGCCATCCGCCGGGCGGTCGAGCGCGTGGGCGACACCGGGCCCGACGGCAGCCTGCCCAACGTGGAGGCGGGGCAGGGCCTGGCCACCGTGTTCGAGCGGGCCCGTCTGCGCGCACCGGGACCGCCCTCACAGATCACGACTTTGCTCGACGACGTGCGCTTCCTGTCCGCCGAGCGGGCGCTGATCTGGTACTCCGTACTGCTCGACGGCCGGCCTCTCTCGGCCGTGGCCGGCCGCCAGGGCCACGCGGTGATGGTCGACGGCCGGTGGTTGGTGGAGCGCGCCACGTTCGCCGACGTGGTCGGGCTGGCCGGGGTCTCGTGCCCGCCGCCTGAGCCGTCCCGGCCCCCCGCGCCATCGGCCGGCACCTCGCCGGCGGCGCCCTCCACCGCGGCCGCCTCGGGTTCGCCGCCCGCCTCGGCTGCGCCTTCGGGGCCGTAGCCGCACGTGCCGGGCAGGGCGCCGCGCTCGTTAGGCTGACCGCGCAGTGAGACGACGATCCGACCCCCCCAGCGGGGCCATCTCCCGTTCTCGCCCCGCCGATTCCCGCCGGTAGGTGGTGAGCGGCATGTGGGTTCAGATCGGCCTCGTCTGCGTGCTCGTGCTGCTCAACGCCGCCTTCGCCGGCACGGAGATGGCGCTCGTCTCGCTGCGCGAGGGGCAGCTGCAGCAGCTCGAGCAGCGGTCGTCGACAGGCGCCCTGGTCGCCCGCCTGGCGCGCGATCCCAACCGCTTCCTCGCCACCATCCAGGTCGGCATCACGCTCGCCGGGTTCCTCGCGTCGGCCGCGGCTGCGGTGACGCTCGCAGAGCCCCTCGAAGACCCACTGGACTTTCTCGGCGCGGCGGCGCGCCCCGTGTCGATCGTCGCCGTCACGCTCGTGCTGGCCTACGTCACGCTCGTGCTCGGGGAGCTCGCGCCCAAGCGGGTGGCCATGCAACGGGCCGAGCGCTGGGCACTACTGGCGGCCCGCCCGCTCGCCGCGCTGTCGACCTTCACCCGCCCGGTCGTGTGGCTGCTGTCCCACTCCACCGACGTGGCCGTCCGCCTGACGGGCGGCGACCCGTCGGTCCGGCGCGAGGAGGTCACCGAGCAGGAGCTGCGCGACCTGGTCGACACGCAGGCCACGTTCACCCCCAAGCAACGCCTGATCATCGACGGCGCCTTCGAGATCTCCGAGCGCACGCTCGACGAGGTGCTGCGGCCGCGCCCCGACGTGTTCGTGCTCGACGCCGAAGCGCCCGCCGGCGAGGGCCTCCGGGCGCTGGCCGCGAGCGGCCACTCGCGTGCCCCCGTCGCCCACGACCACAACCTCGACGACGTCGTCGGTGTCGTTCACCTGCGCGACCTGCTCGACAAGGGCACTCGCCCCGTCGGTGACCTTGCGAGCGAGCTGCCGGCCTTCCCGGAGACGGCCGGCGTGCTCGACGTGCTGCACGAGCTGCAGGTGCGCCGCTTGCAGCTCGCGCTCGTGGTCGACGAGCACGGGGCGGCGGCCGGCATCGTCACCGTCGAGGACCTGCTCGAGGAGCTGGTGGGCGAGATCTACGACGAGAGCGACCGCGACGTGGTAGGCGTGCGGCGCGAGGCCGACGGGTCGCTGGTGATGTCGGGACGCTTCCCCGTGCACGACCTGGTCGATGTGGGCGTGCGCGACATGCCCGAGGGGCCGTACGCCACGGTGGCCGGCCTCGTGCTCGACGTGCTCGGCCGCGTTCCCGATCGGCCCGGCGACCGGGTCGCCGTCGGGGGGCGCACGATCGAGGTGTTGGCGGTCGACGGCCGCGCCATCACCGAGGTGCGGGTCGGTCCCGCGCCGGCCACCGCCGCCAGCGACAACGGCGACGAGCGCGGCGTGCCCTCATCGGCCCGCTGAGCCGGCGTCAGAGCAGCAGCGCGCCGTCGGGGGCGATCTTCACGGTGCGACCGATCTGCTCGGCTTCCGAGCACAGCTCGCCGATCGTGTCGGCGTCGTCGGACGACGCCCAGGCTCGGCGGCCGTCGTCGAGCAGCGCCGCCACCAAGGCCCGCTCGGGCCGGCCGTCGCGGTCGTGCTGCACGACCCACGACTCGACGGTGGCCGCGCCGTCGACCTGCTCGGCCAGCTCGCGGCGGGGGAGCGCGTCCACCTCGTCCTGCACGTCGGCCCAGCCGAAGCCTCCGGTCGGTGGCTCGGTCGAGTAGAGGGCGAGCGCGTACTTCGTCACGTAGCCGCCGTTGGCCGTCACCAGTCCCACGGCGCCGGGGTCGCCGCGCAGTACCTCGGCCATGGTGGCGATCGCGTGGGTCACGTAGTTGTTCCAGGGGCCGCCGGCGAACGACATGCCGCCGGTGACGGTGAGGGGCCGGTCGAGCGGCAGGCCGATCTCGGCCGCGCCGAGCTGCACGGCCGACGGGAAGCACGAGTAGAGGTCGACGTGGGCGACGTCGTCGACGCCCAGCCCGGCCAGCTCGAACAGCCGCCGGGACGACAGGCGGACGGCGGCCGACGACCGCAGATCGAATCGGTGCGACACCGCGTAGGTGTCGTGCGCCTGGGTCGCGGCCAGCGGGAAGACCCAGCGGTCGCGGGGCACGCCGAGCGCCTCGGCCCGCTCGGCCGAGCAGACGATCAGCGCCGCGGATTGCTCGACCGCGTTGTTGGAGTTCATGACCTTGGTGTAGGGCCAGCAGATCCAGCGGTTGTCGGCCGCGGGCGTGCGGATCTGCTCGGGGGTCATCGGCTCGCGGATCCAGGCGTGGGGGTTGGTGACGGCCACCGCGTTGAACCGCGCCCACAGCTCGCCGAGGTGGGTGAGGTGCTCTTCGACCGACCGGCCGGCGGCGTGGCGCAGGGCCTGCTCGAAGAGCGGGTACACCTGCGCGGGCATGTACACGTGGCGGGCCGTCTCGCCCGGGTGGGCGAGCGCGACCTCGGGGCCGGTGAGCCGGGCCGGCGGGACCGACTCGTCCTGCGTCGTCCAGCCGAGCTCGTCGCGCGCCGTCCTCGTGCGGGTGCGCCACGCCTCGGCGCCGCACACGAGCACGGTGTCGGCGTCGCCGCCGGCGATGTCGAGGCAGGCGCGCGACACGAGGGCCTGAGGCTCGTTGCCGCCCATGGGGCTGACGGCCTCGTCGCGGGGGCTGGCGCCGATGCGCTCGGCCACGAGCCGGGCGGCGTTGCGGTAGCGGCGCGAGAACAACGACACCACCCGGACGGCGTCGGCGCCGCGGAGAACCCGGTCGCCCGCGCCGCTGTCGGCCGCAGCCCGGCGGAGCGCCTCGGCCATCATGTCGGCCGGCTCCACCGGCGTCTCGCCGCGATCGACCCGGTTGTTCCATTGGCCAACGCCGACGATGACCGGGGTGCGCGGATCGAGGTGGTTGCCGACCGCCATCTGACCTCCTGTGCCACCGAGGCGGGGCACGATCGAACTTGACCGTAAGGTCAACCATAGGGGCGACCCACCCCGCCGGACGAGGTCTCCGCCGGGGCACCAGCGCGTCGGGGCCGCCTCTACACTCCAGCCATCGACATCCTCCTCGTCTGCACGGCCAACCAGTGCCGGTCCCCCATGGCCGAGGGCCTGCTCCGCAGCCTGGCCACGCGGGCCGGTGCCCACGCCCGAGTCCGCTCCGCGGGACTGCTGCCCGGCGGCGCTCCACCAACGCCCGAAGCGATCGCGGTGATGGCCGATCAGGCCATCGACATCGCCGGCCACGTCAGCTGCGCCCTAGACACCGAGGCGGCGCGGTCGGCGTCGCTTGTCATCGGCATGACCCGCCACCACGTGCGCGAGGCCGTCGTCACCTACGGCTCCGACATCGAGCGAACGTTCACGCTCAAAGAGCTGGTGCGGCGCGGCGAAGATGCGGGCCCGCGCCGCCCCGACGAGACGGTGTTCGCCTGGCTCGCCCGGGTCGGGTCGGGTCGGCGCACGGTCGACCTCATGGGCGACGACGAGGGCGACGACATCGCCGATCCCGTCGGGCGCCCCCGGTCCGTCTACGAGGACACCGCCCGCGAGCTCGAGACGCTGCTCCGCCAGCTGGTGGCGCTGCTCGTCGGTGCGACACCGGGCCGCGCCGTGTACGCCGCACCGTCGCGCCCGGCCCGCGAGCGTGGCGGCGTGGTCGCGACCGAGGCCAGCAGCCGCGCCGGGAGCTGACGTGCGCATCGCCATCGGATCCGACCACGCCGGCTACCCGCTCAAGACGCACCTGGCCGAGACCCTGCGCTCGCTCGGGCACGACGTGGTCGATCTCGGCACCGACAGCGAGGATCCGGTCGACTACCCGCCCATCTGCGCCGCCGTGGGCCACGCGGTCGCCAAGCGCGAGGTCGAGCGGGGCATCGTGGTCGGCGGGTCGGGCCAGGGCGAGCAGATGGCCGCCAACAAGGTCCGCGGCGTGCGCGCGGCCCTGTGCAACGATCTCTACACGGCCCGCATGTCTCGCCAGCACAACGACGCCAACGTCCTCTCGATAGGCGGGCGCATCGTCGCACCGCAGCTCGCCGACGAGATCCTGACGCTGTGGCTGACCACGCCGTTCGACGGTGGCCGCCACGAGCGCCGCGTCGCCCAGATCGCCGAGATCGAAGAGGGATGACGACAGGACGGCCCCGACTACTAGCCTCGGGCCGCCCCGCCGCTGAGCCACCGACCGCACGACCGGCAACTGCGCCGCCGAGCACCGAGGAACCGCCATGCCGTGGCCGACTGTCAACGACGACGAGCTGTTCGCCCTCATCGACCGCGAGGTCGAGCGCCAGAACACCACGCTGCAGCTGATCGCCAGCGAGAACTTCACCTCGCCGGCCGTGCTGCGGGCCACCGGCACCGTGCTCACCAACAAGTACAGCGAGGGCTACCCGTCCAAGCGCTACTACGGCGGCAACGAGGTCATCGACGAGGTCGAGGAGCTGGCCCGCACCCGGGCGAAGGAGCTGTTCGGCGCCGAGCACGCCAACGTACAACCGCACTCGGGCGCCAACGCCAACATGGCCGCCTACTTCGCCCTGCTCGAGCCCGGCGACACCGTGCTGGGCCTCCGGCTCGATCAGGGCGGGCACCTCACGCACGGCTCGCCGGTCAACGCCAGCGGCCGCCTCTACCGCTTCGTGTCCTACGGCGTCACCCCGAGCGACGAGCGCATCGACCTCGACCAGGTCCGCGACCTGGCGCTCGAGCACCGGCCCAAGCTCATCGTCACCGGCGCCACGGCCTACCCCCGCATCATCGACCCGGCCCCGTTCCGCGAGATCGCCGACGAGGCGGGCGCGCTGTTCCTGTTCGACGCCGCCCACATCGCCGGGCTCATCGCCGGCGGCGTCCACCCGAACCCGGTGCCCCACGCCGACGTGGTCACCTTCACCACCCACAAGACCCTGCGCGGCCCCCGATCGGGCTGCATCCTCGCCCGCGCCGAGCTGGCCGAGAAGATCGACAAGTCGGTGTTCCCCGGCCTGCAGGGTGGCCCGCTCGACCACGTGATCGCAGCCAAGGCCGTGGCGTTCCACGAGGCGGCCGATCCCAGCTTCGCCGACTACGCCCGCCAGATCGTGGCCAACGCGTCGGCGCTGGCCGAGGGACTGGCCGGCACGGGGCTGCGGCTGGTGTCCGGTGGCACCGACAACCACCTGATGCTGGTCGACCTGCGCAGCTTCGATGCCGACCTGTCGGGCAAGAAGGCCCGCCTGGCGCTCGACCGGGGGGGCATCAGCCTCAACGAGAACACCGTGCCCGACGACCCGCGCCCGCCCTACATCACCAGCGGGCTGCGCATCGGCACGCCGGCGGTCACGACGCAGGGCATGGGCGAGGGCGAGATGGCGCAGATCGCCTCGCTGATCCACGAGGTGCTCGCGCACCGCGACGACGACGCGGCGGTGGCGGCGGTCCGCGACGAGGTCGTCGCCCTCTGCTCCAAGTTCGCGCCGTACCCCGCCTGAGGCTGGGGGCTGCGCGGGTGATCGGCTACCTCGCGGTCATCGGGGCAGCCTTCGTCGTCAGCCTCGGGTCCATGCCGCTGCTGCGCACCCTGTCGTTCCGCATCGGCGCCGTCGCCCACCCCGACGCCCGCCGGGTGCACGCCAGCCCCACCGCGCTGCTGGGCGGCGCCGGCATCGTGGCCGGCGTGCTGGTCGGCTTCGCCGTCGCCTGGCTGAGCGGCGAGTTCACGGCCACGTTCCGCACGATCGCCCCACCGCTGGGCGTGGTGCTTGCCACGGTCACCATGTTCGCCGTCGGCCAGCTCGACGACCTGCGCGAGGTGTCGGCGCCGGCCAAGACCGCCGGCTCGGTGCTGGCGGGCAGCGTGCTCGCCATCTCGGGCATCACGATTCTGTTCTTCCGCATCCCCTTCGTGGGACTCGTCGCCCTGCCGCCCGACCTGGCCACGCTGATCACTGTGCTCTGGGTGGTGGGCATGGCCCAGGCCGTCAACCTGATCGACGGGCTCGACGGGCTGGCTGCGGGGGTGGTGGCCATCGGTGCCGGGGCGGTGCTGCTGTTCGCCGAGTATCTCGACAACCGCGACGCCATCATCGGCGACGACAACATCGGCGCGCTCATCGCCGCGTGCGTGCTGGGCGCCTGCCTCGGGTACCTGCCGTGGAACTTTCACCCCGCCAAGATCTTCATGGGCGACGCCGGCGCGCTCACCCTGGGCCTGCTCATGGCCGCCGCCACCATCGCCATCGGGGGCAACACCGACGCCGAGGTGCGGGGCCAGACCTTCTTCTTCTTCGCCCCGCTGTTCCTGCCGTTGGTGATCCTGGGCGTGCCGATCGTCGACACCGCGTGGGCGCTGTTGCGGCGGGCCAAGGGACGGGCCGGGTTGACCATCGCCGACAAGGGCCATCTCCACCACCGGCTCATGCGCCTAGGCCACGGCCACCGGCGCACAGTGCTCATCCTGTGGGCGTGGACGGGCCTGCTGTCGGCCCTCGTGCTGATCCCGGTGTACACGGGCGAGGGCACATCGTTCGTCCCGCTGGGCGTGGCGGCGCTGGGCCTGTTCCTCTACACCCTGTTCGGGCCGGGCATGCTGTCCAAGCGCGACGGGCGCGACGGCGAGATCGCGCCTGCCGGCGCGCGGGCTCAGGCCGTCGAGCCGAGGTCGCCGGTCAGGTAGCGCGGCAGCGGGCCGACGGTCACCACGAGCACTCGCCCAACGCCGGGGCTCGCCGTTCAGAGCCGCATCGCGAACGTGACCGAGCGCTCATCGCGGGCAACCTCGGTGAAACCGACCCGCCGGTAGAAGTCGTGGGCGCGCGTGTTCTCGGCGGCCACGCCGAGGTGGACCCCGGACGAGCCGGCCGACCGCAGGCGGGCGACGAGGGTGTCGACGAGCCGCCGGCCCCACCCCTGGCCCTGCAGGCGTGGCAACAGGTCGATGTGGAGGTGCGATGGATAGTCGTCAACCAGGGCGGCGGACGTCGCGCGAGGTGAATGCATCCGAGCGACGAGCACGTCGTCGAACGTGACGTCGCCGCCTGTCCGCCAGGTCGGGTAGCGGCGGCGCAGGTCCGGCCACCACTCTCGTTCGACCCGCTCCTCGAACGCCACGGTGTCGGCCGCGCCGAGGATGTAGCCGCCCACGCCATCGGCGTCCACGACCACGAAGGCCAGCTCCGGCTCCAGCGTCACGTAGGGGCCGGCGTAGACGTGGCCGAGCAGGTCGGGGTCCCGCAGCATCCCACTCGCGTCCTCGCCGGAGGCTCCGGTGCGGAGGCAGACCTCGTAGACCGCGTCACGGTCGTCGGATCGGTACGGGCGGAGCACCGTCATCCACGCGAGCTTGGCCCAGCCGCCCGCCCGCCGGTGGTTTTGCCGGGTGGGAACTCTGACTCTTGCGGTTGCTAACCTGCCGCGCCGTCCCCTGAGGGTGTCGATTTGCCCCGGGGCAGACCCCGTCCGGTAGATTGCGAATCAATTCACAAGGGTCGCTCGCGTTGCGGGTGACCTGCTGGCGCTAGGAGCAAGGGTGGCCGATCTTCCCGCCAAACGTGAGCTGAACCGAGGCGCTGGCAATGCCATGTCGATGGCGTTCGAGCTGGCGGTGACCCCGGCGCTGTTCGCCTTCATCGGCTGGCGGCTCGACGTCTGGCTCGGCACCACGCCGCTGCTGTTGTTGGTCCTGTTCGTCTTCACCGTCGGCTACGAGATATGGAAGCTGTTCACCCGGTACGACGCGACGATGCGCGAGCACGAGGCGCGGATGCCGGGCATGGCGAACCGCCGCACCCCGGAGGGGCCGCGGTCATGAAGGCGGCGCGGGTCACGGCCGCCGATCTGCACGCGCCGGTCCCCGAGGCGCCGGCGGTGGAGCGGGCGCTGGCGCTCGACATGCTCAAGCGGGGCGTCTGGTTCGCCCCGGTGACACTCATCGCCGCCACGGCCATCTGGGGCGGTGCGGGCGCTTCGTCCGCAGCGGTGGCGATCTCGCTAGTGGTCGTCAACCTGCTGCTGGCCGCGCTGTCGCTGTCGTGGGCTGCCAGTCGCTCGCTCACGCTGCTGATGGCGGTGGCCCTCGGCGGATTCGTCGTCCGGATGGGCCTGGTCACGCTCGTCCTGCTGCTCGTCAAGGACGAGTCCTGGATCGACCTCACGGCGCTCGGGGTGACCGTGATCGTCACTCACCTCGGGCTCTTGTTCTGGGAGCTGCGCTACGTATCAGCGTCCCTCGCCTTCCCGGCGCTCAAGCCGGGTGACAAGGAGGCAGTGCACCCGTGATCCTCGGGCTCGAGTTCCCGCCGGTCAGCCACGTCGTCGAGTGGCCCACGCTCTTCGGTGGCGACGCCCTCGGCGTCAACAAGGTGGTCTTGTTGATGTGGATCTCCGTGGCGCTGGTGTTCGCACTGTTCTACTTCGCCACGCGTGAACCGAAGCTGGTGCCCGACGGCGTCCAGAACGTGGCGGAGTCGACCGTGGAGTTCGTGGAGGACCAGGTCGTCCTGCAGACGATCGGGCCCGACGGTCTGAGCTACACGCCGTTCCTGCTCACCCTGTTCACGTTCATCTTCACGTGCAACGTCTGGGAGCTGATCCCGGTCGTGCAGATGCCGGTGAACGCCCGGATCGCGCTGCCCATGTTCATGGCGATCCTCGTGTGGTTCGTCTACATCATCGTCGGCATCAAGAACCAAGGATTCCTGGGCTACTTCAAGAGCGCGACGATCCCTCCGGGCGTTCCCAAGGTGATCCTGCCGCTGGTGGCGTTCATCGAGCTGATCGGGATCCTCGTGACGCGGCCCTTGTCGCTGGCGGTCCGGCTCTTCGCCAACATGCTTGCCGGCCACCTGCTGCTCGTGAGCTTCGCCGTCATCACCCAGGCGTTGGTCGCGTCGACCATCATCGGCGGGGCGCTCCCCCTGGCGCTGCTCGTCTTCCTGATGGCGTTCGAGCTGCTGGTGGCGTTCCTGCAGGCCTACATCTTCACCATCCTCGCTGCCGTGTACATCGACAGCTCCATGCACCCCGCGCACTGACAGACCAGCAAGGAGACGAACCAGTGCTTCACGTCCTAGCCCAGCAGGCCCCAGGTGAGCTCGAGGCCGGCCTCACCGCCGTCGGCCGAGGCATCGTCTACGGCGGCGCCGCCATCGGCCCCGGCATCGGCATCGGCCTGGTGGTCGGCAACGCCATCACGGCCATGGCCCGCCAGCCCGAGGCCGCCGGCATGGTGCGCACCACCATGTTCCTCGGCATCGCCTTCACCGAAGCCCTGGCGCTGTTCGGCTTCGTGCTCTCCTTCATCATCGCCGGCTGAGGAGGCCCACCGTGCGCATCCGCACATCGCTCGCGATCCTGGCGCTCGCATTCGGCGGGTTGCTCGCCCTGGCGTCGCCTGCCAACGCGCAGGAGGGCGAGGAGGAGCCACAGCTCTCCGAGGACACCGAGGAATGCATTCACCTGGCCGAGGAGGCGGATGATCCCGAGGCCTGCCAGGAGGCCCCGAACCCGATCCTGCCCGAGACCAGCGAGCTGGTGTGGGGCGCCGTCAGCTTCACTGCCCTGTTCCTGCTGCTCCGCCGGTTCGCCTACCCGCAGATCAAGCAGATGGCGGAGAACCGGGCCGAGCGCATCCGGTCCGACCTGGCCTCGGCCGAGAGCACCAAGGCCGATGCCGAGCAGGTGCTGGCCGAGTACCGGGCCCAGCTCAACGACGCCAAGGCCGAGGCCGGGCGCATCATCGAGGAGGCCCGCCAGGCGGCCGACGCCATCAAGCGCGACCAGGAGGCGCGGCTCCAGTCCGAACTGGCCGACCTCCGAGCCAGGGCCGTCGCCGACATCGACTCGGCCAAGGTCCAGGCCGTGAGCGACCTGCGGGGCGAGGTCGCCCAGCTCGCCATCGGCGCGGCCGAGACCGTGGTGCAGCGCAGCCTCGACGAGGCGACGCAAACCCAGCTCGTCGAGGACTACATCAACCAGATGGCGGCGCAGCGCTCGTGAGGTCGAACCGCCGCCCCACGACCCAGCAGACCGACTAGGAGCACGCCGAGATGGCAGTCGACCGCACGCTCGCCTACGCCGAGGCCCTCTTCGGCGTGGCCCGGGCCGAGGGCACCCTCGGTGAGGTCGAGGACGAGCTGTTCCGCTTCTCGCAGACCCTGCAGGGCAACGACGAGCTGCGCGAGGCCCTCACCGATCCGGGCATCCCCGCAGCCCGGCGCCAGCAGGTCGTCGAAGACCTGCTGGGCGGCCGGGCCTCGCCGACCACGGTGGCCCTGGTCTCGATGGTGGTCGGCACCGGCCGGGCCCGCTCGCTGCCCACCATCATCCACAAGCTCGTCGAGATGAGCGCGGCCGAGGCCAACAAGGAGGTCGCCGAGGTGCGTTCGGCGATCCCGCTCACCGATGACCAGCGCGAACGGCTGGCCAAGGCCCTCGGCAACGCCACCGGCAAGCAGGTCGAGGTCAAGGTCGTGGTCGACCCGTCGGTGCTCGGCGGCATCGTCGCCCAGGTGGGCGACACCGTGATCGACGGATCGGTCCGCAGCCGGCTCGACCAGCTGAAGCACGCATTCTGACGACAACAGGACGAGGACGAGACCGATGGCAGAGCTGACCATCAACACCGCAGACATCGCCGCTGCGCTCCGCAAGAACCTCGAGGACTTCAAGCCCGACGTCTCGACCGCGCAGGTCGGGCGCGTCGCCGAGGTCGGCGATGGCATCGCCACGGTGGCCGGGCTGCCCGACGCCGCGGTCAACGAGCTGCTCGAGTTCGAGAGCGGCGCCGTCGGCCTGGCCCTCAACCTCGACGAGGAGTCGATCGGCGCCGTCGTGCTCGGCGACGCTGCTGGCGTCAAGGAGGGCCAGACGGTCAAGGCCACCGGCCGCATCCTGTCGGTGCCGGTCGGCGACGGCCTGCTCGGCCGCGTGGTCGACGGCCTGGGCAACCCGGTCGACGGCGGCGGTGCGCTGTCCGGGGTGCAGGACCGCCGCATGGAGATCCAGGCGCCCGGCATCTTGGGTCGCCAGCCGGTGCACCAGCCGCTGCAGACCGGCATCAAGGCCATTGACGCCATGACGCCGGTCGGCCGGGGCCAGCGCGAGCTGATCATCGGCGACCGCAAGACCGGCAAGACCACCATCGCTGTGGACACGATCATCAACCAGCGCGGCCTGGGCGTGAAGTGCATCTACGTGGCGATCGGTCAGAAGGAGTCGACCGTGGCGAACACCGTGTCGACCCTCCAGGACCACGGCGCCATGGATTACACGGTCGTCGTCGTGGCCGGTGCCTCCGATCCATCGCCGTTCAAGTACCTGGCGCCCTACGCGGGTTGCGCCATGGGCCAGCACTGGATGGAGACCGGGAAACACGCCCTCGTCGTCTACGACGACCTGTCGAAGCAGGCCGAGGCCTACCGCCAGATCTCGCTGCTGCTGCGCCGCCCGCCGGGCCGCGAAGCCTACCCCGGCGACGTGTTCTACCTGCACAGCCGCCTGTTGGAGCGCGCCGCCAAGCTGTCCGACGACAACGGCGGCGGCTCGCTGACGGCCCTCCCCGTCATCGAGACCAAGGCCGGCGACATCTCGGCCTACATCCCCACCAACGTGATCTCGATCACCGACGGCCAGATCTACCTGCAGGAGGACCTGTTCAAGTCGGGTGTCCGCCCCGCGTTCGACACCGGCCAGTCGGTGTCCCGCGTCGGCGGCGCCGCCCAGATCAAGGCCATGAAGAAGGCCGTCGGCACGCTCAAGGGCGACCTGTCCCAGTTCCGCGAGCTCGAGTCGTTCGCGGCGTTCGGCTCCGAGCTGGACAAGGTGTCCCAGGCCCAGCTCGACCGCGGCTACCGGCTCGTCGAGCTACTCAAGCAGCCGCTCAACAGCCCGATGCCGGTCGAGGAGCAGGTGGTGTCGCTCTACGCCGCCACCCACGGCGACCTCGACCCGGTGCCGGTGACCGAGGTCCGCCGCTACGAGTCCGAGCTGCTGGAGTGGTGCCGGGCCCGCCACGGCGACATCCTCGAGACCATCCGCACCACCGGCGACATCCCCGACGTCGAGGCGTTCGAGACGGCGCTGGCCGGCTTCTCGGAGCAGTTCTCCTGGGAGCAGGCGGCCGACGAGGCGGCGGGCTAGCCCGTGCCCGGCGGCAAGGAACGTGCGCTGCGCCGGCAGATCCGGTCGGTGCAGTCCACGAAGAAGATCACCAAGGCGATGGAGCTCATCGCCGCCAGCCGCATCGCCAAGGCGCAGCAGCGGGCCGACGCCGCCCGTCCCTACAGCGAGAAGCTGACCGACGTCATCCGCAACCTCGCCGCGGCCGGTGCCGGCGGGGGCTCGCCCCTGCTGGCCGAGCGTGACGAGGTCGGGACCGTTGCCTACGTCGTCATCGCCGGCGACCGGGGGCTGTGCGGCGCCTACAACGGCAACGTCATCCGCGCCGCCGAGCGCTCGATGGCCAACCAGCAGGCGCAGGGCCGCCAGACCCGGCTCGTGACGGTGGGCAAGAAGGCGACGGGTTACTTCCGCTTCCGCGGCTACGACATCGACGCCCACTACGAGGGCTTCGCCGACCAGCCGTCCTACGACGACGCGAAGGCCATCGCCGAGTTCGTGGTCCAGCAGTTCGAGGAGGGCGTCTACGACCTCGTCGAACTGGCCTACACGCAGTTCCTGTCGGTCGCCTCGCAGCGGGTCGTGGTCCGGCGGTTCGTGCCGCTCGACCCCACCCTGCTCGAGCAGGCGGCCGACGGCCTCACGGCCGACTACGAATTCGAGCCGGCCCCGCAGCAGATCCTCGACCGGCTGCTGCCGCGCTACGCCGAGGCCCGGCTCTACGCCGCCCTCCTCGACGGCGCGGCGTCGTTCCTCGCCTCGCAGCAGCGGGCCATGAAGTCGGCGACCGACAACGCCGAAGAGCTCATCACCAAGTACAGCCGGGCCATGAACAGGGCCCGGCAGGACGCCATCACCACCGAGATCATGGAGATCGTCGGTGGCGCCGAGGCGCTGCGTGCCGGGCAGTCGGGCAGTCACGACCTGCTGGCCGACGACGCCCTGCTGGTCGACGACATCCTGAACGACCGCCTCGCCGCCAACTCGCGCCGCTGAGAGGAGCACGCATGACCGTCACCGAACCCACCACCGGCGCCGAGTCCACCATCAAGGACGGCAAGGTCGTCGCCATCGCCGGCCCCGTCATCGACGTCGAGTTCCCGCCCGACGCCGTGCCGGGCATCAACACCGCGCTGGAGCTGACCATCTCGGCCAACGGCGAGGACGTGATCGTCCGCGCCGAGGTCGCCCAGCAGATCGGCGAGTCGCGGGTCCGGGCGATCTGCCTGCGGCCGACCGACGGCCTGGTCCGCGGCACGGCCGTCCGCAACTCGGGCGCCGGCCTGACCATGCCCGTGGGCGACGGCGTCCTCGGCCACGTGCTGAACGTGGTCGGCGAGCCGCTCGACGTGCCGTCGCTCGATGAGTCGCAGATCGAGGACCATTGGAACATCCACCGGCCGGCCCCCGACTTCGACACACTCGAGCCCCGGCGCGAGGTCTTCGAGACCGGCATCAAGGTCATCGACCTGCTCAC
>OCZS010000314.1_pt1 | contig 15740 bp, 18 predicted proteins | sample 1539071 | NCBI WGS metagenome assembly OCZS01 (sample SAMEA3113584, study PRJEB22503) | soil metagenome
GCTCGCCGACGGGAAGCGAGGCGACATCGGCTCGACCGCGCGCGCCTACGCGGCGGCGTACCTGGAGCCCCGTGGTGAGGGCGCCGAGCCGGTCGCGGACGCGCTGACGGTGAACCCCTACCTGGGGCGGGACTCGGTCGATCCGTACCTGGCAGCCTGCCGCCGGCACGGCTGCGGGATCTTCTGCGTCGTCAGGACCTCGAACGCAGGCGGCGGGGAGATCCAGGACCTCGTCCTCTCCGACGGCAGGCCGCTCTGGCAGCACGTGGCCTCCCAGGTCGCCGAGTGGGGAGCGGACGTCGTCGGCGAGCGAGGCCTGTCGAGTGTCGGAGCCGTCATCGGTGCGACCCACCCTCGCGCGGTTGCCGAGGCGCGGAGGCTGCTGCCGCAATCCGTGTTGTTGCTGCCAGGTCTCGGCGCCCAGGGGGCGAAACCCGGAGACGTGGCCAGAGCGTTCACGAGCGGACCGGCCAGCGCGCTCGTCGCAGCGGCGCGTTCGGTCATCTACGCCTATCGCCAGGGTGAGGACGACTGGCGGTCTGCCGCCGCCGCCGAGGCGGCGCGCCTGCGAGGCGAGGTCTGGGCGGTTGCGGGATGGTGACGATCCCCTGGTGGTTCGTCCGCTACGGCTTTCCGGCGCTGGCGCTCGCGGCAGTCACGATGATCGTGCTGGTCGCACGGCCGGCGCTCCATGGAGGTGAAGCGGCGCGGCCGAAAGTGACGGCTCAGCAGGTCGAGCAGCCGCCCGTGAGGGCGCGCGTCAAGCCCGCCCGCGCCTCGACGTACGCGGTCCGGAGCGGCGACACGCTTGCCTCGATCGCGGAGAAGTTCGGCACGACGGTCGACCGCCTGATGGAGCTGAATCCAGGGGTCGACCCTACGGCTCTCACGGTCGGCATGCCGATCCGCGTCGACTAACCTGAGGCCCGTGAAGCGACTGGCGGTCCTTGTCGCTGTCCTTGCCTGTTCGACCTCAGCCGCGTCCGCGGCGACTCCTGAGGTCGACGCTCGCGCCTACCTCGTGCAGGACGCGCAGACGGGCGAGGTGCTGCTTGCCCGCCGGGCTCACGACCGGCTGCCGATCGCGAGCATCACGAAGCTGATGACCGCCTTGCTTACCGTGGCCCACGCGAGGCCGAACGAGCTGGTGACTGTCGATCCAGACGCCGTCGGCGTGACCGGGTCGACGATCCGGCTGCGCGCCGGGGAGCGGATCCGCGTCCGCGAGCTGATGGCGGCCGCGCTGATTCAGAGCGCGAACGACTCGGCCGTTGCGCTAGGAGAGTTCGTCGGGGATCGGGTCGGGGAGCCGTTCCCGACGCTGATGAACAACACGGCCGGCAGCATCGGCCTCCCCGACACGCGCTTCGTCCGGCCGGATGGGCTCGACGCGCCGGGCCACTACTCGAGCGCTTGGGACGTCACGAAGCTCGCGATGGTCGCCATGCGCGAGCCGATAATCCGCCAGCTGGTGCGGCAGGAGACCGCAATGATTTCCGGCGGCCGGACGCTGCACACGTGGAACGACCTCCTGGGCGAGTTCCCGGGCACCTTCGGCGTCAAGACCGGCCACACCTCGGGCGCCGGGTGGAATCAGGTCGTGGCCGCCCGGGGGAACCACGTCACGATCTACGCGACGATTCTCGGAAGTCCGTCGCGCGCCGTCCGCAACGCGGACCTCGAGGAGCTGCTCGCCTGGGGCATGTCGCGGTACGCATTCGTGCCGCTCGCCTCGCCGGACCGTGTGTACGGCCGGATCCCCGTCGAGTGGGGCTTCGAGCCGGTTCCCGTCGTCGCCGCGCGGCCCATGCGGAGACCCGTCCGGATCGGGCGGCCGCTCATGGAGCGTGTCGTCTTGCCGTCCCGCCTCGACCTTCCCGTCCGCGAGGGGCAAGTCGTCGGCGAGGTCCGCGTCTATGACCGCAAGCGTCTCCTCGGACGGACGCCGCTCATCGCCGCCGAGGCGCGGGACGATCCAAGCTTCCTCGACCGGACCGGCTGGTACGCGGGTCGCACACTGGATCACATCGGAGGCTGGTTCTCCTGATCATCACGGTGACGATGAACGCCGCCCTCGACCGGACGGTGACGGTCCCGAACTTCCAGCCGGGCCAGCGTCACCGCGCGAGCGTGGGCCTTACGCTCGCCGGCGGAAAGGGCATCAACATCGCCCGCGCGCTCAAGCGGATGGACGTCCCGGTCGTGGCGACCGGCCTGGCAGGCGGCCGGACAGGCGCCCGGGTCGTGAGCGAGCTCACCCGCGAAGGGATACTCAACGACTTCGTGCGCATCGGCGAGGAGTCGCGGACTTCCACGGCCGTGGTCGACCCCACCGGGGGCACATACACGGAGATCAACGAGTGGGGCCCACACGTCACGCCGGAGGAGCTCGAGCTGTTGCTGGAGAAGCTTCGCTACCTCTCGCGCGGCGCGGACATGGTCGTCTTCGCCGGCACGCTGCCCCGCGGTGTGGACGATGGCTTCTACGGGGAGGCGATTCGCGAGCTCGAGCGGCGCGGGATCCGGGCGGTTCTCGACGCGGAGGGACAACCGCTCCGGCTCGGAGCGGAGGCGGGGCCGTTCCTCGTCACGCCAAACGAGCGGGAGGCCGAAGGGCTCGTCGGGCAGGAGTTCCACGACCCGCAGGATTTCGTCCAGGCGCTCGACCACATCTCCGACCTGGGTGCCAGGAACGTCCTGATCACGCTCACCTCGGGCTGCTACGCGCTGCTCCGGGCGGAGCGCGTGGTCGAGCGGTTCCACGCCGCGGTGCCCGAGGTCGCGACAGTCTCGCCGGCCGGGTCGGGCGACGTGCTCCTGGCCGGCTACATGGCGGCGCGGCTCGACGACCTCGCTCCCGAGGAGGCACTCCAGCGGGCGGTCGCGGCCGGAGCCGCGGCAGTCCAGGAGGTCGGCGCCGGTCGGTTCGAGCCGCGCGAGCTCACGCGTCTCGCCGAGGGCGTGAAGATCGAGAAGCTCGAGCCCGTTCCCTCGGAGTTGTGATGACACGGGCGGCGCTCCTCGCGGCGGCCGCCCTTCTCTGCGCCGCCTGCGGAACCGGTGACGACACCGCCCCGACTGCCGCGCTTTCCTCCAAGCACCTCGTCTACACGAAGGCCGTCGGAAAGCCACAGAAGGCGGTCTGGATCGGCGACGTCAACGGCACCCGAATGAGACGACTGGCGCTCGGGAGCTACGGGCTGGTCTCGCCCGACGGCCGGACGATCGCGATCTCGCGGCGGGGTGGGATCTACACGGTCGACCCCAACGGCCACGGCGAGCGCTTCATCGCTTGGGCGAGGCCGGCGGGATGGCTACCCGACTCCCGCCATCTGCTGGCCTTCCAGCGAAGGGCATTCGTCAACATCGACCTGGACGATCGAAGCGTCGACGTGATCGAGGGGCGCGAGGTGACGACGTGGAGCATCTCGCCGGACGGCGCCACGCTCGCGTACGACGTCTACCTCGCTCGGCCGCCCTCCGGCGAGTGCGGGTTCGACATCTACAGCGCCCAGATCGACGGGAGCTCGAAACGCCGCTTGACCACGGGTGGTCGGAGCAGCCACCCCGTTTGGGGAACAGACTCGATCGTCTTCGCCTACCGGCCGGTGGGCACCGGTTGCTTCAAGCCGCGCATTTGGCAGATGGGGAGCAAAGGAGGGCAGCGGGCGCCCGTGATGCGGACGCTTCCGAACCGGTTCGCCGAGCTCGGTCGATACGGCGTCAGACCATTCGCCTGGGTCTCCGGCTCGCCGCTTCTCCTCGCGACGATCCCCACGGAATGGGGGGCCGAGCTCGCGCTTGTGAACGCACGCTCGGGTCGAGCTCGTGTTGCGGACCTCGACCCTCGCCCGCGGCGCGAGCGGCCGATGTACGTCGACCACCCCTCGCGCGACGGGCGCTACGCCGTCGGTGCGGCCTGCGGTGCCGAGGGTCCGTGCACGATCCGCATGTACTCGGTCGCCACCGGCCGGGCGCGCGAGCTGATCACCGGAGACGTCAGGTACCCGCACTGGAACCGCTGATAAGGAGGGCTTGGCAAAACGCCGGCTGTGGAGACGAGCGACGTTCCACCAAGCCCTCCTGATGCCGTCAAGGCCCGCTGTTACGATCGATTCTCGATTGAAAGGGATTGACACAGCGAGGTCTTCCGGCCCAGGCCAACCGCGAGGAGCCTGGGCCTTTGTGCTTCTAGGAGGGGCCCATGGAGATTGAGATCGGGCGAGGGAAGAAGGCGCGTCAGGCCTACGGCTTCGACGACATCGCGATCGTGCCGAGCCGCCGGACGCGCGACCCGCAGGACGTCGACATCGGCTGGAAGCTCGGCCCGCACCTGCTCGAGCTGCCGCTGCTCGGTTCCGCGATGGACGGGGTCGTCTCGCCGGAGACGGCGATCAAGCTCGGGGAGCTCGGGGGCCTGGGCGTCCTCAACCTCGAGGGGATCTTCAGCCGCTACGAGGACGCCGACATCCAGCTGACCAAGATTGCCAAGGCGCCCAAGGAGAAGGCGACGGCGATGATGCAGAAGATCTATGAGCAGCCGGTCGAGCCGCGGCTGATCGCCCGGCGGATCGAGGAGATCAAGTCGAGGGGCGTCCTCGCTGCGGGGTCGCTGACGCCGCAGCGGGTCCGCGACCACTACGAGATCGCGCTTGCCGCCGGGCTCGACGTCCTCGTCATCCAGGGAACGGTCGTCTCGGCCGAGCACGTCTCGTCCAACGGGGCCGCCCTGAACCTGAAGGAGTTCATTGCCGACATCCCGATCCCGGTCATCGTCGGCGGGTGCGCCTCGTACCAGACCGCGCTGCACCTGATGCGGACCGGCGCCGCGGCAGTGCTCGTCGGGGTCGGGCCGGGCGCGGCGTGCACGACGCGCGGAGTGCTCGGGGTCGGCGTCCCGCAGGCAACGGCGATCTCGGACGCCAGCGCGGCCCGCGTCCAGCACCTGCTCGAGACCGGCAACTACGTGAACGTGATCGCCGATGGCGGGATGCGAACCGGTGGCGACATCGCGAAGGCGATTGCCTGCGGGGCCGACGCCGTCATGGTCGGCTCACCGCTCGCCCGCGCCAAGGAGGCGCCTGGCCGCGGCTACCACTGGGGGATGGCGACCTTCCACCCAACGCTTCCCCGCGGTGCCCGCGTGCAGGTCGACCAGCCCGCCACGCTGGAGGAGATCGTGATCGGGCCGGCGACCGAGAACGACGGAACGCTGAACCTGATGGGGGCGTTGCGCACCGCCATGGCGACCTGCGGCTACGAGTCGATCCACGACTTCCAGAAGGCCGAGATCATGCTTGCGCCGGCGATCAAGACCGAGGGCAAGGGCCTCCAGAAGGCGCAGCAGATCGGGATGGGATAGTGGGGCAAGTTGTCCCGCTTCCGGAGCGCGAGCCGTCAGCCGAAGACCGGCCGGTCCTGGTCGTGGACTTCGGCGGCCAGTACTCACAGCTGATCGCCAGGCGCGTGCGTGAGGCTCGGGTGTACTCGGAGCTCGTCTCGCACCGAACGCCGGCGCAGGCGATCCGAGCGCGGAACCCGCGTGCCCTGATCCTCAGCGGCGGGCCGGCATCCGTGTACGCCGACGAGGCGCCCAAGCTCGACGAGGCGGTCTGGGAGCTCGGGATCCCGACGCTCGGTATCTGCTACGGCATGCAACTGATGGCGCTCGATCTCGGTGGCAGGGTGGAGCGGACCGGCGGCTCCGAGTTCGGTCGCGCCGACCTTCGCTCGGCCGGAGGCGCGCTGCTGGAGGACACGCCCGAGAAGCAGGTCGTGTGGATGAGCCATCGCGACTCCGTCACCGCGCCGCCGGAGGACGCCGAGGTGACGGCGTCGTCGCCGTCCACGCCCATCGCGGCCTTCGAGGCGCCCGAGCGCGGCCTCTACGGCGTCCAGTTCCACCCCGAGGTGGTGCACACGGCGCACGGACAGGATGTCCTGAAGAACTTCCTCTACGGCGTCGCGGAGGCGCCGCCCACCTGGACCGCGGCCGCGGTGATCGAGGAGCAGGTCGAGCGCATCCGCGCCCAGGTCGGCTCCGAGCGCGTTCTCTGCGCGCTCTCCGGCGGGGTGGACTCGGCGGTGGCCGCGCTGCTCGTGCACAAGGCGATCGGCGACCAGCTCACCTGCGTTTTCGTCGACCACGGGCTGTTGCGAAAGGACGAGGCGGCGCAGGTTGTCGAGACCTTCCAGGGCCACTTCAACGTCCCGCTCGTCCATGTAGAGGCCCAGGACAGGTTCCTCGACCGGCTCGAGGGCATCGACGACCCGGAGGAGAAGCGCAAGCGCGTCGGCGAGGAGTTCATCCGCGTGTTCGAGGGCGAGGCACTGCGTCTTACGGATGGAAGGGCAAAGCCGGACCATCCTTTCGGGCGGATCCGCTACCTCGTCCAGGGCACGCTCTACTCGGACGTGATCGAGTCGGGCGGGACGGAAGGTGTCGCGGCGATGATCAAGTCGCACCACAACGTCGGCGGCTTGCCGGAGGAGGTCGACTTCGATCTCGTCGAGCCGCTGCGGCTGCTCTTCAAGGACGAGGTGCGCCGCGTCGGCGAGGAGCTCGGACTCCCCGAACGGATGGTCTGGCGCCAGCCGTTCCCCGGCCCGGGCCTCGCGATCCGCATCATCGGCGAGGTCACGCGTGAGCGGCTGGAGATCCTCCGCGAGGCGGACGCGATCCTCCAGGAGGAGGTGCGGCGCGCCGGGCTCTACCGCGACCTCTGGCAGTCCTTCGCCGTGCTGCCGGCGATCCGCTCGGTGGGCGTGCAGGGCGACGAGCGGACATACGCGTACCCGATCGTGATCCGGGCGGTCACCTCCGAGGACGCCATGACCGCGGACTGGGCGCGTCTGCCCTACGACCTGCTCGAGACGATCTCGAGCCGGATCATCAACGAGATCCCGGGCGTGAACCGCGTCGCGCTCGACATCTCCTCGAAGCCGCCCAGCACGATCGAGTGGGAGTAAGCCGGCGCGCTCCTGGGAAGGAGTAGCGCGATGGTCTACCGGCTCGTGGGCTTCTGGGTGCTGCGGCGCGCGTTCCGGATCCTCACGGCGGACGATCCGCGCCCACTGCCCAAACGGCTGACACACGAGGCCAGGCGCATTCTGCTCGGCGCCGCGATCACCCTCGCGCTGCTCGTGCTTGGGGCGATCGTCCTGCTCGTGCTCTTGGTCGCAGCCATTGCCTGAGCGTATGATCGGCGCCCGTGGCACGCACCGTTCGCTCGCCTGACGGCAGGACCTGGACCCTCGACCGCATCTCGCAGGGCAAGTCGTTCGCGGAACGACGACAGGAGCCGTTCTTCTGGCCCAGCCTGATCGCCACCGCGATCATGCTGGTGTTCATCGTCCGGCTGATCTCGGTCGACGGCGCCGGCTGGTTCACCTGGGTCGTAGTCGTCCCGCTTTTCGTGATCTGGCTCCTGGAGCGCGGACTCAGCTTCGCGCGGCCGAACATCCGCGCGCACACCGACGGGCCGCCCGCGGAGACGCACACCTGGCGCACGACACACCGCATCGGCCTCGGCCGGATCGAGAACCGGATCGCCGAGCAGATCGAGCAGGGACATCTCGAGGCGGAGCCGGCGGGCGCAGTCCTGATCGGGATCTAACCGAGTCTCCGTGGAGTTCCGCGACGTCCTGACCCGGCGGCGGAGCGTCCGAACCTACGCCGAGAGGGAGGTGCCGCGCGACCTGCTCGAGCGGATCGCGGACGCGGCCGTCGTCTGGGCGCCGAGCGCCGGCTTCTCTCAGGGTCTTCGCATCGTCGTCGTCACGGATCCGGAGACCCGGAAGCGGATCGCAACGGCCGCGAAGGAGGACGAGCTCGCCGCGCAAGGCCGGCCGCGCTGGAAGGCGGCCGCACCCGTCCACATGGTCGTCCTGACGCGCGAAGGCGACTACCACGACCGGTATCGGCAGCAGGACAAGCTGAAGATCACCGGCGGGCGGGAGATCGACTGGCCGGCCCCGTACTGGTTCGTCGACGCCGGCGCCGCCGCGATGACGCTGATGCTGGCCGCGATCGACGAGGGCCTCGACACCGCGATCTTCGGGGTCACCGACCTCGAGGGACTTTCGAAGACCCTGGGGCTGCCGGACGACGTCCGCTTCGTCGCGGTGGTGACGATGGGCTACCCGGCAGGAACGGACGACGAGCCGAGCGCCGGGGCCAGCGTTTTCGCCAGGCGCCGGAAGTCCCGCGACGACGTCGTCCGCTGGGAGCGCTGGTGAGGCTCGACCACTGTGTGATCGCCGTCTCCGACTGGCAGCGTTCCAACGCCTTCTACCGCGACGTGCTCGGGGCTGAGATCGTCGGCGGGACGAGTGGTTTCGGCTTCTACCTCGTCGACGATTGGCAGCTGAACGTCCACGGCCCCGGGTTCGAGGGGCTCAACGCACGGCTGCCGGTCCAACCCGGCAACAGTGACCTCTGCTTCCGTTGGGACGGGCCCATCGAGGAGGCGGTCGAGCATCTCGAGCGGTTCGGAGTGCCGATCGAGGCCGGGCCCCTCTCGGCGGAGTTCCCCCGCGGCCGGATCACGAGCGTCTACTTCCGCGACCCGGACGGCAGCCTCCTCGAGTTCCTCTCGTACGACTGACCGCTACCCGACCGAGAACGCGGGGTAGCGGGCACGCACGGAGTCGATGTAGCCGGCAAGGCGGTCCGCCAGCTCGGGATCCTCGAACTCGAGCACGTTCTCGGCGTTCAGCTCACCCGACCGCGACAGGTTGAAGCTCCCCGTGAAGACCGTGTCGTCCGCAACGGTGACCTTCGCGTGCATGAAATCGTGGAGCGTTCCCGGGCCCCAGGGCGTCGACGGTTTGCCCGAGAACGGCGCCTGCATGACCCGCTCGAGCAGCGGCAGCTTCCACGAGATGTTGCCGTTCTGCCGCCACTGGTAGATGACGCCCTGAACCTGGGGTTGGTCGACGCAGCCGGCGATGTCGAGCACGCCTTCTGAGATCTTCTCCGCGAGCGTCGAGAGGACGGGAGCCGCGGTGATGACGGGTGACGCGATCCGCACGCGCCTGCGCGCCCGTCCGATCGCCTTGCCGATCCGGTGCGACAGGCCTTCGCCGTTGCCCGGCGTGAACCACGGCCGTACCCGAAGGTTCCCGACGGGCACGGGCCGCGGGGCGACGAAGCCGCTGCGTTCGACTGCGCCCGTGTCCCAGAGCTCGTCGAAGTTCTCGGTGAAGCGCACGGCCAGCTCGCGGGACTCCGCGATCACGATCACGTTCTCCTGCCGTAACCACGAGTCCTCGGTCCAGTTGGTCGAGCCCGTCCAGACCGACTCGTTGTCGCGCACGACGTACTTGTGGTGCATCAGGTCCGGCACGCCGGCGATCGCCCGTACGGGCACCTCGAGGGACGCGATCAGCCGCCCGTCGGGCTCCGGAGGCGGCGGCACGGGGATCGGGTTCCGGTGGTCGAGGTTGTAGACGAACCGCACAGCCACGCCCCGCGCCGCGGCCGCCTTGATCGCGTCGCCGACGATCCCGGCCGTGCCGCCGTCGAGGTTGAAGTCGTAGTGGGCGAAGTCCAGCGTCGACCGGGCACCGCCCACAAAGGCGGCGATCTGCTCCGCCACCGCGACGGGGGTCTGGCCCCCGTCGGTCAGTGTTCTCACCTCGAGCACGCCGCGCATCTTCCCGGATGCCAGTGCCTGCGCGGCCAGTGAGGGCTAGTCGTCGGACCTGAGCTTGCGCGCCGCAGCTGCGCCCGCGAGGGCGACCCCGGCAGCCGCGAGCCCGGCGACCACCCACGGTGTTCTGCTGCGCCGCGACTTCGTCGGTACTCGGATACGCATGCTTACCTCCTCGGCAGTGTCTGTTTCTGATTCCGGGCTTCGTCGAGAGCTAAACGTTCATGCGTTCGTGCGACGGCTCGCCGCGGGGCGGATCGGCCGGACCTACAACCAGTACGCGGAATCGGCCGCCTGTCGCGACCGGCTCGCCGCCTATCTCGAGCAGCGCCGGGAGGCGCGGTACCTCCTCGTCGGCGAGGCCGCCGGCTATCGCGGCGCGCGGGTGAGCGGGATCCCGTTCACGTCCGAACGCCAGCTGACCGGGACGGGGCCGGCGGAGGCGACCGCGACCATCGTCCGACGCACGCTCGACGAGCTGGGAGTTGCTGACGACGTGCTGCTCTGGAACGTCGTGCCGACCCACCCCGGGACGGTTCGCGCGAACCGGCGGCCGACGACGGCCGAAATACGTGGCGGCATGCCGTTCCTCGATGAGCTGCTGATCGGCCGTGTCCCGATCGCCGTCGGCCGTGTGGCCCAGGCCGTGCTCGGCGGTGAGTACGTCCGGCACCCCTCGCACGGTGGTGCCGTGGAATTCAGGGCCGGTCTCCTGCTATCCATCCGGCGATGAATCGACTGCTGATCGTCGGGATCGCTCTCGCCGTCGCTGCCGGGCTCTACCTCGTGTTCCGCCCGGACGACACGGACGAGCCGACGGCGACCCCGCCTCCGCCGACCACCGAGACAACCACCACGGTGACGACCACCGCTGCTCCGCCGCCTCCGCCTCCGGCTCAAGTGCGGATCGTCGTGCGTGGCGGCCTCCCCGTCGGCGGCCCCCGCCGCGTCACGGTCGCCCGGGGTCGGCGCGTGATCCTCAACGTCACCTCCGACGTCTCGGATCACGTCCACGTCCACGGCTACGACCTGATGCAGGACGTCGGGCCGGGGATGCCCGCGCGGATCGCGTTCCGGGCGACGAGACCCGGCACGGTCGAGGCCGAGCTCGAGGATCGGGGCATCCAGATCGCCCGGATCACGGCACAGTGACGACGATCGCGCTGCCACTCGCGCACGGCATCGGGCAGATCCAGGACCTCCCGATCCCGCGTTTGCTCTTCTACTACGCGGCCTCGCTGACGCTGATCCTGTCCTTTGTCGCCCTCGCCGTCCTCTGGAAGGAACCGCGGCTGGCCGGCCACGAGCGTGGAAGGCCGCTCGCCGACGACTGGCAGCGCTTTCTCCTCTGGCCCGGCTGGCGGGTCATCTTCGGCGCGATCTCGTTTGGCCTTCTCGTCGTCGTCTGGTTGGCGGCTCTCTTCGGTAGGCCCGATGCGGGCGACAACATCGCCCCGGTCTTCATCTGGGTCGTCTTCTGGCTCGGTCTCGTTCCGATCGTTGTGCTGTTCGGAAATGTCTGGACCCTCCTGAACCCCTGGAGTGCAGCTGCCGACGGCGTCGCCTGGGTGTGGGCGAGGCTCGGCCGGGGCTGGGAGCCCGCGGCGCACTACCCGAAGCGGCTCGGGCGCTGGCCCGCAGCCGTGCTGTTCCTCGCATTCGCGACACTCGAGCTCGCCTGGCCGCGGTCGGCCGAGCCGCGGACGCTCGCACTCGCGATCGTCGTCTACAGCTGGATCACCTGGGCCGGGATGCTGATCTACGGCAGACGCGCCTGGCTCGAGAACGGCGAGGCGTTCGCCGTTTACTTCGGCCTCTTGGCGCGGATCTCGGCCTTCACCGTCCGGGAGGAGGACGGCCGCCGCAGGGCCTTCGTCCGCCCGCCGCTCTCGGGCCTTGCCTCGGGCGACTCGCACGCCGGCACCGTCGCCTTCGTCTCGGTGATGCTCGGCTCGGTCGCCTTCGACGGGCTGAGCCGGGCGACGTGGTGGCAGGACCAGCTGTACGAGCTGGAGGTCGAGTACATCGTCGAGTCGCCCACGAAGGCGGATCTCGTCTCACTGGGGTTCAACTTCGTCGGCCTCCTCGTGGCGGTGGTCGCCATCGGCGCGCTGTACTCGACGGCCGTCTACGTGGCACAGCGGATCGGGCACACCGACTTCAACCTCGCCGGAGCCTTCATCGGCAGCCTCATCCCGATCGCACTCGCCTACGCCGTCGCCCACTACTTCACCCTCCTCGTGGACGCCGGGCAGGACGCGATCTTCCTCGCCTCCGATCCGTTCGGGAAGGGGTGGGACATCTTCGGGACGGCGGACTTCCAGCCGGCCGAGAACGTCTTTGCGCCCAACACGATCTGGTACGTCCAGGTGGGCGTGCTCGTCGTCGGGCACGTCCTCGGCCTGGTGCTCGCGCACGACAAGGCGATCGCGCTCTTCTCGTCGGCGCAGACGGCGATCCGCACCCAGTACGCGATGCTCGCGCTGATGGTGGTCTACACGTGCACGGGGCTGTGGCTGCTCTCCTCGGGCTAGTCCCGCTGTTCGCCCACGGCGGAGTCGGCGGCGCGGTGGTCGAGCTCTCGGCGGGCCTCCTGATCGTCGCGATCGCGCTCGCCGTGTGGGCCGGGGGGCGAAAGGACGGCGAAGAGGGCTGATTGCTACTAAGGCGCCGACTCGGCGGCGCCGACCAGAAGAGGCCCGGAGGCTTTGCCGCCGGCCGCTGCTACTCTTCGGGGCCGGCGGGCCGTGTGTCCGCCCTTTTTCCGTATGGGCAAAACGTGGAACGCAAAGCCGGGCGAGGTCGATCGCCGTTGGTACGTCGTCGATGCCGAGGGGCAGACCCTCGGGCGTCTCGCCACGCGCATCGCGGACACGCTCCGCGGCAAGCACAAGGCCCAGTACACGCCGCACGTGGACACGGGTGACTTCGTCGTCGTCGTGAACGCGGAGAAGATCGCCGTCACCGGCAAGAAGCTCGACGAGAAGCTCTACCGCCGGCACTCGGGCTACCCGGGAGGGCTGCGGACGCGCACGCTGCGCGAGCAGCTCGACCGCAGGCCGACCGAGGTGCTGCGAAAGGCGGTCAAGGGGATGCTCCCGCGCAACCGTCTCAGCCGCGCCCAGCTGACCAAGCTCAAGATCTACGCCGGGCCCGAGCATCCACACGAGGCCCAGGATCCGAAGCCGCTGCCCGAGGAGGTCAAGGCGTGAGCGCCGCCGCGCAGTACCAGGGCACCGGCAAGCGTAAGACGTCGATTGCACGTGTGATCCTGCGTCCGGGCGACGGCGCCACCTGGATCAACGGCCGGACGATCGAGGAGTACTTCCCGCGCGCCACCCATCGCACCGCGCTGATGGCGCCGCTCAAGGTCGCCGGCGCCGAGGGGACCTACGACCTGCGGGTCCGCGTCGAGGGCGGAGGCCCGACCGGCCAGGCCGAGGCGATCCGTCATGGGCTCGCCCGGGCGCTCGTCGAGGCCGATCCGGAGCTTCGGACGGTGCTGAAGCGCGAGGGCTTCCTCACGCGCGACGCCAGGATCGTGGAGCGCAAGAAGGCAGGCCTCCACAAGGCTCGTAAGGCTCCGCAGTTCTCGAAGAGGTAGCCTCGCGCGCCGTGCGGCGCTACTTCGGCACAGACGGCGTTCGCGGGATCGTCGGCGAGACGCTGACGCATGAGCTCGTGGAGCGGCTCGGCCGCGCCGCCGCGCTCTGGTCCGGACGCGGGCGCGTCTTCATCGGGCGCGACACGCGGGGATCCGGACCGATGCTCGAGGACGCCTTCGCGGCGGGCGTCGTGTCGGTCGGCGGCAACGCGGTGCTCGGCGGCGTGCTGCCCACGCCCGCCGTCGCCCTGCTCTCGCTCGACCTTGGCATCGTCGTCTCGGCCTCGCACAACCCGCCGGAGTACAACGGGATCAAGTTCTTCGACGGCGCCGGACGGAAGCTCACCGACGCGGCCGAGGAGGAGATCGAGGCCCTGCTGGACGAGCCCCCTCGGGGCGAGCGAGGAGCGATTGATCGAATCGGTGTGGCGGCCGACAGCTACACGGAGCACGTTCTCGACCGGTTCGGATCCCCGCTGGGGGGCCTCACGGTCGCCGTCGACTGCGCGAACGGCGCGTACTCGGGGATCGCCCCCTCCGCGTTCGAGCGGCTCGACGCCGAGGTCCTGTCGCTTGCGGACAAGCCGGACGGGACGAACATCAACGTCGGCTGCGGCGCCACCGACCTCAGGCTGTTGCAGGAGCAGGTCGTCGGGGCCGGCGCAGATCTCGGCGTGGCCTTCGACGGAGACGGCGACCGCATGCTCGCCGTGGACGGCGACGGCGAGATCGTCGACGGCGACCAGATCCTCGCGATCCTCGCGCTCCACCTTCAGGTCGACACGGTCGTGGTCACCGTGATGACCAACCTCGGCTTCCACAGGCTGATGGCCGACAACGGGATCCGCGTCGTGACCACGGACGTCGGCGACCGCTACGTGCTCGAGGCGCTTCGGCGAGAGGGCGCCATCCTGGGCGGTGAGCAGTCCGGTCATCTGATCTGCCTCGACGGTCACGTGACCGGCGACGGGCTGGCCGCCGCGCTGCTCCTGTGTCGCGCCCTCGAGGGTCGAACCCTCGCCGAAGCCTCCGCCGTCATGCCCCGGTTCGCGCAGGTCAAGGAGAACCTTCGGGTGCAGGTTCGAGAGCTCCCGAAGGACCTGCTTGCGGAGGTGCAGTCGCTCAATCGGGAGCTCGACGGGGGGGCAAGGGTCCTGGTTCGCCCATCGGGGACCGAACCTTTGGTCAGGATCCTCGCAGAGGCCGAAAACGAGCAGGAAGCGGCCTCCCTCTGTGCTAGCATCTCGGCTCTCGTTCGTCGAGAGCTCGGCTAGTCGACCGCGAAGAGGGGGTCGCTCGAAAGCCGGGCTCTTGTGCGTTTTCGAGGGGGGAAGCGAAACGCGGCAAAGAGCGACGAAGGAGGTCCCGGGTGTGCGGAATCGTGGGATACGTCGGGCCGAGAGCAGCGAAGCCGCTCCTCATCCAGGGCCTCGAGCGCCTGGAGTACCGCGGCTACGACTCCGCTGGGATTGCGCTTCTCGAGAACGACGGGCTCGAGTACGTCCGCGCCGTCGGGAACCTCCAGTTCCTGAAGCAGGCCGCGTCGACGAACGGCTCGGGCTCGACGACCGGTCTCGGCCACACCCGCTGGGCGACGCACGGCGCGGTCACCGAGGGCAACGCCCACCCGCTGACGGCATGCGACGACGGGCAGCTGGCGATCGTCCTCAACGGGATCGTGGAGAACTATCGCGAGCTCAAAGAAGCGCTCAAGGCTGCGGGCCATAGCTTCACCTCCGAGACAGACGCCGAGACGGTCGCGCACCTGATCGAGGGTCACTACGACGGCGACTTGACCGACGCCGTCGTGAAGACCTACGAGGACCTGGAGGGCCACTTCACATTCGTCGTCATCCACCGGGATCATCCGAGCCTCCTCGTCGGCGCGCGCCACCAGACCCCGCTCGTCGTCGGCCTCGGGAAGCACGAGAACTTCCTCGCTTCCAACGCCGCAGCGTTCCTCGGAGAGACGCGCAACGTGGTCTTTCCCGACGACGGCGACATCGTCTCGATCACGCCCGAGAGCGTCGAGTTCGTCAGGGCCGACGGCAAGCCCGTCGAGCACGAGGCGCTCGAGCTCGACTGGGACGACGAGAGCGCCGAGAAGGGCGGCTACGAGACCTTCATGCTCAAGGAGATCTACGAGCAGCCGGAGTCGATCGCCGAGACGATCGGCGACCGCACCCGCCACGGGAAGCTCGTCCTCGAGGGCCTCGGCATGGACGACCAGCAGCTGGCCGACCTGCGCCGCATCGTCATCCTCGCCTGCGGCACCGCGTACCACGCCGGCGTCGTCGGCCGCTACGTGCTCGAGGAGTGGGCCCGGATCCCGGTCGAGCCGGACATCGCCTCCGAGTGGATCTACCGGAACCCGGTGATCGACGAGAACACGCTCGTGATCGGGATCTCCCAGTCGGGCGAGACGCGCGACACGATCGAGGCGATGAAGCTCGCCCGCGAGAAGGGCGCGCGCACGGTCGCGA
>OCZS010000315.1_pt1 | contig 15694 bp, 14 predicted proteins | sample 1539071 | NCBI WGS metagenome assembly OCZS01 (sample SAMEA3113584, study PRJEB22503) | soil metagenome
CGCTGAGCGCGGCGCCCAGCTCGCCGGCGACCTCGCGCATTTCGAGCCGCTGGACGAGCTCGGCCGTCGTCGGGACACCGACGTCGGCCGCGATCAGCGCCTCCTCGAGCCGCTCCCACGCCTCGTCGTCGCCGGGGTCGAACGCGGCGGCCGCGATCTGCTCGGTCAGCGCCCGGCGGCTCTTCCCCAGCGAGTCGCGCAGGCGCGACATGAAGCCGGACTGCTCGTCCGGCGTCTCGTCGGAGGTGTCGGTATCGCCGAGAAACTCGCCCCAGCTCCTGGCCATCGCGGCAGGCTAGCCCGAGCGCTCAGGCGGCAGCTTCGGCTGCCTGGTCGCGCGGCAGGCGTCGCGAGACGACCTCGGAGACCCCGTCGCCGCCCATCGTCACGCCGTAGAGCACGTCCGCCGCCTCCATCGTCTTCTTCTGGTGGGTGATGACGATGAACTGCGCGCGGTCGGAGAAGCGCCGCAGCAGCTCGACGAAGCGGCCGATGTTCGCGTCGTCGAGGGCCGCTTCGACCTCGTCCAGGAGGTAGAACGGGCACGGGCGGGCGAGGAAGAGCGCGAAGAGGAACGAGATCGCGCCGAGTGCCTTCTCGCCGCCTGAGAGCAGCGAGAGCCGCGTCACGCGCTTGCCGGCCGGACGGAGCTCGACCTCGATCCCCGGCGCCGCCTCCTCCTCGTCGCCCTGGCTCTCGCCGGTCAGCCTGAGCCGACCGTGGCCTCCCGGGAAGAGCGTCGACGCGACCTCTTCGAAATGCTCGCTGACGGCATCGAACGTCTCGGCGAAGCGTCGCTCGACGGTGCGGTCGAGGTCGTCCCGCAGCTTGGCGAGCTCGTCGAGGCTGCGCTCGAGATCCTCTCGCTGCGCCGCGAGCTCCGCGAGGGATTCCTTCTCGCGCTCGTACTCCTCGGCGGCGAGCGGATTGACGCGCCCGAGCTCCTCGCGTCGACGTCCAAGGCGCTCGAGCCTCTCGGCGATCGCCTCGCGGTCGTCGCCCTCCGCCGGCTCCGCGCCCGCGGCCTCGAGTCGCCGCTGAGCCTCCTCCCGCTCGGCCTGGAGCCGGGCGAGTTCGACGTCGATCGCGCCGGCAGCCGTTGCGGCCTCGCCTGCCTCGCGTCGAATCTCGGCCTCCGCGCCGCCCAGCCGACGCAGTTCGTCCGCGAGCTCGGCCGTCCGCGTGGTGCCCGCGTCGGTGCGTGCACGAAGCGTCGGCTCCCACCGGTCGCTTGCGGACCCGGCTGCCGAGAGCGCGCGCTCAAGGCGGTCCGCGGCCGTGATGTGCGGGTCGTAGCGACCGTCGTCGACCGTCGTCCGCTCGGCGGGCTCGTCCACGACTGCCTCTGCCTGCCGCTCGAGCTCCTCGACCTCGGCGGCGACCGCGCGGCGGCGGGCCTCGAGCTCCAGCAGCACCGCTTCCGCGGCCTCGCCGAGGAACCACACCTCCCGCGTCGCGGGGTCGTAGCCGATCCCGTGGCGGGTGACGGCAAGGGTCGACTGCCGCAGGAGCTCGTCGCGCTCGACGACGACGAATTCGTGGACGGTTTCGTCGACGACCACGTTGAGGCTCCCGAGGCCGCCGGCCCGGGCTTCGTCGACGAGCCGAAGCGCCGTCTGCACGTCGGGCGCGACCACGGCGGCGCCGCGGCCGCGGAGGGCCGCGACGACTGCACGCTCGTCTCCGGGAGCGACCTCCAACTTGGAGAGGAGGAGCTCGTGGCCTGCTTCGGCGAGCGCGCGCGCCGCCGGCGGAACCCCCTCGCGCTCGGCGAGTGTCCGCTCGAGCGCCGCGAGCCGCTCTCGCGCGAGACCGGCCTCCTCGCGAAGCTTCATGCGGCGCAGCTCAGCCGACGACGGTCCCGTCGGAAGCCGGGGCCTGGTCGCTGCGTGGCGCAGCGACTCGACGAGCGCCGCCGCGCTCTCGCGCCGCAGCACCAGCCGCTCGCCCGCGCTCTTGAGCCGGTAGAGGGCGGCTGTTGCCGACTCGCGCCTGCCGGCGGCGTCGGCGAGCTCTTCCTCCGCGCGGTGCCTCTCCGCGAGCAGCTCCTCGAGCTTGGACTCGGTTCGCCGCTTCGCATGGCCGGCCGCCGCTCGCCGCTCCGACGCCTCGCCGATCCGCTCGTCGATCACTGCCAAGTCGAGAGTCGCGAGTGCCGCCTCGAGCGAGGCGATCTCTCCGCCGAGCTTCTCCGCCCGCTGCGCTGCGCTTGCCTGGAGCGCGAGCGGTCGCAGCCGCTTCTTTACCTCTGCCTCGATGTCCCGGGCCCGCGCGACGTCCTGCCCGACCCGCGCGAGCTTCAGCTCCGCACGGTGACGGCGTCGCTTGAACTTCCCGAGACCTGCCGCCTCCTCCACGAGCGCGCGCCGCTCTTCGGGCTTCGAGGCGAGGATCTGCTCGACCTTGCCCTGCGAGATGACGGAGCCCGCTGCGCCTCCGAGGCCGACGTCCGCCAGCAGCTCCACGAGGTCGGTGCGCCGAACGGCGGTCCCGTTGATCAGGTACTGCCCCTCGCCGCCCCTGTGCAGGCGACGCATGACGGAGACTTCCGCCGGCAGGGCGGCCAGCGTGTCGTCCTCGTTGTCGAGCACGAGCTCCACCTGGCAGTAGGGCGCCGCCTGGCGGGCTCCCGACCCTGAGAACAGCACGTCGTCGGGCTTTTCCGCGCGGAGCTCATTGGGGCTCAGGCTCCCCGACGCCCAGAGCAGCGCGTCGGCGACATTGGACTTCCCGGATCCGTTCGGCCCGACGACCACGGCGACGCCGGGTTCGAGGCGAACCTCGACCGGTTCCGGGAAGGACTTGAAGCCGCGGATGCGGATGGCGCGGAGATGCACGCCGCCGGAACGCTAGTGACGCGAGCGGATAGCGCTAGCTAGGCGACGCGCACCTGCTCGAGCGCCTGCTTGGCCGCTTCCTGCTCCGCGGCCTTCTTCGAGGCGCCGACGCCGACGCCAGCCTGGTCGCCGTCGATCACCGCGGCCGACGTGAACTTGCGGTCGTGCGGCGGGCCTTCGACCTCGAGCACGGAGTAGCTGACCTGACGGCCCAGCGTGGCCAGCTGCTCCTGGAGCTCCGTCTTGTAGTCGACGTGCGTCGTCGCGGCGTAGTCGATGCGGCCCGCAAACGCCTCGACGATCGCCTCCTCGATCGGCTCGAAGCCGTGCTCGAGGAAGAGGGCCGCAAGCGCGGCCTCGAGGATCGCGGCGAGGACGTTGCCGTTGCGCGAGAGCCGGTCGAGCTCCTCGGGTGGAACGATCCCCTCGCCCTTCTCGACGAGCCGGGATCCGAGACCGAGCTCGCGGGAAACGACTGCGCAGCTCGCGCGCGAGACGACGTGCGAGCGGATCTTCGCCAGCCGCCCTTCCTGAAGGTCGGGAAAGCGCTCGTACAGCGCGCGTGCGACTGCGAGCTCCAGGACGCTGTCCCCGAGAAACTCCAGCCGCTCGTACGACGACGCCCTGTCGGGAGCCCACGAAGGATGGGTGAATGCGTTCTCCGCCGGCTTGGCGGGCAGCTCGTCGATCAGCCGCCCAAGACGGCCGGGCTCGGCGTGCTGGGCCTGGCTACTGGTGGGACGTGACGTACTCGACAGCCTGACCGACCGTCTGGATCTGCTGGGCGTCCTCATCCGGGATCTTGATCCCGAACTGATCCTCGAGCTCCATGATCATCTCGACGAGGTCGAGCGAGTCGGCGCCGAGATCCTCCTGGAAGTTCGCCTCTTCCGTGATGTCCGCTTCCTCCACGGACAAGCGCTCTGCCAGGACTTCCCTGACGCGCTCGTAGACTTCGTCGCGGGACGCTGCCATGTGACCTCGCTTACGTTCGGTGGACTGAGAGCGCGCCGATTCTAGTGCTCCTTCAGGTAATGCTGCCGCGCTTGTGGGTCGTGAGCACCAAGCCAGAGTGCGCACTCCGACGAGCCAAGGTCAGGAGACCTTGGTGAGGAGGAGGGTGCGCTCTGGCGCAGTGTGATCGCGGGCCACAAGCCCGGCGTGTATTGCCTGGAGGGGCACTAGGGGACCGGCGTACGCAGTGGCTCGACTTCGCGTCCGCGGTACGTCTTGCAGGTCGGGCACATCTGATGCGGCCGCTTGGGCCGATGGCAGACCGGGCACTCGTTGACCCGCGGGGCATCGAGCTTGTGGGTTGCGCGGCGCTTGTCGCGGCGCGCTTTCGACGTTTTCCTCTTGGGGACTGCCATCGCAGCGGGGCACTATAGCTATCGTTCCGCTCGAGCCTCTGGCTCGCTCTATGCGCGTCCGCTGATCGACCACATCCTCGTTTTCGCCCCGGCCCGGGGCGTCCCGTCGATCAGGAGGACCCATGCGCGACCGCCGCGGCACCCTTGCCGCATCGAACATCACCAAGAGCTACGGCGCCGAGACGATTCTCGACGGCGCGTCGCTGCTCGTCCGCCCGGGAGCTCGGATCGGCGTGGTCGGGCCAAACGGGAGCGGAAAGACAACCCTCCTGCGCGTGCTCGCCGGGCTGGACGAGCCCGACGAGGGCTCGCTCGAGCGCCGTCCGCCGACGCTGACGGTCGGGCATCTCGCCCAGGAGGTGGACGCGCGGCTCGACGAAACGCTGCTCGAATACCTCGAGCGGCGCACGGGCGTGGGTGCCGCCGCGACGCGGCTCGACGTACTGGCGGCACGCCTCGCCGACGAGCCCGAGGCCGTGCAGGAGCATGCCGACGCCCTCGAGCGGTTCCTCTCGCTCGGCGCCGACGACTTCCATGCACGTGCTCGCGAGGCTGCGGCCCGGGTCGGGCTCGATCGGCTCGACCGGCCGCTCGGCAGACTCTCGGGAGGCGAGGCCGCGCGCGCCAAGCTGGCTGCGATTCTGCTCTCGCGCTTCGACGTCCTGCTCCTCGACGAGCCGACGAACGATCTCGATTTCGACGGCCTCGACCTGTTGGAGCGATTCGTGACCTCGACGCCGAGCGCGCTCGTCCTCGTCTCTCACGACCGGGCGTTTCTCGAGCAGACGGTCGAGCGGGTCGTCGAGTTCGAGGCAGAGACGAGGCGGATCCGCGAGTTCGCCGGCGGGTGGTCCGAGTACGAGCGGCTCCGCGAGGCCGCCCGGCTGGGCGATCAGGGAGCATACGGGCGCTACGTGGGCGAGCGGTCGCGGTTCGAGGAGCTGCTGCGAAGGCGCCGGGGCGAGGCGCGGACCGCCGGGAAGATGGCGGACCGGCGCGGTACCCACGCGCTGATGTCCAAGGTACGCTCGGCCGAGAAGCGGCTCGAGCGGCTCGAGCAGGTGGAGAAGCCGTGGACGCCCTGGCGCCTCGAGCTCTCGCTCGAGTCGCAGCGGGGCGGCGAGGTCGTCGCCCGGCTGGAAGACGCCGTCGTCGAGCGGCACGGCTTCCGGCTTGGACCGGTCGACCTCGAGCTTCGACACGGCGACCGGCTCGCGATCGCCGGCCCGAACGGCTCCGGAAAGTCGACGCTGATCGCCGCGCTCGTCGGTGCTCTGCCCCTTGCGAGCGGCCGGCGCTTCGTCGGGCCTGGCATCCGCTTTGGCGAGCTCGAGCAGGATCGCGCGTGGCTCGACTCCGAGCGACCCCTGGTCGACCTCTTCGTCGAACGCGTGGAGCTCGCGACCGGCGAGGCGCGAACGCTACTCGCGAAGTTCGCGCTCCGCGGCGCCCAGGTGACGAGACCCGCCTCCTCGCTTTCCCCGGGAGAGCGAACCCGCGCCATCCTCGCGCGGCTCTCCGCGCAGGGCGCGAACGCTCTGATCTTGGACGAACCGACGAACCACCTCGATCTCGAGGCGATCGAACAGCTCGAGGTGGCGCTGGAGGACTACGAGGGCACGCTCGTCCTCGTCACGCACGACCGACGCTTCCTGGAGCGGGTGGCGCCGACGACGGAGCTGCGGCTCTAGAGCTTCTCTTTCAGGCCTTCGAGCGCGGCCCAGCGGGGGTCGCTGCGCTCCTCGACGTGCTCGTGCGGGTCCTCGTTCAGGTCCTCGCCGCAGACCGGGCAGAGACCGGCGCAGTCCTTACGGCACAGGATCTGATCCGGCAGCTCGAGCGCGACCGCGTCGCGGGCCCAGGCCGACAGGTCGAGCCGGTTCTCCCGAAGGTACTGCGTGCGCAGCTCCTCGGCGTCGCCTGGGTTCGTCGCCTGGTACTCGCGGGCGTAGACGGGCAGGTCGACGACGGCGTCCTTCAGGCAGCGGACGCAGGGCCCGTGGAGCCGGGTCCGGAAGCGCAGCTCGAACGTCGTCCCGCTCGACCCGCGGTTGATCACGAGCTCCGCAGGCACCTTTTCGGGCACGGGCAGGTAGCGCTGGCCGCCGAGGTCGAACGGCGTGAGCTCGATCTCCTGCTCGTCGCGGTACTCCTCGCCGGGGCGAAGCTTGGCATGTCTAAGGTCGAACGTCGTCACTCCGAGCCAGGGTAGCGCTCGGCCCACTGCTGCTCGGCGATGGGCTCGAAGAACGCCAGCGCCTCCTCTTCAGAGGGATGATTCCGGATGTTCTCCTCCGCGAAACGAGCTGCAAGCGGCCAGTCGCTCGCGGCGACGCGGTCGGCGAACGCCTCGTTGTCGTAGTCGGTTCGACGGTGTTCCACGTCCGGACCGAGCGCGAGCCAGTGGGCGCCGGCGCCGCCGTACGCGAGCCCGACGCTGCCGGCGTTCACGACGCGGATCCCGTCCACGAGGCGGTCGAACTGCATATGCGTATGCCCGCAGACGACGACGTCCGCGTCCACACCGGTCAGCATGTCGCGCAGCCGTTCGTCCGGCGTTGTCCGGAGGATCATCTCCTCGTCACTCCGCGGCGAGCCATGGCAGAAAAGGACGCGGCCGATGCCCGCGACGTCCAGCTCGAGCGTCTCTGGAAGGCTGGCGATGTATTCGCGGTGTCGATCCTCCAGCTGCGAGACGACCCATTCCCCGGCGAGCCCGCCTGGCGCAATCTCGTCGCTCAGGAGCTCGCGGTCGGCGTTTCCCCGCAGCACAAGCGCGTCCAACGCCATGATCCGGTCGAGGGTCTCTGCCGGCGCCGGCCCGGCCGCAAGGTCGCCGCCGAAGACGAGCGTCGCGTCGCCCGCTTCGGCGAGCACGGCCTCCAACGCCGCGGGATTCCCGTGGACGTCGTAGAGCGCCGCTACGGCCGAACTACTGGTACGGCTGGTCGTCGTTGGAGCCCGGAGCGGCAATGCCGGCCACGACAGTCTCCTGCGAGCGCTCGTGGAGCCGCTCGCGGCCGCGCTTGACGGCGCCCAGGAACTTGTCGAGGTTGACCTCGAGCGTCGAGAGGATGCTGTCGGCCCAGTCCTCCATCTCGAGCCGAGTCTCGCGGGCCGACCGCCGCGCCTCGTCGATGATCTCCTGCGCCTGCCGCTCGGCGAGCTTGACGATCTCGGTTTGCGATGCCTCCCGGACCGCCTGCTCCCGGGCCTCGCCCAGGATCCGGTCGCACTCACGCTTGGCCTCGGCGAGCATCTCCTGCCGCTCCTTGACGATCCACCGGGCCTGCTTGATCTCCTCCGGGATCGTCGCCCGCATCTGGTCGAGGATCTCGTAGATCTCCTCCCGGTCGATGCGGACCTGGTCGGTCAGGGGCACGGCCTTGGCGTTGTGTACGAGGTCGTCGAGCTTGTCGATGAGTACGAGGACGTCCATAGGGCCGAAGTGTACTCAGCAGCCCGGAGGCCCTCGTGATCCCAGCGGCGTCACGTCGGGCGGAGCCGCAGAAGCCCTGTTGCGGCCGCGGAGATGAACTCCCGCCCCCTTGGCCCGGCGGGAGCCGACCGGCCGGGGTCGCGAGGCGGCTACTCAGACGGGCTGACAGGCGCACCTGGGCGGCCGTCGCCGTACAGCTCGCGCAGCCTGGCGGCCACCGCCTCGGGCACCAGTGCGTCCACGTCGCCGCCATAGGCCGCAATCTCCTTCACGCCGCTGGACGAGACGAAGCTGACCTCCGGGCTGGCCATCACGTAGACGGTCTCGATGTCGGGCGCGAGCGTCCTGTTGAGCTGGTTCATCTGGAGCTCCCACTCGAAGTCCGAGATCACGCGCAGGCCCTTGACGATCACCTTGGCGTCCCACTTGCGCGCGAACGCGACCACGAGCTCCTTGAAGACATCGACCTCGACGTTGCCGATGTCCGAGAGCGCGTCCTCCAGGAACTCGACCCGCTCCTCGACCTTGAACATCGGCTGCTTGTGCGCCGGGCTCCCGACGACCCCGACGACGACGCGATCGAAGATCTCCGCCGCACGTCGGATCACGTCCACGTGCCCGTTCGTCACAGGGTCGTACGTGCCCGGGTAGATCGCGGTGATCACAGCTCGAAGAGGGTCAGACGCGCGGAGCCGTATTTCCGGCTCGTGCGTTTCGCGAGCGGGAGCTCGGGCTCCTCCTTCGCGTGGGTCTCGACCACGGCGAGGCCGTCCTGCGCGAGCACGGCTGGAAGGTAGAGCGAGATGCGGTCTTGCAGCGAGGAGAACATCCGGTACGGCGGGTCGAGCAGCACGAGATCGTAACGCCTGCCCGCCGCCCCTTCCTCGGCGAGGACCTGGATCGCGTCGCGGTGAAGGATCGTCGCCCCGGTCAGGCCGAGCTTCTGGACGTTCTGGCGGATCGAGTTGTAGGCGGCTCTGTCGGACTCGGCGAAGACGGCGCTCGCGGCCCCGCGGGAGAGCGCCTCGAGCCCGTAGGCTCCCGAACCGGCGAAGAGGTCGAGCACGGATGCGCCCTCCACCGGCCCAATCAGGTTGAACGCGGCCTCCCGGACGCGATCGCCGGTGGGACGAACGTCGTGCCCCTTCGGCGCGAAGATCTTCGCGCCCCGCTTCTCTCCAGCGATGATTCGCAACGGAAAGTTAATGCGATGTCGTAGTAAATTACTACGACTTCGTAGTGTTCTCCCGAGCCGACAGCCTCCTCAACACCTCCTGGAGCTCGACGAACCCGTCGACGACGCCCTCCCGCCTGGCGCCGAGCGCTTCCTCGACCTCGTCGAGCACCCGCCTGAAGATCGGCTGCGCATCGTCGATCGCCGAGCGCCCGGCCGATGTGACCTCGAGGAGCGCGGACCGACCGTCGTCGGGGTTGACCTTGCGGGTGATCTGCCGCCGGGCACCGAGCCGGCGGATCCAAGTCGAGACCGTCGTCGGCGGCATCCCGAGCACCCGCGAGAGGTCCGTCGGCGTGATCGGCCCGATCGAGCTGATGACGCTCAGCACGGCGAAATGGTCGGGCGAGAGGCCCGTCCCACGGAGCGCCCGTCCCAGGAGCTCGCCGGAGAGCTCTCCGACGATGAACACCTGCAGGAGCACGTTCGTGCGGATCGCCGGATCGCCGAGCGCCTGCTCTGACATCGCCCAGAACGCTAAAGGAGGCTCCTCGTGAGAGCTCGGCCCGCCCTCGCCATCGCCCTGACGGCGACGTCGCTCGTCGCCTGCGTCCACGCCGGCGCATCCCCGTCCACGACCGCACGGATGCGCGTGACGGCCAAGGTCGGAGTGGGGTTCGGCTCCTGCGGCATGGCCTATGCGTTCGGGAAGCTCTGGACGGCGACGAACGGCGACAACCGGCTCGTCCGCATCGACCTCCGCACGCGGAAGGTCCTCAAGCGGGTCATGAGGCGCGGCCCGTGCGGAGTGGCGGCCGGCGCCGGAAGCATCTGGGTGGACGGGTACGGCTCGAGCGTCGTCGAGCGCGTGAATCCGCGGACCGTCAGGGTCACGCGCCGCTTCCGCACGGAGCCGGCGCCGTGGGACGTGGCGTTCTTCGACGGGGCCGTCTGGACGACGCACTCCGGGCTGCTCACGCGGATCGACCCGGCCAGCGGGCGGACCGTTCGCCGCTTCGAGCTGGCCGGCGACCTCTCGAACATGGACGTCGGCTTCGACTCGCTCTGGGTCGGCGCCAACGACGGGACGTTGGCGTACCGCGTTCACCCTGACGGCCGGGTCGACACGCTCCAGGTCGACGCGCAGGGCCCGTCCTCGTTCGCCGTCGGCCGCGATGCAGTTTGGGTGACGGCCCGGCCGGGCGACGTCGTGCGCCGGATCGACCCGGCGACGAACGAGCTCGGACCTCCGATCGCGGTCGGCTCGAACCCGACAATGGGCGCCGAGGCGGCGGACGGGTCGATCGTCGTGCCCAACACGGGCGACGGGACGCTGTCCAGGATCGACCCCGCCCGGAACGCCGTCGTCGAGACGATCCGCGTCGGCTCGAGGCCGGTGAAGGTCGTCCGCGTCGGCGGCGCACTCTGGGTGACACATCTCGGCGGAAACGCCGTCTGGCGCGTGAACATCGTGCCCTAGGCGGCCGGTTCGCGATCGGCGAAGAGCCGGTCGACCTCGTCGTTCAGGGGGCCGTCGTAGTCGACGAGCCCGTCGGCCAGCTCGCGCGCCCGCTCGAGCAGATCACGGTCGGCGCGAAGACGCGTGAAACGGAACTCAGAGAGGCCCGCCTGGCGGGTGCCGAGCAGCTGTCCCTCTCCCCGCAGCTCGAGGTCGACCTCAGCGAGATCGAAGCCGTCGGTCGTCCTGACCAGCGCCTCGAGCCTCGCCTGCGCGGCGTCCGTCAGCTCCTCCTTCGCGCGCGAGATCAGCAGGCAGTACGACTGCTCCGCCGCGCGCCCGACCCGCCCTCGCAGCTGGTGGAGCTGAGCGAGGCCGAACCGGTCTGCTTCCTGGACGATCATGATCGTCGCGTTCGGGACGTCGACGCCGACCTCGATCACCGTCGTCGCCACGAGCACGTCCAGCCCCTGCGCCTTGAACCGCGCCATCAGGTCGCGCCGCTCCTCCGGGCGCAGCCGGCCGTGGAGGAGCCCGACGCGATAGTCGCGTAGCTCGCCTTTCCGGAGGCGCTCGGCCTCCCGCTCGGCGGCCCGGGCCACGCTCGTCTCCGATTCCTCGATCAGCGGGCAGACGACATACGCCTGCCGACCCGCGTCGAGGTGCTTGCGCAGCCGCTGGTAGGCGGCGCTCGAGCGCTCCTCGGTCACCCAGGCCGTCTCGATCGGCTTCCGGTTCGCCGGCGGCTTCGCGATCTCCGTCACGGAGAGGTCGCCGTAGACGGTCAGCGCGAGCGTGCGCGGAATCGGCGTGGCGGTCATGTGCAGGACGTGCGGGCGCCGGCCGGTCGTCAGCGCCGCTCGCTGCTCGACGCCGAACCGATGCTGTTCGTCCACGACCGCGACCCCGAGGTCGCCGAGGTCGACTCCCTCCTGGATCAGCGCATGGGTCCCGACGACGACCTGCGCCGCCCCGACGTCGTGCTTGACGGAGCGGGTCAGCAGCGCGATCGGAACGCCGAGCTGCGCGCAGATCGGGTCGACCGTCAGGAAGTGCTGCTCGGCCAGCGTCTCGGTCGGCGCCATGAGCGCACCTCGCCTACCGGCCTCGACGGCGCGCAGGAGGGCGTAGAGCGCGACGACCGTCTTCCCGGAGCCGACGTCGCCCTGGAGGAGGCGCTCCATGGGCCGCTCGCCCGAGAGGTCTTCGTCGATCTCCGCGATCGCGCTCTCCTGGCTCGGCGTCAGCTCGAACGGGAGGACGTCGCGATAGCGCGCCACGAGCTCGCCGGGCCCTCCGAGCGCCGGCGCCCGCTCCTCGTCTCGTCCCTCCCTGCGCCGCGCGAGCCCGACCTGGAGCGCGAGCAGCTCGTCGAAGGCAAGCCGCTTCCGCGCCTGCTCGCCCTGCTCCTCGCTCCCCGGACTGTGAAGCGCGACGAGCGCGTCCGAGCGGCCGGGGAGCCCCTCGCTCGCCTTGAGCGAGGCTGGCAGTGGATCGACCACGTCTCGTGCGTAGTCGAGCGCCTTCCCGACCACGTCGCGCAGCTTCTTGACGGTGATCTCCTCGCTCGCGGGATAGACGGGCGCGAAATCTGCGGTCGCGGCAACGCCGTTCACGTCGTAGGAACGAACCGTGAACTCGCTGCCCTTCAGGTTGCCGCGCAAGCGGACTCGCGTGCCGGGCTGAAGCCGGTCTTTGAGCCATGCCTGGTTGAACCAGACGGCGGTGATCTCGCCGGACCCGTCGGCGACGCGCGCCTTCACGAGCTGGAGCCGCCGGGCGCGTTGGACGCGAACGCTCACCACCTCGCCGGCGATCGCCGCCTCTTCTTCGCCGAAGAGATCCGAGATCGCCAGCTCGGGAGCGGCGGGCTCGTAGCGGCGAGGACGGTACTCGAGCGCGTCGCGGATCGTCCGCAGCCCGAGCACCGCGAGCCGCTTCTTGACGGTCGGCCCAACGCCCTCCAGTGTCTCGAGCCCGAGCTCGAGCCGCTCGGGCCGCGGCGAGCCGGGGAGGCGCGGCCACTCCGGAGGCGCCTCTGCGCCGGCGAAGCCGCGCAGAGCGGTCAGGCGGCCTCCGGTGAGGGCTCCTCCTCGGGAAGGAACTCCACCTGGAGCTTCTCGATGCGAGTGCCCTCCACCTCGATCACGTTGAACTTCAGGCCGTTCCACGACACCTCGTCCCCCGCCTCGGGTGCGCGTCCGAGCTGACCGAAAACGAAGCCCGCGAGGGTGTGGTAGTCGTCGTCCGGCATCGCGACCTCGAACCGCTCGTTGAAGTCGTCGATGGGGAATGTGCCGTCGACGCGGAACGTGGTCTCGTCGAGACGCTCCAGGGACTCGTCCGGAAGGTCGTACTCGTCCTCGATCTCGCCGACGATCTCCTCGAGGACGTCCTCGAGGGTGACGATCCCCTGCATCGAGCCATACTCGTCGACGACGATCGCCATGTGCTGGTTCTGCGAGCGGAACTCGGCGAGCAGCGCGGCGAGATCCTTTGTCTCAGGGACGATGTACGGCTTCCTGAGCAGGTCGGCAATGACGACGTTGTCGATGCCCTTCTCGTACAGCGCCGAGAAGAGGTCTCGGACGTGGAGGATCCCGTCGATCTGGTCGAGCGAGGCCCGGTACGCGGGGTAGCGCGTGTACGGCGAGTTGACGACGGCCGCGAGACATTCGCGAGGCGGCAATTCGACCGAGATCGCGACCACCTCGGGCTTGTGAACCATCACGTCGTGCACTTCCTTCTCCGCGAACTTGAAGGCGGCGTAGAGGACCTCCTGCTCGACGCCTTCGACCACCCCGCTTTCGCTCGCCTCGGCGACGAACGCTCTTACGTCCTCGCGCGTCTGCACCACGACACCGGCGGGCGCCGGCTGGATCCCGAACAGTCGAACGACCGCGTTCGAGGAGGTCTGGAGGAGCCAGACGAGCGGGTGCGCGATGCGGCCGAGGAGATCGATCGGCCAGGCCAGCGCGATCGCGAGCCGCTCCGCGCGCTGGAGTGCGATCGCCTTCGGCACGAGCTCGCCGAGAGAGACGCTGAGGTAGGTCAGGAAGAAGAACGCGATCAGGAACGCCACGGTGTCGGACTGGACGAAGCCGAACCAATCCTGGACGAGCGGCTGGCCGATCGCGCCCATCGCGATGCCGGCGATCGTGATCCCCACCTGCACCGTGCTGATGAAACGGACGGGGGTGTCCATCAGCTTGAGTGCATGGCGTGCCCCGCGCCTGCCCTGCTCGGCGAGCTCCTGCAGACGTGTGCGACGCGCTGTCACGAGCGCGTACTCGGCGGCGACGAAGATCGCGTTCCCCAGCACGAGCACGAGAACCACGATGATTCGGAGGAGATCGCTCACTTGCCCGCGGTTTTCTGGGGCGCTGGCAACGGAGGCAAGCCCTCGCCGCGCAGGACAGTGCAAAGACGCACGGACAAGCGGCGAGGGCGCAGCATCCTGCCGTCCAGCGTCGTCAAGCAGGGCCAGAAGCCGGCTCTGCCGGCTGGCGGTCGTCCTGGCCAGGAAAGTGCGGGGGCCCGGCTTCCCCGGGCCTGAGTACTGGGCGGTCGGTCGTCGTCCAAGGAAGTCTTCGGATTATAGGAACGAGGCGGACGGAACCGCCCGGAGGACGAACGTGTGTTCTACACTCTGGGCATGGGCGTGGAGTACCGCGAGGAGCCCTGCCGGAGCGCGCTGAACCGGGTCAAGGGCATGGCGTTCTCCTGGTCGCTGAACCCCTACATGGGCTGCGTCCACCGCTGCACGTTCTGCTACGTCCGGGCCTTCGAGCGGCGAGCGGACAGGCCCTCCGACGACCGTTACGGCACCTCGATCCGCGTGAAGCTCAATATCGCGGACGTGCTTCGGCGGGAGCTGGCGCGGCCGTCGTGGGAGGGGGAGTCGGTTGCGATCGGGGCCGCAACCGACCCCTACCAGCCTGCCGAAGGGCGCTACCAGCTGACCCGCGGCTGCCTTCAGGCGCTGGCGGAGTTCTCGAACCCGTTCCAGCTGATCACACGGGGGCCGATGATCGTGCGCGACGTCGACGTCCTCGCGGAAGCGGCGAAGCGCGCCAAGGTCGCCATCACGTTCTCGATCCCGACGCTCGACGAGGACGTCTGGCGCAAGACGGAGCCGAGCACGGCGCATCCGCGCCAGCGTCTCCGCGCCCTCAAGGAGCTCGTCGACGCGGGGATCAAGGTCGGCGTCGGCATGGCGCCGATCCTGCCGGGGATCTCCGACCGACCGGAGCAGCTCCGCGAGGTCGTTGCGGCGGCACGCGAGGCCGGAGCGACGGGCATCTGGACGAACCTCCTCAACCTCCGGCCCGGCACGAGAGAGCACTTCCTGGAGCATCTGGCCGAGGACTTCCCCGAGCAGCTCCCTCACTACCTGGAGCTCTATCGGGGCGGACGGGCCTACCTGCCGAGCTCCGAGACCAAGCCCGTGCGCGAGCAAGTCGCAGCCTTCGCGAGGGAGCTCGGCGTGCGGGACCGGCGCCGCGTCCGGCTGGACGGGACGCAGCACGACGAGCAGCTGAGCCTTGCCGTCTAGGCGGTCCGACCCGCTGCCGGGAATGTGGCTCAGCGCTCATTGCCGGCAGCGGGTCTAACAGGACTTCCTGCCGGCTGCCTAGAATTCCACGCCCGTGGCTGACGAGCAAAGCGACGACGGCCGTCCCGAGATCACCTGCCTGATCGTCGACGACCACGAGGTCGTCCGCGAAGGGCTGCGCCTATCGCTGTCGCGCGCGCCGCACATCCGCGTCATCGGCGAGGCATCGGACGGCGCATCCGCGGTCTCCCTGGCCGAGCGACGCAAGCCCCACGTCGTGATCATGGACGTGCGCATGCCGGGCATGGACGGCCTGGAGGCGACGAAGCACCTCACCGAGCGTGTTCCCGAGACCGCCGTCCTGATCTTCACCGCCTACAGCGAGCGCAGCCTGCTCAGCCGCGGCCTCGAGTCCGGCGCGAAGGGCTACATCCTCAAAGAGGCGCCGCACGCGAGCCTCGTGAAAGCGATCGAGAAGGTCTCGGCCGGCGACGGCTACGTCGACCCGGCGCTGATGCCTGCCTTCCTGCCGGGCAAGGGGGACGACATGCTCACGGGCCGCGAGCGGGAGATCCTCCAGCTCCTGGCCGACGGCATGTCCAATGCGGACGTGGCGGCCCGGCTCTTCATCAGCCAGGAGACCGTGAAGAGCCACGTGCGCCACATCCTCACGAAGCTCGAGGCGGACACGCGGACGCACGCGGTGGCGATTGCGCTTCGCGAAGCGATCATCGACTAGGGCGGCCGTCCTCGTCGCTGTGGTCGCGGCCGCCGCGCTCCTCGCGCTGGCCGGTGCAGCAGCGGGAGTGGACTGGCTCGCCTACGGCGGCTTCGGCGTCGCCGTCCTCGCCGCTGCGGCG
>OCZS010000316.1_pt1 | contig 15655 bp, 18 predicted proteins | sample 1539071 | NCBI WGS metagenome assembly OCZS01 (sample SAMEA3113584, study PRJEB22503) | soil metagenome
GAAGTACAAACCCGCGCCCGCGTTTGACGCGTGGTGCCTGTACAGATAAGGAGAAAGAGACGTGGATCGGAGCGGAGAGGGAGGGCCTGGCCCCGAGGGGGTCGGGTCCGCCAGCACGCCAACCCAAGAGTTCGCCGAGATGGCCCCGAGCCGCAATGTGCCACCCATGCCCTATCGGGACATGCCGGAGCCGTTGTCGTTGGGCAAGATGCTGGGTCCTAGCGTGATCCTCGCGGGCCTCGGGGTAGGCTCGGGCGAGTACATCCTCTGGCCCTTCATCGCCTCGAACGTCGGGCTCGCGTTCATGTGGGCCGCCGTGGTCGGGGTGACCCTACAGTTCTTCCTCAACATGGAGATCGAGCGCTACACGCTCGCCACGGGCGAGACCGCCGTCGTCGGCTTCGCCCGCTTCTGGAAGCCCTGGGGCATCCTGATGTGCCTCGGGGCGATAGTGCCGAACATGTTCCCCGGCTGGATCACCAGCGGGGTGACGATATTCGGCTACCTTACCGGCTACGGAGAGGGCGCCGTCCCCTACATCTCCATCATCGCGCTCATCGCCCTGGGCATAACGCTCACTACCTCGCCGGTGGTCTACAACACCATGGAGAAGGCGGAGTTCTTCAAGGTCGGCCTGACGTTCGTGTTCCTGGTCATCGCCATCTTCTCCGCCATCACGGTGGACTCCGTGGCGAAGCTCTTCCAGGGGTTCACGAACATCGGCCAGGTTCCCATAGGTGTGTCCGAGGCGGTCCCCATCGCGGTCTTCTTGAGCGGGCTCATCTTCGCCGGCGCTGGCGGGGCCAACAACCTCGTGCAGAGCAACTGGATCCGCGACAAGGGCTTCGGCATGGGTGCCTACATCCCCAGGATAGTCTCGCCCATCACCGGCGAGGAGGTGGCGGCGCCCGCGACCGGCTCGATGATACGCCAGGATGAGACGAACGTCAGCCGGTTCCGGGAGTGGTGGAGACTCGCCAATATAGAGCAGTTCTCCACCTTCTGGGTCATCTGCGTCTTCTCCATCCTCACCTTCTCGATGGTCGCCTACTCCACGGTGTACGGCAAGGGCATCGCAGAGGCGGCCGACCTCACCTTCATCCAGGCCGAGGGCGAGCAGCTCGCTAACATCGTCGGCTCCTGGTTCGGGGCCCTCTTCTGGATCTTCGGCACCCTCTCTCTGGTCCTCGTGGCCCTGGGCATCCTCGACTACGTCTCCCGGCTCGTGGCCGACGTGCTCAAGACCCTCTACTTGAGGGAGAACGACCGCTGGAGCGAGAGCCGGATGTACTTCATATTGGTGTGGTCGCTGGTCATCATCGGGACGCTCATCCTCCTGGCGGGCTTCGATGCGCCGTTGATCCTGCTCGTGACCTCGGCGGTCATCAGCGGCGGCGTCATGGCCGTCTACTCGGTCCTGCTCATCATACTCAACCGCAGGGCCCTGCCCGAGGCGATCAAGCTCAAAGGCTGGCGGCTGCCCGTGTTGGTGATAGCGGCGGCCTTCTACATTTTCTTCGTGAGCTGGTTCATCCTCACGCAGATCCAGAGCTTGATGGGAGGCTAGTGGGGACGTGGCCCGTCGCCTGCTCGTCCGCCTGATGGTGTTCATCGTCGTCTTCGCGGTCCTGTTGACCCTGGCCGAACTCTTCGGGATTATCCCCGATTGAGGGGAGCAACCCGGGCGGTTCTGGAGGCTACTAAGGGCGTCTTCGGAGAGTACGCTGAAGACGCCCTTAGTATTGGTTAAAACACGAAGGCCAAGACGAGCGCTCCCCTCGGCTGCAGAATCATGGAGCAGGAGCTTGAATTGCCAGTCGACTATCATCTGGTATGAGCAATCCTGGTGAGCTCGGCAGGCGATGCAGCGTCATGCTAGCATCGTATTCAGGAGATTGTTGAACGTGTCGTAAGGTGGTGGAAAGCCGTGAACCTGTACTCTCGTCTGCGCGATCGGTCGGCCGAGGGGCGGCCGATCAGGGTCGGTGTCATAGGAGCAGGGAAGTTTGGCTCGATGTTCCTCGCGCAGGCCCGAACGACCCCTGGCATTCACGTGATGGCGGTCGCGGATCTGTCCGCTCACCGAGCTCTGCAAGCGTTACGGAACACGGGTTGGGTAGAGGAGCAGATCTCGGCCGCCTCGTTCACGCAAGCCCTTGGCTCAGGCACCACACACGTCACGGAAGACGTCGAAGCGATGATCGCCGCAGATGGCGTCGAGGTGATCATAGAGGCGACCGGTAATCCGGGAGTGGGCATCCATCACGCGCTTCGGTGCTTCTATCATGGCCGACACCTCGTCATGGTCAACGTCGAGGCCGATGCCCTGGTGGGGCCCCTCCTCGCCCGCCGCGCGAGGGAGGCCGGGGTAGTGTACTCGCTGGCCTACGGCGACCAGCCCGCCCTCATCTGCGAGCTGGTGGACTGGGCGAGGGCGACGGGCTTCGAGGTCGTCTGTGCCGGCAAGGGTACCAAGTACCTGCCTGAGTACCACGCTTCCACGCCGGACACCGTCTGGGACCACTACGGGTTCACCGACGAGCAGGTGGAGGCTGGAGGGCTCAACCCGCGGATGTTCAACTCCTTCATCGACGGGACAAAGTCAGCCATCGAGATGGCCGCCGTCGCCAACGCCACCGGTCTCACTCCTCCCCCCGAGGGCCTCGGCTTCCCGCCCGCCGGGGCTGACGACCTGGCTTCGGTCTGCCGGCCCCGCGAAGATGGCGGAAGCCTCCACCACCCGGGTACGGTCGAGGTCGTTTCTAGCCTCGAGCGCGACGGTCGCACCGTGGAACGCGACCTGCGCTGGGGGGTGTATGTGACGTTCAAGGCGCCGACGGACTACGCGGCGCGCTGCTTCTCGGAGTACGGGCTCGTGACCGACGACTCCGGATTCTACACAGCGCTGTACCGGCCGTACCATCTGATCGGGCTCGAGCTCGGCATCAGCGTCGTCCACGCAGCCCTGCAAGGGGAGGCGACAGGAGCCCCGACCGGCTTCCGGGGCGATGTAGTGGCGACGGCCAAGAGGGACCTGGCCGCCGGGGAAGAGCTGGACGGCGAGGGAGGCTACGCTGTGTACGGGCGTCTCATGCCGGCTGAAGACTCCCTGGCGCAAGGGGCGCTACCTATAGGGCTTGCGCACGGTATCGAGCTGCGCAACGCTGTTGCGGCCGGAGAGATGGTGAGGTGGTCCGATGTCGCCATCGACGAGGGTCAGGAGCCGGTAAGGTTTCGCCGCCAGATGGAGCAATGGTCCCTGGCCGAGGGTATAGGTGAACCCTCGAGCACAGGAAGGCTCGTCGAGTAGCTCCCTCGTGCGCTGCCCGCCGCGGGCACCCTAGTCGTCGATCAGATCCGGAGTGGGGACGATGGTTGACTTGACGCTGCGCATCTCGAGGGCGCTCTCGATCGCTTCGCCGATGCCCTCCTCGGTGAACGGGAACCGGGTCTGCATCTCCGACCACGGGTAGCGGTTCCTAGCCCGGTCGAGCATCGCTATACCCTTGGGGATGTCGTTCGCGGTGAATGCCCAGCTCCCGAGCACGTTCAGGTCCTTCGTACAGATCCGGTGCCAGTTCGTCTCGATCGCGCCGGCGTCCGTGAACTGGCCCATCTCGACGTAGGTTCCGCCGTCGCGCAGCATCTCGATGCCCTCGGGACCAGCCGAGGGGTGGCCGGAGCAGTCCATCACAAGGTCGGCGCCGAAGGGCTCGGTCAGCGCTCGCACGGCCTCTATGCGCGCTTCCGGCGTTTGGTGGTCCTCGAGCGAGAAGGTGGCCTCGGCACCGAAGCGCCTGCACAGCGCGAGCCGAGGATCCTCGGGTGCCCCGACGACTATGACGCGCCCAGCCCCCATCTCCTGGGCGGCAGCCACGGCCAGAACGCCGATCGGCCCCGAACCCTGGATGACAACGGTGTCGCCCACGCGGAAGAAACCGGCGCGCTGGGCGCGGTCGAAAGCGCGGACGCACGAGGTGAGTGGTTCGGAGAGGGCACCCAGAACGAGCGGCATGTCGTCGGGAAGCTTGTAGACCTTCGTCCCCGGCAGCTCGCCGAGGTCCACGTAGACCATCTCCGCCCAGCCACCCCAGAGGTGCGGCGGCTTCTCGAAGCCTAGGTAACGGCCATAGTACACGGGGGTTAGGCACTTGTTGGCCGTCTCGGGGTAGTGCACGCAGTAGTAGCAGCTCCCGCAGGGCATCAGCGGCGGCAGCATGACCTTGGACCCCACCTCGAGGGGCTGGCCCATGAAGTCCTCGGTCAGCTCCGGTCCGATCTCCTCCACGACTCCCACCAGCTCGTGGCCGAGGGTGAACGGCCAGGGGAGGGGCCGGGGCCAGTGGCCCTTGAGGATGTGGAGGTCGGTGCCGCAGACCCCGCAGGCCGCGATGCGGATGAGCCCAGCTTTGGGCGGCACCTCGGGCTTGGGCACCTCGCGTATCATGGGCGGCTCGCCGGGACCTTCGAAGGTGGCGACGCGGACGGTTTGCATAGGTCCTCCTCCTGTAAGCGGAAGCGTATCTCGGAAAGAAGGTTCTCGGACGTTCGAGGCGTAAAAAGGGAACCCTCTGTTACTCGTGCGCTTCGTCCCCACGCACCACGTAGACCGGGCAATGGGCGTGCCGAACCACCGATTCGGAGACGCTTCCTATGAGCATCCTATCTAGCGCGCCGAGCCCCCGGCTGCCTAACACGATCGTCCCCACCCCCAGCACCCGGGCAAGCCTGACGATCTCCTTGTCCGGTCGCCCCACCCTGAGGTGTGTCTCTGCCACCTTGCCGCCTTCTGATCTGACACGCTCGGCCCGCCCCTCCAGTAACGAGCGGGCGTCCCTCTCGGCCTGCTCGATGAGAGACTCCCTGATTTCGTCGGTGTAGGCATGGGGACCGATCAGATCCGCCTCGGTCGGTAGCACATAGGTGACGTGCACCTCTGAGGCGGTGGCCTTGGAGAGCTCGGCAGCCGCCTGTGTGGCCAAGTCCGCCTCATCGGAACCGTCGGTGGCCAGCAGTATAGTCCTCGGGAAAAAGCTCATCTCCTCCACTCTCCTTTCCGTACGCCGCGTAACCATCACACGATAACGCGTGCCGCCGTCCGTGGCCAGGTGTGAGTATGTCCAACTGGCAACTCCGTCGTAGCATGAGGCCGAGAGAAGTTTGCCCTCCGGCTGCGTGTCTTCCGGGAGGTGCCATTGTGTTGACTCCTGTGAGCGACGCTGGGGCCGTTGGTCGCGGTGGTAGTTTGCCCTCGAATGGCTCAGGAAGGGCGTCAACAAGGATGGTGGTCGGTTAACCAGAAAGGCAGTAGCGTTTCGGGCATAGGCTGGTAGGTTCGAAGTGAGAAATTCCGTCATAATATCCGAACTAGGTTACACGGCTCAGGAGTCGGCTTGTAAGACGCTCTAGAGTGGGATGGATAGAGTTAGATCCAGAGGTCGGTCTTCAAACCCTAAGCCGCCAACACGAAGGAGGATACGTGTCTGAGAACAGATCTCGCCTCGCCGCCGTGACGGGGGCCTCGTCCGGGATCGGAGCCGCCACCGCTCGGGCCTTGGCCGGGGCAGGCTTCGAGGTGGCCCTTGGCGCACGGCGGGTGGAGAGGATCGAGAAGCTGGCCGTAGAGTTCGGGGGGCATGCCAAGTTCCTTGACGTTACCGACGCGGGCTCTGTCGAGGAGTTCGCCTCGTGGACGGAATCCTTGGGAGGCGCCTCGGTGCTCGTCAACAACGCGGGGGGTGCGAAGGGACTGGAGCCGGTGGCGGAGATGGTCGAGGAGAACTGGCGCTGGATGTTCGAGACGAACGTGCTGAGCGTCGGGCTGATGACGAGTGCGCTCCTGCCCCAGATCCGGCGCTCCGCCAACGGGCACGTCGTGATCATCGGCTCGGCGGCGGGGGTCGAGGCCTACCCCGGCGGCTCGGGCTACAACGCGGCCAAGTTCGCCGCCCATGCCATCAAGGAGAACCTGCGCTTGGAGCTCCTCGGGGAGGACGTGCGGGTCACGGAGATCCTCCCTGGGGCGGTCGAAACCGAGTTTGGGCTGGTGCGCTTTGGGGGCGACGAGGAGAGGGCCGAGACGCCGTACAAGGGTATCACCCCACTCACCGCGGAGGACGTCGCCGAGTGCGTGAGGTGGGCCGTGAGCCTGCCCCCGCACGTCAACGTGGACCGCATAGATGTCAAGCCAGTCCGTCAGGCAGGCGTCGCCCGGTTTGTCCGTGAGGCGTGAAGGTCCCCAAGCGAGAAGACGGCGGGGACCGGGGCTCGACCCGAAACCCGCATAGATAAGCCCAATTACCGGACGCACTAGGATAGGCCAGAACGTAGGGGAGTAAACTCGTAGTGAGCAGGACAGCGGTTCGAGTCCGCTCGTCGGCTCTCTATCTCTTTTGGGCTTTGCGGGGAAATGTTGAGCAGAAGAGGTGTTGCCCGAAGTCCACGAAGAAGCTTCAAGAATAGTGCAGTGAACTCGGGCAGCTTAACCTCTCCGTGGAGTATGATGTCGTTGTTATGCGACCGGAGACGTGCATAGGAGCGCGAGACCGCTTCCTTCTCCTATCGCTTATGTGAGAGATCAGTCCCCAGTTTGGGAGGTTAGCTGTCATGAAGCCTGGTCCATCAAAGGGGAGAGCCCATGGGCGTCCGGTGGACGAGCGAGGGTTTCTGGACTCGCAGCCGCCCGAACTGCGCATCGAGGGAGCTCTAGAGGAGATCCGGAGGCGGGTCGTGGAGAGCGGTAGGCGGGTGGCCGTCCTCGACGACGACCCGACCGGCGTCCAGAGCGTGCACGGCGTGCCGGTTCTTACCACCTGGGCGATCGAAGACCTGCGCTGGGCGCTAGAACAAACAAGCCCGACCTTCTACATCCTGACCAACTCCCGCAGTCTCGCGGAGGAAGAGGCGATTGCCATGAACCAGCAAATCGCCCGCAACCTCTCGGAGGCCGCCGCGCCTGGGACGGACTTCGATGTCGTTAGCCGCAGCGACTCGACTCTGCGCGGCCACTACCCGGCGGAGACTGACGCGCTCGCGGAGGTGCTCAGGGAGGGAGGGCGTGGACCCGACGGCCTTGTCTTGTGCCCCGCTTTCTTCGAAGCCGGTAGGATCACGGTTGACGACATCCACTGGGTGCGCCAGGATGGGAAGCTAGTCCCGGCGGGACGAACGGAGTTTGCTTCCGACCACAGCTTTGGCTACCGCTCCTCGGACCTCAAGGCGTGGGTCGAGGAGAAAACCGGGGGACGCATTAAGACCCACGAGGTTGTCAGCGTGGGCCTCGCCGACCTTCGCGAGGGCGGTCCCGAGCGTGTCCTGGAGCTCCTTGAGGAGGCGAGCGGAGGGAGACCGGTGGTGATCAACGCTGCATCCTTCGCGGACCTCGAGGTCTTCGTGCTCGGCCTGCTTGCGGCGGAGGAGGAGGGCAAACGCTTCCTCTGCCGTACGGGGCCATCGTTCGTGCGGACGCGGGGTGGCATCACCGAGCCGAAGATCCTCCGACCCGAGGATCTCTACCGCATGAGGCCTAAAGAGGGCCACGGGCTCGTCTTGGTCGGTTCCTACGTGCCCACGACCACCCGCCAGCTCGAAGGAGTGCTCGCGCTTGACGGGGTACGCGGCGTCGAGATGTCGGTGCCGCGGCTCCTGGAGCCTGGGAGCAGGGAGGACGAGCTGGGACGGGTGGCGGAGGACGTCAACGGTTCGCTGGCTTCATCGGAGGTCGTGGTCTACACCAGCCGCGAGCTCGTAACTGCAGGTAAGGCGGGGAGCGCTGGACTTTCGAACTTCGAGATTGGGACTGCGGTCTCAGGCGCTTTGGTCGACGTGATGAGGCGGGTGGACCGGACGCTGCCGCTCTCCTTCGTGGTGGCGAAAGGCGGGATTACATCCAGCGACATCGCCACTAAGGGGCTCGAGGTGCGGAGGGCCGAGGTTGCGGGGCCACTCTTGCCGCCAGGGATCGTGCCGGTCTGGATCTTACCGGAGGAGAACGACTTCCCGGGACTACCGTATGTGATCTTCCCGGGCAACGTCGGCGGTCCGGGTTCTTTGGCCCAAGCAATAGAGATCCTGCGGGGAGAGCGCTAGAGGCTCTAGTGGCCGGTGTACGAGGACGCGAAGGAGGCACGAGCCCGGTGGAAACCGCAACGGAGACCAGATTCGGAGAGATACTGAGCCGAGCGCAGGAAACTGGCCGAGCTGTCGGCGCGTTCACCTGCTACGACCTCTTGGGCTTCGAGGCCGTGGTCCGCGCGGCCGAGTCTTATCGCGCGCCAGCGATGATCCTCGTGAGCCCGTCCTCCTTCGAGGCGGAGGGCGGCGGACGGCTCGTGCGGGCCTTCGGAGCCGCGGCCAAGGCCTCCTCGGTCGAGGTCCTTGTGCAGCTCGACCATGCTGGGGACGAGCGTCTCATAGAGCGCGCCGCCGACTGCGGGGTGGAGGCAGTGATGGCCGATGGCTCGAAGCTCCCCTTCGCCGAGAACCTGGCCTTTGCCCAGTCTGTGGTGGACTCGATGCGTCCCCACGGTGTAGGAGTCGAGGCTGAGCTCGGCCGGGTGGAGGGCCACGAGGATGAGGCGGGTGAAACCTTGAGTGGCGCGATGACCGAGCCGGGCGAAGCCGAGGAGTTTGTCAAGCGGAGCGGCGTGGACTGCCTCGCGGTCGCAGTCGGCAACGTCCACGGCCACTACTCCGGCACGCCTGAGATCGACTGGAGTAGGCTCGAGGAGGTCCGGGGTCGGATCTCTACCCCCCTCTCCCTACATGGCGCCTCGGGGCTGCCCGAGGCCGACCTCGAACGGGCAGTCTCGCTAGGAGTAGCCAAGTTCAACGTCAACACTGAACTCAGGACGGCGTATTTCCGACGCCTCGGGGAAGATCTCGGCGTGAAGGCTGCGACGGTCAACCTCAAGGCTTTGGGCGACGGCGTCGTGGAGGCGGTACAGGAGGTGGTGGAGGCGAAGCTTTCCGCCTTCGGCTGGTCGAGAGAGGAGGCGTAGCTATGGAACGCTTGGCGTTCGTAGGACTGGGGTCGATGGGCTCCCCCATGGCGAAGCGGTTGGTGGGAGCGGGCTTCGAACTCAAGGTCTTCGATGTACTCGACGAGCGCACCCATCCCCTCATCGAGCTAGGAGCCGTAAGCGCCCCCTCCCTCGTAGAGGCGGCAGAAGGCACCGAGGCGCTCGTCCTCATGGTGGCGAACGCCGAGCAGGCGGAGGGTGTCCTTTTCGGCGAGGGGGGTGCCGCCGAAGCACTCCCCCAGGGCGCGGCCGTGGTCGTCATGAGTACCATAGGACCCGAGGCGGCTCGCGAGCTGGCCGACGCTCTTGCCGAGCGTGACCTGCGGACTGTGGACGCACCCGTGAGCGGGGGTGTGGCACGGGCAGAGAAGGGTGAGCTCCTGATCATGGCCGGGGGACCTGAAAACCTCTTTGAGAAGCTGCGCCCGGTCCTTGGAGCGATGGGCTCGAGCGTCGTCCACTGTGGCCCGCGGGTGGGCGATGGGCAGGCCGTCAAGCTCGTCAACCAGCTCCTCTGCGGGGTGCACATCGCGGCGGCGGCAGAGGCCTTGGCCTACGCCGAGGCGATGGGCCTGGACCCGCGCTTCGTCTTCGAGACGATCCGGCACGGCGCCGCCAACTCCTTTATGCTCGAGGATCGCGGCGAGCGGATGCTTAAAGAGGAGTTTGTCCCCCCCAAGAGTGCATTGGACATCTTCGTCAAGGACATGGGCCTCGTACGCAAGGCCGCCGAGGAGCGGGGCTTCGAGACCCCGCTGTCCTCCGCAGCGTTGGAGCTGTATCTGGCAGGTAAAGAGGCGGGACTGGGCAACGATGACGACTCCGGGATCATCCGCATGTTCCGGCAATGGTAAGCCTAACCTTGCGTTCTAAGCACAAGAGTTTTGTGATGGACATAAAGTCCCTTGCAAAACTCCCTCTCCCTGTCTTCGTGAGGATTTAGGCCGTCCTCTTGAGAGCCGGGTAGCGCTTCGCCCGGCCCGAGAGCCGTCCTTTGGTCCGCCCCGCAGAGCGTCCCCGGGGTTTCGGCGCCTTCGCGGGTGTGCCGAGCTCGGCCAAAAGCGCCGAAACTACGCGTTGGACCCGCACTGCTCTCAGGCCACGGCGTCGCAAACCACACCGGAATAGCCTATCCAATGTTAGCTCCTGGGCACCCGGTCAAAGCGGAACTCTCGTGTACCATCATCGTGCAGATGAACATAGGGAAGTACTCAGAATTATGAAGGCCGTGTCAACAGTAGGGACAGAACCAGAGGGTACCTCATGCGCGACGCCGGGTGTTGCACCGCAGTGCTCTTGAGGTGCTGGAGGAGAGCGGTGCTCCTCCCGCGGAACTGGCGCGTCACGCGCTGGCGGGTGGTCTTGCTGAGCAGGCCTTCCGGTACTCCGTGGCTGCGGGGGATCGGGCGGTGGAGGTGTTTGCCGCACGGGACGCCATCGACCACTACCAAATGGTGCGGGACCTGTTGGCTGAAGAGGTGCAAACCGGCGGTAGGCAACCGACCGAGCGGTCGATTCTGGACCTTGAGCACCTGTACACCAGGCTGGGCCGGGCATACGAGCTCGCCGATGAGGGGGAGAAGGCGCGGGCGGCCTACGAGGCGCTACTCGCTCTTGGGCGGCAGTTGGGGGAAGCGAGGCTCGAAGTGCTCTCCCTCAACCACCTGGCGGTCTTCGACTACCACCAGGGCGACGACCGGACGGTCAAAGCGCTACTGGAGGAGGCTAGACGGAGGGCCGAGGATGCGGGTCTCGAAGAGGCACTCCTAGAGACCCAGTGCAACCTCGCGGAGGTCATGGCTATCCACCCGCGGGATTTCGAGCACTCTGGCCCTCTCGCCCGAAAGGCTCTGGCCTCCGCTCGGACCCTTGGGCGGCTGGACCTGGTAGCGCGGGCATTGGCCACGCTGGCACGAGTGGAGGTGTTCGCGGGGAGATTCGAGGAGGCTGCGGCCTACGCTGAGGAGGGCGTGGCGCTGAGCCGAGAACTGGCCGATCGCCCGGCGCCGCGGACAGAGTTACCCCCGACGATAACGCCGGCGATGGGACTCTCAGCTTCCTGGAAGGCGGGCAACAGGGTTAGGGAGATTCATTGTCTCACCTATCTCGCGTACGCCCGGATCTTCCAGGGCAGGCCGCAAGAAGGGATCGCGATCGGACGGGAGGCGCAGGCCATCTCCGGAGGGCTGCCCGAACGTATAGAGGCGATGAGCACGTGGGCACTCAACTTGGGGTTTCAGGAGATCGGCGAGTACGAGGAGGTACTAGAGGTCAGCCTGAGAGGTATCGAGCAGGCGCGCAAGACCCAGAACGTGTTTTTGCTGTTCTCCAACCTCGACCGCCTCGGTCGGGCGTACGAGGTACTGCTGGACCTACAGGAGGCGCGTAGGGTCCATGAGGAGGCGCTAGGGCTAAGAGGGGCGCTAGGGCGCAGTATGAGGTGTTCTCCTCCATCAGGCTCTGCGCGGTGGCAGCCCTCTCTGAGGACTGGGAGGAAGCTTACGCCTACGCCAAGAGGGCACGCCAGGGCAGGACCTTCTTCAATGTGCTGGATATTTTCTACCTCCATCATGAGGTCGAAGCGCTGCTGCGAGGAGGAGCCGAGAAGAGGTCAGTCGTTTCGCCGAGCGCGCCGAGGCTAATGAGAGGGAACGGATAGCCTACCTGCGCTCCTTAGCAGTACTTAGCGAGTTCGAAGGCGACACCGAGAGGGCTATAGAGCACCTGCACGAAGCTCACACCTTAGCCCAGAAGATCGGATTGCCGGGGGAAATCTGGCAGATCCAGAGCAGACTCGCAGAGCTTCACGAGCGGCGCGGGCAGGAGGCCGAGGCGCAGAAGGCGTACTCTCTAGCGGCTCAGACCTTGAGAGAGCTAGCCCAGAAGATCAGAGACGAAGATCTAAGGGAGGGATTTCTTTCGGCGCCACTGGTACGACGCGTGCTCGGGCACACTTAGGGCGCAGAGCACTCCTCCAGAGAGGAGGGGTGCCCTTCAGCACTACTCAGATCTTGCCAGAGAGAAACAGCCCACCGCAGGGCCTCGCAACGCTCTCACAACGCCCCGGCGCTAGGCTTCTGAAGGAAACCGGTATCGGATAGCAGAGGTGACCGAGAGTGCAAGCGATGACGCTCCCCCGACTACGCCGGCCCGCTCTTACCATGTCGAAGAGGTGGCCAAGTCCCAGGGGACGCAGCTCGTGATGTATGGGTTGTCCCGCTTGTTCAAGAGTAAAGGGTGCGGCAAGGCCACGATGGCCTGCCTGGCCACGACGCGCCTGAGGGGCGCTGGTGGCTGAGGCATTCGCGTGGGGGTTTATCGCCGCCTCCTCGCTCCTGCTCGGAGCACTGATCGCCCTGCGCCGCCCGATCGGGTTACGCCCCCTGGGACTCATCATGGCCTTCGGCTCGGGAGTTCTGATCAGCAGCGTAGCCTACGAACTGGTCGAGGACGCCTTCAGCACATCGAGCGGAAGCGGGGCGGTGGGGCTCGGCTTGTTGGCTGGCGCCCTCACGTTCTCCCTCGGAGATCTAGCCATCGACCGCTTCGGAGGGGATGGGAGGAAGAGCGCCGCCGGAGAGCAAGACGAGGGGTCAGCCTTGGCCATCTTGCTTGGCACGGTGCTGGACGGCATCCCCGAGTCGATCGTGCTCGGCCTATCGTTGATAGGTGGTGAAGGGGTGAGCGTCGCCATGCTCGCCGCTGTGTTTATCTCCAACCTGCCAGAGGCCCTTTCTTCCACGGCCGGCTTGTCCAAGAGCGGCTGGCAGCGAGGGCGGATCCTGGGCCTCTGGACAGCGGTCACCGTGGTGTGCGCGTTCTCTTCGCTGGCCGGCTACGCCCTCTTTGACGAAGCTCCTGCGGCGACGGTCGCCTTCGTTCAGTCCTTCGCCGGCGGCGCGCTGTTGACCATGCTGGCCGATACGATGATGCCCGAGGCATTCAAGTACGGGGGCAAGCAGGTTGGTCTCTTCACCACCCTGGGTTTCGCCCTGGCCTTCCTCATCACCACGATCGAGTGAAGGGGCAACACCTCTGAGAATGCGCCTTTTAGACACTCGGGTGCATAAGGGCACATAAGGAAGGAGGGCCGGAGCAGCATGTCTGGAGGCTGATGCAATTTACGAAGATCTACTCCTTGTCTGAACGCTAGGAGAGCTTTGGCGAGCAGGAACACGCACCTGGGATGCTACCGCCGGACCGCCCACGTGCTCTCGCGGCACGGGCTGGGGTACGTGGTCAGTGTATTTTTCGCAGGGACGTCGAGCACCGTGGATCTTCCGCTCAGGGCGCTGACAGCCCTCAAACGCCACCGCAAGCGCCAGCTCGAGGAGAAGCTAGGGGCGGGTGGCTCTTACGAGGACTCAGGGCTCGTCTTCGCCACCGCCAAGGGGACGCCGCTCGATGCGCAGAACGTCGTCAACCTGCATTTCAAGCCGCTCCTCAGGCGAGCGGGGCTGCCCGATATTCGCTGGCATGACCTGAGACACTCCTGCTTCACGCTGCTTCTCAGTAGGGGCGTGCACCCCAAATTTGTTCAGCACCTCGCAGGGCACTCAAGCATTCAGCTCACCCTCGACCGCTACTCGCACTGGATGCCGACCATGGGCAAGCACACCGCTAGCGCCATGGACGAGGTTCTCGACGAGGCCGACAGCGAAGGTGCGCCGAACGACGAGAAGGGTGCCCTCGAAAGGTAAGCCGGGTCGTACCGACGACGCTTGTGTCGGTTACAGGTCTTCCACCAGTTTGGATACTTGATCGGGGCATGTAGCTGTCACCGCAACTACTAGGGCAGCGTGGAGACGCTCCGATAGAAGGCGACGCCGATGGGCTTGGTGGACTCTCTCAGTGCGTACTCTCCACGATGGTCTCCTTCTCGATGTGGTGGATCAGCAGGTTATGCATCCAGTAGATTTCTGCCACCAATGGCGGCAGTTTTTCGTCCTCGTATGAGTGAGATAGAATTCGCACTCCAGTTCGTCCTTGCACTTCTCAATGATGAGGTGGTCGAACGTCCAGCCGATTTCTCGCACCAATGGTGCGAGTTTCTCGTTGCCGGCGCAGTTGTCGTGGAAGTGCCCCATGCGGCCGAAATCCTGCGGTATCGATGGTATCAGTAAATCCCCTGCCGAGGGCCGGCCTCCAGAATCAGGACTTCCCTGGCATCGTCGTCTATGCGGTAGATGACCCGGTAGTCCCTGCCGACCCGGATGCGCCAATCTCCGAGGTTCCCCGTCCCCCTCATCTTCCTGGCTCCGGTAGGCTTTGGGTCCTCGGCGAGCCTTTCGATGGCCCGGAGCACCCGCTCATATTCACGGCGAGGAAAGCGGCTCATGGACTTGCGGGCTCGTCGGGTGAAGATCACCTCGTACAAGACGAGGCACCTTACCCCTTTTCGCCGGGCAGTTCTCCCGCTTCCCGTAGCCTGTTCCGCTCCTCTTCCATCTCATGGACGGCTTCGTCGAGTGGCAGAAGTTCTTCTTCTCCACGCGCAATGGCTTCGAGAGTTTCGTCCGCGGCTCTCAGGTCGGCAAGGTCTTCCAGGGCCTCCATAAGACGCTCGTACTCCCGCACGTCCAGAATAACCCCGATGCGCTCGCCCTTTTCGTCTGTTACGTAACGGGTCTCCATCTCCTGCTCCTAACTCGCTCTCTACTCCCCGCCCCTTCATTATGAGTCTAGCGCAAGCCTTACCTGTCCAAAAGCTCGGGCAGGTCTCCGTCGCGGGATTTACGGCGCGCCCCGTTGGTGTACGGGTTGGTGTACAAGGGCCTCAGCGCTATTGTCGGGAATTCGTGTCTACCACGATTGTCCTGCAAATCGGGAGAAAATAAGAGAGCCGACGAGCGGACTCGAACCGCTGACCTAACCTCTTTACGAGTGATAATTCACGTGTTGCAGGGGTTTGCAGAGGCTTGCAAATCCCGCATATCTAAGCTGATTTCCTTTCTCTCACTTGCTGAGTGTCGCACCGTATTGCGTTCCCAGTGGTGTCAGAGTGGTATCAACAGCACCCTGGTATCGACCTAACGACCAGCATCACCTCGGGGTCGAGCTTCACTTCGGGCAGCCCGGGAACGAATCCAAACAGGGCGCCGTCGACGACGAGCACGATCGGATACGGCACCGACGGGCGGCGGGCGAGCGCGCTCAGGCCTGCGACGGCTGCCAGCAGTCCGGCGATCAGAAGCTCGGCTTGGCCCATCCCTCGAGTGTAGCCTGCGCTACCTGGCGCACGTCGAGACGGGCACCCACTGAAGGCGCGTCGAAGTCAGCCGGGGCGGACGCCTGCTCTGAGCGCCGCGTAGCGCCTCGTCTCGAGGCCGATCAGGACACCAAGGACGAGCACCAGCCCCACCAGCCCGAGGAGTGGTGGCAAGAACGCCGCCGCCGGGAGTGCCAGGAGCAGGACGCCGACCGTGACGAGCCGCGCCACGCTGAGCGCTGCGTACATGCGCTGCTTGAAGAGAAGGTGCCCGGCGAGGTAGAGTGCGAACCCCCATACAGTGCCGCGGCATAGAAGAGGCCCAACGCCTCGCCCTCACCGGCATGCGCAAGCACGCCCTCGACGCCGACTGCGCCGACGATGATGCCGGCGACGATCGGGAAGTGCCCGTAGGTGTAGGCCTCGA
>OCZS010000317.1_pt1 | contig 15636 bp, 11 predicted proteins | sample 1539071 | NCBI WGS metagenome assembly OCZS01 (sample SAMEA3113584, study PRJEB22503) | soil metagenome
AAACTTATACTAAACAAATTGAAAAGATAATAAAATATTTAGATAAATTAGATGAAATCTCATTTGAAGAGAACAATCCGTCATTAGTATTATCTTTCAAAACATTGTCAGAATTAAGAGAAGACACGATTATAGAACCAACTCTTAATATTGATCAAATAGCTAAAAACCTAAAAGACAAGTTTGTAAGAGGTCCAGTTATGAGTTAATATGTCTAATCTTTACACTCTAAATATTGATCAAGTAGCAAATGGTATTAAAAATGGAGAATTTACTTCTGAAGAATATGTATCCCAAATTATAGAAAGAATAAAAAAAGTTGATAAAAAGATAAATTCATTCATAACAATAAATGACAATGCACTTGTTCAGGCACAACAGATAGACAAGAAAATAAGATCAGGTTTGACAGTTGGTTCTTTAGCTGGTATTGTAGTAGGAGTAAAAGATAATATCAGTACAGCAGGATTAAAAACAACTTGTGCTTCCAAAATGCTGTCCGACTATGTTCCGCCATACGATGCCACCGTTATAAAGAGATTAAAAGAGAAGGGTGCAATAATAATAGGAAAATTAAACCTCGATGAATTTGCAATGGGATCAACTACGGAATGGAGTAGTTATGGACTTACAAGAAATCCGTGGAACTTAGATTATGTATGCGGGGGGTCTTCAGGTGGCAGTGCAGCTAGTGTTGCTGCGCAATTATGTACAGCATCCTTAGGGTCTGATACTGGTGGTTCTGTTCGTTGTCCATCTAGTTTTTGTTCTGTAGTTGGATTTAAACCAACATATGGATTAGTTAGTAGATATGGACTTGTTTCATATTCTAATAGTTTAGAACAAATTGGTTCTATAGGAAGGACTGTATCAGACGTCAAAAAAATTATGGAAGTTATCTCTGGAAAAGATACTAATGATAACACAACAGTAGACACGAAAAATAATAATAATATTAACAATAATCATTCTGATCTCAAACAAAAAAATAACCAAAAGATTGGTTTATTAAAAGAATTAATAAATGGAGCTGATGAGCCTGTATATCAATGCATATATTCTGCAATAGATAAATTTAACGAGTTTGGATTTACAAGTGAGGAATCATCATTAAAATCATCCGAATATGCTCTTGCATCATATTATACAATTGCTACAGCTGAAGCAAGCAGCAATTTAGCAAGATTTGATAATATAAGATATGGATTTGAATTAAATCCCGACGATTACGAATGGAATACATATTTCTCGAAAGCAAGAGGAAATTTCGGAGATGAAGTCAAAAGAAGAATAATAGTAGGATCTTTTGTATTGTCTTCAGGATATTACGGAAAATATTATCTTAAAGCACAACGAGTAAAGGATTTAATTAAACATGAGCTAAAAAATCTTTTTAAGAAATATGATTTACTACTTTCCCCAACAGTTCCGGTTCTTCCTTTTAAAATTGGAGAAAAAATCGACGATCCATTAAAAATGTATCTAATAGATATTAACACAGTTTTAGCTAATTTGGCAGGTATTCCTGCAATTTCAATTCCTATAGGATTCAAAAATGGTCTACCGATCGGACTCCAAATCATGGCTGATGAATTTCAAGAGAAAAAATTACTAGATATATCGGAAGTGCTTGAAAAATCAATTAATATTAATACATCATATCCAGATCTATAATAATGACATCATCATTACCGGTTAAAATTGGTCTTGAAATACATTGTCAGCTAACTCAACTTAATACTAAATTATTTTGTTCATGTTATTGTAATTATAGAGAAAAAGAAATCAATTCTAATATATGCCCAATTTGTATCGGATTGCCTGGATCCTTGCCAATTTTGAATAAAAAAGCTGTAGAATTTGCAATTATGATTTCAAAAGCTTTGGATTGTAAAATTCCAGAATTAACCATTTTTTCAAGAAAAAATTATTTTTATCCAGATTTGCCAAAAAATTTCCAGATTACACAATATGACTCTTATGGTACCAGTACAAGCATAGGAAAAGAAGGATCTGTAAAGTATGGCGAAAATGACAAACTTGCCAGAATAAGAAGGATTCAGCTGGAAGAAGATCCAGGACGATTGGTTTATGAAAATGGAAGAATGCAAGCCTTAATTGACTATAATAGAGCAGGTGTAGCATTAGTAGAAATTGTAACTGAACCAGATTTTACTGATCCCAAAGATATAAGAATATTTTTAAATAAAATGACCTCTATACTAGAACATTTGAATGTATGTAATACCAATTTAGAAGGTTCTTTAAGATGTGATGCAAATATTTCTATAGGTAATGGAAAAAAAGTAGAAATCAAAAATGTAGGTTCTTTTAGTGACATAGAAAAGGCATTGACATATGAGATAACACGACAAAAAACAATGACCGTTCATGATATAGAAATTAAAGCTGAAACAAGACATTGGGATGATAAAAGAAAAATTACAAAACAAGCAAGATCAAAAGAAGAAGAAGAAGACTATAGATATTTCCCTGAACCAGATATTCCAAAAATTTTGCTAGAAAACTTATCCTTAATTAAAACACCTGAGCTTCCAGATGAAAGAAAATTCAGATTTATAAATGATTATGGACTTTCTGAACATGTATCACAAGTACTCATTGATAATAAAGATTTAGCGGACCTATTTGAATCAGCAATAAAAATATATCATTCTCCAAAATCTATATCAAATTGGATAGTAAGTGATATTCTTGCATTCATGGAATATGATTCATCAGGTAAAAAAACAATAACTGATGAGATGAAAATAGATGCTAAACACATTGCAGAGATTGCAAAGCTAGTTGATGAGAATACAATAAATAGATCTACAGCAAAATCCATAATCTCTCGAATTATTAAAACAGGAGAATTACCATCTGATATCATAAAAAAAGAAAAACAGATGACCACAATAATTAATGATGAGAAAATTTTACTAGAATCAATAGATAGGATATTCAAAGAAGAGAAAAAGGCAACGTTAGATGCTAAACAAAATCCTACCGCAATAAACTTCTTGCTTGGTAAGATAATGAGACTAACAAAGGGAAGGGCTGATCCAAAAATAACTACAATACTTTTAAAGAAAAGGTTGGATGAAGAATTCTAATCAAAAAATTTTATTTTCATTATTTTTTAGTGACTATTCTAACAGATACATATATTATATCTAAATGACCTAGTAATAGTCATATTACCTAACATGTTTAAAAATAGATATATAAATGAAACTAATTTATCAGGATTTCATATACTATACTTTTATGTTTTCATCTTTTTATTAAAAAAAATTTAAATAATTTGGTATACAATATATATATAATTTTCATAAACTAAGTATATTATAGCTTTAATACTGCTTTCGTAGGAACTATTGGCTTGAGCTGATGCCGACCAGTTTTAAATCTAAATTAGCCAGATTTCGGCAGCGAAATAACAGACTATAAAGCTGATTGTATTAATCTGTCAATTATTTACAATTGCATAGTTATCCCACCTTGTCCTTGTTCATATCTTTATTTATCCATATTATCAATAACATCAAATCTAACATAATTTCTCCACGTTTAATATTAGATACTACATAGGTTAGCTAAATAGATTAGTAGTAGTGAACCATGAAATAACCAAAGCATATTTTTCAGTATAAATGGTTTGCAACAACGCTATCCAAATAAAAAAATAATGTTCATACATTTATCTTGAGTTGAATAACTATTTTGTAATTTACATTTTAGTATGATTCAAATAACCTACAATCAAATTAAAATATATGGGAACTGAACATAGTGTAACTCAAGTGAACAATGCCTCATGGGAAAAAGAAGTATTACAATCACAATTACCTGTTTTTGTTGATTTTTGGGCAGAATGGTGTGGACCTTGTAGAATGGTAGGACCAGCCGTAGAACAATTATCAAAAACACTCGAAGGAAAAGTAAAAACTGTAAAGCTTAACGTAGATGAAAATCAAGAGATTGCCGTAAAATATGGCATTCATTCTATACCCTCATTGCTATTATTCAAGGATGGTAAGGAAATTGCGAGAACTGTCGGCGCTGCTCCTAAAGAAGCCTATCAAAAATTCATCGAAGAATCTTTAAACAAGAATTAACATTAATTTCATTTCATTTCATTTTATTAATCTGAGTGTAGTTTTTATTTCTGTATTCATAAAAGCATTAATATAGATAATAATAATCGTTAGCATAATTTGGGTAAAAAAGAGATTTCTACTCTATTTTCATCTGATCCTGATAAATATTATAGAGTTTCCTTATTTGATAGATTAGGTTTTAAACGAAACAAATGTATATCTTGTGAAAAATTTTTTTGGTCGCTTATAGATAAAAATATTTGTCCTGATCATGAGGCCTATAACTTTATAGGAAATCCTCCGACAAATAAAAGACTGGATTATATAGGAGCATGGAAGGAAATTGAAAAATATTTTCAATCAAATGGTCACTCCATTGTAAGACGATACCCAGTAGTCTGTAGGTGGCGAGAAGATCTTTATTTTACAATTGCATCGATAGTGGATTTTCAAAGGATAATGAATAATAAAGTTATTTTTGAATTGCCGTCAAATCCTTTAGTAGTACCACAAATGTGTTTAAGATTCAATGACGTTGAAAACGTAGGGATAAGCGGCCGTCATTACACTAGTTTCTGTATGATTGGTCAAACATGTAATGCAGATGCACCTGGAGGATACTGGAAGGATCATTGCATTGACCTAGACTTTGGTTTATTAACTAATGTTTTGGGAATAAAACCTGAAGAGATTACTTTTGTAGAAGATATTTGGATGGGCGCAGGAGCTTTTGGGTCTTCTTTAGAATATTTTGTACGTGGTCTTGAACTTGGTAATGCTGTTTTTACAGAATTTGAAGGAGATGAAAATAACTATAGAATTATGAAAAATAAGATTATTGATATGGGTGCAGGCTTGGAACGATTATCATGGATTACTATGGGTACTCCAACCAGCTATGATTGTTCTTTTGGACCAGTTATAAAATATTTAGAAAACGCTATTGAAGTTCAAAAGGATGAAAAATTTCTGTCAAACTATTTTAAATTAGTATCTAGTAAATTCAACAATATTGAAGATGATTCATCTGATAAAATAAAAAAATTGAAAAAAACTATTGCTCAAGAGATGAGAATACCATTTGAACACCTCGAAAAAATTGTATCTCCATATGAAGCAATTTATACAATAGCAGATCACACGCGGACGTTGTTATTTGCGATTTCTGATGGATCATTACCTTCTAATGTAGGAGGAGGTTATAACCTTAGAATTCTTTTACGTCGAGTTTTATCTATTATTGAAAGATTCAAATGGAATATAAAAATTGAAGATCTAATTGATACACATGTAGAATATCTCAAAAATATGTATCCTGAACTAGAGGAAAATAAGCAAGAGGTTTATACCATTCTTAAAATTGAATCTGATAGATATGCAAGCACAAGACAACGAATGAATGATATCGCATCTACAATACGTAAGAATAACAAACAACTAACTGTAGATGATCTTATAAGATTGTATGAATCCGATGGTATTACTCCTGACTTTCTTAAAGAAATCAATGTAATAACTGATATACCTTCGAATTTTTACGTTAAACTATCAGAATTACATAATATTAACCAAAAATCTCTTTACTCTCCGTCAATAGAAGGATTGGACGGCTTACCACCTACTAGATTATTGTATTATGAGGATTCTTCCATTCGAGAATTTTATGCTCAAATTATAAAAATAAAAGAAAATTATGTAATTTTAGATCAAACATCTTTCTATCCAAGAGGAGGTGGACAAGAACCTGATAAGGGAAATATTGGTGATGTTAAAGTCTTAGAAGTCATAAAACAAGGAGATATTGTCCTTCATCGGGTAGAAAATTTATCATCTCTTTCAGAAGGGCTACGGGTTAAATGTAGAGTAGATGAGGTAAGACGCGATTCAATAACAAAACATCATACATCTACTCATATATTAAATTCTTCATCAAGAACTACACTTGGTTCGTGGGTATGGCAGAACTCTGCCTTTAAAGATGTTAATTATGGAAGACTTGACATAACTCACCATTCTGCATTAAATAAAGAAGAAGTTGAAAGAATCGAAAAAACTGCTAACGAAATTGTAATGAAAAACCTTGATGTAAATATAAAAGAATATGAGAGAGGAGAAAGTGAACAAAAATTTTCCTTTCGTATCTATCAAGGTGGAGTAGTCCCATCAAATAAAGTAAGAATAGTGAAAATAAGTGAATTTGACATTGAAGCATGTGGAGGAACACATGTCAATAGAACAGGTGAATTAGGTTTAATTAAAATCCTCAAATCAGAAAGAATTCAGGACGGTGTTGTTCGATTAGAATTTGTTGCGGGACAGGCTGCTATAGATTACATTAAAAATCAGGATAGAAATATTTCATTTATTACTCAATCATTAGGTTCTAGTAAAGAAAAACTAACACATTCATTCAAAAAACATTTAGATGAGTCAGAAAAGCTTAAAACAAAGATAAAAATTCTTTTACGAAAAACTTCTCCAATTCTTGCCAAATCTATATCCACTAATAGTAAACAAATATCATCAAATGGGGTGAAATTATTTACAACATATGATGAGGAATTAGATGAAGAATTCCATATTACAATAGGAGAAAAGTCCATTAACCTTGATCCTTTTCTCATATATATTTCACTAATCTCCAAAGGAGAAGGAGAAGGTATACGCGTAATAGTTTTTGTTGGTGAAACTGCAAGAAAATATGGTTTTAATGCAGGAAAAATAGCAAAAATCTTCTCTATTAGTTTAGGCGGCTCTGGAGGAGGAGATTCAAAGTTTGGTCAAGGAGGAGGTAGATTTAAGAATAGAATTGAAGAGGTCTTAAATTCATCAGAGAGATATGTTAGTGAAACACTCAAGAGGTGAAAATAATCTGGAGAGTAGAGAAATAAATGATAACAATAGTATTAATTGGAAAGAACTTGAGGCAAAATGGAAGTCTAGATGGAACGAAGAACATCTTTTTGAAGCCGATTATGATAATACTAATAAAAAAAAGTATTTCATAACTGTTGCATTTCCCTATCCTAATTCTCCACAGCATATAGGACATGGAAGAACATATTCACTAGCTGATGTTCATGCTAGATATATGAGAATGAAAGGCTATAATGTATTATTTCCAATGGGATTTCACTATACCGGAACTCCTATCTTAGCTATGTCAAAAAGAGTAATCGCCGAAGATCAAGATTTAATTGGAACTTTTAAAAATTTATATAATGTGCCTGAAAATATCATCAAATCATTTATAGAACCAGAAAATATAGCAAAGTTTTTTCATCATGAGATAAAATTAGGAATGCAAGATATGGGTTATTCTATCGATTGGCGACGAGAATTTACAACCATTGATATGTTATATTCGAAATTCATTACTTGGCAGTTTGAAACATTACAAAAAAAAGGGTTAATTGTACAAGGTTCTCATCCTGTAGGATGGTGCCCCTATGATAAAAATCCTGTAAGTCAGCATGATACTATTGGAGATGTAGAACCAGAATTTATTGAATATGTCTTAATAAAGTTTAGGTTAGTAGATAATGATATAATACTTCCTACTGCTACTTTAAGACCAGAAACTATATTTGGAGTAACAAATCTTTGGGTAAATCCTGATATTGAATACTTTATAATAGATGTAGATAATAAGGCTGAACAATGGATTGTTACTAAAGAGGCCTCAACAAAATTAGAATTTCTTAATCATAATATAAAAATTAATAGAACTATCAAAGGAAATGAATTAATTGGTAAATTTGCAACAGATATTATTAGAAATATAGATATTCCTATTCTTCCTGCAAAATTTGTAAAACCTGATACAGGAACTGGAATAGTAATGTCGGTACCTGGTCATGCTCCATATGATTTTCAAGCCCTTATTGACTTAAAAAAAGAAACAAATTTACTATCATTTAATATTGACTTATCACAAATCAATCCGATAAAAATTATAGAAATTCAAGAAGCTGCTAATTTAAATGGCAATAGTTTAATATCATGTGTAGAAGATGTAATATCAAAGTTCAAAATTAACAATCAATCAGATTTAGGTCTGGAAAAAGCAACAAGTGAAGTCTATCATCTAGAATATTACCAAGGCAAGATGTTACCTAATACAGGAAAATACTCTGGAATGGATGTTCAATTAGCTAAAGAAGAAATAAAAAACTATTTGCTTGCTACAAAAAACTTATCTGAAATTTTTTATGAATTCATTAATAAGCCAATTAAATGCAGATGTGGTAATGAATGTTTTGTCAAGTTACTGAATGATCAATGGTTTATTAATTATAAAGATAAAGAATGGAAGCATAAAGTACATAATTATATAGATGAATTAAGTATTATTCCTGACGATCTTAGACAAGAATTTCACAATGTAGTTGACTGGTTAAAGGAAAGAGCTTGTGCAAGGAAATCAGGTCTTGGAACGAAACTTCCATGGGATCATGAATGGATAATAGAAAGTTTATCTGATTCAGTTATCTACATGGCTTATTATATAATATCAAAGTTCATTAATGAACAAAAATACTCAATGAAAAAAAGTCTAAATAATATTGATGAGTCTTTTTTTGACTATATACTATTAGGAATTGGAAATGTTCAGGATGTAGCAAAAAACTGTAATCTTTCCATATCATTGATACAAGAAATTAGAAATGAATTTATTTATTTTTATCCAGTTGATTCTCGACATTCTGGACGAGATTTGGTTCCGAATCATCTTTCTTTCTTTCTTTTTAATCATATAGCTATTTTTGAAAAGAAGTTTTGGCCACACCAGATAGTCGTCAATGGTTCTGTTTTAATGGAAGGAAAAAAGATGTCAAAATCGTTAGGAAACATAATACCTTTAAGAACAGCAATACAAGAATATGGAGCAGATACAATTAGACTAGCAATATTGATTTCATCGGAGCTTCTTCAGGATGCAGATTTTTCCTTTGATACTGCAAGATCTATTAGAATAAAATTATTAGAATTCTACACTCTTTCACAACAGATTTTGAATTCTAATTTTTACAATAAAGTATCAAACCCAAATTTATCATTAGATGAATTACTTTATCTAGATATATCTGAAAATGGATATTCTTTGGAATTAGAAGATAGATGGTTAATAAGTAAATTACAAAGGCTAATAAATAATGTTACAAGATCAATGGAAACATTACGTATACGTGAAGCTCTTCATAATATCTTGTACGTTTTCGATCAACATATTCATTGGTATAAAAAAAGAATTAATGCTAAAAAACGAAGTAATGATAATGTGGTGAATAAAATTCTAAGTCTTTGTTTTTCTATTAGAATAAAATTATTATCTCCATTTGCTCCATTTATATCTGAAGAAATTTGGAATAATTTAGGTAGTCGATCTTCAATCATTTCTTCAAAATGGCCCACTGTTTTCAATGAAAAGATCGATCCATTATCAGAGGAATCAGATGAATTCATAAAAAGATTAATGTTAGATATATCTAATATTATTAAAGTAACGAAAAAAGTACCACATACTATATATATCTATTGTTCTTCTTCCGGTAAACAAAAAATTTATCAGAAAATTCTTAAAATAATTACTTTAACTAATGAAAGGAATTTTGGAAATATAATGAAAAAATTAATACAAGATCCTGAAACTTCTTATGCAAAAAAGGATCCTTCTTTTGTTAAAAAAACTGTAGAAGATATTCTTTCTGAATCTGTTGAATCAAGAAATAATAGATTAAATTGGAACTCATTAGATGAAATTTCTATAATAAAAGATTCAGAGAATCTAATATCTAATGAAATCGAATTGGAAAATATCCGAATAATTGTTTACTCAGAAGAAGAAAAGGAAAAATTTGATCCAAAATCAAAGTCTAGATTTTCAAGACCTTATAAACCTGCTATCTATTTAGAATAAGACCCTTTTGCTTTATTATTTTTTCTTGAAATATAAATTGATGAAATCATATACAAGCTAAACCCACAGATTGACATTATTAATCCATATAAAGAAAGTGCTCCTCTATCTTGATAGTATCCTACACCGAGAAGCATCGCCCCTAATACCAAAATAGCTATACCTGCCCTTGCAGAACCTGGCATTTCTTTTTTCTTTTTCACTAGTGGTACTTGTTCAATTTTTTCGCAATATATTTTTATTTTTGGATAGTAATATTGTATCAATGAAAATTGCTGTGGTGGGAATTGGGGTTGCAGGAGCATATTTAATGAATCAACTTAGTAATAATCATGATATTCATATAGTTGGATTTGAAAGAATGAAAGAAGAAGAACATGATGCAGTTTGTGCTTGGGCAACCAGCAAAAATGTTATGGTAAACTATACAAAAAAATGTAGCCTAAATTTTGATAACTATATCTTACATGATGGTAAAAATATGAGCGTAGACCTTGGTGAAAGCAAGCATATTGATATCGGATTAAAAGGTATGGTTAGTTACGATAAATTAAAACTTATTCAAGATATGATAAAAGGAACAGAAATTAAATATGGAAAAGCACCAAAAAAGGAAAATTTAGAAGCTGACTTTGATCTAATTATAGATTCTACTGGTTTTCACCGGAATTATCTCCCTAAACTTGATTACGAAATGTGGATACCTTGTGTTCAATATAAAGTCAAATATGATAATAATAATATTCCATATGATGATTTTTATCTTAAAGGATTTCCTTCAATGTCTGGCTATTTCTGGTATTTTCCATTAGGAAATGGATATGCACATATAGGTGCTGGTGATTTTACAAGAAAAAATCACAATCTTTTTGTTGAAAACTTTCTAAAGAAATACAAATGTGAAATAATTAAAAAAAATGGGAGACCGGTAAGAATTAGTCCACCATCGAAATCAGAACCATTTTACGATGGTAAAAAGTCTATAGGAGTTGGAGAATCGATTGGTACAGTTTATCCATTACTTGGTGAAGGCATAATCCCTTCAACAATTTGTGCGGATCTCTTTATAAATAATTTGAATAATTTTAAAAAATATAGAGAACAAGTTCTTAAACATTTTAGTATATATCCATTAGTTTTCAAGTTTATTTTAATGAAAATTACAGGTACCTTTAATCTTGTAAAAAACTCTTTCGATTTACTTAGAATATATCATCATATGAAAAATAATCAAGATCGATATGGAATGGAGGTAAAGATCGCTGAATTGATGAAAGTTTCTACTCTTTAGCTATCCTATGAAAAATTATAATATTTTTATCTTTTTCCTTTTGAGTCACAGTTATAAATGGATTTAAAATAATTCAATACAGATGAGCAATAAAGCTAATACGAATAAATCAGCAATTGAACAAAGGGTCAATGAGCTTGTTCAGCATTCCAGAACACTAGAACTTTATCTTAATGAAGTATTAGAAAGAGAATCTACAGTTACAAAATTAATTGAAGAAGCTCGTCTTGCCTCATATGCTCTCCAAAATATTCCTCTAGATAAAGAAAATGAAGCATTAATGCCAATTGGAGTAGGAGTATATTTAAAAACAAATATTCCTTCAATTGATAAATTATTGGTTAATATTGGTGCTGGAGTTACAATAGAAAAAACACATCAAGATACTCTACACTATATAGAGTCAAGACTGAAGGAATTTGAGATTGGCTTAAATCAATTAAGAGAACAGAAGAAACAAATAACTTCTCAACTTGAACAGATCCAACATCAAGTGAATTCTATGTTGCAACAAACTTCATAATATATTTAATAAATGCAAAAAAGAAAACATAATACACTGCGATTTAAATTATTTTTTGTGTATGAGTATATATGTTTGATAAATTAAAAAAAGCTTTTTCAAATATTATTTCTGATATCAGTAAAAAAGAAATTTCTGAAAAAGACCTTGAAAATACTCTATTTGATCTTGAAATTGCATTGCTAGAAAGTGATGTAGCTCAGGAAGTTATAGATGATATCTCTGCTAATTTGAAAAATAAATTATTGGGTCTTGCTGTTGAAAAAGATAAAACACCAGAAGAATTAATTCAATTTCATGTCCAAAAATCTATTTATGAAATTCTTACTAAATCAGGGACTCTTGACTTAGTTAAGGAAATTAATTCCAAAAAAGAAAATAAAGGGAGCCCATTTATAATAGTTTTTCTAGGAATTAATGGAACTGGAAAAACCACTACTGTAGCCAAAGTTGCTAATCTTCTACATAAAAATGGGTTGTCTGTTGTATTAGCCGCAAGTGATACTCATAGAGCAGGTGCTATAGAACAATTGGGTGAACATGCTAGAAGATTATCACTGAAAATGATTCATCAAAGATATGGAGCGGATCCATCTGCAGTTGCAAGAGATGCAGTTGAATATGGAAAAAAACACAGAGTAGATGCAATTCTAATTGATACTGCTGGAAGAATGCAAACTGCAAAAAATCTCATGGATGAAATTAGTAAAATTGTTCAGGTTGTTAAACCTGATTTGAAAATTTTTATAGGAGATTCTTTGGCAGGAAATGATGCAATATATCAAGCAAAAGAATTCTTTGCCTATACTAAATTTGATGCGTCAATTTTAACAAAAACAGATGCTGATGCAAAAGGAGGATCTATCATTTCAATTACATATCTTACTTCTAAACCTATTATTTATCTTGGAGTAGGTCAAAACTATGATGATATAATTCCATTTGATCTTAAAACTTTCATAGAATCATTGTTTGGTTCTCAAATTTCAGAAGAAATTACAAATAACTATAGTTCTAATATTATAAATGAAAGTCAAAATAATGAAAAGTTACCAGATATAAAATCCAAAAATATCTCTGATAACGAACCTATTCATAATATTGAAGAATTATATCAAAATAAACTTTCTTCTTCTTCTTCCAATTTAGATCCTATTATTAGTAATAATATAAATAATGATGATATTGCAATATCTAAGGTTGAAGTAAAAGAAGAAGAGAAAAAAGTTGATGACCTAAGAAATAGTAATATTATTAACTTAGAAAATGAACCAAAATTTGGTAAATCTGAAAAAGTGACTGAAAAAAAGGAAGATTCTAAAATTCCTCTTGGTAGTGAGAAACATTTTGTTACCAAAGAAATAGCAGAAAACAAAGATGAAAAGAAAAAAGGTTTCTTTTCATCATTATTTGGTAAACGAAAATCCCAAGTAAATAGCGATAAAGTTTCATCAACAGCTGATCAAAAAAATAAACAAAGTAATCAAGACAAACCCAATTCAGACAAGAACCAAGACAATACTATAAACAAGAATGAAATATCCGAAAAAAACAAAAATAAAGACAAAAATGAAGTTAAGTATCTTTCAGACGATGATTTAGATGAACTCCTTAAAGAATAAACATATCCTTAGCTTACAAGACTTGGATCTAAACGAAATTATCTCGATATTGGATTTTGCAACTAATCTTAAAAAAGAAATGAACACAAAATCGTCTAGAAAATTACTTGAAGGTAGAACATTAGGAATGGTTTTTCAAAAACCGTCTACACGTACTAGAGTTAGTTTTGAAACAGGTATGTTTCAACTTGGCGGTCATGCTATCTCTCTAGGAACAAATGATTTGCAATTATCAAAAGGAGAATCAATAGAAGATACAGCAAGGACATTGTCATTATATTTGGATTGTGTAATGGCTAGAGTTTATGATCATAAGGATTTAGAAAAATTATCTAAATACTCGTCTATACCTATTATTAATGGATTATCTGATCTCTTTCATCCTTGTCAAATATTAGCTGATCTTTTAACAATTCGAGAATACAAAAAAAGATTTAATGGAGTAAATCTTGCTTGGATAGGAGATGGATTTAATGTATGTAATGATCTTTTAATTGGTTGTGCTAAAACAGGAATAAATATTAGTGCAGCCTGCCCTTTAGGATATGAACCTCCAGAATGGATAGTCAAAATAGCGAAAAGAGAAGCAGTAAAAACTGGTTCTAGAATTATAGTAACAAATGAGCCTATAGGTGCAGTACAAGACGCAGATATAGTAGTAACTGATACATTTGTCTCTTTAGGGAAAGATGATGAAAAAATAATTCGCGAGAATATATTTATACCTAAATATCAAGTTAATTCTGAACTTATGAGACATGCAAAAGATGATGCAATATTTATGCATTGTCTTCCTGCAAAACGAGATCAAGAGGTCACTGCTGATGTGATTGATGGAAAATCATCAGTCATTTGGAAAGAAGCTGAAAATAGACTTCATGTTCAGAAAGCGCTATTATGTTTGTTGATGAGATAAATAATCTTGTGTATGTAGTTGGTCGTTATTATTAGAAGTTATTCTTTTCTTGGTCTTTAATCTTAAAGTCTCTCTAAAAAAATTAATTTTAATTTGTTTCCTAAATAAATATAAAAAATGGTGCTGCTGCTACCTATCTACGATCCTTTAGTCTACCTCTTCCAGTCTTTCTAGGAGCAATATTTCCTACTTTTCTTCCTGGAGGCGTAGTTCTACCTACTGATGATTGACGTCCTATATGTTGATGTCTTCCTCCACCGTGTGGATGATATACAGCTGCTTGTGCAATTCCTCTTACATGTGGATATAGTTTACCTCTGGATTTCATATAAATTGACTTATTTCCAGCTTTCAAAAAGGGTTTTTCTTTTCTTCCAGCACCTGCAATAGCTCCTATCATCGCACGACATTTTTGATTAATAAGTAAAAATTTCCCTGAAGGTAATTTTACAGTTACACCCTCCGAAGAGTGTGAAAAGACTATAGCTGATGATCCTGCAGCTTTAATTAATTTTCCTCCATCTCCTGCATTTTTTTCTATATTACAAATTAAAGTTCCATCAGGAATTGATTCTAATGATAAAATATTTTTTGAAGTTGCAGGAGTACCAACTCCTGTTTTAATAATACTGCCTACAGAAGTACCTTCTGGTGCTGGAATATAAGATATATTGTTATTATCAAATTCTACTTTAGCTAAAGGAGCATCTCTTCCTCTTTCATGTATTATGTCTACAATTTTTCCTTCATGTTGTTCTTCTAACTTAAAGTTAGGATATCTAGCAGGTAATATCTTTCCTACTGTAATAGCTCTGAACTGCTTTCCTCCCCTTCCTCTTCTACGTACGAGCGTTCGTTTACCCAAAATAGTTCTATAATAATCGTTTCAATTAGGTGATTTTAACTTTTGTGTTTTAAAAAAGAAAAAAATCAATATTAATATTAGATTACTATATTACATATTACAAATTTTAGTTTTGGTCATTAATTACACTATTAGATGCGTATGTCTATCTGATATTTTTGTATTAATTTAACCAAAGATTATTATGTGATTTTAGAAGAATTGATACATATAATTTGAGCCAGAATAGTATTTCATTAAAAGTGCTGGAAGCTTATACTCGTGATGTTGGTAGAGGTATAGCACGAATTGATTATGATACCATGGATTCTTTAGCAGTTTCTACTGGTGATGTTGTTGAGATTAGAGGAAAACGTAGAACTACTGCAAAATGTTTACCTCTTTATCCTTCAGATG
>OCZS010000318.1_pt1 | contig 15632 bp, 12 predicted proteins | sample 1539071 | NCBI WGS metagenome assembly OCZS01 (sample SAMEA3113584, study PRJEB22503) | soil metagenome
ACAAATCAGATTCAATTGCAGCTATCTCAGTCTGACTGAACAAAAAAAGTTGCCCTGCCTCAAATAAATACATTGGATCTTCACCATCAGGAGTTTTTTTATTTGTCACTTTATTTGTCATACATGTAATATCTTTGATGTATCATACTCGTCGTATTAGTAATGATTCATCTAAACTAATGTTACTTATTAGAGATACTCATAGGCGGTGGTTACTTGTTTTGCGATATAAATTCTCAACATTTAAGAAGAGATAAATCGCTTATCATCATCTATATATGTGACGGTACGTTGTATTTTTCCAAGTGCAAACTGTAAGATCGCCACCATGGCTCAGAATGCTGCAGATTGTCGTTGGCGCTTTATCAATTACACTTTCAATTGTAGTTCTATCATTGTTGGCAATAGTTCCCGGAGCTACTGTATTAGGACTTATTCTGTTTTTATCCATTGTATTCTTGATCCTTGGAATAGAAAGGCTAGCCATTGGAGTATCCACTGCTTCATTAAGAAAAACTCGTGTCATCAACATAGTGCTTGGACTTGTTATTGTGGGACTTTCAATTTTTTTGCTACAATTTCCAATACTTACATCTGCATCTCTAGTAATTCTAGCAGCCGTCGCTTTGCTGATAAGCGGCGTTGCTAGAATCATACATGGTATATCCAGAGAAATACCGAAATCATATAAAGCTGCGACTATTGGAGTAGGAGCTTTGAGTATAGTCATATCCCTTGCAATTATAGCTAATCCTATCAAGTTGGGCTTGGTCTTACTTGTGATAATTTTGACAATCACACTCTTAATAGCTGGGATTGAGATGATATACCTCGGTGCAAGGGGTATTAGGAAGGAATAATTATTATTGCATTAGCAGGATTGAAAAAAGGAAACTGTTATGTAAAAGGTTAGGTGGCGCACTAGATTTAACTTCAGCTATGCAGACCAATCTAGGTAGGCCTCATCTAGGGAAATATTATTAAATTAAGGAAATACTATCATAATGGAAAACTAAGCCCTTTGGGCTCGAAGGGCCTTTACTGCATGTTTGCTCATCACAGTCACAAGGATCGTAGAAGCTATCGATAACGCAAGTCCTACAAGAAATACAATGTTAAATGCTGTAGGACTTGGATATTCACCTACATCACCATTTACTTCAATGCTTACAAGCATAGACGTCATGATCACAGTTGCTATCACCGGACCTATTGCCCCTCCTATAATCCTCATATCGCTTGTGGCAGCAGAGGAAATTCCTGTAAGCTCTCTTGGCGTCAGAGAAATTATGATGTTTATCAATGTAATAGGTAAAAGCGCAGCGCCTATACCAAATAGGAATAGTGATCCCGCAATACCTGAAGCCGTGGATTGAAAAAGGGCTACTAGCACGAAAGAGGCAGCCATTATCACCATGCTGGGAACTAGCAGTTTGATATTAAGTGAATGTCTTTTTGCCATTATTATTCCAAATGCTGGTCCAAATATCAATACCGCCAGTGAAAAAGGAAGCTGCAACAGACCCACTTTATCTGCTTCTAAACCTAGGCCTGAACCAACTGGAGCCGCGCCGATCTGAGGAACTGCAGTAATAATGATGTACTGAACTATACCAAACATTAACATAGAAATATTGCCAGCAAATATGGCTGGCTGCATAAGTAACTTCAGTGGGACCAATGGGTCTTTTGCTTTCTTCTCTACTCTCAAGAAAATAATTAATGACACAGCTCCTATTATCAGCGGAACTACAAAACCGATCAAATTGTCTGGCAATGAACCACTATTAGTTATTGCTATCAGGAAAGAGACTAAGGATACTGTCATTGTTATAATCCCTTTGATATCTAAGCTTATCCTCTTCTTGATATTAGATCGACCATGGCTGCCGGCGGTATCCTGTTTGATAACAGTATCGCTTGTTATTTTGGTCGTTTCATCTACCGGAAGAACCCGCCAGGTCAAAAACAAGAGTAAGGCTGCAATAGGGGTACACATAAAGAAGATTGTTTGCCAACCTGTGGTCTCGACCAAAGTGGGTCCCAATACTACACCCAAAGCCATTCCCCCCGAGTAGGCAGATGTTATAATACTTTGACCTACAGAAAATTTGCCTTTTGGAAACTGATCCCTTATTATCTTCAACGCAATTGGAGTATTTGCAATGGCAATTCCTTGAATTGCTCTGATAGCTAATAATGTATTAATATCTTGAGAGAATCCTGCTAACGCGGTGCCGGCAGTATAAATTATCATCATCAATACCAACATTTTCCTTGCGCCAAACACGTCACTAAATTTTCCAATGAGTATCGTCATCACAGCTCCTGATATCATGTATACAGACATAACCCAGGCTGCAAGGGATTGATCGACACTAAATTGATCGGCTATAACAGGAATAGCCGGTGATAATGCTGTATGTAAGAACAATATCAGCAGCGTTGTGCCTGTGAGAACTAGTGCTGATTTCCATGCAGCAAAGGATATTTCCTCCTGTTTTGTGGTATCAAATGAAGTTGATATAATGTGGTAAACCCTATTAGAATGATATTAACCTTCTGTATGTTTCTCTCCTGACAAAATATTGGAATTAAATTGAGACGCGCATTTTACGACATTATCGTATCTTATCATATCTTAACTATATCTACTTTATACCTTCCCGCTGAAATGCTGTAACTAACTTAACTTGCAACATGGAATCTGATGCAGGGATTTACCCAATAATTGCCTATTTGTATTTTCATTTTTAAAAAGGCTATGGCGTTTGAACGATGAAAAATGTGCCTCATTTTAAAGTTCATAAACCGCATTCTAAATTGGTGGCGAAGTTTCTAATTACTAAAATAGAAATTTGATGATACGATCTGCTAGATAGAAGATTCTAAAGATGCGATTAGACAAAGTCGAATTACTGTTGAAAAATATTTGGAGCTGTCAAAAATGATATCGGCCTGATAACCAAATCAAATCAAATCAAATCAAATCAAATATCGGCCTCCGACAAAAAAGAAACTCAAATCCACTATATGGTTTCCATATACTCCTGGCACGGAGTTTAACAATAGTTGTCCAATGAGGAAATTTTTTAGATCAGCCTTTCTCTCTAAGCACCTGCAGCTGTCGTCGCTTCAGGATATGTTCTAGGCCATCCACTACTAATAGTCCTGTATAGGTCTCTTTAAGGTTCATATGATGTATTTTATCGAGAATGTGTCCCAGAAGAGGCTCTTTTTGCTTTATTTCCATGATCTTTGATTGAATAATCTCGTCTGAAATTGTCTTATCTTCCATGCGCAACAGACGCAACGCGTGCAATTTACCCAGCCACCTAACACCATCAACCAGCAGTGTAATAGTTCCTGCCTCTTCAATATTCATATCAGGCACTTTATCCAAAATCTGTGCAACTAATGGATAATTTTCTTTCAGTTCGTCAAATCACTTCATCTGTCTCTTCATCAATTGTCAGATCCGCAGCTGCCATATTCAAATTTCCTTGTAATTGTAATATTATTTATCCTTTTACTGAATAGTTGATTTATTGCAAAATATCATACAAAAGAGAAATGGGCTGACAGTTATCGGAATTTTTACCTTGGAAAAAAGGTCTTAAGCAGGCTTACAAGATTTGTGAAATGACTTCAAGCGTCCCCTATATTGGTAACTCGTAGTATGGCAAAATTTTAGTTCAAAGCCCCCAACAAATTCATGCTAATTACATCAGGGACTAGGTTTGACATTTTCCTCTATATATTTCACAGTGTCTTGATAACCCTCATTTATTAACTGCTGAACAGTACCAGACGAGAAATCAAATGTCTTATCAGATATGGTATCTTGATTAGTCTGCTTTTCTATCCGAATTATTTCTGATATGTCAAATCTGCCCTCCACAATTTCCCTATACCTTCTAGGCTTTAGATGAATACCATGGTATACTGTCTGCTGGTTCATTAAATTATCGATGACCTCATCACTGACGCCACTATCTTTTGCCTTTTTTATTAATTCCCTTATTAAATGAACATAATCTGATATCAACAATAATACCTCTTCATCTCTATGACTCCGATCAGAAAATGAGATATCGCTGTTTCTGCTCAATACGCCATCATGATCAGTAGGAATTTCTTTTTGTCTCGTAGGATGAACGTTAATTACACATACACCAAGTGTAGGGACTTTATCCTTCAATCCTCTTTGAAAGTACCAATACCTTCTATGCAAAAGAACTAGCTGGGTTAAGGGTGTATTGGTTAATAATCCACCATCCCAAAAGCATCGTTTTTCCAGAATATAGCGATCGTCTTCAGGGACAGATTTATGACTGCTATTGCTGATTATTTTTCTGCCTATGACCTCTACATTTTTCTTGCGGTTATTTGTACTGACTTCATTTTTGGCTACCACGCTGCGACGGCTTGCGACATCTAACATCGCATATTCAAAGTTAACCGGAAAAGACCCGCTTGCAATAACATGATCTGCTGTGATCCCATCGTTATACTCTATTACGTGCTCAAAACCTGGTGCGCCATCTTGGTCTTGAATGTATTTTCCATACTCAGTTTTCCTTAAACCGTCTTCTTTGGGATAGCTATCAAATGTCACTGGTAAGCCATCAGCAACGTCTACTGCAACCAATATTAGTCGAGGTTGATTGTCTTCGTGACTTGTGGCAATCGGGAATTTGCAAAATTTTTCTAAGCTGTTTTTTAGAGGTGTATTGCTAAATCGATACCACGTATTAGAAATATCGTAAAATCTCGTATCGAAAAGCGGAGTCAGAGGGGAGAAGACATTTGGAACTCCCAATAGTGCGAATTCTTTAGCGGAATAATATCTTCTTGCAGCTTCACCTGTGGCTACTGTCTTACTGACATCATTCCAATAATCCCACCATTTCTTAAAAAATGGGTTAATCTCGACAGTTGATTGTTTTGACAGATGCTCCCAAAATTCTAGGAGTCTATCAGAAGATCCTTCATATGTTTCATTCTCAACTACATAGCTTGTTAAAACGGCTGCATTCATAGCGCCTATAGAAGTACCGGCAATTATGTCAAATATTGGTCTACGCTGCTTACCTTCTTTTTCATCCTTTTCAGAAAGATATCTATATAGTGCCTTATACACTCCTGCCTCGTAGGCTCCCAGAGATCCTCCTCCTTGTAGCACTAGGGCTCTTTCTTTTATGGGAACATTTCCTCCAGTATTGTTGCTGGATCTAGAATTGCTTGACTTCAATTGCTATGTTTTCTTACAATCGGACTTAAATTTCTTTAAGCATCAAGTTAACAAGATGCATATCTTGTTGATTATACATTACTTACACTTACTTTATCTATAGGTATTGCTATTCCCCCGACTGTGCCTACAGTTGCCTAACTTTTGATATCCTCATCAATATCCAAGTTCAAGATGTTAGCTAACAATCGGACATTCTTTTTTTGACTTTAGTAGTTAAAGTATAAATTAACACATTTCCCATCAACTACAAATGAGTCATTGCAATAGGTATTACCCATCTTTTTCTGCCGCGGTATCAAGAGGAAAAAAATTCCGTACCTTGAGAACAACCAGTGGTCTTTTTCTTGCTGTCTTTACTGTTGTCAGCGTTATTACAGTTATTTCTTTACCGATTTCTGGGGCTAGCGCACAACTTCTATCAGATGAAAGGAGAAACAGTACAACCGAGACGGGTAGTAGGATAAATGACAGCTCTTCTGATAATGGTTTGCTTTCGATGTTGCTGAACCCGGGATCAAATAGACAGAATCTCAGCTCTATAGCAGACACAATGTTCGAAGGAGTAGAAGAAAGAATAGATGCTAGATTAAATTCAATAAAATCAAAATTAGATGAGATAGCTGCTGTGGCTTTGCCCCTAGCACTCTTATCAGTACTGGGAATAGTTATATTGGCTTCCTTGATAGTTGCTTTTATACTAATTTCGTGGTACGACAGATTTAAGATAGCCCGCAAAAACAGAAGAGATTTTAGAAGTATGTCTGAAAATGTAGTAGCAGAATTAAAGGATAACATCGAACTATTACGTCAACGCTCGTCGACTAAGCCCGGCAGCAAAGAGAATTTAGATGAGATCAATGATCAAACTAGATACATCTTGAACGAGGAGCTAACAGCAGCTGCTATGAAGGCTTCTATAATTTCACCATATTTTTGGAATTTATCTTCAAGTGCACAAAATGTAACACTAAAGCTTGAAAGCCTGGTTGACAAATACAACAGGGTGTTCCGACGTGTAAATGAATTAGAGGACCATATTATACTCAACAAAGTGGACAAACAGACTGCAGATAATATGTTGAAGGGTTACGAGGAAACTCTAGAAAGGTATGCACGTGAAATTAACAACTTATCTCAGCAGCTCACTGAATTAATTCAAACTCAGACACATAAGGGAATTATGCCTACTTTACGAAGAGGACAGAAAGAAAGTAAATAAACTAACAGTTACCAAGGATTAGGCTAAATTGAGAGTGTCGAGATCAGTTTTTGATTGCTAGCCAATCGACATATGAACGCGCTGTATGTATGGGATTGGGAGTGATTGTTTCACCTAGACCAATGTTACAGTTGCTCTGGTTTAATCTGTATGATGAATATCGTCATGCTTATTGTTGTTGTTATTATTATTATTATTACCAAAGGACATTTGATTAGTATTCGCCTAAGGCATATGCCCATGAGAAGGAATATTAGTAGTGACAATTATTCGTTGACAGTATTAATATGAGTACCCAGATATCGCGCCTTACAGATAACGCCCAGTCCTTTAGCAAGGTTGGAAAGTGGTTCAGAGATTCTCAAGGAAGATATGTTCTATTTAGAGGAGTAAATTTCGCATCTCGAAGCAAATTGCCTCCATACCTTCCTATCGCTCCGCTTAATGTCCATGATATAAATCAACTAGACTTGAAAAAAGAAATTGAGTCTGTGAAACCTCAGTTGGATTTACTTAGGCATCTTGGACTGAATATCGTTAGAATATTGATATCATGGAAGGCAATTGAACCTAGACCTAATCCCAATTTAGAAGAACTACTGCCTGAAGCGAAGCGTTATCTTGGTTTTATGAATGAAATAATAGATGAATTATATAAAAGAGATCTATACGTTTTGCTAGATTTTCATCAAGATATAGCACACGAGATATACGGTGGTGATGGCTTCCCAGATTGGGCCCTGGCAATAGATAGAAAACATAAAAAACCCAAGCCCTCAAATCTCAGAGACAAAAAGTGGCAGACAGCCTATATGATAAGCAAATTAGTCAAAAATACTTTGAGATCATTTTGGGAGAACAGCTTGGACAACATGGAAATTGGTCTTCAAAATTATCCGGTAAGAACTCATCTTGAAAAGACTGTAGGACAGACAATCAAGTTTTTTCAAGGATATGGCAGCAAAGATCAGCAGGGACAAGGCCCGAAAGAAAAAGGTCATCCTGCCATTATAGGAATAGAACCTTTCAATGAACCACATCCTGTTGGACTTAGGGATTTTGAACCAAAATATCTATTCCAGTATTACCTAAATATAGAATCTGAAATTAGAAAATATGACGACAAAATATTCTTGTTTATAGAACCAGGGGTAGACTGGACTATGGCTGAGCGAGAAAGCGATGTGCCTCAACCAGCCCATGGCCCATTTAGTATTAAGCGCACATTTAATTTGGGATTTATTCGGAATACCATGATAGAGGGTAAAGTCATTTCCAAAAATATCCATACTTATCTACCCAAAGGAGAATTAATTGAGGCCTTAAAACATAGAAGTGTTCTATCATTCCATTATTATGAACCACTTGCCATACTTGGAGCACTTGCAAAAATTCCGGAAAATATGTATAGGTTTAAGAGAGAGTGGCCTGATATCTTTGCCCAGCTAGTTATAGCTGCAACTGAACGGGATCTGATTCCCTTCCTTACAGAATTTGGCGGTGTTCAGGGAGACGAACAATTTCGGGAATTCATAGATCTTCAATTTGCTCAAATAGAATCCAACCTACTTAATTCCACTTACTGGAACTATGATCTTTACAATACTGTTGAAGGAAAGGACAATTGGAACATGGAGGACTTTTCTTTGCTTGGCCCGGCAAGAACACCTCGCAATATTGAGGTAATCGCTAGACCTTATCCACTTCGTAGTTCCGCAGAACCAACTTTGCTCTCTTTTGATATTAATTCCAAGAATGCAGCAATAGGTCTTTCTGGAGAAATAATTAGAGACTCGCCAACAGTTATTTATGTGCCCTACCACTATCATTATTCCCCCAGTTTCAGAGTCTGGGCAACCAGCAAAGAAATGGAATGGGATAAAGCGAATCAGCTCATGTACTGGTACCCTTCACCTAATGAAACGGAAAATCAAATAATATTTAGTAAAAGCGAAAGGTTAGATACTGAATCATTACCTAAAAAATTGGAGACCCTTCTAACTAAAACTGAGTTTGTAGGCACATTTACGTAGGCTGAGATCAATTCCTAGCGAATTCTCACTATGCTACTAATTGAAATACCCTAGGGCATTTTACTCGACGTCGGGTAACTTACTGCGACTACGTTGAAAATAGGATTGAAATGCTCTTGCCAACAAGTCTGGCCGCTGTAGACAATGAGAGTGGAAAAAGATTATTATTTTGAAATAGATTCTTCCTTAGCTAGTTTTGAAGTTGATCGAATTGTTTCATCTAACATCGAATGAATGCCAAGTCTAAAGCGCATTAGCATTTTAGAAATATCGTCGCTATCGCCATACATGTTGGTTTCAAGATATAAGCTACTCTGAGAACTAGTCGCTTTAATTTCTGGAGAATCTAATTCTTCATATTCGTGTATCAAACTATCTGCTCTTGATAATGAGGCCTTCAATGATAATTGTACCTTCTTAAGAAACATGAGCTTGTAATGCAAGCGTTCATGGATATGGTCTTTTTCACTATTCGTTGGAAAAAGAAAGCCATCATTTGGATAATCGTCTCTATTATACATTTTATTTTCTGTTCCTGTTCCCACTTTTTCACTATTCGTTGGAAAAAGAAAGCCATCATTTGGATAATCGTCTCTATTATACATTGTATTTTCTGTTCCTGTTCCTGTTCCCATTTCCATTTTTGCTCTTTTTTCTACTGCAGCAGTATTTTCTACTGTCTCTTTGTCTTTTGCAAAAGCTAGCTGGTGTTTGTGCCTTCGAATATCCTTTACAGACATATTTTTGTTAATTATATCATCTGACATGTTTTCGAGACTCTTGCCTTCTAAACCAAGAAGCTCAAATGCATGTGATACTTTCAATTCGCCAGATTTTACTTTATCTATTACATTTTGTGGAAGTTTTAGAAGTTGAATTCTACTTGAAACATATTGTTCGCTTTTCATTATTGTTTCTGCAAGGTAAGTTATCCCACCCCAACCATAATCTCTAACATATAATTTGAATGCTTGAGCTTCTTCAATTGGGTCTAGAGTCTTTCTCTGTATGTTTTCGACAAGCTGAAGCTCAAATGCATCTTTGTCAGATACATCCTTTACCATTGCAGGTATAGTTTTCCAGCGAAGTATTTTGCAAGCTTGAAATCTTCGATGACCGGCCACTATTTCAAATCCCCGATTGATAGGTCTGATAATTATGGGTTGGAGAAGGCCATGCTTTTTAATGCTTCGCGATAACTCGCCAATGGATTCCTGTTGTTGTGATAAAGAAGCATAAATTCTTGTTTGAACCTGAGCGGGCTTAATGATATGTAATGGTAACCTTTCTTCGACCATAGATGTATCAGTAGTCATGAACTATTGGACCTCCGTAAACCATTTAGTTATACCTTTTAAATGGCACAATGGTAATTATATGTTACAAATTACCCGATCTGGGGGATAATTATAAATTTCGAAATTTATGAATTTGTAACTGCCCTTATTAAATTATGCGAATAAAACGCCCAAATTATATATCTCACCTCAATCTCTTTTGATGCATGGCGTCAAGTGTGAGCTTTTGTCAATCATATTGTCTACCGATTGTTCATATTCAAGTGGCGCCAAGCCAGACAAAAACACTATCACGCACTGGGTGCCGGGGGATGGTTTCGGAGATGTCTAAGGCCAAAAGACGAACGACTGAAAGCATTACGCTTAGGGTAGAATCGTCAGTTCTAACCTAGATACGTTGTGAAGCCGAACAAAAACTTGAAAGTGTAATACTCTCATAAATCAGATCCTAAAACAATATGCAAAGTGGCATGCTCATACCCCAAATGCTGGAATATTCTATTTCAAGAAACCTGATGGGTTCTTTGTTGCAGAAGTTTTCGGATGAAGAAATAATTCAACTCAGTGAGAAGGAAATAAGGGACAGTTTTAGGAAGGCTTTTTTTGTGTTCTATGAGGAGTATAATCTTGAAAGTGTGCTTGAACTATTGGATTATTATGCACGAGCATCTGGATTAAACTACACTCACAGAATAGAGAATAATAATCATACCATAATAATTCATCCAGAGATGGGGCGAGAAAGCTTCTTTATTATTATCGTCATTGATTAGAAATGTACTTAAAACCCTACCTATTCCCCCTTCTGCTTATGACATTCAACAATCAAATGGTACGCTAATCATAAAAATAAAAATCTAGACAAGGATAGCAAATGTCAAAATTATAATTGATCTTTATTAGACTTTACAAAGAACTATTATTAAAGAATATTCTCTTGCAGGATATAGAATTAAAAGTCTAGGCAAATGTGTGTTTGTCAAGTAAACACGTTAATATAGCTCCCAGTAATTTAATGCAATTTTAAATGCTTAATAGTGTTCTCTCGTTTGAAATTGCATGGTCGACAACAGAATATATGTTCTGATCGACGATCTTTTAAAGCTCAATGACAAAATTTATGCCATTGAAATTTTAAACTTAGAAGGAAAACGACTATATAAGTTTTCTAAAACCGACGTAAATGAACAGAACTTCGATGACTTGTACCAGGATTTAAATGATATCACCAGGTCATCAAAGACTCTTTCCCTTGAAAACATAAAGATTTCTGTTATCGATAAAGAATCATCGAAGATTGCAATAGTAAATATTAGTAATGACAACTTTTTAATCATTGCATTTCATCAAGAGGTATCCTTGACCGATATTGTCGATGTAGTTTCCTATCTAAGTAACGCCATGCTTGAAATGAAGAATAGACAAGCTCCCTAGGTTAAATTAAATAATAACCGGACAGAGTGGGCATGTGCGAAAATTGTATTTTTTATGTCCAAGCTTTTGAAGGGTATAATTTGTGTTACCTGCTAATCAAGGTCTTTTGTTAATAATCAAAGTCATTTCTTTTCTTCTGAAGGAATATCACCCTTTTGTAGATGTTGTTCAATTTTGTGGTTGTTCATTTCACCCAAGGACCTGAAAGTCATTTTACAAACATTGCATTTGTAGGATTCTGAGGAGTTAGTATCGCTACTAGACAATTTTCCGCTCATTTTACACGACAAGACCCAGATTTATAAACATTGGTAGCCTACTTAGTTACTAAGGGAGATTTGTATTCAATCCAAGATTAATGTTTATAGAATACGGTCGATTCTCATACTGTGAAAAAGATGGTGCCCATTATATGAAAGAGTCAAATACCAACCTCCGCTCTTCTGATGAACAACCATGGCAAGACTTTATCGATAATGCTGTGATGTTTGCGGGACAAACTTCTCAACATGTTCTTCAAGGCGTAAACCCCGGAGGGGTGTATCAAGCTATATGGGGTAGGGATGCGTCCTACATCCTTTTGGATTGGTACTTGTGTAGGAATAATCAGGGGGCATTACAGCAAATCCACCAAATATGGGATCATCAAATATCACCCAACAGGGAAAAGTTAGTCTATGGAAGAGGGTCTCCAGAATTCAAATTTAGTGCTAAAGCGGGAGGCATTGATGTCCAAAAGGAGTTCGAAGGGGCACTTCCTACAACAATATACCAGGTGGGATTCTCTGAAGTTTACGGAAAGAACCCAGACATAGATTCCACATCGTTGATGATAGGTACGAGCTCATATATTTTGGCAAGAGTTCCCACAGAAAAAGAGGTGGATAGTTCATCAACATCTACTATGGCCTCTGAACATTCTTCAGATTATGTGACATCTTTACTGTCAAAGATTGGCTTGACGGATACTTCATATGTAACTGAATTCGTGGTTCCACGAATGTTGAAAGCAGTAGAATATTTGGAAAGTCGTGATATTGATAATGATGGTTTGCTAGAACAAGGTCCCAACGAGGACTGGATGGATACAGCACTTCGAGCTGGGAAAATAGTTTACAGCCAAGGATGCTGGATATATGGCCTAACTCATCTTTCAGTTTTGCTGTCAAAGCTTGGAAGAAGGACAGAGGCCACAAGAATAACACGCCTAGCAGACAGGGCAATAGATGCAGTGAATAAGAAATTATGGTCTGAAGAGGACGGAACGTATATGGATATTCAAACAACAGATAATACTGGTTCTAATGGCACTGACGATAAAATATATCGACTCTTGACTCAAGATGTAACATATTATCTGGTTGGAGCCACAGCTAATACGGTTAATGACAGTTTTAAAGATATAACACATGAACAAAATGATCTTCAACAACATAAAGAACGACAATATGAAAAAAATGAGACATTGGAAAAAATTCCTGAGTTCCACCAGAGATCCATTAGCACTCTTGATGCAATTAAAAAAAGAGTCTGGAAAGATAACTGGCCGCTGGTAACTGAAGGAGAATTGAGAGAGACTGGACCTTGGCCCCTTAAACCATATCAGTATCATAATCATACATTTTGGCCTTGGACTACCGGAATAGAAATGTTAGCCAGAAGCAGGTTTAATCAGGTTGAAGAGTGCAATATTCTTCTTTCAAAGCTTTCTTCAAAGGATAAAAAGACTGTGGGAATACACACCTTCTACGAATGGTTGAATCCAATAACTGATGAAGGAGGTGGAGCATATCCATTTAGAACTGGCATATCAACCGTTAGACTAGCTATTGCTGATATGGCTCAAAAAATAAAGGAAAAGCATTTCGTCTAGTTTAATTATGATGCGATAATCAAATACAGTATCTTCAAGCGATGAAGGGATAAAAATTATTATAGGTTAATGCAGTGCAGCAATCTCTTGTCCTTGTTTTCATTAATCCGTAATAGTAACATCATACTTCTTGCGAGATACTTGGGTTGATCAAAACATTTTGAATAAAAGGCTTGACGCTTTGTGGCTGAAGTGAAGTGATCAAACTAAAGCTAGCATTTTTTACTACAATGCCGGAATTGAAGCTGGACTACCGGTTCAGGACAAGTATGACAGTTCCTCTCAAAACTAAGATCAAACCTTCCGTACGGACGTCCTAGACTAACCATGCTCCCTGTTCAGAAATTCATCTATTGGATACCTTTGATTCTACTCAAAAGTAACAATAATACCCTTAATATTCTACTAAAAGCTCTTTTCCTTTTTTTATAGTATACAACATGTCCTCTACTCCATGTCCACTACAACGCCTGTCAAAACAAAAAAACTTGACTTTATCCATGATTCTGTCATAAGGTAATTTTCGATTTTTAGCATATTAAGACCGGAATCAAGAAGAATTCATCGACTACTTTGTATAGGTGCCTGTCGGAAATTTCGAAAATCCAATAGACCAAATTCTTTTATGAAATTGTCTAACTGTTGTTGGTAATCTTTTGGTTCCACCTTTTCCCTTCTTACTCTATCAAGGGACTTTAGCATGTAAGCAAATCTATCATAGCTCATCTGTAGGCCATAATAATCTGATACTCTGGTCAACGTAGTTTCATAATGACTCCTTATACCTGAAGCTGTTGCGTCAGAAATTAAAATAATATCATATCCTAAATTGAATGCATCTCTTATCGAAGTTTCTACGCATATTGAAGTATCGACTCCACAGAATACCAAGACATTTATTCCAAAACTCTGCAACCACATCCTTAGCTCAGTATCGAGAAAAGCTGAATCTCTTCGCTTCATGATTAGATGATCTTCTTCTTTAGGCTTTAACTCATCAATCGTTTGAGCATCCCATGTTCCCCTTACGCAAATGGGAATCTTCATTCTTTCTTCACGAGACTTAGGTAACAGAATATGAACTTTGGTCAAAAGATCAACCCCACTAGCTTCTCGAACCGATTCAGTATAGAATACCGGCATGCCATATGATTTGCATAAGGAAATTAGATCTTTAACCTTAGGGATAATTTCTCGATAAGCCGGCGTATTCATTCCTAATTTATCGTACGATCCCCCCTTTGCTACAAAGCCATTTTGCATATCTACAACGATAAGACCCATGCTAATCCTAACTCCAGCTAAGTCAAGTTCAAACATGTAACATGATATTTACAATGAGATAATTAAGTATTAGTACGGACTTTTTGATAACTTTTGGGAGTATTTCTTATCATATGTGCGTCTGAGAATTATGAAAGAAACAAAGAGCCTTCGATGTATCGGTCGTCGATATATCTGTGCACTATCGTATTCAGTAATAGAGGATAGTCGTATGTGATAAGTCTGGCTCAAAGGAGTCAGATAAAGCATACCAGGGATAGATCCATGCATGCTTTCCAATCGTCCCTGTTTTGATTCCCTCTATTGCTTTCCATCATGTTTGGTTTACTTTCTTGTTGATTTCCCTTACCAGATCGTCGGTCGATATTGGTTTATGGAGGAAGATCCATGTGGCAGAGTAGTAAACACAAATGGATTCTTGGAATATTTCTTTACCACATCTAAAGTTAATACCGTTAGAATTTACACTTACAATTTTAAACTAAATTACAATGCTTAACCAAACAGAATATACTCGTGTTTGAGAAGCACAAAAATAAGAATAGATCTTATGTTGTGTTTACTCTTTTTCTATCGGCTTCCATTGTCAGGCATTACCACTAGTAGTAGTAGCAGCAGTAGCGGTAGCGGTAGTTGGATACCTGCGATGGCCAGATATTGCATAGGCAACGCTTTGTACTCCTATTATCAGAAGGTTTATTCCTAATACTAGCGTCAAAAAGAATACACCTAATTCTGGATATACAAAGACCGTAAATGATACGGCCAATGATAATATCCCTACTCCTACAAGTGATCCCCTGGACCATTTTGAAATATTCTTGTCTTTTAAACCGTGAATGATCCTAGCAATTCCAATGAAAAGTAGACCAATAGCTAGTAGCGTTACTAGTACCTCTGTTGCAAAAATAGGAAATGCTAAAACTGTAATTCCTAATAGAGCAACTAATGCACCAAGACTAATGTTACCAAACTTGGATAGCTTTGATGAGCGATTTGATTGTGTAAAACCTGTGACTACTCTTTCAATTCCTACAACTAACAGTGTAGCAGAGAGAAGGAGTGCTATGGTAGCAATACCTAATCCTGGATTGAAGATAATCCCAAGCGACAATGCTATGGCGATACCACCAAGTACGACCTGTAAAATTCTAGTTCCTCTGGGAGATTCCATCAGTTCAGTTTTCAAGTTTATTCATATGCAAAATTATTGCGACCTCTTAATGATTGACAT
>OCZS010000320.1_pt1 | contig 15613 bp, 10 predicted proteins | sample 1539071 | NCBI WGS metagenome assembly OCZS01 (sample SAMEA3113584, study PRJEB22503) | soil metagenome
CTGGTGACGGGGGCGTCGAGCGGGATCGGGCTGGAGCTGGCCCGGCTGTTCGTGGAGAACGGGTTCGACGTGATCATCACCGCAGAGGACGACGAGCTGGCCGCGGCCGAGGCGAGCCTGTCCGGGAACGGGGTCGAGGTGCGGGCGGTCAGGGCCGACCTGTCGAGCCATGACGGGGTGGAGCGGCTGTGGGCGGCGGTGGAGGCCGGGGGGCGGCCGCTGGACGCGGTCGCGCTCAACGCCGGGATCGGGGTCAACGGGGACTTCACCAGGGACATCCCGCTGGAGGACGACCTTGAGCTGATCGCCGTCAACGTGACCGCGGTGGTGCATCTGGCCAAGCGGGCCCTGCCCGGGATGGTCGAGCGGGGCCAGGGGCGGGTGCTGATCACCTCCTCGGTGGCGGCGACCATGCCCGGGCCGTACTACGCCACCTACGCCGCCTCCAAGGCGTTCCTGCAGTCGTTCGCCCAGGCGATCCGGTTCGAGCTGAAGGACACCGGCGTCACCGTGACCGCGCTGCAGCCGGGCCCGACCGAGACCGAGTTCTTCGAGCGGGCCGGCATGGACGGCACCAAGGTCGCCGACGCCGACAAGGACGACCCGGCCGAGGTGGCCAGGGACGGCTTCGAGGCCCTGATGGCCGGCAAGGACCACGTGATCGCCGGCAGCGTCAAGAACAAGGCCCAGGTGGCCGGGGGCAGGCTCATGCCCGAGAAGGCGAGGGCGGCCGTGCAGGCCGCCCAGGTCAAGCCCGAGCAGGACGACTAGAAGGAGCGGCCAGCACGCCGGCGCTGCCGGCTGTCGTGGGGGACCGGTACCTTGTCAGCTGCCCGTCAGCGAGGCAAGGAAGGAGCACACCGTTGTCCTCCTCGTCCACCACCTCCCTCAACCTCGACCAGCTCAAGCGCGGCGTCGGCGGCCGGGTGACCGTCCCCGGCGACGCCGGCTACGACCAGGCCCGCAAGGTCTTCTACGGCAAGTGGGACCGCCGCCCGGCGGCCGTCGTCCGGCCCGCCGGCGTCGAGGAGGTCGCCCGGGTGGTCACCCTGGCCGCCGAGTCCGGCGCCGAGCTGGCCGTGCGCAGCGGCGGCCACAGCCTGGCCGGCCACAGCGTCAGCGACGGCGGGATCGTGCTCGACCTCTCGGAGATGACCGCCCTCGACATCGACCTGGAGGGCCGGACGGCCTGGGCCCAGACCGGCCTCACGGCGGGCGCCTACACCGTCCAGGTGGGCGAGCACGGGCTGGTCACCGGGTTCGGCGACACCGGGTCGGTCGGGATCGGCGGCCTCACCCTCGGGGGCGGGGTCGGGTTCCTGGTCCGCCGCCACGGGCTGACCATCGACAGCCTGCTCGGGGCCGAGCTGGTCACCGCCGACGGCCAGGTCCTCCAGGTCGACGACGAGCACCACCCCGACCTGTTCTGGGCCATCCGCGGCGGCGGGGGCAACTTCGGGGTGGCCACCCGCTTCAAGTACCGGCTCCACGAGCTGCCCTCGATCGTGGGCGGCATGCTGCTCCTGCCGGGCAGCCCCGAGGTGATCGAGGGGCTGGTGGCCGAGGCCACCGCGGCCCCCGAGGAGCTGTCGATGATCGCCAACATCATGGTCGCCCCGCCGATGCCGTTCGTGCCCGCCGCGGCCCACGGCAAGCTGGTGGTGATGGCCCTGCTGGCCTACGCGGGCGACGCCGAGGCCGGGGAGCGGGCCCTGGCGCCGTTCCGGGCCCTGGCCGAGCCGGTCGCCGACATGGTCCAGCCGATGCCGTACGCCGGCCTGTTCCAGGGCCCGGACGACGAGTTCGAGGTGGTGGAGGAGTCGGCCCGCTCGCTGTTCATGGACACGTTCGACGCGGCCGCCGCCGAGGCCGTGATCGAGCACCTCGGCGCCTCGACCGCGCCCATGGCCGTGGCCCAGCTGCGGGTCCTGGGCGGGGCCATGGCCCGGGTGCCGGTGGACGCCACCGCCTTCGCCCACCGCCACCGCCGGATCATGGCCGCGGTCGGCTGCGTCTACGAGCAGGCCGCCGACCGGCCGGCCAACGACGCCTGGGCCGACCGGTTCGCCGCCGCCCTGCGCCAGGGCGACCCCGGCGTCTACGTCAACTTCCTCAGCGACGAGGGGCCGGATCGGGTCCGCCAGGCCTATCCGGACGCCACCTGGGACCGGCTGGTCGAGGTCAAGCGCCGCTACGACCCCGGCAACCTGTTCCGGCGCAACCAGAACATCCCCCCGGGTCCCGCCTGAGCCGCCGCCCGGCCCGTGGGTCGTTTTCGAATGCTTGCGGAACGGTGACGACACCGAAGACTTGACATGCATCGGGCAAGCGTTCGCAATGTGCCCAGAGGAGGGCACACATGGGTGAACGGCCAGCCGGCGGTGGCGTCTCCGAGCTCAGCCCGCTCGCGGAGGTGCGCCAGGCGCGCATGGCCGGGATCATCTGGGACGAGGGGTTCGCGCGGGTCACCGACCTGGCCGGCCGCTTCGGGGTGTCGGCGGTCACGGTCCGGGCCGACCTGACGGCGCTGGAGGCCAGGGCGCGGGTCCGGCGGGTCCGCGGCGGCGCCGTGCCGCCGACGGGGCTGCTGGGGGAGCGGCCCTTCGAATCGTCGCAGTGGGAGGCGCCCCTCCAGAAGTCGAGCATCGGTGTCCACGCCGCCGGGATGATCGCCGTGGGCGACACCGTGATCCTGGACGTCGGCACGACCACCACCGCCATCGCCCGGGCGCTGGTCCTCCGGAGCGACCTGCGCGACGTCACCGTGGTCACCAACGGGCTCAACATCGCCCTCGAGCTGGAACGGGCCACCCCGCGCATCAGCGTGGTCGTCACCGGCGGCACCCTCCGCCCCCTCCAGCACTCGCTGGTCAACCCGCTGGGCACGACCCTGCTGGAGCGCCTGCGGGCCTCGGTGGCCTTCGTCGGCTGCAACGGCGTCGACCCCGAGGTCGGCATCACCAACGTCAACCTGCCCGAGGCCGAGGTCAAGCGGGCCATGCTGCTGGCCGCCCGGCGCCGCGTGATCGTCGCCGACGGCTCCAAGGTCGGCGAGGTCGAGCTGGCCAAGGTGTGCGACATCGAGGAGGTGAGCCTTCTGATCACCGACCCCACCGCCGACCCCGAGGTGGTGGCCGAGATCGCCGCCGCCGGCTGCCGGGTGGAGCTCGCCGGCTAGCCGACCCACCGCACGTGCCCTCCGGTCCACGTCCACGGCGCCCGAGCGCCACGCAAGGGAGGCGACATGTCCCGTCCCCGGTCGGAGTCCGAGTACCTGGCCAGTCTGATCCCGCCGTCGGTGGCGGCGGCCGGCCTCAGCCGGCGCGGCTTCCTCAAGGGCACCCTGGGCGCCGGAGCGGCCCTGTCGCTCTCCAGCCTGCTCGCGGCCTGCGGTGGCGGCGACGACGGCGGCGGCAGCGGCAGCGCCTCCCAGGAGGTGACCTTCGGCTCCAACCAGTCCGACGCCGTGCCCAAGAAGGCCTACGCCGACATGCTGGCCGCCTCGGGGCTGACCGTGAAGGTCAACACCATCGAGCACGAGACCTTCCAGGAGAACATCAACAACTACCTGCAGGGCAACCCCGACGACGTGTTCACCTGGTTCGCGGGCTACCGGATGCAGTTCTTCGCCGCCCAGGGCCTGGCCGGCGACATCAGCGACGTCTGGGGCGGCCTGTCCGGCATGAGCGAGGCGCTGAAGAAGGCCTCCACCGGCGAGGACGGCAAGCAGTACTTCGTGCCGCTGACCACCTACCCGTGGGGGCTCTTCTACCGCAAGTCGGTCTGGGAGGAGAAGGGCTACCAGGAGCCCAAGACGCTCGACGAGCTGGTCACGCTGGCCAAGCAGATGCAGACGGACGGCCTGATCCCGATCGCCTTCGCCGACAAGGACGGCTGGCCGGCGATGGGCACCTTCGACCAGCTGAACCTGCGCATCAACGGCTACCAGTTCCACGTCGACCTGATGGCCGGCAAGGAGGCCTGGGACTCGGCCGAGGTCAAGAAGGTGTTCGACACCTGGCGGGGGCTGCTGCCCTACCACCAGGAGGACGCCCTCGGCCGCGAGTGGCAGGAGGCGGCCCAGGCGCTGCAGAAGAAGCAGGCGGGCATGTACCTGCTCGGCATGTTCGTGGGCGAGCAGTTCCCCGAGAAGGACAGGGAGGACCTGGACTTCTTCACCTTCCCGGAGATCGACCCGGCCATCGGCACGGGCGCCATCGAGGCGCCCATCGACGGCCTGATGATGCGCGCCGAGCCGAAGAACGAGGAGGGCGCCAAGCAGCTCCTCAAGTTCGCCGGCACCGCCGAGGCCGAGAACGTCCTCCTGAAGGCCAACAACACCGTCATCGGCGCGAGCAGCGAGGCCGACGCCAGCGCCTACACCGGGCTGCAGAAGAAGGCGGTCGAATTCATCGGCTCGGCCGAGTCGATCGCCCAGTTCCTTGATCGTGACACCCGGCCCGACTTCGCCTCAACGGTGATGCTCCCCGGCCTCCAGACCTTCATCAAGAACCCGAACGACATCGACGGCCTGACCAAGAGCCTGGAGAGCCAGAAGAAGTCGATCTTCACCTCCTGAGACCGGGAAGGGGGCGCCATGACCGACCTGCCGACCGTCCCGGCGGCTCCCGCCGAGGCGGCGGTGCCGCGACGACGCCTGGGCAGCCGCGTCCGGGTGTCCGGCACCGACCGGGTCCTCCTGTTCGTGATGGTGGCCATCCCCCTGGCGATGGTGGTGCTCTGGGTGTGGCTGCCGGCGATCGCCTCGGTGGTGCTGTCGTTCGCCCGCTGGACCGGCGTCGGCGGCCTGGACACGATCGAGTGGATCGGGACCGAGAACTACAAGAACGTCTTCACCAACTATCCGCCGTTCGCCCCGGCGCTGCGGCACAACCTCATCTGGCTGGTCTTCCTGTTCGTGCTGCCGACCCTGTTCGGCATCTTCCTGGCTGTGCTGCTGGACCGGGAGCTGCGCGGGACCCGCTTCTACCAGACCGCGTTCTTCCTGCCGGTGGTGCTGTCGCTGGCCCTGATCGGGTTCATCTGGCAGCTCATGTACTCGCGCGACCAGGGGCTGCTCAACGCCGTGCTCGGCACCCAGATCGACTGGTACGGCGACTCCAAGGTCAACCTCTGGGCGGTGCTGGTGGCCGCCGGCTGGAAGCACGCCGGCTACATCATGCTGCTGTACCTGGCCGGGCTGAAGGGCGTCGACCCCTCGCTGCGGGAGGCCGCGGCCGTGGACGGGGCCAGCCCGGCCAGGACGTTCTTCTCGGTGGTGCTCCCGGTGATGCGACCGATCAACATCATCATCATCGTGGTCACCGTGATCGAGTCCTTACGGGCCTTCGACATCGTCTGGGTCATCAACAAGGGCACCAACGGCCTGGAGCTGATCTCGACCCTGGTCACCTCCAACGTCGTCGGCGAGGCCAGCCGGATCGGCTTCGGCTCGGCCCTGGCCACCATCATGCTGGTGATCTCGCTGGTGTTCATCACCATCTTCCTGTCGACCGTGATGCGGGGTGAGCGGCGATGAGCAGCGCCACCGTCACCCGCCCCGCCGCCACCGCGGCCACGACCACCCGGAACCGGCGCCGCCTCACCCCGGGGCGGGTCCCCCGGAACCGGCGCCGCCTCACCCCGGGGCGGGTCCTGCTGTACGTGTTCGTGGTCCTGACCGCCCTGGCCTGGCTGTTCCCGGTGGTGTGGGCGCTGTTCAACTCCTTCCGCGACTACGACTACACCTCCGTCAACGGCTACGTCTCGTTGGGCGGGTTCACCTTCGAGAACTACACCAACGCCTGGGAGCAGGGGGAGTTCACCCGCCACTTCCTCAACTCGCTGATCATCACCGTGCCCGCGGTCCTGCTCACCCTGTTCCTCGCCTCGTGCGTCGCGTTCGTGGTGGCCCGCTACAGCTTCCGGTTCAACCTGGTCCTGCTCGGGCTGTTCACCGCGGCCAACCTGCTGCCCCAGCAGGCGCTGCTGATCCCGCTGTACCGTGCCTACCGCGAGATCCCGCTGCCGCTCTGGATGAGCGACTCGGGCCAGCTGCTGGACAGCTACTGGGGGCTGATCCTGGTCAACGTCGCGTTCCAGACCGGCTTCTGCACCTTCGTGCTCAGCAACTACATGAAGGCCCTGCCGCACGAGATGTTCGAGGCCGCCCGGGTCGACGGGGCCGGCGTCTCCACCCAGTTCTTCCGCATCACCCTGCCCCTGTGCCGGCCGGCCCTGGCCGCGCTGGCCACCCTCCAGGTGACCTGGATCTACAACGAGTTCTTCTGGGCGACGGTGCTGATGCAGTCGGGCGACAAGTTCCCGATCACCAGCTCCCTCACCAACCTCCGGGGCCAGTTCTTCACCGACTACAACCTGCTCTCGGCCGGCTCGGTGATCATCGCCATCCCCGTCCTGGTCATCTTCTTCCTGCTCCAGAAGCAATTCGTGGCCGGCCTGACCCTGGGTGCGACCAAGGGGTGAGCCCACCGGGCGTGCTCCACCTCCGAGCCGGCGGGGTCTCGCTGGTCCTGGACGCGCGGGCCGGGACCGGGGAGCCGCTGCCGCTGGTGCTGCACTGGGGGCCGGACCTGGGCCCGCTGCCCGACGGCGACGGCCTGGCCGAGGCGCTGGTCCCGCCGGCGGCCCACTCGGCCGTCGACCGGCCGGTGCGGCGGCGGCTGCTGCCCATGCCGGCCGACGGCTGGCGGCTGCGCCCCGGGCTGGCCGGGGCCCGGCCCGACGGCGGCGGCTGGTCGCCGCGGTTCCTGGTCCGGTCGGTCGAGCTGGGCGAGGGCGGCACCTGCGCGGTGGTCTCCGCCGAGGACCCCGAGGCCGCGCTGGAGCTGATGACCCGGCTGGAGCTGCACCCGTCGGGGGTCCTGGAGGTCGGCCACCGCCTCCGCAACCTGGGCGACGGGCCGTACCTGGTCGGCCAGCTGGCGGCCAGCCTGCCCCTGCCGGCCCGGGCGGTCGAGGTGCTCGACCTGACCGGTCGGTGGTGCCGGGAGCGCATTCCCCAGCGGCACCAGCTGCCCCACGGCACCTGGGCCCGCGAGGGCCGCCACGGGCGCACCGGCCACGACGCCACCCTGGTCCTGGCCGCCGGCACCCCCGGGTTCGGCTTCCGCTCCGGCGAGGTCTGGGGGCTGCACCTGGCCTGGAGCGGGGACGCGGTCCACTGGGCCGAGCGCAACCCCGACGGCCACGCCGGGGTGGGCGCGGCCGAGCTGCTCGGCCCCTCGGAGGTCGCCCTCGACCCGGGGGAGGTCTACGCGACCCCGCCGGTGCTGGCCACCTACAGCGGCGAGGGCCTGGACGGGCTGAGCGCCGCCTACCACCGCTACCTGCGCGGGCGGCCCTCGCACCCGCGCACGCCCAGGCCGGTGGTGCTCAACACCTGGGAAGCCGTCTACTTCGACCACCGGCTGGAGCGCCTGACCGAGCTGGCCGAGGTGGCCGCCCGGCTGGGGGTGGAGCGGTTCGTGCTCGACGACGGCTGGTTCGGCAGCCGCCGCAACGACCGCGCCGGCCTCGGCGACTGGCACGTGGCCGTCGACGTCTGGCCCGAGGGCCTCAACCCGCTGATCGGCCACGTCCGCAGGCTCGGCATGGAGTTCGGGCTGTGGGTCGAGCCGGAGATGGTCAACCCCGACTCCGACCTGTTCCGGGCCCACCCGGACTGGGTCCTGTCCGGGTCCGGCCGGCCCGGCCGCCTCCCCGAGGCCTGGCGCAACCAGCAGGTCCTCGACCTGGCCAACCCCGACTGCTGGGCCTACATCCACGACCGGCTGGACGCGCTGCTGGCCGACCACGACATCGCCTTCCTCAAGTGGGACCACAACCGCGACCTGATCGAGGCCGGCCACGGCGGCCGTCCCGGGGTGCGCGCCCAGACCCTGGCCGTCTACCGGCTGCTGGACGAGCTGCGCCGGCGCCACCCCGGGGTCGAGATCGAGAGCTGCGCATCGGGCGGCGGCCGGGTCGACCTGGGGATCCTGGCCCGCACCGACCGGGTCTGGGCCAGCGACACCAACGACGCCCTGGAGCGCCAGCACATCCAGCGCTGGACCCAGCTGCTGGTGCCGCCCGAGCTGGTCGGCAGCCACGTCGGCCCGCCCCGCTCCCACACCACCGGCCGCACCCACGACCTCGGCTTCCGGGTGGCGACGGCCCTGTTCGGCCACTTCGGCATCGAGTGGGACATCGCCTCGGCCTCCGAGGAGGAGCAGCAGGCCCTGGCCGAGGCGATCGCCGTCTACAAGCGGCTGCGGCCGCTGCTCCACGGCGGCCAGGTGGTCCGGGCCGACCACCCCAACCCGGCCGCCTACCTGCACGGGGTGGTGGCCCCCGACCGCGCCGAGGCCCTGTTCGCCTACGTGCAGCTGACCGCCTCGGCGTTCGAGACCCCGGGGCTGGCCCGGCTGCCCGGGCTCGACCCCGACCGCGCCTACCAGGTCAGTCCGCTGGCCGTGGCCGGCGAGCCCCAGACCAAGCAGACCGTGGCCCCCCGCTGGACCGAGGCCGGCGGGGTCACCCTCGGCGGCCGGGCCCTTGGCGAGGTCGGCCTGCCCCTGCCCGTGCTCCGGCCCGAGCAGGCCCTGCTGCTGCACCTGACCAGCCCATGACCCCGCAGGGGCCCGGGGGCGGGCTCGGCCTCGGCCACGGCGGCCTGCCGCCCCGGGCCTGGCCCGGCGGGTCGGACGCCCGGTCCCTCGACCTGTCGGGGAGCTGGCGGTTCCGGCTGTCCCCGCGGGCCGGCACCGACCCCGGGTTCGCCGACCCCGGCTTCGACGATGCCGGCTGGGCGAGCCTGCCGGTGCCGTCCCACTGGCAGCTCCACGGCTACGGCGCCCCCGCCTACACCAACGTCGTCTACCCCTTCCCGGTCGACCCGCCGCACGTGCCCACCGAGAACCCGACCGGCGACTACCGGGTCGGGTTCCGGCTGCCCGAGGGCTGGGACGCCGAGCGGACCGTGCTGCGGTTCGAGGGGGCCGACTCGTCCCTCCAGGTCTGGCTGAACGGCCGGGAGCTGGGCAGCTCCACCGGGAGCCGGCTGCCGGTCGAGTTCGACGCCACCGCCGCCCTGGCCGCCGGCGGCCCGGACCACCTCCTGGCCGCGCGGGTGCGGCAGTGGTCGGCCGCCAGCTACCTGGAGGACCAGGACATGTGGTGGCTGTCCGGGATCTTCCGGGAGGTGCGGCTGCTGGCCCGCCCGGCCGGGGCGATCGGGGACTGGTTCGTCCACGCCGGCTACGACCACCGGACCGGCGCCGGCACCCTGCGGGTCGACGCCGACGTGCCCGCCCGGCTCAGCGTGCCCGAGCTGGGGGTGGAGGCGGCGGCGGGGGAGACCGTCCAGCTCCCGGCGGTCGAGCCCTGGTCGGCCGAGTCGCCCCGGCTGTACGACGGCCAGCTGGCCGGCGACGGCGAGCGGGTGGCCCTGCGGATCGGCTTCCGGACGGTGGCCGTGGAGGACGGGGTCCTGACCGTCAACGGCCGCCCGGTGCTGTTCCGCGGGGTCAACCGGCACGAGTTCCACCCCGACCTGGGCCGGGCCGTGCCCGAGGAGGTGATGCTGGCCGACGTGCTGCTGATGAAGCGCCACAACCTCAACGCCGTGCGGACCAGCCACTACCCGCCCCACCCGCGGTTCCTGGAGCTGTGCGACGCCTACGGGCTGTACGTGGTCGACGAGTGCGACCTGGAGACCCACGGGTTCGAGCCGGTCGGCTGGCGGGGCAACCCGGCCGACGACCCGCGCTGGCGCGACGCCCTGGTCGACCGGATGCGGCGCACCGTCGAGCGGGACAAGAACCGGCCCAGCGTGGTCATGTGGTCGCTCGGCAACGAGTGCGGCACCGGCCGCAACCTGGCCGCCATGGCCGCCTGGGCGCGGGAGCGCGACCCGTCGCGGCCGCTGCACTACGAGGGCGACCGGTCCTGCGCCGACGTCGACGTCTACAGCCGCATGTACCCGACCCACGACGAGGTCGACCGGATCGGCCGCCGCCAGGAGCCGCCCCTGGACGACCCCGGGCTGGACGCCCGGCGCCGGGCCATGCCGTTCGTCCTCTGCGAGTACGGCCACGCCATGGGCAACGGCCCCGGCGGCCTCTGGGAGTACCAGGAGCTGTTCGAGCGCCACCCCCGCTGCGCGGGCGGCTTCGTCTGGGAATGGATCGACCACGGCCTGCGCACCCGCACCGCCGACGGCGCCGAGCTCTTCGCCTACGGGGGCGACTTCGGCGAGCCCCTCCACGACGGCAACTTCGTCGCCGACGGCCTGCTGTTCCCCGACCGGACGCCGTCACCGGGCCTGGCCGAGCTCAAGAAGGTGGTCGAGCCGGTCCGCATCACCGGGGACCCCGACGGCGGCATCCGGGTCACCAACCTGCACGAGGTCCTCGACCTCTCCCACCTCACCTTCGAGTGGTCCCTGGAGGCCGAGGGGGTCGCGGTCGCGTCCGGCCAGCTCGAGGTCCCGAAGGTGGGTCCCGGCGAAGCCGCCACCATCGCCCCGCCCGCCCTCCCGCCCACCGACGGCGAGTCGTGGGTCACGGTTCGCGCCGTCCTGGCCACGGATCAGCCGTGGGCCGAAGCGGGGCACGAGGTCGCCTGGGGCCAGTTCCCCATCCCCGAGCGCGTGAGGGAGGTGCGCGGGGTTGTCCACAGCCCCCCGGCAGGTCCCGGGGCGGTGCTGGGACCCGGGGCCTTCGACCCGGTGACCGGGGGGCTGCTGCGGATCGGCGACCTGGCGGTCGAGGGGCCGCGGCTGGACCTGTGGCGGGCGCCGACCGACAACGACCGGGGGCACCACGGGGAGGCCCTGGAGCCGCTGTGGCGGCGGGTCGGGCTGGACCGGCTGCAGCACCGGATCGACGAGGTCGCGGCCGGGGAGGGCGGCCTGGTGGTGCGGGGCCGGGTGGCGCCGGCCGCCACCGACCTGGGGGTGGGCGTCACCTACCGGTGGTCGGCCGTCGCCGGCGGGCTGCGGCTGGAGGTGGAGGTCGTGCCCGAGGGGGACTGGCCGTGCCCGCTGCCCCGGGTCGGGCTGCGCATGGGCGTGCCGGCCGGGCTCCGGCGGGTCGAGTGGTTCGGGCGGGGGCCGGGCGAGGCCTACGCCGACACCGGCCGGGCGGCCCGGGTGGGGCGGTTCACGGCCACGGTCGAGGAGCTCCAGACCCCCTATCTCTACCCTCAGGAGAACGGCAACCGCCGCGAGGTGCGCTGGGCCACCCTCACCGACGGGGGCGGGCGCGGCCTCCGGGTCGAGGGCGAGCCGACGGTCGACCTGACCGCCCGGCCCTGGACCAGCGAGCAGCTCGACCAGGCCCGCCACCCGGCCGACCTGGTCCCGGGCGACCGGGTCTGGGTCAACCTCGACCTGGCCCAGCAGGGCATCGGCTCGGCCTCCTGCGGCCCCGGCGTCCTTCCCGCCTACCGGCTCGACCCCGTCCCGGCCAGGTTCGCGGTGCGGCTGCTCCCCCTGGCCTGACCTGGGGGTAGATTGCCGGGGATGGCTTTGACGTCCTGGCGGTCGAGACTGCGGCGGCTGCCCGCGCCGGTGGTGGACGCGGGGCTGGCGGTGGCCCTGGCGATCGCGGTCACGGTCGCGATCAGCGTGTCGCCGTCCCAGGGCAAGGATCCCGACGCGCTCGCCTACGGGCTGGGGCTGCTGATCGCCGCGCTGTCGCTGGCCCGGCGGCGCTGGCCCCTGGCCGTGCTGCTGGCCTCGGCGGCGACCCTGCAGTACTACAACCTGTTCGACTACCCGGGCCTGTTCTCGGCCGTGCCCCTTTCGGTCGCCCTGGCCACCGTGTGGGCGGCCGGCCGGCGCGGCTGGGCGCTGGCGATCGCGATCTGGTTCGGGGCCACCCCGCTCATCTTCCTGGCCGTGACCGACCTCCCCAGTGACTTCGCCGGCCGGCTGCTCAGCGGCGCCGTCTCCGACCTGGCCCTGCTGGCGGCGGTGCTGCTGCTGGGGGAGGCGGTGCGCGGCCGCCGGGCCCTGGACGCCGAGCACCGCCTGCTCCTGGCCGAGCGGGAGCGGTCCGAGCGGCTGCTGCTGAACGTCCTCCCGGCCCCGATCGCGGCCAGGCTCAAGCAGGGCGAGGAGGTCATCGCCGACGGCTTCCCCGAGGTCACCGTGCTCTTCGCCGACCTGGTCGACTTCACCCGGCGCAGCCAGGAGACGACCCCGGAGCGGGTCGTGCGCGTCCTCGACGACCTGTTCTCGGCCCTCGACCAGCTGGCCGAGCGGCACGGGCTGGAGAAGATCAAGACCGTCGGCGACGCCTACATGGCCGTCGGCGGGCTGCCCGAGCCCCGGCCCGACCACGCCCAGGCGGTGGCCGAGATGGCCCTTGACGTGCGCGAGGAGGTGGCCCGCCACCTCGACCCGGGCGGCGAGCCGCTGGCCGTCCGCATCGGCATCGACACCGGGCCGGTGGTGGCCGGCGTGATCGGCCGGCGCAAGTTCAGCTACGACCTGTGGGGCGACACCGTCAACACCGCCAGCCGGATGGAGTCGCAGGGGGTGGCCGGCTGCATCCAGGTGACCGACCGGACCTACCGGCGACTCCGGGACCGCTACCGGTTCGAGCGGCGGGGCCCGGTCCAGGTCAAGGGCAAGGGCGAGCTGGTCACCTGGTTCCTGGTCGGCCGGCCCGGTCAGCCGCGCTGAGCCTCGGGGCGGGCGATCACCGTGAGCTCGGCCCCGAAGGGGTCGGTGATGGTGGCCATGCGGCCGTAGACGAAGTCCTCGGCCGGTCCGGGGCTGCCGCCGGCCTCGGCGGCCCGGGCGACCACGGCGTCGGTGTCGGCGACCTCGAAGGTGGTCGCCCAGGACGACGACGGCGCGCCGGGGACGCCCATGATCCCGCCGATCTCGTGGCCGTCGGGGCGGCGCAGGAAGGTGAAGTCGAAGCCCGGCATGTCCTGGTTGCCGTCGAGGGTGAAGCCGAACACGGCCGCGTAGAACGCCCGCGCCGGCTCGGGGTCGGGGGTGATGAGGTCGTTGCGGACCAGCGACCCGGGCTCGTTCACGACCTCGCAGCCGACGAACCCGCGGCCCTCCCAGAGGCCGAACTGGGCCCCCACCGGGTCCTTGACCATGGCCATGCGGCCCTGGTCGGGGACGTCGACCGGCTCCATGACGACGGTGCCGCCGGCGTCGGTGACCCGCCGGACCGCGGCGTCGCAGTCGCCGGTGGCCAGGTAGACGTTCCACCAGAACGCGGTGGCCTCCGGGTCGGGGTTCTCGGCCAGGGCGGCCACCCGGCGGCCGCCCAGCAGGCACTGGGTGTAGCGCATCGTCTCCGGCGGCCCGACCTCGAAGTCCCAGCCGAACAGGGCCCCGTAGAAGCGCATCGCCCCCTCCAGGTCGGGGATGCCGAGGTCGATCCAGGTCGGGGTGCCGTCCGGCTGGTTCTCGGTGACGAAGCTCATCGCCGCTCCTCTGGTCGGGGCGCTCAACCCTGGCTGCCCGGTGGTCGATCAGATCACCATGAGTACGCCTGGAGTCTCCCACCCCTCCCCGACGACGGTGGAGGACTTCCGCCGGGTCCTGGACGAGCGGGCCGTGCAGCCGCTGTTCCAGCCGCTGATCGACCTCGAGAGCCGCCACGTCCTCGGCTACGAGGCCCTGGCCAGAGGCCCGATGGGGTCGGCCCTGGAGTCGCCGGCGGCCCTGTTCGGGGCCGCCTGGCGGGCCGGCAGGGTGGCCGAGCTGGACTGGGTCTGCCGGGCGGCCGCCTTCACCGAGGCCGTCCGCGGCGGGCTGGTCCCGCCCCTGACCCTGTTCGTCAACGCCGAGCCGGTGACCCTCGGGGTCGCCTGCCCCGACGATCTGCGGCCGGCCATCGACCTGGCCGAGGGGCGCCTGCGGGTGGTGGTCGAGGTGACCGAGCGGGCCGTGGCCGGCGACCCGGCCCGGCTGCTGGCCACCGTCGCCCAGGCCCGCAAGGCGGGCTGGGGCGTGGCCCTCGACGACGTCGGCGCCGCCCCGGCCAGCCTGGCCGTGCTGCCCTTCGTCCGCCCCGACCTGATCAAGCTGGACATGCGCCTGCTCCAGGGCCGGACCACCGCCGAGGCGGCCCACATCGTCAACACCGTCCGGGCCCAGGCCGAGCGGACCGACGCCGTGGTCATCGCCGAGGGCATCGAGACGATCAAGCACGCCCGGGAGGCGGCGGCCGCCGGCGCCACCATCGGCCAGGGGTTCCTGTTCGGCCACCCGGCCCCGCTGCCGTCGGAGATGCCCCCGCCGACCGAGGCCATCCCCCTCCGCCAGGCCCGGCCGGCCACCCCCGACGCCACCCCCTGGGAGGTGGTGGCCTCGGCCCGGGAGTCCCGCCGGGCCACCAAGGAGGTGCTGGCCGAGACCTGCATGCAGCTGGAGCACCAGGGCCTGGACGCGGCCGAGCCCAACGTCCTGCTGGCCTCCTTCCAGGACGCCGGCCAGTTCACCCCGGCCACCCGGAGCCGCTATGAGTTCCTGGCCACCCGGGCGGCGTTCACCGGCGCCCTCGGCCACGGCATGCCGGTCACCCCGGTCGCCGGGGTCCGGGGGGCCGACCTGGCCGCCGACGACCCCCTGCGGGGCGAGTGGGACCTGATCGTGATCGGCCCCCGGTTCGCGGCCGCCCTGGTCGCCTACGACCTCGGCGACGACGGGCCCGAGGACCAGCGCCGCTACGACGTCGTGGTCACCCACGACCGCGAGCTGGTCATCCGGGCCGCCGAGCCGCTGCTGCGGCGGCTGGTTCCCGAACACTGACCAACGGGGCATTGCCGGAGCTTGGGAAGTATGAGAACCTCCGGCGATGCCACGGGTCGCGCATGGATCGTCGGCCACGCCGGACCAGCTCCGGCAGGCCCATGAGGCCCTGTCCGACCGGGCCGCCGAGGTCGACCTGGGGTTCGCGGTCGCGGCCCCGGCGGCGCTGCAGGACTTCGACTTCCTGTTCCCCGAGCTCCAGGACGACGACGCCAACCTGCTGCCCCGGTCGGCCACCACCGTCAAGCGCCTGAAGGAGCTCGGCCGGGCGATGGTCGATCCCGGCCCGGCCACCGGCGACGGCAGGGTCCCGGCCATCTACACCTACTTCGGCCAGTTCGTCGACCACGACATCACCTTCGAGACCAGCTCCTTCACCACCGCCAAGCTGCTCGCCCCAGGGCTGGGCCCGCTGCCGGTGGCCCAGATCCGCGACGACCTCAAGAACCTGCGCACGGCCAGCCTCGAGCTGGACAGCCTCTACGGCCCGCCGGCCCCGCGCGACCCGGCCAACCAGAGCAAGATGCTGATCGGCAAGGTCACCAAGCTCAACGGGACCTCGGTGCCGGTCAAGCGGCCGCCGGGCAAGGGCGACGACAACGACCTGCCCCGGGAGCGGCGCAACGCCGACCCGCTGCGCGACCGGGCGGCCCGCATCGGCGACCCCCGCAACGACGAGAACCTGATCGTCGCCCAGCTCCACCTGGCCTTCCTGAAGGCCCACAACCGGCTGGTCGACCAGGGCCGGACCTTCGAGGAGGCGCGCCGGCTGGTGCGCCAGCACTACCAGCACATCGTGCTCCAGGACTTCCTCAAGCGGGTCGCCGA
>OCZS010000322.1_pt1 | contig 15549 bp, 19 predicted proteins | sample 1539071 | NCBI WGS metagenome assembly OCZS01 (sample SAMEA3113584, study PRJEB22503) | soil metagenome
TGTTCATACTTGATCATGATCTCAGTACTTTTTGATGAGATAGTAAAACATTCGGTTTTACGAAAATACAGGATTTAAGTAAACCGTCAGCCAATAAGGAATGCAATATTTACATCGGATCTCACTTCTTGCTCTCCTGCAATGATTGGAGTAGGAGGACCAGCATCCGGAGCATCGGCACCTGCGGTCTCTCTCGCAAAGAAGGGTTGAGGCGGCATTGGTGGAATTATGTCAAGTCCTGCAATAATAATTGATTTCACTCCTGTTACTTTCAGTCCTAAAGCAGAAGTAGCGATATCCGCTTTATTTTTTGCATTTGCAACTGCTTGTTTCAAAAGATCATTTTTGACAAGCTCAGATTTTTCGTCAGAAAGACTAAAAGATATGCTGCTTATGTCGTTGACTCCTGCTTGTACTGCAGTATCAATCCATTGTGATACATTCAAAAGATTGAAGGAATCTACAGTAATAGAATTAGTTACAGTATAACTAATAATATCCCTAGTCTCTATAGGTTGGGAATCTTCGTCTTCCTGTGTAATATTGTAATTTGGAGAGATATTAAAAAATGAAGTACTAGTCTCATTTTCTTTTACCCCAGCTGCCTTTAACGCTTCAAGTGTGTTATTCATGGCTTCTGAATTTGCATTTAGTGCTTCATTTGCCGTTGTGTTTGTTGTTTCAACTGATAATGAGAGTGCGACCTTGTCAGGTTTTACCATTGTCTGTGCACTCCCCATAACGTATATTGTACTATTACTAACAGTTACATTCTGAATCGGCGTATTCTGAGCATAAGCTTTATCATTATAATCTGACAAACACACCATTAAAGCGCTAAAAGCAATAATAATAGCAATAAGACCAATATTCATAGGCCTATGCTACCTTCAGACATTTATCAATGTTCTTATAGTTTGCTTGGGCCAGACAATAATCAGGACCGATTAACCTTTCGTCTAGATTACGAGATTACTGAGAGCAGTTTTATCACCGGTATTGAATTGTTTGTCGACGGTGGTTCGGCACAAATCTAAGTAAGTTATTTTATTTATTTTATCTAAAAGAACAGGAAGAACAAGAACTCACACTGGGCATATATTAAGACTTTTTCTTATGTCCTTGATTCTTCTTCTCGCGACCATTAATGTGCAGCTTTGATATCTGATTGTGTCATGATATCTTAATACCATAGTAAACATTAAGATAAATGATAACCTCAGGGATTACCCCTAACAGTGTATAGCCTATTGTATAGAGAATTTATTTGTATTAGATCTTTGAATCTATTTCTAATAGTTACTTCCGTAGTACCTGCCGCCTGTGCAACGTTAGCTTGGCTAATCACTTCGCCGGTTATTTGTGAAGAAAGATAGAGTACCGATCCCGCTAGACCCATAGGGACTTTTCCTGGAGTCATTTCTCTTTTAACAACTTCACTCATGATATTCATTGCTTGTTTTTTTGTTTTTTCATTTACACCAAGTTTATTTGCAACTTTGACAATACATTTCATTGGATCTACTAACGGAATTTTAATATCAAGTTCAAATACAAGAACACTATAATTTCTTGAGATATCTTTGTAAGTCAAATTACTTGCAGCAGCGATGTCCTTGAGTGTAATAGAGGTTCCCATTTCTCTACAAACAATATATAAAGCCGCAGCAAGCATTCCATCAATCGTTCTTCCACGTACTAAATGTCTTCCATGAACTTTTCTGAATATATAAGCAGTCTTTTCCACTATAGAATCTGACAAACCCAGTTTATCCTTCAGGGTGTCGAGTTTCTGAAATGCTCTCCTAAGATTTCTCTCGGAGGATTTATGAACATTTATCCAAGAGTCCCATTTCCTTAATTTTTCTATTTGAGGGAGCATAGCCGTATCTAATACTTTTCCACTGGCATCTACGTTTGCTTTGCCTATAATAGTACTAAGTCCTCTGTCATGAATTGCTAGAGAAGCAGGAGCCCCTGTTCTGGACCTATTATCTACTTCTTCCATTGAATAAGCACGCCGTTCCTCATGAATATAATCTTCAATTCTGTCCAAAATAACAATACCACAATTACTGCAAATAATTTCGCCGGATTCAGGATCTGTAATGGTAGCGTGATTCGAATTATTGCATGTGGGGCATCTAAGAATCTCTATCATTTTCTTCTTATCTCCTACATATTGCATTCTACATATTCTTGCTCTGGATAGTCAGGAAAATTGCTGTCTTCTTCGAACTTCCAATGTTGGGCCTTATATACCGCATTTATTTCGCAGTCTGACACGGATCCTGTATCAGGATCAACTTTCCGTGTCATAAGGCTGCCATCAAATGTTGAATGCCCTAGGCCTAATACATGACCTATTTCATGCTTAGTGATTTGTTCTAGCTGATGTATATTAAATCCAAAACCAAATGCAGCTTCAGATACTATTACACGGGATTTTGTAAGAAATCCATATCCGTCAAAATAATTTCTTGTTTCACCCGCTTTATGTCCTCCATCATCTCGAAAGTATATTTCTACATCTGCGCTACGTCTATTGGATACTTCTTCAAAGGTTAACCGTTCAATTTCTGCATCCCACTCTTCTATGGAATTATAAACTGCTTCTCTAAGCTGTGAGTCCGCTTCATCTATGATATATGTGAGTGTTCCATCTTCAATTTCATCTCCCCATGCACAACATATTTGTATAGAGTTTTGATCTTCAAAATCTTCATAATCAAGTTCATCTTCATCCTGGTTGTACCCATCATTTTCATCTTCATGAACAGCTATTACCCCAAAAAGTAGGCCGGACATTGCTATAGCCAAGACAAGAAAGATAATTCCCGCATAGTAAAAGAATGACCCTTTATCTGTCATTAAGTTTTTTACTCTCTTCTCAGTTTGTTGTCATAAATCCCTAGTAGCCAAATTCTGTTAATCAACTGGGGCTGCTAGCTGTCGAAGACCTCTTGTTATCTATTATGCCAAAATCCGCCTCCATCTTGACCATATCCTCTACCATGTTCTTTCCAATCGCCGAACTGTCCACCATGTCCAAATCCTCTTTCATCTCCAAATTCCTTGCCGTGTCCAAAGGGTCCGGACATCAACTGATGAAAGGAATTCAATTGTCGACCTTCTGATGTATAGAGAACCTCCCCATTACCAGGATCTACAATTACTTTGTATAACGTGTTGTTCGCGCTCATTACGCCTATATTATATACGAGGAATCCTTTCAGAGGGCTAAGAAAAGCTGCAACAACTGATGAATTTCCTCCTGCTGTATTTTGTGCCGTAGTTATCGCTTCGGACATTGGAACCTGAATTTCAGAACGTAGTGCTTGGTTAATTGTGGATTGTAAAGGAATGGAACCAGTAATATTTACTTGCTGAGATTTTTCGGTTCTGTTGGCAGTTTCCGCTGCCGGCGAAGAGGTTGTATCATTTACTTGAGCTACAACAGGCTGTAAGACGGAGGATAAGCCAAACAATATACCTGAGACAGCCACTCCCAAAACTGTCAGCATACCTACGAGCACTTTCAAATCGTTTTTCATTACCTGATCTGCAAACCTTCTGCATTTAAACGTTGTCAAATATGTCCCCTAGTATAGACATAAATGTCCACAAATCTGATCGCAGCCGTCATTGGATATTATTTAAATCCCAGGACTTACGGCCAAAAGTTGAAAGACCGGTAACAGGCCCCATGAGGATGGATAAAACCTAGGATCTTCCTTCAGGATGAGAAATTCCGTTCGGGCGAACAAGGGTACAAAGCCTGCCCAAAATGGCTAGGAGGAGGAGAGTATGAAGCGGACAAAGAAGAATTTGTGCCTCTATCATATTCTTTATCGGAATACCATTGATATTTTACCGGCTTTTCGAAATCATTATGACTTTTTAACAAATGTCGATCATTATAAAACACGTTAGTAGCCTGATTTTCCCCGGAAAATTCCGCAATACCCAATGTACTAAGAAATCCAAAGACAATCAAGGAAAAAACAGCAATGGATCTTATGATAACTGGATTAACAGCCCTTTCTACTACATTGTTGTGAGAATTGTTATCTTTGGCAGGAGTTAGGATAGGTAGGGGGTCAATAATTTTTAAGACTTCTTCCCTTTTATCCAGATTCAAGTAAACACGTATGTGTGGGGTATTTAGGTCTGAAAAAAGAATGTAACCTCGATAATTTAAACTTGAAATAGCTAATAGAACTTGTTCCGAGTAATAGTCTGGAAAGCCTTCTATCAGGGAAGATATTCTCACCGCATCCCGTTTTTTAGCGAGTATACGGACGATTGACATTTCAAATCTGTTAAAGAACAAATACGTGTTATATACGGACATAACGTATTAATTATTCTTTGTGATAGAGCAAATCTAGCCTTTTCAAGAACAGTCAATAAGTCTTGTAGGGTGGTAGCAACAGACAAATATGGCCTTATGAAACTACTTAATGTGTTGAATGCAGAAACGACTAATGCCCAACTTCACGGTAATATGGGCGACAGCGGTGCGTTATACAAAGTTTTTTCTTCCGGAGCAGTTGCTCAAATCTTAGATTTCTTCCTTGATCATAAGGACTTTGACTATTCCCCAGGAGAAATATCAAACAAAACTGGCCTTGCGTTAAAAACCATTTTCAGAGAAATACCACACTTGACGAGATACCAATTAGTATCCAATAGCAGGAAAATAGGTAAGGTTAACATGTATAAGTTAAATTCTCATTTTGGGCCTGTCCTCTTATTAGAAAAATTAGCCATTGAATTATCGAAATTAAACATTAATTCTGACCAAGACGAAGAATTAACGCATATTGGTGAAAGCAAAAATGAGAACAAGGTTGCTAATAGCGATCTTAACGAGAATGTATTACAATAATCTATTATCATATTTTGCAAATATGATTGTAAAAACCTCCGTTTGTCAGAATAATTTTGGTAATCATGCGTTTCTAGTTGGTCTGCCGACTGGGCCTGACTCCTTAAATCCTCAAAAATTGAAACGCGTGAGAAAATATGAAAGTAAATAAAAGCAGTGTATTGTATTATGCTGCAGCTGCAACAACAGCAATCGCCGGCATATTGCATCTTATGTTGGTACCTAACATAATAGGTCGAAATCTAAATTCCGGAATATTTTTCATTATTGCTGGAATTGCTCAAATATTTTGGGTAATACCCATGCTAAAGAGATGGGGAAGAGTATGGTACTACATAGGAATAGCTGGTACTATAATATTGATAATAATATGGGCTACTACAAGAATGCCAGGTAATCCGATTACTGGAAGAGGAGGACCTATAAGTGAGATGGCTATAGCAGTAGAGATATTTCAGATTGCCTATGTTGTAATAACGTCAATAATACTAGTAAAGGAAAGGCATGAATGAAAAACGAGTCCAAAGGAGAAGACTGATGGCGTCATTTACAATTAATATTGTTTTAGTCGCGACACTACTACTTATCCCTACGTTATCCTTGTTAGAGTTGACAGTTGGAAGTGATTTTCTGTCTAACAGACAAGGAATTATTCCAGCCATCTATGACAGTTCTATTCAGCTGTTATTACAACCCGCACATGCACAAGAACAAGATGAAGAGACAGACGGAATAGAAAATGACGAAGATGAGGATGAAAATCAACCAGACGATAACGATAGTGATGAAGAAGGCAATGAGGATGAAGATGATGGGCAACTGGATTCTATAGATATATGCTGTACTTGGGATGAAAGGTTGGCAGACGGAACACTAACATTCAGGATAATTGAAAAAGTTATTGAAGATGATGAATATGACGAGGATATAAGTGAAGACGAAGGAAATCAGGACGACGCTGAGATTAGTACTGGCGACCTCGATAATAGTGGTTCTGATCTAAGAAAGGCAGTTGCGTTTGCTGTAGAGGAATGGAATTTAAAGATTCCAAATTTAAGACTAGTTGAAATCTCCTCAGCCTCCTCAGAAAATGATGATTCTAACGTCGACGCAGACATAGAAGTGCAATTGGTAGACGGTCTAAGAGGCATGGTAGCAGGCGCTACTGTGATGAGATTCGACGAAGATGGTTTTATGAACAAAGCAACAATACTGCTACCAAGGGCAGCATTTTTTGTCGAGAGTGATTCTCAAGTTTTTGCTGTTCAATATGACCCTCAAAAGCTAAAAGAAATCGCGACACATGAAATCGGCCATGCTCTTGGACTGGGCCATGCTAATTTTGACTCCGACTTAATGAGTGAAAGACTTAACAGCGATGAAACGATGAACATATCTCAATGCGATATTAACGGTGTATTGCAAGCTAATCAGTGGAAACTCGTAGACAATGATAATACACCGAACAGTTCCGTTGAAGATGAAGTTAGCTGCTAACAACTAGTATTTTCTGAAATGGAGCAATTAGAAAGCATTTGTCCGACTGTATATGATGAACTCCCACGTCGTGAAAACAAAGGCTTATCCCAATTAAGCAAGGATGGTTTCCAGCCGGTATCTTTGCAGAACGATGATAACTGATCGAAAGATGATGGAGAATCATAATTATTGTTGGAAGATGAACCTTCCTATGCGTTTTATGTTTGTCAAAGGGGTTTCTTATATCATTGTGATTATTACCAAAAGTCTATTTAGCTTTTCCATATCAAGCTGCAACCTGTCTTTCACCATATCTTATGGATCTTCAAATTCACGTTGTGCTATGCTTTGTTGTTTAAGTAAGACTTTTTATCACTTGACAGATAACCAGTAAATATGGCTTCTCATTTTTTCTTGCTCTTATCGTCTTTGATAGCAGCAATAGCAATAATTCCTGTATTGTACAGTTTCAATATAGCAGTATTACCGACAACACCATTAGTAGCTTCTCAATTAGAGAAGTCGCCATCCTTTTGGACTACGGGAGCAGATATGCCTACGCCTAGAACGGACTTTACTGGCGCTGCTTTAAATGGAAGTATCTACATCATTGGAGGATTTGATAGCCAAGGCACAACAAAAGATACCGTAGAATTTTATGATCCAAAAACAGACAAATGGAATACTGCCTCTCCATTACCAGATGCTCTAGATCATGCCGCAGCAGCTGCCTTGAATAACAAATTATACGTTGTGGGAGGGTACGACGATAATAGAAATCCAACTGATAAATTATTCATTTATGATCCATTAACTGATAAATGGCAGGAGGGTAACTCAATGCCAACATCTAAAGGTGCGTTAACTACTAATTTTGTCAACGGGATTTTATATGCAGTGGGAGGAGTAAATGAACTTGGAGTGTCAGATAGTAATTTTGCATACAATCCAAATACTGATGAATGGACAGAAAAAGCATCGCTACCCACAGCAAGAGAACACCTAGCATCAGCAGTAGCCAACGGAAAATTGTATGTTGTTGGAGGGAGGGCTGGTGGCATAGGAAATTTTGATGCTAACGAGATGTATGATCCAATCAAAAATACTTGGACCACTCTAGAATCTATGCCATCTAAAAGAGGAGGTTTAGCTGCAGCATCGGTATATGGAAATATCTATGTATTTGGTGGCGAAGAACCAGGCGGTACATTTGACAATAACGAAAAGTATGACCCAAATACCAACAAATGGACTGAAGACATACCTATGCCAACAGGCCGACATGGATTGATAGCTGCAACCATTAATGACAAGATCTATGTTGTAGGCGGTGGACCAGAACCTGGTTTGACTGTGAGTGGCGCAAATGAAATATTTCAAGTGCTTGTTAGTGATACAATGGTGAATTAATTCTAAGATGTTCGATCTTCTTATTCTTCTTCTTATCAACCAACCCACGACTGGATCTCTGGGTTCAATATCTCGAAGGAGAAGGACTAGTCAAGTTTCGGGTTCTTAGTGACCTTACGGTATTCAGTCACAATTTCTCTGGAAGATTCCGATATCTTACCTTATGAATGTCCAGAGCCTTTTTGACACATCAATTATTCCATCAATGTCATTGCCCATCGACGATCGATTATAGTTAAGAATCGCTTGGTTTACTCCTATTTCATTGATTTGTCGTAAATCATTACCTACCTGCTCGATGTTTCCATTTAATAGCCGCCTGGATTTCTGCTGATTTCCACCTTCTTGTTTGGTGTCTATATAATCTGAGTCTATAATATTAGGATACACTATTGCGGAAATATTGATATCTTTAGGATCCCTGTTTGCTCTATAACATTCCTTCTTTATAATATCTATGTTTCCCTTGGCTTGGTCTAACGAGTCATGTATTGTACATATCCAGCCATCAGCGTGATTTGCTATTCTTGCAAATGTCTTCTGACTGTAGCCACCAAGATAGATTGGAATATATGGTTTTTGAAGAGGCTTTGGACCTATCTTCGAAGCAGGAATATTGTAAAATTGCCCTTTAAATTCTACAATATCTTCTGTCCAGATCCTTTTTAGTATTTGTATATACTCATCTGCTCTTTTACCTCTATTTCTAAAAGGAATATCAGAGACCTGATATTCATCTTTTGACCATCCAATACCAAGTCCTGCGATAGCTCTTCCTTCTGATACAACGTCAAGCGTAGCAAACCTTCTTGCTAATATTACAGGATTATGAAATAGCATATCTACTACCGAAGTTCCTAACGTGATTTTACTTGTATTAGCAGCTACAAAGATAAGGGTCTCAAGTGGATCAAATATATACTGCCAGTCATCGGGGAACTTGCCATCTCTAGTTCCGGGATAGGGGTTTTGTGGGTTAATAGGCCAAAGCAGTCTTTCTAAAACCCATAGAGATCGAAAGCCAGCATTCTCGGCTTGTTTTGCAAGATATACAATATTTTCTTTTGTAGCCTGATTCCTACCAGTTTGCGGCAGTCTTAGTCCTATTTGCATACTTAAAGTGCCATGTTTGTTGTTGTTATTTTTATTTATTTATACAGAACTTCAAACACATCTGTGTTATAGCGTGCTTACAAGTACTTCCTAGTTTCTGGTTGGATAAAAATAATGATCTTAGTCTAAATAAGATCGCATTTTCCGACTATTCTGATGTTATTGCACCATCTCGAATCAACCCCATTACTGATGGTCGAGTCTCTCCTAATATGGATGAAAAAGATAAAACTATTATCCATTAGCTCTCGATTGCAGAAACCATAGTAATACTGCTAGCTAACCTGATAAACCATGGAAACTACATTTAAAATCATCTAAACTAGAGCCAAATATGCATTTGATTTCTCCCTGTGTACTATCAGATTTTACGGCATTATCTATGGAGGTAGTAATCTCGCTCCTTATCTTTTCGTCTATTGCATCTTTGGTTGCAAAGGGACTGGGGAGAGATGGTTGGTTTAGATTTGCCTGAGATGCAGAAGAGGAGATGGTATTGTTCACATATCCAATCGTAGGTGAATTACCAAAATCCTCAGTTATGGTAGATAATATCAAACCTTTAGATGCGTCCATTGATCTGACATCGCCGACTATTGAATATGTAGTATCAAATGATCCTACAAATGATGCACCGGAAGATATTGTATATGAATTCGTGGCATCTTTAACTATATGTAACGTTTGTTCTCCAACATTCTCTTCACTTTGAGTAGCATTTTGTGCAAATACTGATGGCACATATGCTGATGCCGCGGGGATTATTGCTAGTAACAATGAGACTGACAATTTAGTTAAAGTAGGGATTTTTGTTTTCGTAGATGATGAGGAATGGTTCTCCATTTCTACTTTATTATAAGAAGATATCTATAAACTTATGAAAGTAAATGTTCTCATTATCAATTCTCTAGCCTTGCAGGTAAGTTGAAAGTGGTTATAGCATTCTTTACTCTGCTAAAAAATGATGCAGTTCTTATCTAATTTCTATACCATAACTATACCATAAAAACTCCCATAAGTTGGCCCCTTCATAATAAAAGTATTCAGGTGTTTATTGGAGGAGCTGCATAAAATAGGGTGAGAAGATGGAAGTAGTTTATCTGCTATAACTGGATATTTACAAAAGAAAAAGAAAGGATATGCTGCTACTGTAACAATTCTGAGCAGTGTGCACGGCCATTAAATACTTCGTGTGAGCCTGCAGTTATTCTAAAGTTTATCTGTTGACCAGCACCACAATTTCCTGCTATTGTTATGTCTTTGGGAATCTTACCGCTACACAATGTGTCTACTGTTTCTTTGCCTTTCAAGTCATATTTTGTTTTATCTAAAGTACCGCCAGTAATTGTTCCCTTTTTCTCACCAAATTCGGAGCCTATTATATGCCACTGGCCTTTGAGTGTACCGCCCTGTTTGACTGCACTAACATGAACACCTAATGTAGATGGTGTTTCAGGGGTGCTGGTACACTTATAATTTTTCCCAGAGCTAGAAATAATTATGCTATTTGCTGGGCCTCCAGATTATGTTTGAGCTAAGGCACTGTTTACCAGTGAAGGAACTACAGCCATTGCTGCGATTGATATCCCAATTGCTAAAATTTGTAGTTTGAAACTCGCACTCGTCATGTAGGGCTTTTAAGTAGCGTTGTTATACTTAAATAAATCATAAAAGATATCCACAATATTTAGATAGTTATGATTTCTGAAAGGTTTATATCATCAGGTTTAAAACGAACTATGATATAATACGGAAAGAGATTCATTTAAACATCGACCCCTCAGTGTTACAATAATAGCGATACTTGCTATCATAGTTGGTATATTTTCTATTGTTAGCGGACTTGCCCCTTTGGCTCTTGCTGCATTCCTTCCCGAAGCGAGCGGATTGCTTCTTGCGGCAGGCGGAGTCATCGTAGCAATAGGGATTGCCTATTTGGTCGTAAGTTATGGTTTGCTTAAGGCTAAAGGATGGGCCTGGTCAATTACGTTGATAATATCATACATACTGATTATAACTAGCATTATCGCAATTGTAGGAGGAAACTTCTTCGCGATAGGACAGCTGATAATCAGTTTAGTAATAGTATATTTCCTGTATAAACCTGATGCTAAGGCATTCTTTGGAAAACCACCGGGCGCGAAAATCTAAGTTGAATCTGTAATATGATGAAACAATCGGCTAGATCTAGATAGTGTCGGAATCAGTTGCATAAAGCAATTCCTCTTCCTGCTTTCTTTGATGTTCTTTTACACTCAAACAAGTAACATTGGAGGTTAAATCAAACTTAATAGGAAATGAGAATGACACTTATATGACAAGAACTTATTGTCATTGAAGGACGATAATCAGTAGCAGTATAATCCGAGATCGTTTTTCTTATTCTGCGGGAATTTGATGATATATTTGCATAAAGGATTTATAGGAAAATCAGTTATCTCTAGGTGGGCATGCATGTCTACCTATAGGGGCAGAATATATAAAGAAATAATAACAATAAAGACTCGATTTTATCAAACATCATTGATATCCAAGGCGACAGATATCTTTTATTCTTGTAAGCGCCTATTTAACTATCTAGGAAAATTGGCTCAGCAACAAGGCTTAAGTTTTGTTGTAGGCATTGCTGTTGGTGTCAATTTACTTCTACTGCTACAAATGTCAGAGGACATTGTTAACAAACTATCTGAGACATCTACTAGCTCAATAGTTGGAATTATCGCAATCATATCAACCATCGCTTTTGGCATTGCCATAATTTACATGCAGAGAAAGACAAATGGGAGAATTAACACTTTGTCGAGCGACCACCGCACATTTATGAGATAGATAAACTGCATTGAACATTTATCATAAAACTCAAAAATAAAAATAAACATCAAAAAAGGGTCTGTTTTATATCTCAACATTAGCAATAGTGCTAAGCATACCATTATAGACTTGAACGATTATTTTCCGGATCGCCCGAATACAGTTGTTATGACTTCCTTAACCCAGTCCCAGATATAGACCACGCTACTAATCCGAGTCCTAACACTGCAATGATAATGAACACTATCTGCGTATAAAGTGGAGATATTATTCCGTAAACAGGATATGGACGAGCATCTAATGGACTAATGTTCCCTGACGTGTAATCTTCTACTAGGACTAAGCCTAAGAATGTGGAAACCACCCCGCCAACTACCATCATGATAGCACCGGCTATCAGTATAGCTTTATCGTTATGCAGAAAGCTAAGAAATCCAAGAGCGATACCAGCTTTGACATTTCTTTTCATAGAGATAACTATCAAACAAAATAGTTAACAGTTAAGCTGGAAGAGCAGAGAAAGCAATGAAACTGATAATAGTGAATATTTAGATTTAGAATATTACGTTTGTTGGAGTTTCTTCTTTTGGCTTAATACTCCTTATTTTCGCCTTCGCATTCATGCAGTTCTCTGGTTTCTTTACATGGCGGGATGAACTTGTCGTTCTCTGGCTTGTGTTGGTCGTCAAAATATATCTTCTTGCCGCAGTTTCTGCAGTCATAATAACCCCTGTTTTGGTCTTTCCAGTTTGTGCAGTTGTGTGGTTCACCCGTCTCGTCTAGTGGTATTTTTTGCGGCGTGAGTTCGCTGAGTTGGTAATTGCTAAAGTGTATAGCTTGGCCGCATAATCTACATGATATCACTTTTGTTTATTCACCTCAGATGTAAGCTCCGGTTCTGGTTCATCTCCACTAAGGTGGGATTAGCCGATATCGTTAGTAGTCGAACATCCCGATTTGTATGGCTTTTGGAAGCTGTGAAAAACTTGCGCCCAAGACCTTTGTGGTTGAAAAAGATATAATGTTCAACCCAAAAGCAAAGGTCATATCAGAAGAATCAAAAGAAATCGAAGGTGAAGAAGATTTTGATGTAATACTTGCTGCGGCTGAACGTGTCCAACAAGAGCAATATTAATCATAGATAGATACACTGGACAGCAAATCTATCCTTGATGCTTTTCTAAATAAGTTTCCCTTTGATTAACCCCTTTGGGCTTAGCTGTCAGGAATTGAAAACTATTTATCGAATTAGCAATTCAAATCCCTTCATCATGAGTCGCAACAATATAGTTGAATTTCTCAGAAAAAGAGGATTTGTCCTACGTGATACAAAAGATCCAGATTTTGGACTGGTTATACAAATAACTAATAGATCTATTGGTGGCGGCTTGAATGAAATATTTGTTGAAACGGATGAACTAAACGCAATAGAACAATTAGGTAGTATTATGAAAATTATCTATGGAGACAACACCATAAAGCTAAATGTCAAAGTAAGGAAGCAGCCCTTCCATGTGGTCAGTCGCCGAAAGAAGAGAAGGGAGAATTTGAAAGAAAAGTTAGACCAGAGAAAAGATGAAAGAGGAGGAAAATAAGAGTTCTAAGTGCCTTTATGTTTTAAATGCTAGAAGATAAAATATCCATAGAAAGCATCTGAATGGAAGGGAAAGATATTTAAAAATTTTAAATTCTTTTAACCTTCGCTATTTCCTCGCTTTTATTTTACTTTAATCTTCCAACTTCATATTCTACATCTGCCATGTTAGAATATTTTCTAGATGGAAGTTTTTCCAAAACTTTAAGCACCTCAGCTGTATATTCGACTTTCTCTCTATTGTCTAAATTGTGTCCTGCGTATTGCACTAGAGCATCTTTTGACTTTGGAAAATCTATTCCTGATAATACATTTGCAACAGTAGCTGCTGAAATTGATGAAGATGCAACAGCAGCTCTTCCCCCTCTTGCACTTGGTTTCTCCGTTTTTTCAATCTCTCTTGCACTTCTGGGCTTTTTTCTACTCTTCAGTTCTCCTAATGCTATAGCAACTTCAGCAGAGTCTCTGTAAGTTCTATCTGGAAGAGACTTTATGAGGTCTAAAAGCTCTTGGCCTACAGTAGAGGCTTTTTTGGAAGCATATTCTACTAGATCTTCTTTTGTCTTGGGATACTGTATACCTGATAATACATTTTCTACATCTGCTGCTGAAGGTGCACTTGGAGGATGTGCAGTAGCCATATGTCTTTCCAGTCGAGATTTCTGTTCAAATCCATCTCCACATACATTACAAGTAAATTGGGAACTAGTTGATGACGACATACTACCTAAACCTAAACCATCTATCTTTTTGTGTTGTTATTATTATTCTATCATCTAATTTCTGCAAGTGCTTCTTCTACATCTATCATGCTGCGATATGTCCTAGTTGGTAATTCCTTGACAGTATCAATTACTGATCCTGCATCTTTAACCTTGTCCATATTTCCCTTTGCGCACTCTACTAGTTCATTTTTGTTCTTTGGAAATTCTATTCCAGATAGCACTTTTGCAATTGCTGCAGCCGAAGTTGACTTGATGGCAGCGGCTCTTCCTCCTCTTTTTCCACCTTTTCCTCCAGGATACTCTTCTTTTGATAACTGTTTGACCTCTTGACTCATAGGTATTTCTTCCTTATCTGGAAACTTTCCTTTTAACAAAGGCTTTAGCGGTACTTGCTCTTTTTTTAATTCTAATTCCTTAAAGAGATCTGCACTTCTCTCTGTTTCCTTCTCTTCGTCTATATCTACTCCAAGTTCTACTTCAATATCCTTCTTTTTGGCGCCTATTAGCAATAGTTGGGTATTTTCATAATTGAGTAATTCTGGTTCTTCAACATTTATCCATCGTCTATCTCCAAATTTTTCCTTTAGGGTTTTGGGATATTCTGGCTTTTTATCTTCAGAAGAAAATGCTGCAAATCCTGGTACTTTTACATCAGGATTTTTTACTGATATTATATAACTGGCTTCCTTTCTTATTTCGAATTCTCTTTGTGTAGGACCAGGTTTTTCTGGAAGTTCCAAAATATATGCTAATTCAGTATGATTAACATGTTTTACTATTACATATTTTCCTTCTCCTGCTGGAGTGGCAGCTGGAAGTCTTCGCCTACCCCTAGTTTCTGTGGTATACTCGGCTGGCATAAGTTCATTCTGAATATCATTTGGATTAGAAGTTGTAAGGATATTTAACGCCCAGTTTTTTTCTTCAGATGTAGATTTGCCTTCTAGGATTTCTGGTAATTGCTTCTGGCCGATTAAGAATAATCTATACTTATTACCATCATTATCTTCTGGTGAGGTAACCATATAGAACCTTTGAACATCCTTTATACCTTTTACTTCTTCAGTGCCAACTTTTGGTCTGTAAAAGAAAAAAATATCACCTTGTTCTATTATATCAGACTTACTATTATTTCTACTAACCATTTGTTGCTTTTGTAAGAGATATAAAATATAAGTTATAGAGATTTATTTCATAATAATATATTCAAACTATTTTGCACTTGCTAACATCTGCAAACATTAAAGTCATCCTCAACTAATGAAAAAGTAAACAAGAAAACTTGGATAGGATTGATAGACGAATCAGTACATACATCTAATGACTAAATATAGGAGATATTGATGCTGTCAGTAGAGACTTTCTTGTAGTTAAAAGAGGTTTTGTGAATATCCATTATTATTATATTTCCGTAATCAAAGTAGAAGGATGGGATGATCATGTACTGCGGCTGAGGATAACAGAGAAAGAAGTAATACGAAATTATTAAAGAGATTTGATTCCTGATCCAAAAAGATATTATATAA